>Ga0182793_1000921_pt1 | contig 19732 bp, 31 predicted proteins | sample Passage237A_FD_130498 | JGI IMG/M metagenome (GOLD analysis project Ga0182793, IMG submission 130498) | Cellulose adapted compost microbial communities from Newby Island Compost Facility, Milpitas, CA, USA - Passage2 37A (version 2) (version 2) ... | reverse complement strand
CCGAAATGAGGCTTGTCCTCGTTGCGCTCCACCTTGTCGAACTCGGTGGAACTGGAGCCATCGAAAAGCCGGAATCCGTCGGTCGCCGGCACCGGCAGGCTGTCGGTGCCTTCGATGGACTCGGCCTTGATGAGGACGGCGCGCTTCTTGAAGAAATCGAGTGCGGGCTGGGCCATTGCATTACTCCTTGCGGTTCTTGCGGCGCGGGGCCGTGTCGGGTTCGGTGCCGGCGTCGGCGTCGTCGTCGGTGCTTGTCGCGGGATCGGTTACGCCAGCTACGGATGCGGCCTGCGCATCGAGCGCGGCCTGCGGCACGAGCTGGCCGCCGACGACGCGGTAGCCGCCGGGAACGCCGCTGCCGGGGAACGGCATGGCGAGTGCGGGATTGGGTTTCATGGCTGCTCCTGATCGCGGTAGTGCGTGCGGAAAATCACTTGGCGGGTGAGCTGGCCGCCGAAGAACTGGTCGGCACCGCTGTTGCTCACCCACAGCGGTTCGAACGGCGCACCGGGCGACCAGTCGCGCAGCTGCGTGCGCACGGCGCGCTCGATGGATTCCATGTCGGCGACGGCCTTCGCGCCGGCGCCGGCGGATGCGTGGCGCGTCCACAGCACCACCTTCACCGTCACCGTCATCGGCTGCGCGTAGCGGCCGGTGTAGTCGCCCGGCTCGCGGCCGGATTCCTCCACCAGCACATAGGCCGCTGGAACGGCGCGTGGCGGGGATTCAAGGGCCGCTTGAAGACCGGCCGCGCCATCGACGAGGCGCAGCGCATCGAGCGATGCCAGGCGCTCGATGACGGCGGATGCGGGGAACGGGCCGGCGAGGCTCATGTGCCGAAGTCCCGCAGCGTGTCGCGCGTGAACACGCGGCCGGGCGCGCAGAACTCCGGCGAGCCGGCGCTCGGCGGCGGCAGCGGATCGTCCGCGCCGAGGTTGAACTTGCCGTCGCGCGTGAGTTCGAGAAAGCGGATCGCATCGCGGTAGTCGCGCACGACGGGATCGGTTTCTTCGCGTGTACCGACGCGATCCTTGCTGAGCAGGTAGCGCGCGATCTGGCGCGCCCATACCGAGACGATTCCGGGAACGGGATTCAGCGGCAGCGTGTACGGGCGCGGCTTGCGCAGCGACAGGTAGCCGTTGATCACGCCGTCGGCGTCGGTGAGCGCCTTGACGACGTGCGCGAGTGCCTCGTCCGCGATGGCGACATCGGCCGGCGGCCAACCGCTGCGATCCTCGTCGCGCAGCGTCGCCTCGAACAGGTCGTCGGCGACGACGTCGGCGTATCGCTCGGGCGTCGTCAGCTGCGCCAGTTCGCGGGTGAGCTTGGCATCGGCCAGTTGGGCGGGCGTGCAGTACATGGCTCAGCCCTGTGCCTGCGCAATGCGATCGGCAAGGCGGAAGCCGAGCAGCGGCCACATCTTGCCGATGGCATTGGCGCGCGCGAGCTGGCGGCCGATTTCGGCATCGAAATTCGCCGCGCTGACGCATGCGCTTTCACCGCTCACCTTGATGCCGTTGCGCAGGACCAATACGCAGAACGTCAGCAGGCCCAGCGTTGCAGGCAGCTCCGCATCGTCGCGATTGGAATCGGCGGCGGTGCCCTCGTATACGGCTCCGAGCACGCCGTCGAGTGCGGTGAAGTAGTGCTCGCTGGCGACTTCGGCTTCGAGGTCCGCCACGGTTACACGTGCGTGGCTCATTTGGCGGCCTTCTTGCCGGCGGCCTTCGTGGTCTTGGCGGCCGGCTTCGCCGATGCGGGCGCTTCGGCTTCGGTGGTGGTGCCGTCGCCGGTCGCCGGATCGGTTTCGTCATCGGTTTCCGGCTCCGGCGGAAGGGCCGCCGTGTCCTCGCCGCCGATCACGCCGGCTGCTTGATACAGCGGTGCCTCGTCCGCGCTCATCTGCACGTATGCCGGCGGCTTGACGATGACGCCGTGAAACTTGAACGGCGTCAGCACCGGGTAGCAGAGATCGGTCGTGGGTTCGGTCATGGCGCGCTCCTGAAGGTGGTGCCGTCTCTCCGGCTGTCACGACAGGTTCAAAGGCGTCGTTCCCTCTCACCGACGAGGCGTCGGGTTACGCGGGCGATGCGCCCGCGTTCTGGATCAGGTAGCCGGCGGTCATGCCGGACAGCACCGGCGCGCGATCGGCGCTGACCGGATAGATCCACGAGTTGGCGTTGCGGTCTTCGTACGGCACGCGCACGAGCGGATGGCCGCCCATCGTGTAGGTGTAGCCGTAGCTCGGCTGCGCGCGATTGCGGCGGTTGCTGCCGCTGGCCGGTGCGACATAGGCCACGATGACGTCGTCGCCCCACACGTCGCCGAAGGCATCGTTCTGGCCGGATGCGCCGACGGCCTCGCCGACGAACACGTTCTGCACGTTCCAGAGCTTGGCGAGAATCTCGGTGGTGACGGCATCGCGGCCCGTGTACTTGATGCGCTCGATGATGTCTTCGTTGAATTCGAGCGCGGCGAACGCCGTTGCCGAAAGCAGCACCGTGTTCGGTCGCACGCCGATGGATTCGCGGATCGCGTTCTTCGCGGTGGCGACGTCCTGGCTCGGCTTGCCGTTTGCGCCGGCCCAGCGGTTGGCACCGACGAGTGCGACCTTGTGGTCGTTGTCGTAGTTGGCGGCGTTGCGCGCAATGTCCGCGCAGGCGAACTCGTGCGAAAGCTCCATCGCGTCGAGCACCACGTCCACCGCGTCGCTGGCGAGATCGAGCTCGGGCACTGCGGCGGCATCGGTGCGGTTCTCGTTCGGCACCACCGCTTCGAGCGCGTTCGGGATGATCGCGTACGGCTTGCCGGCATAGCCGAAGGTGATGCGCTTGGTGGCCGTGCCCGGCGCGCGCTGGGTGTTGTAGCGGCGGAAGGCCTCTTTGCCGAACTCCAGCACCTGGCCGGCATAGGCCTGCACGGTGACGGTCGGGAACAGGCGCAGGCCGACGTTGCCCGGACGCACGTAGCCCTGGGCATGCGTGGTCAGGATGGGATCGACGACGCGCGATTGCGCGAGGGTCTGCTGGGTCATGTGCGTTTCTCCGGGACGATGGGGATGGCGATCACGCGCCGGCTGGCGCGTTGGGGATCAGCAGCACTTCGATGCGGTCGCCGTCGGCTGCTGCTGCCTGCAACGCCTGGCCGACCGCCACGCCGCCGGCATGGGTGACGACCTTGCCGTCGCTGCCGACCTCCACGTAGGCGTTCTTGGCGATCGCGCCGCCGGCGGTGGCGACGGCGGTGCCGAGCACATCGACGCCGACCAGCTCGCCGATGGCGGCTTGCGTGGTGGTGACGCCGAGCGCATTGCCCGCTGCGGTCGCGTAGGCACCGGCTGCGGTGACGCAACGCTCGGCGATGAGTGCGGCGGATGCGGCGACGGTCAGGGTGAGGAGGGAAATCTTCTGCGTCATGGAACGGACTCCTGGTGAGTGGATCAGCCGCCAACCGCCTTGACGGCGGTGAGGTACGGAACGCCGGGGTTCTGCTGCATCCACGCCACGGCCTTGTTGTGCAGGACGAGCAACGCGGCATCGACGGTGTCGCCCGACGGCGTGGCGAAGCCGGCCGCCGGTGCGGAGGCCGCGCCGCGCGACTTCTCGGCGTAGTTCACCTGCACGGGCAGCGTGGACAGCAGCTCGCGCAGCGCGTCGGCCGGCTTCACCGTGGTGGTGGTGCCGTCGTCGGCGGCGAAGCTGAGCGGTGCGTCGTCGGGAACGACGAGCAGCAGTTCGGTGGCCAGCGCCGCCTGGCGCGGCAGCAGTTGGCCGGATTCGACCAGCGCCGCAGCGAACGCGGCGCTATCGGCGCGGTGCGCCTCCTGCTCGCGGGCGGCAATGGCCTGCTCGCGTGCCAGCAGGTCTGCGGCCTGCTGGGTCAGTTGCTGCTCGCGCGCGGCGAAGTCGGCAGTCTGGGATTCGGACACGGTGGTCTCCTCGGATGCGGGCGCGGCGAAGGCCGGCGCGGGTTCGATGTCGGGCTGCGCGGCCTCGACCAGGGAATCGATCTGCCACGCGGGAATGACCTGCTCGGCGGCTTCCGCGCCGTCGCGCTCGATCAGCCAGTCGCGGATGCGGCGGAACACGCCGGCCACGTCGCGGAAACCCCAGCGGCGATCGCTGGCGAACTCGATGCACTGCTCGGCGGCGGCGAATTGCGCGTCCCGCAATCCCTTTACCGCTGGCGGCTGCGCGCCGAGGAAGCCGACGTGGTTGAGGTAGTACTGGCCGGGTGCCGGGTTGTCGGGCGCGGTCGGCATCAGGAACGAGGCGCTGCGCTTCTTCCAGCGGCCGGCGTTGACGACCTCGGCAAAGGCGGGGTCCACCTGGTGCGTGTCGGCGACGAGCGTGTCGCCCACGACGCGCAGGCCCTTCACCCAGCCGTAGGCGGGCGCATTGGTCTGCGGGTGACCGATGACCAGCGGTGCCTCATGCTTGGCCGGGTCGTAGCGGCTGGCGATGTCGGCCAGATCGGCGCGCGTGATGTCGAACGCGCGGCCGTGCATGTCGGTGTGCCGGCCGGAGCGGAAGATTTCGATTGCGGGGCTGTCCATGCCGGCGATCGTCCGCGTCTGGCTGCGCGGTGTAATCGGCCCGGGTTCCGAACGTTGCTTGCGCGCGCGAGGGCGAAACGCGGCGGCGTGGCATGCGCGCCGGCACGGTTGCCGATTACACGCGTGACACGCGGGGTTTCAGCGCGACGCGCACCTGCGGAGGTACCAGCGGCGCGGATCGGGCGCGGATCGGCGCACAGGCGCGCTCGCGCGGCCGTGTGTCGTCAGGGCGCGGCGGGCCGATTCACGTCCATCCAGCCGAGCATGTCGTCGCGGATGGCTTGCAATGCTTCGGGCGAGACGCCGAGGTACGGGCGCGCGGGAATCGCGACCTTGCGTCCGCGCCCGGCGTTGCCGCCTTTCTGGTGAATGCGCGCGTACGGCACGTTGCTGCCAATCTCGGCGAACGTGGGGCCGAAGCGGGTGAAGACCGATGCCGCCAGCATGCCGCTGTCCTGAAGTTTCTTGCCGGGCCACGCGCCGCGCCGTGTGCGCAGCGCCTTGGTGATCGCGGAGAGGTCCACCCACGGCGCGCCGTCGGGTGCGCGTTCGGTGGCGAACGATTCCTCGGCGACGGCGGCGAGATGTCCAGCGGCGCGGCGCATCAGGCCCGTCATGTCGTTGCCGCGCCGGATCAGTTCGGCGAACGCGGCCTGTGCCTGTTCATCGTCCAGCGAGATGGTGATGGTGTCGGTCATGGCATACTTCCTCGCGGCTGGCCCGGATGACACGGTGAATCTCCCGGCCGTAGAACGTCGCAAGACGGATCGCTTGTGGGGATGTCAGGGAGTCCCACGCCGGGCCTAGCCAATCTCATCGCGCAGCACGTCCGCCTGTCTGCGCAACCGCGCCACATCTTCCAGACTGCTGCGCCGGAACGAGGTCAGGTACAGCTCGTGCCCGTCGCGCGTGCGCTTGATGATCGCGGCATACAGCACATCGTCGCGCTCTACGAACACCAGCACGTTCTCGCCTTGCCGCGCCACGAATGACGCTTGCTCGATGACGCGCTGCACGCGCCAGTAGTCGGACAGGTCGAAGTCCTGTCCGCTGCGACTAACGGCCTGCTTGAGCAGGGTGTCGTCGCTGAGCCGCACCACCTGCGTTCGCACGCCGAGCAAACGGCGATCCGCCGCCGACAGGATGCCGACGGCATACGTTTCGCCCAGTGCGATGTCGCCGCGGCGGCGAAGAATCTGGGTGATCCGTTGCGGATTCAGCCCCGCCGCTTCGTCGGTCGCTCGAAACGCCGTGACGGCATCCTCGACGCGATGCCATGTGCGCGCGAATGCGGGGCCGGTGAGCGAGCCCTCCACGTACTGGCGCGCGAGATCGTAGTCGTAGCGTTCCAGGTCTGGCTGGAATGCCGCCTTGCCGGGGTTGTAGTTCCAGCCCGGCGACGGCGTCATGCTGCGGCCGTCGGGCGCGGTGTAGCGCCACGCCGGGCGCTCGACCACTTCGCCGGTGCGCTTGTCCACGCCGACGTCCTGCATGACCTCTTCAAGATGGCCGGCGGACGATTCGACGGCGAGCCCGCGCGATTGCACCTGCCGCTCGGTGAGCGCGCGCACGCGGCAGCGGCAGTTGAACGCGCACGGCGGGTAGTGCGTGTTCCAGATGGGATCGTCGTGGCGGAACACGCGGCCGTTCATTGCCGCGTGCGACGCGCGCGTGCGCGCATCCATCACCGCCACGTACATCCAGTACGGCCGGCCGTCGGCGTTGTCGTTCTGCTGCTTCCAGCGCCCGGCGTTGTAGGCCGTCATGACGTTGGTGCGGTAGATGGTCTTGAGCCGCCAGGGACTGCCTTCGCGCACCACTTCCGCCGCGCCGTCCGCGCCGACGATGATCTTCTTGCCCCACCAGCCGAGGCGCTGCAGTTGCGGCGTCAGCGTGCGGATGAATTCGCGCTCCGTCATGCCCTGGGCAAGCGCGACGCGCAGGCGGTCGCGGATCGCCTGCTGCACGTCCAAGCGTGCGGTGCGCGCGATGACGAACGCGCGGGCGTTGGCTTCTTGCCAGGTATCCCACCAGTTCCAGTGCCCGGCGCGAAAGCCCTTCTCTTCGAAGTAGCGCAGCGCGTCCTCGGGCGGCCGGTCGAACGCTATGCCGAGGTCGACGCCGTCAGGCATTGAAGCGGCCCCATGCTTCTGCGGCGAACAGTGCGCGCGCAAGCGTGTTCTGCAGCGCGGTGTCATCCATGCCGGGGAGCGCCTCGCCGATCGCGTCAAGCGCGGCTTGCGGATCGCGCGCGGCAAGATCGATCAGCGGCTGCAGCAGCGCGGCGGCCTGCTCGTCGAGCGTGCCGTCGTCGAGCGCGTCGAGGATCTGTTCGAGCGCGGCCTGGTCTGGAAACGCGGACGTACGTGTTCCATCCGCCGCCGCGAACGCGGCGTTCGGCTCGATGCCACCAATGGGCGGCTCCGCGACGGGCGCGGCCGGTTCGTAGCCCTCGCCGAAGACCTGCTCGATGCGTGCGAGCGTGGGTTTGTAGCCGATGCGTGCGAGGCGTTCGTCGCGCTCGGCCAGCTTGTCGAGATCGTCGCCTTCTTCGGTGACGCGGTACACGCGCGGAATCGCGGCACCGGGAAAGTTCCACTCGGTGAGCCAGCGCGCGACGCTGACGTTGAAGCTCTCGCAGACGAGGTCCGCGTCGGCCTTGATGATGTCGTCGCGCACGTCCGCCTGCAGCTTGTCGTTGCCGAGCTTGCCGGCGGTGCCCTGCGTGCTGGCGGTCTGGCCGAGCACGACCTTCTGGATCGTCGCGTCCATCGTGTCGTGCAGGGTCTTGTAGTCGGCGGTGCCGTTGCGCGCGGCTTCGAGCAGATCGAGCTCCATGCCCTTGGGCATGATGATGCCGCTGTCGGTCTGGATGGCGCGCGTGGCGGCGAGCAGGCGGGTGCGCTCGGCATCGGTGGCGTCGGTGTCGTACTTGCCCACGGCGGTGGGCATGCCGAACTTCTCCAGAAACATCAGCCAGAACTTGATGCCGTTGCGCTTGAACAGCACCGGCCAGTAGAGCCAGTGCGCGAGGCCGAGGCCATAGGGTTCATCGTCGTTGTCCGCGCCGGTCTGGAAGCTCCAGAAATACGGTGCCTCGGCCAGCATGCCCTCGGTCATGCTGGTAGGCGTGAGCAGGCGCAGATCGCCATCCGGCGTGAAGCGGAAGCGGCGTCGGTTGCGCACGATGATGCGGTCGATGGCGATGCGCGCGCCGTCCGGCTTGTAGATGACCTCGGCGACGGCGTAGCCGTAGAACACGCCGAACAGCATCTTGGTGGTGACGTTGTCCCAGCCGATCGCGTGCAGCTGCTGGCGCAGGAACTCGGCGGCCTGCTTGTCGATGCGCTTGTCGCCGCCGGCATCGACCTGCCATTCGCATTGCGTGACGGCGAGCTGGCGCTGGCCGAGCGTGGCCTTCACTTCGGGATCGGACAGCACCTGCTCGTAGATGACCAGGTCGTTGCCGCCGCGCGCGCGCAGCACGCTGTCGTAGGGCGTGAGCAGCGGGCCGGCGTAGCCGCGCGTGATGTCGGTGCCGTCGGCGGTGGTGGCGATCTCGCGGCCGAGTTCGGGGCGTGGCGTATCGGTCACAGGAAACCTCCAAAGTCGTTGCCGCCGGGCACGCTGCCGAATCCGCTGTCGGACAGGTCGAAGCCGATCGCCGCGACGCCGGAGGCGCGCGTGCCGGTGGACTGGTATTCGATCGGGATGCGCGGGTTGCCGAGCAGCTGGTTGTACGCGCCGGAGAGCGCATCGACCTGGTCGTCATGCGCGCCCTTCGGGAAGCTCTCCAGCTCGTCGAGAAACGCCTCGTTCCACGGGCCGCGCACGAGGCGGATGCGGCCGTGCTCGGCCGCCGTGGATGCGGGCGTTGCGCGGGTTTCCTTGTCGCCTTGCGGCGGCACGGTGAAGACGACGAAGCTGGCGAGCAGCCGCACGTAGGTTTCGGCCTCGAACTTGCCGGCCTGTCCGGGATCCTGCTCGATGCCGATGGTGATGCGCCGGCCGTCCTGCTCGGCGATGGAATGAACGCGCTTGGCAACCTTGCCGGGCGTGCCGCGAAACCGCTCGACGTGCTCGATGTAGACGTAGCCATCGGCAGCGAGACAAGCGCGCACGCCGGCCGTCCAGTCCGGATCGGGATTGGATTCGCTCGGCTCGGTGCCGGCGCGGTCCCAGTAGCGGATGCGCTGGCCGATGGCCGGCGCGGCATCGACGATCGGGAAATACGCTTTCTTGAAGTAGTCGCCCGCCGAGGGCTTGACCTTCCAGTTGCCCATCTTGAGCCGCTCGCGCTCGACGGTGGGCAGGGCTTCGAGGTTGGCGAGGTATCCGGGATCGCGTTCGAGGCCGAGCTTGTTGTCCTGGAACGAGGACGCGATGAAGGTGAAGCTCTTGGGCTGCGCGCCGGGCTGCCGCGCGATCAGTTCTTCGGCGGAATCGCCCCAGAGGATTTCGTTGTTGCGGCGGATGAAGTAGCGCACCACGCCGGAGCGCTCCGGGATGGCGTAGCCGGTATCCGGGTCGATCCACCACGCGATGAACTTGGCGACCCAGCTGTCCGGGTCCGGGTTGCAGGTGGCGCGCACGTAGGGCCGCACGCCGCAGGTGGAACGGTTGCGGCTGAGCAGGTACCAGAACTGGCCGGCGGTGAAGTGCGTGACCTCGTCGAAGCCGACGAACGCGATCTGCGAGCCCTGCCAGTCGAACTTGTTCTTCTCGTGCTCCAGGTGCGCGAACGTCAGCGTCGCGCCGGACGGAAACTGCCATTGCAGGCGCGAGAGGTTCGAGCGCGCGTCGAGCGAGGGATAGATTTCCTCGCTGGTGTCCCACAGGCCGCCTTCTGCGGTGACCTGCTTGGTGGTGCGGCGGAAGATGACGCCGCCGAATCGCGCGTTGTCCACATGGCGAACGGCTTCTAGCAGCAGCGCATACGTCTTGCCGCCGAACGCCGCGCCGCCGTAGAACACGATGTCGGCGGATGAGGCGAGGAACGCCTCCTGCGGGCCGGGCTGCGGCTTGATGATGTGCAGCGCCGCGCTCATCGTCCGTTCGCGGGCAGGTAGATGCTGATGCGCTTCTCGGCTTCTTCGAGCGTGCCGGCGTCGAAGCCCTCTTTCTTGAGCGCCTCCAGCGTGGCGGCGATGCCCTTGCGCACTTCCGCCGCCCACTTGTTGCGCGCGACGCTGGCGCGGGTGAGCGTGGCGATGTTCTTGGCCGCCTTGCTGTAGAGCGCGATGCGCTCGGCCGGCGTGGTGGCTTCGTCGTCTTCTGCCGCCGCCTCCTGAAACTCCACCAGTGCTTCGAACAGGTCGGTCTGCACCAGGCTGATGATCGCGTTGCTGCGATCGTCGGCATCGTCGGGCGCGGCCTCGGCGACCATCTTCATGGCCTCGGTGCTGGCGGTGATCGCGGCGAGCCGGCGCTTGAGCCGCTGGCCGCGCAGGCCGACGGTGCTCTTGCCGATCTCGTAGCCCTGCTCGGCGAGCCATTCGGACAGCGCGACGCAGTTGCCGAAGCCGCTGGCGATCAGCCGGCGATCCAGTTCGGCGCGCACATCGGGCGGCAGCAGGTCGATCTTGCTGGGCGGCGGCATGGCGTCACCAGTACTTCGGCGGGCGCGCGATGCCCGGCTCGCATTCGACGGTGTACTCGGCCACGTCCACGCCCAGGCGCGTGAGGCTGGCGCGCCACGGGCCGGAGGGCGAGCGATGGATTTCCAGCAGGCGGCGCGCGGCGAGGTAATCCATCTCGCGGCGCACTTCCAGCGGCGTGGCATCCGGGTAGATGCCCTGCACGGCACCGAGCAGGATCGCTTCCACCGTGCCGGTCGGGCGCGCGTGGTTGAGCGCAAGCATCAGCACCCAGCGCACCTGCTCGCGGCGCAGTTTTTCCATGTCGATGGTCATTTGCGAACCTCCTGCGCCCGTGCATGCGCGGCTTCCATCCGGGCCGCCAAGGCATCGAGTTTTGCTTCGATCACGCTCTGGCTGCGCACGTAATCCTCGCGCCGCACGTAGTGCTCGCTGACGTGCGTGCGCAGTTCCATCAGCTTGATTTCCTGCTGTCGCCACGAGCGCGCATCCTCGGCGAGCGCGGCGAATCGCTCGTCGATGCGCCGCTGGAACTGGCCGAGAAGCCAGCGACCGATGCCGGCGAGCGCGCCGAGGAAGGCGAGCAGCAGGCCCACCGCCCAGATCAGGTAGATCGGTTCAAGGCTCACGATCACGGTGTGCCTCCGCTGTAGGCGCGAACGGCGGATTGGAGCCCACGGACGCGGGCGTCGCACTCGGCACCGATTCGAACAAGATCAGCCGCACCGCGTTCTCGAAGTTCGGTGCCTTCATCAGCTCGGGCGGCGGCGGCGACGGTTGCGGACAACTCGGTGGTGGCACAGCGTGCCTCCCAATGCCGGCGCAGCCGCACAGCGCCAGCGCGAAGATCAGCCACCACGGCTTCGTGTTTGGTGTTCGCATGGGTCATTTCCTGATCGAAGATCGCGCGGATTCCGGCGAGCGCCTGGTGCTGCTCGCGTTCGAGCTGGCGGGCGCGCGCCTCGAATGCGGCGCGTTGCGTGGCCACTTCGGCGACCAGCGTCTGGCGCTGCGAGCGGGCGTCGTCGCGTTGCGATGCGAGGTGCTGCACGCGCCACGCGAACAGCGCGTTGGCGACGAGCGAGGCGAGCAGCGCGTAGCGGAGGATCGTGCCGGCGGCCATCAGATGCGGCCCTCGCAGAGCTTGCGTTCGGCAGCGGCGCGGCGTTCCAGACCGCGCACGCGCTTGCCGCCGGCCGATACCCAGTAGTCGAACTGCGCGCAGGCGTCCGCCCAGCGGCCTTCGTTGGCGGCGACGCGGATGGTCGGCATGCGGCCGGATTTCAGCCAGCACACGCCGTCTTTCACGCCCGGCGCGCCGGGGCCGGTGCGGTAGGCGAGCGATACCAGCGACGCGGCCTGGTATTCCTTCATCGGTGCGGTGTAGCAGCGCTGCACGGTGGCCCATGCCGCGCCGACGTCGGAGGCGAGCAGCCGGTCGCATTCGGCATCGGTGTAGGCGCGCGGCTCGACGTTGCCGGTGTGGCCGTCGCACACCGTCAGCACGCCGACGATATCGCGATAGGGCTTGAGCACGCGGCCTTCCCACGGCTTGATGAGCAGCGCCGCAAGCAGCAGCGTCACCAGCGCCGAGCCCACGATCGGACCCGCGTGGCCGGGCTGCACGGGATCAGCCACGGCGCACCCGGCAACTGGCTGGATTGGATCGGCGCATGGCGGACTCCCGAACCTCCGACGTGGAAGTTCGGGCCAGTGTCCGATCGGGATCAGCGCGCTGTAATCGGCCCCGGTTCCGATTACCTACGCGCGCGCGCGTGGGAGGGTGCGGGAGAAGCGGCGATCAAGATGAAGACTGCGTCGACGGGTCGCCCAGTTCCGGTAGATAGTTGGCCAGCAGGCGCTTGCACCAATGAAGCTTCGGCCATTCCCGCTCATCATGACCATCCGCGCGCATGAGATCGATGTGGCAACGGGTAATCAGATATGGCATGGGCACCGGCTCGGCCTTGTCGAGATTGCGCTTGCGCTCCATCAGGTCGTTGTAAGCATCCAATGAGCTGGTCGCGCGTCGATAGGCATTTTCGATATCGACGAACTGGTCATGGAGGCGCGCATGCTCCCAGCTACGCCGGCCGAAACCGATGACGAGGTTGGCTGCGGAGAGGATCGTCACGGAGAAGGTAAGCCACATGGCCGTCTGAGTGCCCTTGCCAGTAAGCGCCAAGCATGCGCTCGACCCCAACGCGATCGCCAGAAACTGCGCCAGCCGGTTCCAGAACTCGAAAAAGCGACGTCGCTCCAAGTGGTACGCACTGCAGAGCCGCAGCTTGAAGCCCAGCGCAAACCACTGCCGCGAGAGTTCGGTCTTGCTCATGGATTATTTGCCTTTGCGTTTCGGCGGCTCCGTCGGCACCGGATTGCGTTCCGTCACCGTCAAAGGGGGCACTGAGAAATCGACCCTGTGCTCCTTCCTGCTCGGGACTACGCTTTCGCGAAGCGGCCCCTCCCTGTTTCGCGATGTATCGCCCTGCGGTTTGTCAGACGGTCGTTTCTTGTCGTTCATCCTACACCTCCTTGGTTGAACTCTGGTCAGGTACGAAGTGATTACGTGTGTTCAGGTGTTCTCGCGTGCGTGCCTTTTCAGGTCGACTCGACGACGATGCCCTTGGTTTTGACTTGCGCTTCCGTCAGCGCCCGAACACGGCACCGGCAGCCGGCACCATTCGGTGGATAGTGGGTTTTCCAGAACGCATCATCGTGACGGAACACGCGGCCATGCAGTGCCGCATGCTCGGGTCGAGTGCTCGGATCGATGACCGCGACGTACATCCAGTAGGGTCGGCTATCAATGTTCTCTTCCTGCTGCTGGCGCCGTCGCGCACTGGCTTCGGCCATGAGCGCGTCGTGATCCGGTGAAAGGCGCTCGCACATAGCCCCTCCTCAAAAAACTGCTTGCCGGTCAATCGACGCGTTGCGCGCGCTCGGCCTGAAGTGCGTTGAGCGAACGCATGATCTCGGCTTCCCGATGCGCGGCGAATGCGACGCGCCGCCAAATCCAGATGCCGGCACCTACCATTGAGAGAAACGACAGCAGCGCAACTACGTCCGATGGGAGAACCGCGTCTGAGACGTGAAGAAAGGCAAGCCACATAACCGCCACGAGAGCGGTTGTCGGCGTCAATCCGTCGAGGCCACGGCCGAGTTTCCGCAACTCGGTGTGCCGAACACCAATCCAGTGATCCAGCTCGTGTGTGCTCAGGTCGCGGATAGAGCGTGGCCTCGCGCCCGCACCCGTGATGTCGCGCCCTGCCACCTGGCCGACCGGACCAAAGAAGTTCTGCATGCTCATTGCCCGCCCCTCCGTGGATGGTTGACGATGTCGCGGCCTGCCACCTGGCTGATCGGCCCGTAGAACACCTGCGTCACGTGGTGGCCGCTCGCGTCCGATGCCGTGCTGGCATTCGCGCGCGGCGGGCCTTTGTCGAGGGTGTCGGGCGTATCCGGTACGGACTCCCGCATCAGGCGCTTGATTCGTTCTTTCGGGTCCTCTTTTTCCGTCATTTCGCTATCCCCTGTTTTCCCTACGCTGCGGTGCGCACCAGCCGGATGACGTTGGCGCGCGATTGCTCCGGTTCGGCCATCAGTTCGTAGGCGGCGAAGATCAGCTCCGCGCGCTTGTCCGGCGGCAGCTTGCGCCGCGTTTCCGCGAGCCCTTCCTCGACGGCGGCGATGGCCTCTTTCAGGCGCGCAAGGTCGCCCATCTTCGGCTCAGGCGGTGAGACGGCTGCGGCCAAAACGGACTTTGTGTCCGTTTTGGAAAGTGACGACACGTCACTTTTGACCGGCGACTGCCGGCCCTCGGAAGCGACTTTGAGTCGCTTCTGGAACCGCTCGCCGGTCAGGATGTAGAGCACGTCCAGCCCCGCCGCAGCGGTTCGTGCGAGCACATCGCCCCCCGGCACGGCCGCATCGCGCTCGTACTTTCCCCACATTTCCCGCGACACACCGCACGCTTGGGCTAGCGCCGCCTGGCTGTAGCCGGCGGCCTTGCGCTCGTCGGCTATTCGAGAACCAAAGTTCACATGCGCGCCCCTTGACAAAGAGAACTAAAGTTCTCATCCTTGTTCTGCCGCTGATTGCCTACGGCTTCTACACACGGAACAAGGATACAAGCGAATGAGCGCCCCCGCTCCCAGTCAGGAACTGCTCCGTCGAGTTCGCGCGGGCTTCACCCTGCAGGGCACGACGCTGACGGCGTGGTGCCGCGCGAACGGCACCCACATCAGCAATGCACGCAACGCGCTGATCGGCACGTGGGACGGCCCGAAGGGCCGCGCCATGCGCGCCAAGATCGTGCGCGCCGCCGGGGTGAGGGTGGCGGCATGAGGCCGACGTCACTCCGCACCGGCGACCGGATTCGCAACCGGCATTCGATTCGCCCGATCGTCTGGACATTCGTGCGCCGCGTTCCGGCCCAGGGCGGCCGTGCCGCACACTGCGTCCTGCAGGCCGACGAGATCCGTGGTCAGAACGGGCCGGACGACCTCGGCCACGCGGTGGCGAGCGATTACAGCATCGCTCGCCACTTCGAGCGCGTCCGCGCGGGCGGTGCCGCATGAGCGCGCCGGCCAACCTCGGCCGCGCCAAGGCCGTGATCGAGGCGCTTGCCGGCCACAACTTCGACGGCCTGCGCAACCAGCAGGTGGCCGAGGCGGTGCGCCAGTCCGCGCCGACCACGCTGCGCGACCTGCAGGCGCTCGAAGCCATCGGCTGGGCCGAGCGCATTCCCGGCAAGGACGAGCGCTGGCGGCTGTCGCCGCGCCTGATCCAGCTCGCCATCGCGCACCAGTCCGAGGTGGCCCGCCTCACGCAGCGCGTGGACGACTTCACCAACCGCTACAGCCGCAACCCCAACTGATCGAGGCATTCATGGCACGCAAGAAACTCACGCCGGCCGAGCCCGGCACGGACATCCAGATCGCCGAGCAGACGCCTGCGGCGATTGCGGCGCAGGAAATGGCGCTGAACGAACGCCAGCAAGCTGTGATCGACCACTTCGGCGACGGACTTCCGTGGCATCCGGATCACTACGAGGCGGAAATCCGCAGCGAATTACGACGCGGCTGCGAATCATTCCTGCGCGCCGGACGCTACCTCTTGGTTGCGCGCGAGTGCGCGACCCACGGCGAGTGGCAGGGCATGCTCGGCCGGCTGGGCATGTCGCAGCCACAGGCTCACCGGATGATGGAAGCCGCGCGCCGGGTTTCCGCCCTACCAAATCATTCGCGCGCGAATGATTTGATCGAGGCCGCAGGCAGCGGCAGCAAGCTGATCGAACTGCTATCCCTGCCTGAAGACCAGTTCACCGAGCTGGCTACCGACGGAGAAACCGGCGGCCTCGAAATCGACGACTTGGCCGACATGACGCGCGACGAGCTGCGCGCCGCCGTGCGCGAAGCCCGCGCCGACATCGAAGCGAAAGACGACCGCGCCGCCAAGCGCGAGCGCGACATCGAGAACCTGCAGAAGCAGCTGCGGCAGGCCAAGCTGGAACGCCAGCGCGCCACGCCGGATGAAACCACGGAGGAACTGCGTAGCCGGGCTGGTCGCGCGGCCCTCCAGGCGCGCTCTGACATCGGTGCCGAAGGCGACGACACGGACAGCCTGTACGAGCGTTTTGCCGAACTGCGCGCGCATGCGGTGGAGCACGGCGCGGGCGACGAGCACGACGCCTACATGGCCGGCCTCATCGGCGAGCTGATGGGCGAGCTGCGGCGCGTGCGCGACGCCTTCGGCCTGCCGGAGGTGAACGACCACGGCGCGCCCGACTGGATGCAGGGCGAGTAACGATGGCGGCCATCCTGTCCCCCGCGATGTACGAGGAGCTGGCCACTGTGGCCCGCGCCGCGCAGGCGGCCGGGCATGGCGGCAAGACGGCGGTGTATCGCGAGGCCGCGCAGCGGCTGGGCATTTCGGTGCCGACGCTGCTGGCGCGGCTCAAGCACGTGCGCATCGGCAAGCCGCGCAAGCGGCGCAGCGACGCGGGCGCGTGCGTGCTGACGCGCGACGAGGCGTTGCTGATCGCGACGACCGTCGAGGAAACGCGGCGGCTGACCGGCACCGGCGAGTTGCCGCTCGAAGAGGCGGTGAAGGCGCTGCGGTCGAGCGGCAGGATTCTGGCGGGGCGCGTCGATCCCGCGACGGGCGAGTTCACGCCGCTGAGTACCTCGGCGATCCGCCGGGCGCTGGTGACGTACCGCTGCCATCCCGGACAACTGGCGGCACCGACGCCGGCCGCTCGCCTGTCGAGCCCGTGCCCGAACTGGTGCTGGCAGATCGACGCATCCGTATCGCGGCAGTACTTCCTCGCCGACGACGGCGCGCAGGTGATGGATCGCCGCGTGTACTACCGGGGCAAGCCGGGCAACTTCCAGCGGATCAACGACCGCCGGCTGTGGCGCTACGTGGTGACCGACCACGCGAGCGGCTACATCGAAGTGTTCTACGTGCAGGGCGCGGAGAGCGCGGCGAACCTGCTGGCCTCGCTGATCTACGTGATGACCGAGCGCGCCGGCTCGGTGATGCACGGCGTGCCGAAGTTTCTGATGGCCGATCCCGGCAGCGCGGTGACGGCGGGAACGACGGGCGCGTTTCTGGACGCGCTGGGCATCGAGCTGATCGTCAACGAGGTGGGCAACGCGCGCGCGAAGGGTCAGGTCGAGAACGCGCAGTACATCGTCGAGACGCACTTCGAGGCGGCGCTCAAGTTGCAGAAGCCGGTGGCTTCGCTGGCGGAAATCAACGCGCTGGCGGCGAAGTGGTGCCGCGCCTACAACGCGACGGCGATCCACAGCCGCACGGGCACGACGCGGCAGTCGGCGTATCTCACGATCGGCGACGCGCGCCAGCTCGCGCCGTCGGTGGAGGTGCTGCGCACGCTGGCGACGACGGCACCGGTGACGCGCCGCGTGCGCGATTACCGCATCAAGCACGACGGCGCGCTGTGGGATGTTTCCGGGTTGCCGGGCGTGCTCAACGACGGCTCGCTGACCGTGGTGCGCAATGCGCTGGACCCGACGACGCTGCGCGTATTGACGACGGGCGAGGACGGGCGGCCGGCGCACTATCTGGCACCGCGCATCGCGTTCGGCGCGTACGGTTTCGAGGCGGGCGCGGCAACCATCGGCGTGGAACACAAGGCGCAGCCGGACACGCCTGTCGATGCGGCGCGCAAGGAAATGGAGCGCCTTGCGATGGAGGTGCAGACCGACGCGGAGGCCGCTGCCGCGCGCAAGGCGAAGCGGCGCGCGTTCGGCGACGCCATCGACCCGACGAAGCCGTGGCGCGAGGCGAAGGTGCCCGAGGCGCTGCCGCGCGGCGGCACGCCGTCGCCGGTGCAGGCGACGGCCGTCATCGAGCCGACGCCGACGATTCCGGCGATCCGTCCGCAGTACGCGCCGGTGTCGTTGACGCACGCGGAAATGGCGCGCGGCCTGAAGCGCCGCGTCGAAGAGCGCGGCGGCACGTGGAGCGCCGAGCTCTATGCGCGCATGGCCGCGCTGTGGCCTGACGGCGTGCCCGACGAGCAGCTCGACGAGTGCGCGGTGGCGCTGCTGCGCGGCGGCCTGCGCGCGGTATCGGGAGGTGCGGCATGACGCTCGCGCTGCCCGCGAATCTCAAGACGGAACTCGCCGAGCGCGGCATCACGTTGGCGGCGGTCGCTGCCGGCGTGGGCGTGGATCGCGGCGCGATCTCGCGCCTGTTCAATCGCGGCATCTGGCCGGCGCGGGATGCGGCGGGCCTCGCCGAGCGGCTGTCGGCATGGCTCGCCGAGCGCGGCATTTCCCTCGAAAAAACGAAGGCCCCGAAGCGCGGCAACGCTGCGGGGCCGGTTGTCGCCCAAGTCGAAACGGAAAACCAAGGAGACGAGTCCATGTTACTGCGAAAGCAATCCCTTACGCCTGTTGCCCGGCAGCACTTCAAGGTTTCGCGAGATCCGTTCGCGGAATGTCGCGAGCCGGCGGATGTGTTCCTGTCGCCGGATGCGCGCTACGTGCGCGAGGCGATGTGGAGCACGGTGCGGCACGGCGGCTTTCTCGGCGTGGTGGGCGAGAGCGGTGCCGGCAAGACGACGCTGCGCGAGGAGCTGCTGGAGCGCATCGCGCGCGACGAGCCTTCGATCATCGTGTGCCAGCCGTACGTGCTCGCGATGGAAGACAAGGACACGATCGGCAAGACGCTGCGCAGTCACCACATCGCCGAGTGCATCGTGCGCAACGTGGCACCGCTCGCGCCGCCGCGCAGCAGCCCGGATGCGCGCTTTCACCAGTTGCACGAGGTGCTGCGCGAGAGTGCGCGCAGCGGCATGCGGCACACGTTGTTGATCGAGGAGGCGCACTGCCTTCCGATTCCGACGCTGAAGCACCTGAAGCGTTACCTGGAACTGAAGGACGGCATGCGCCCGCTGCTGTCGATCATCCTGATCGGCCAGCCGGAGCTGATGGTGAAGCTGGACGAGCGCAACCCGCAGGTGCGCGAGGTGGCGCAGCGCATCGAGCTGGTGCACCTGGCACCGCTGGACCAGAACTTGCCGGAGTATCTGCGCCACCGCTTCCAGCGGTTCGGCCTGACGCTTGCCGACGTCATCGACGAGGGCGGCATCGACGCGATCCGCGCGCGCCTGACGCCGGGCGGCAAGCAGCAGCGCGGCGGTTCGATGCTGTATCCGCTGGCGGTACACAACGCGCTGGCGGCGGCAATGAACGCGGCCGCAGAAGTGGGCGCGCCGAAGGTCACGCGCGACTTCGTCGTCGGAGGCCCGGCATGAATACGCCCAGCCACCCGATCATCGACAACCTGATGAAGCGCCTGGACGGCCTCGTGCATGACATGCGCTCCACGCTCGGCGCGAAGCCGCGCGGCACCGAGCAATGGCCGTGCTCGCCGCGCCAGCGTCTCTACATCCGCGTGCTGATGCAGGACTGCGGCCTCGCGACCGATCGCGTGACCGTCGCGCACCGGCGGTTCTTCCGCGACGCCGACGTTCCGCAGCCGATCCCCGACCAGCGCATCGACGCCGTGTTGGCGAAGCTCACCGTCGCGCAGGCGAAGGCGCTCACGCGCGTGCTGATGGAGGAGGCTCCCCGTGAACAAGACCTATGAGCTGCGCCGCGCGCGGCGCGCGGTGATCGTGTTGCTCGTCGCACTGCCGGTGATGTTCGTCGCCGGCCGAGCGACGGCGCCGCGCGTCACCGTGCGCGACCTCGAATCGCGCCCGATCGCCGGCGCGCTGCCGTCCGGCGTGGAGCGATTCCACGACGCCGGCGAGCAGGTCACGTGCTGGCGGCGCGACACCGCACTCGCGTGCCTGCCCGATCGCCTGCTGGCGGAGGCGGCGCAGCCGTGAACCGCGCGCCGCACCTCGCCGCCGAGATCGAACGCGCACGCCGCGCGCTCGATGCGATCGCGCGCTGGCCCGACGCCGTCGAGGCCGCCGCCGCGCTCGACACGATCGGCGTCGCATGGGTGCGGCATCACGAGAACGTCAGCGCCGAAGCCGAACTGCTGCGCGCCGCGCATACGGCGCGCACCTCACGACCGGGAGACCGCCATGCTCGAT
>Ga0182793_1000920_pt1 | contig 19754 bp, 27 predicted proteins | sample Passage237A_FD_130498 | JGI IMG/M metagenome (GOLD analysis project Ga0182793, IMG submission 130498) | Cellulose adapted compost microbial communities from Newby Island Compost Facility, Milpitas, CA, USA - Passage2 37A (version 2) (version 2) ... | reverse complement strand
GGCCCCCCCCCGAGCCTATCCCGGGGCTCTATGAGAATATTATTTGTCTTGACTTCTCGTCTCTATATCCTTCTATCATCATGGCGTATAATATCTGCCACTCCACGCTAATTCCTCCAGATATGGAAGATGAAATTCCGGATGAGGATTGCAATGTCATTGAATTCGACCAAGAAGAAGAGGATCTGGAAGAGGAGAACGAAGAAAGCGGCGAAGATCCCGAAGAGGAACGCGAACTAAAGAAAGAGCGTAAGAACAAAGCACCGATTATTAAACATTACCGTTACAAGTTCATCAAGGCTAGTATTCGCGAAGGTATCCTGCCGCAACTGGTACGACGGCTTGTCAGTGAGCGCAAGAACATCCGCCGCCAGTTAGATGGTGTAGAAGCCGAAGAAGGCGGCTGGATTATCAAGCCAGAAGAAGATCCGACTACACGAATTGTACTAGACAAGCGCCAGCTCGGTCTTAAGGTCTCAGCCAATTCGATGTTCGGCTTCCTAGGCGCACAAGGCGGGAAGTTGCCTTTGATTGAAGGCGCTCGTTGCATTACGGCCATTGGTCGTATGCTTATTGGTAAGGTTAATCAATACCTTCAGGAGAAATATGGTGCGCGTATTGTGTACAACGATACTGATAGCTCTATGATCGATCTGGGTATTACCGCTCCCAAAGAGGCCAATCAATGGGGTCTACGACTGGCCCAGGAGATTAGTGGGGTTAAAAAGGGTCAGAAACTCTGGAATGGAACTAAGGCTGAAGAGGATATTCCCGGTCTCTTCCCGCCACCTTTGGCGATGGAGTTCGAAAAGGCCATGCGCCTTCTATGTCTCAAGAAGAAGAAGTATTGTGCATTCTTCGTACTCAAAGATGGCTCTTTCAAGAAAGATCGTAAGACCGGCGAGATCGAAATTCTAAAGCGTGGTGTTGTGTTGGCGCGTCGCGATAATTGCAAGTTTCTCCGTAAGACCTATAATGAAGTTTTACTTAAGATTCTTCATCGACGACCCATCACCGAGGCCATGGATATTATCGTAGATTCCGTAGACAAACTTCTCAAGGGGCAGATCGATCCCAAAGAGTTGGTCGTTATTCGCGAGATTGGTAACTACGATCCCGATTCCACCTATTTTATGAAGACGTTTGCAGACGAACTTCGCCGTCTGGGCAAGCCGGTTCAACCGGGGGATCGTATCGAATATCTTATCTGTAAGCCCGAAGGAATCGAGAAGATTGGTCTTAAGATGCGATCAATCGAAACTTACTATGAGAACTTAGAAGCCGATAAAGAAGAACCTATCGATTACCTCTACTACATCGGAAAGCAGCTAATGAACCCGATTGATCAGCTTATGAGTATTGGATATGGCGAGATCTATAGACGAATCGAAAAGACCTATGGATCACAGACTATTGGATATAAACCGGCCTCACGTAAGAAGTTCGTTTCCATTAGCAGTCCTATTAAGATGATTACACGCATGATCGAAGATGGACGCGCAGTGACGGAACTGCGCCCATGGTTCCGGGCCGTTGTAGCTCCCCTAGTCTAAATCTCCCATCTATCTCTCGTATGAAAGATAGATGCGCTCTTCATAATAAAAAATCTTCATCGTAAAAAGAACAAATGCGTTTACTTTCCTGGAACTATCTTAACCCGCGACTTCTGTTAGCTATGTGGCGAAGTAGTTATGGACTCCCTCTTTTGAATGAAAAGAAGGATTATGATATCTACAATTATCATCGCTTAATGCGAGTTACGCAAGCGCTGCGACATTATAATGCGGATGTTATTTGTCTTCAGGAAATTAGCCGTGATGTTGAATATGGCTTTACTATTCCTTTCCATTACTTTATAGCTCAACAACTAGGCATGATCGTAGCAGCTGAATCCTACAAAGGTGCTCCTTTTCGCTTCGATTATCCGCCGAATGAGAAACGCCAAGTTCTCTCCGTTGATACTGGCGTTTGTATTCTCACGAAACCTGAATATCAACTAACTAATATCATTACACGAGAAATGTCTTCCGGTGTTACCTCGCCTTTTATTACGGGTGAACTTATTACCCCTACTCAAGTTATAAACTTATCTACAGTCCACATTCGTATGCAGAATGGGCAAATTCGCGATCCCGTCATCGATTATCTTCGAGCTAACGCCGGTATCGATTTCGATAATGGTGTTATTATGGGCGATTTCAACGGTGGCTCCCGACCTCAACAATTAGTCGAATCTGGCATTACAGTTCTTAACCATCCCTTTCCACTAAATATCGATGACCAAATCTTCTATGGTAACTTTCTGCTCAATTCACAAAGTTATATGAGTTCGGAGCCTTTGCTGACAATTAACGCGAATTCGCAACAGGCTGCTGCTAACTGGGATCTTCTTCAGCGCGGCGAAGCGACTAGTGATCATCAGTGTATTATCTTTGATATGTAATTCGCAGGTAAAGCTACTCGAAGACCTTTGCGATTTGAAAGAGAAGTCTCGATGTAACCCCAGCGAGCTACACCATGATAGCTTTTCATCTCTAGGAGCTCAATAAGATGGCGTAAGCGCTCTGTTATTTCCGTATCTTTATTATAAGTAAGAATGAGTGAGGTTAGACCCGTAATTAAAGCTTCCGTTGAAACGGGAGATTGCGCGGGTTGTTTTCGATAGAGTTCCACTGCTCCTTCTAATCGTTCTATAAGCTTTCTTCGCGATTGCGCATGCCACCAACGTGATAACCCTTGTAAGAAGGACTTAGAAGTAATAGTCATAGTAGAAAGATTAATAGTATCTCCGGGGTTGCACTGAGCAACGAGTAATAATAAATCCATTTAAATGGAGGGGATTCCTTTCAAAGGGCTCAACAAAACTATGTATATCTATATTCGCCATTTCCACAAAGAATATAAGAATGGTCGTAGTGAGACTTTTCCCTATGATCCTCGCATTGTAGCCGACGAAAATGGTCATATCGCTACACTACGAAGACAATTAATATCTGCTTACGGGCTTCCTATGGCGGTGATTACTTCACCCTATGAACGGACACGATCTACTGCTTTCTTGTTAGCAGGGGATGATATTCCTGTTATTGTCGATCCGGATCTTAGCGAATACCTCAGTGAACATCATAAAGATAATGTCAAAGGGGACTCGCGAAGACCCGATACCATGAAACACGAGCCGCCCGGTGTCGAGGATAAGCGCACTTTCACCGCTCGTGTAAAGCGACATCTCCGGAATCGCCGAGAATTGTCACAAGGAACTTATTGGTTTGTTACACACGGCACCGTTATTCGTAAAGTTCTCCAATATCAGAGTGAAAATTACTATCCTAAACCACTAGAAGCGGTCATTCTAGATCCCGAGGGTTATGGTTCCTCTTTTATCCTTACTCCTAAGTAAATCGGAAGCTATTAGCAAAGAATATTCTTTGCTAATATAAAATGTCTTTTAACTTCGCACTCTTTGGTAATCGTCGTAAGAAAGGCTTTGGTGGTATGGGTCGTGGTGGTCCCGTTACTATTGGTGATGTAGGTCTAGCTAAATTTCATGCTAAGATTACCAAGAAGGACATGACCGACGTTCAGATTGCTACCTCGGATCTAGAGAAAGAACTTCGAACTTATCAGGAAATTACGGAAATACTTCGTATGGATTGGCGTAATGAAATGGCCGGAATGGAACAAGTTCGTTATATGAACATGAAAGTTTTAGCTGCGGTCCTGGTCTATATCCGACAGGTCGGTGAAGATCTCAATCCCCGAACCTTCAATGATCGAACTCTGGAACCCTATTTAGCTCGTTTACTTCCTACTAATATTAAGAGCGAAGAGGAACGAAAGGCTATCACGATTAAATACAAAGAGGAGCTACTTCGTTATGCTCGTGCTATTATTAGTTACCGTATTTCTTTCAAGGAAGGTGTTGAAGCTATGGCCTATCCAGAGGAAGAGGAAATCATCTATAGCAGCGACGAAGACCAATAAGGTTACTTGGGTTAAAATTCATGGTCCTACACGAGAACATGGTGTTAAAGGTAACTTGAAACGATTATAGCAATTATCGGCTATTAAATATTTAATGACATTAGTAGTATATTCGGATCGAAGGAAAAAGCCCGAATATACTACTAATGGGATTGTAGTTACCCTTTGGATGGGTCTCGTGGGATAATAGAGCGATCGATGGTAGCATTCAATTGGTGATATTTCCTTCAAAGGCTGCTTACTCAAAGCGCGATGTTCGCCCGAAACTAACGAGATCCTCTAAGGGAGGAAACGCGGCATATGGGTGACAACATCGTTAGGAAGCGCGATGAACCGTCATTCTGATATAAGAAGCATTTGATATACATTTCACTAAAACACCCTATTGCTAATTTATTGTACAAGATGGATCTTCAAACACAACATTCGGAGCTTCTTCGAGCCTTCAAAGCTCATGAACGGATTATTCAGTTTGGAAGTACCGCCGGCCAACCGGTTATGATGGTACAATGGCACTTCCACCGACGATCTGAAATTAAGACCTTTCTTGGAGCCTATGTAAAGTTCATGGCTCCTAACAATATCGACTTTGCTGAGGCGATCCAAATTCAACTGGATCAGGGAGTTCATCTTATAGACGTCTTTGATACTGGAACTGACATCCGTTGCAAGACCGTTTTAGGAAATCATCGATATACATTCACAGCCAAACGTCTCTGGTCGCCTCTATTTATCGTAGAAGTCATTGAGGACATTGGGAATGACTGCCTTGTTTATCAAGTGACTTTGAATGTTACAAATGCCTAATGCACATATTTATCGCTTACGGACGATAAATATAGGAACTTAGAATTAGAGGAATACCCAAAAAGAAACGTGAGTTTTCGGTGGTAGAGTTATTTCGCTATAATAGATATCTTTCTTGCGAATAAAATCCAGATTCGAAGTAAGTCCTAGAATATTTCGTTTAGATGTATATGTTAAGACAACATCAAGGCTTCGCATTGATTTATTTGTTATGATGTAATTACTGGCGGATGTCTCTTCTATGGTGATATCGAGGAAAGCTTCCGGCATTAAAACATCGACTTCTTCTTCTTCGCGGAGGGTAGGGAGCTCCAGAGGTCCCTGGTTCTTATTACCGGTCGCTAATTGCAATGGACCAGCCGGAAGGTACTTACGATTGGCGATTAACTTATATCCCAGACGTGGTTCCGTGGAAATCTCATTTAACGAGAGATAGATCTTGGGTCGTTCGCGGAAGATTAAAGGCTGTTTGTCATCTAGAATTTGGAAAGAGTCTTTCGTGAGATCGGTAAGTGAAAGTGGATAACTTGCTTCTTCGTTTTCTGTGGCTAGTTTCACCTTAGTAACAACTAGAGGCACTTGACTTTTAATTCGTGCTAGAAGGATAATACGTTCACTGACATCCAGTGGTGCTACATAAAGAGGCGCCCACGTAATTAATTTAGTGAAATAAGAAACGGTACAAGTAAGATCTTTCTCATTCACTACAAGCGAGAGTTCTAATTTTGGCGTAGTAATAAGTTCGGGCTTTTCCACGGTTACTATATCTCCATTAGCTAGTGAGATAGTAATTTCTTGCTCATTTCGCTTAGTTATAAGACCTTCGTAAGTGGTAGCTCCCTTTCTTACTATACTGTAATTGCGATAGATAGAATAAGATAAGAGGCGATCTCGTTCCATTACCAAAACATTATGAGCATCAGAGAGGCAGGGAATCGAAAGGGGCTCCGAGCCCAACTGCAAGGTTTGTACACGCTTAGCATATGTAGGGAAAATTAAGAGGTGATCTTCCAGTAGCGCCATCTTTTCGTTGTAACGATATTTTATTACAACGAAACATTTATATAAGAGAAAAACGACCCGAGAAAGTAGCCGGAAGCACAAAATCGCTGAGACGACATTTCCGTCTCAGCGATGCTTCTTCCGGAACTTCATAAAAAGCATCGAAGGTTACATATGCAATGTCGTTTTGATTAAGTTCCAACTGAGCTTCGGCAACTCCCGTTTTCCCTTCGCTGTCGTTAATGGTCATCTCAAATGAAGTTGCTTCAGGTAAAGGAGATAGAACATCTTCGCCGAATGGATAAAGAATAACTTCAGGCACCAAGGCTGCTAGCGAAGCTACTATAATAACCTCTTTTGTGTCTTGCACCTGATAAGTATTACCTTCAACGCGATATTTAGGATGATAGAAATAGGGAATCGAAGGCTTCTTTATAGGAGTCCGTGTTAAGATCTCCTTTACGCGGGTAAATAATCGCTGAACATCAGTATCTTCAGAACTTCCAGTAATAATACGATCTAAAATAGTTACGAATTCTTTTTCGAAAGTTTCTTTATTGTCAGAGACAACGGGACTAGTATCATTAGTCGTTAAGGGAGTTACGGATTTTTTAGCAGAGGGGAGACGGCATATTGGTTCCTTATAAGTTACAATCCCAGGAGAAGACCCTGAAAACCGAGAAAAGTTGCTAAAGATGGATCGTTGGCGCATTTCTTTCTCTAATTTGATCTTATCTTTAGAGAATTTTAGGAGAGCCGAAACATGGGAATCAAGGCATTTAATACCTTTTTGAAGAAGCAAGGAGCGGCGCTTCAAGTGCAGCGATTTCGAACTTATCTTACAAAGATCCTAGAAGGCTTCGCGGTGAATCATGAAATTAGAGTTTATATCGAAACTTACGTCTTACCATTAAATGATGTAGAAGCAATGGTGCAGATACTTAAGACTTTGGTGGAACCACTGCAACGACTTAATACTGCGCAAAGTAATGAACTAGCACATCTTATTAGTACAGAGGTACAGGAAGTGGCCAATGGGGATCCACTACGAAAACGGATTCCTCTGTCCCAATTCTGCGGTCAGCGAATTGCCATTGACGCCAATAATTGGATGTTTATGCATATCTCTGTGGCTCATCGACGAACCGTACATGCCACTAACTTTGGTTCCGAGGAAGTCGATCGCGGGCTCACCATTCACACCTGGCTCACGAAATTACTGGATGATATTCTACTTTATCTTAATTATGGGGTAACGCCTATCTTTGTGTTCGACGGAGAATATCCAGAGGAAAAGAAGCTTACTAAGGATAAACGCGGTGAAAAGAAATCGCTCCTTCGAGAACGCATCACTGAAATAAAAGGTGCTCTTGAAGAAGCCGATATTCTAGAACGAAATGAAGCACTTGTGAGTGAATACAAGAAGTTGCTTTCACAGGATACGTATGTTTCTCGAGAGGAAGTAGATCTCATGAAACGAGTCCTCCGTGGGCTTGGTATTCCCTGGCTCCAAGCTAAGTGTGAGGCTGAGAAACTTGCTACTACCTTAGCTATTGAAGGTAAAGTTGCCGCCGTCTTTAGTAATGATACCGATAATCTGACTCATGGTTGTCCTTGTCTTGCTACTGGCTTTGAGGGGCATAACCTTGTTTGTATTTCTGTCACGGATGTATTAGATTTATTAAAGATTTCGTTCTCTACCTTTGTTGATCTCTGTATTATGGCTGGGTGTGATTACAATGAGAATATTAAGAATTTGGGTATCGGAAAAGCTTATAATCTACTTCGAGAATATCATCGTATTGATTATCTACCACCTAAGTATGATACGACGTGCCTGAATTATCAGCGTTGCCGTGAACTCTTTGCTTACACGAATTCAACCGAACTTATTGCCGACGGTCATCTAGATCTCCAAAAAGAACAATTGGAGAAAGGGCACGAAGTTCTAGCCGAGGTGAAACTTTCGCATTATCTCTATAAGCTGCAACCTCATTATTCGTGCTGGTCAATGGCTACCGATGTACCTCCTCGTACTCCTTACAAACCGAAACTTGTCATCGTTGTGGACTAATCCACTTGACATTGGCTTAAATGGGTCTCCTCTAAATTAAAATGAGTGTTAAGCATATCACGAGTCGAAGTCATTTCGAAGAAGAACGCAGCAAATTAGGTCCAGATTATGTCCTTGAATTTACTGCTAAGTGGTGCGGCCCTTGCAAGTTAGCTACCCCTCTTTTTGCTGCTTATGCCGAAACCTATAGTCATGTTCCCTTCCTAAAGATCGATGTCGATGAATGTCCTGACACAGCTCTTGAATTTGGAATTCAAGCCATGCCAACTTTCATTCTCGTGAAGAATGGCGATCGTGTTCTCACGATGAAGGGCATCAAACGAAAGCAGCTCGATGAAATGCTAGCCCAGCATTACGGCTCTTCAGAATAAAGAATAAATTCTTTGTAACCATAATGGTTACAAAGAAGTCGAATTCATGCAACTTGAGTAATAAGAACTCCAGTAGGACTTGAGAAGATAAGACGTAAATTTTCTAATTCTTTCGGTGACAGAGAACCATTCTGTTCGCTTTCTTCGTAAATATCCGGATCTTCATAAGTCTTATAATCTTGTCTCCGCATATAAGCCAATGTAGCATTAATAAAATCTTGCGGATTAGTAGCTAAATGCAATAAGACGTAACTCGACTGCCAACTTTCTTCGTAGGCATTTAAAAGAGGAAAACATCGTTACTCTTAAAAATTACCTTCTGGTCTTCTCTCATGGGAAGGCGGAGTGCTACACGAGCATAAGGTTTGTAGGGAGGATTCTCGCCGTCATAAAGCAATCGTTCTTCTTCACAGACAAAGAAGAACATAGTGCTACCCGTGTCCTCATAAGTAGCTAAAAAGAGTACTTCCCAAGCAGACGACTAAGAAGTAGATTTTCATGCGGACCTAGTGAATTTACAAAGACAAGAATACCGCGCGAAAAACATATCTTAGTATCGAAACCCATTTTCTAAATATCCCGGGAAAGATATTTAGATCTAGTCTTACTAAAGAAATTCATTCAGTTAACATCTGTTATAATAAATGTACCTATAATAACTCCGGTGGGACTTTCAAAGATAACACGAAGATCGATCTCGTCGGCATCGGTAAGATGACCAAACTCATCATAGACTTCTTCGGGAAACTCGTTACTGGGTTCAGAGTCATAGGTTGCCATAGAAGCCTGGAGGAATGCATTCGCAAGAATCTGCCTTCGCTCCTCTAAAGTTGCAATTTCAAGCAACTGGAAAGAAGGTCCACTCCGATAAGGCATTCCCAGACTGGGAAGTGGATCGATGCTACTAAAAGTTGGCGTCTCTCGTTGAGTTGTAGCTTCATTGAAAGTTAAGGGTACTGCGTGATCTTGGGGGAAGATAGGAGATCGATGATAGTCGACCATTGTCGGGAAAAAGTAGTAAGGTCCTATTTTAAGGTTCGTAATTTGGTGATATTTCTGAGTAAGGCGATCTAGACACAGACGAGCTTTAGAGGAAAGTGCATCTGCCACTACTAGAACTCCACGCATAAGGTAAACGCCAAGAGTCATGCTTCCTTTAATAAGAATTTAATTTTTCTCTGTGATACGGGTTATTAGAAACTTACCTAGCAAAAGCCCCTGGGAACTATTAAGAACAGCTTCGAGAAAGGGAACATCTTTGGCTTCCATCGTAACTGGAAGCCTTTCAAGGATCCCTACCATAAGGCTGCTACGATCTCGTTGTAATTCCAATAATGTAAAAGACGACTTATACGATTTGTTGATATATTTATTTAGGAGTGGGTAAATATCGTTAGTAGCAAAGGTAGGAATTTGGCTAGTATAAGCGGGAACATGAAGAGCTAAGTGTGCATATTGACCTTGATAAAGATATTCGGGTTCCTGCGATGGAAAGAAGATCGTAGATCCACTTTTATCACTGTACTCTGATAGAGGACCATAACGCCATTTTAACCATAACAAAGCCTGTTGCAATTCCTGTGTAAGAGATTCTTTAAAAACCAAGATACCAGATGCAACGAAGATTCGAGTGTGAAAACTCATTGTTCCTTTACAGCAACAAGGAGAATATTTTAAACTTATTGATTTCGTGTAATCAAGAAATAACCTGTAAAGACACCAGTAGGACTTGAGAAGATAATCTCCAAGCGTGCTATATCATCTTTACTAAGGCCTTCGTCATCATCGGTGAATTCGTAGTCTCCATTGAAATCGAAATCTACTTCTCGTTACATGTTTTCGATGGTTTCTCGAATAAAGAATTGGGGATACGGTAGGAAGGGAGCGGGATCATTGGTACGCGAGTACTATTATCAGCTGTGAACGTTAGTAGACCTTGCGAATAGTGCTCACTTGGTATGGGATTAAAACTTGTAGTACGAAAGAAAAGAGCGTACCCTACATCATCCACTGCAAGGTAAAGATACTTTCGTTGTAGATAGTGGAGATGATCACGGACTTCTGGTGTTAATGCATCGGACAAGATTAAAATAAACTTTTAGACCGAAAGATCCATTCTTCTTAGGTTGCAAGAGTCTTTAGTAATTGGCTTATAATTTTCTCGGTCTCTACGTTTCGTTGAATGTAGAGATTGTAAATAACGACAATTGGAAGCCAAATAAGAACAATGGCACCGAGGCTCATGAGATCCGTCATACGAGCATCTACTACTACGATAATAGAGATGATGATAACCGAAATTAGAACTGTATACCAAATAGAATTAGGAATATCGTCGTTTCCGGCGACATGAACTCGAGAGAGGTCCTCTAGTTGATAAATAGTTCGATTTACACTTGGATCTTCGAGCCAGGGTACTAAAGCATCGCCATCTTCTTTATGGAGGTAAGCCTTGGTATAAGCAATAAGTGCCTCCTTCATCTGAGGCTTTTGCCGAGCGAGACGTAAAATAAGCTGTCGAAACTGGTTACGATTATTCGAATGTAAATCGAACTTCTGCATAGCGAAGACAATAATAAAGCCGATGATGAGTCCTGTAAAAACGGCCCCAATGGAGAAAACTTCCATTGGGAATTTATCGTATTTGTAGTTTCCGAGGAAGTTGTAGATAATAAACAAGATGGGAATAAGAAAGAAGACCCAAACGGGAAGCGTTGGAAGTGCCATTTCTTTTAAGACAAAATGATAAATTGGCCTGCGATGAGATGAAGCCCGGAAACATGGCTGGCATTATCTTTCGCGGTTATCGCTTACTAATGAATGAAGCTCCTTGGGGTTGTCTCCTCCCGTATTCTACCATTTGTAGCATGAGCACTTCGAAGAACCCTTTTTACGAAGAGCTCGATTACCGCGCTGATACTATCGATAGGAATCTCCGACAAGTTTCACAAAACTATACCTTCTTAAGTTTTATTAAAAACAAAAGCCATTTCTCGCGAGCTTTCGAAGAATGGCATTTAACTCGAGTAGCCCGGAAATTGGGTATTTCAGGAGAAGATTTCTTCGTAGCTTTGGTAGAAAGAGCTCGACCTACAGGTCTGGAAAACCGCGAAAAAGATGCAAAGGCACTACGGGATGCGTATCGCATAAAGATGGAAGAAGAAGGATCACCCTTCGTTCATTTCGACTATTTTAATGGTATTCGAGTTAAGAATAGCTTTCCGAAGAACATTCATAAACATGAAATGACCGTTGATATTCGCCGTTATGCTGGCGGTAATCCTATTGCTCGTATTGGTAGTCTCATCCACAAGAATTTGCCTCATTGTTAAAGGAATTCATCTCTTCCCTAGGAAATGAATTCAATGAACCTCTCTGTATTCCGGTAATAAATGCTCAAGATCGTAAGCTATAACCTCCTAGCAGATCCACTGGCGAGTCCGGCGTCCTTCGGTAATTATCATCCCAAGGTACTTTCCGCCAGTCGAAGATGGAAGCTGACTATGAACCTCATGAAGACCTTTGTGGAAGAACTCGACATAGATATTCTGTGTCTCCAGGAAGTTACGAAGACGCGTTGGTCTACTTTGAGTGATTTCTTCGATGAACATGGTTATCGTAGCTTCTTTGTTATACAGGGGCGCCCTTTCAATGACTATATGGGTATTATGGTAGCTGTGAAGAATAGCCTAAAGCCACATTCACCCGAATTTCTCCGGCTTAGCGATCTTATGGCTCAGAAATACGAACTTGATGAATACCATATCAAAGAGATTCTAACCACTTACGAGAACTTTACGTTGTCTCAGGCTCGAGAATTTGCCGGTGCTTGGTATGAGAAAGTTCGCGGTAACTTTAATTGGTTGATTCGTCTTCATATCACCCATCAAGATCATGATGTGGTAGTCGTTAATACTCACTTGCCCTGTCGTTTCGAAGATCAGCGAGCTATGATACTTTATGCTCGGACGGCCGTTTCAACGATCCGTGAATATCCGCGAGCTATCTTAGCCGGCGATTTTAATATTAATTCAGAAGAGGTCGCTTATTATAGTCTAGTTTCAGAGCTTACTTCAGCCCATGTACTTGCCACCGAAAAAGAACCTGAATATACCAATGTTTCGGAGACCGTCTTTCGCGACGGACCTCCTAATTATTTCAAGGGTACTATTGATTATGTTCTTACACGCGGTTTCACTAAAAGTACGGTACTCCTGCCGCTCCCGACAGACGGCAAAAAGCTTCCTAGCGAGACACATCCTTCCGATCACGTAGCTCTTTGCTATGGTCTCGAGGTGGAATAATTTCGTTTTGTTTTTCTCCTTCTACATGGAAACAAAATGGGTTGTTTGAAATAGTTCGAGTATCCGAGAGTTTTTATACATTACTTGAATTCGAATGAACCTGAAAATAAGAGAGAAAGAAAGTCGTAAAACGGCTTGAGAGGGAATTTTTAGTTTTGTTTATATTACATGATTGTAATATAAATTATCAATGGATAACCGTCTAAAAGGCCTTCCTGGATTCCTAACCAGCGGCCCTTTTCGGAGATTCTGTGAATTTCGCTCCTTTTCTGTCTATATAGATTGCAATGAAATCGTTCTAACTGTATATAAGATTAACGAAAAAGATGCAAAACGTTCGGAGAAAAGCACCGTGGGTAGGAAACCCTGAAGGCCTTTCTACCGGCTATTCCCCTTTAATTTATATTACAGCTTTGTAATATAAACTTTTTGTAAATATCTCCGAAACACGCTTTTGCCATTGCATTTCATTCGATAATACTTAGAATGCAATGAAGCTTCATTCGAATGTCTATTACCTTTTCGTCATGGAATAATACGAAAATCTACACGAGCTCGTTCATCCATTTGGTAGCAATGGTAAGGTGTTCTCTCAATGATTTCGCATAAGTTTCGAAGTTCATCGCGGCGATCGTATTCACGTTCATCTCTATCTTCTCCTTTAAAGAAAATAGGAACAGGGACAGCTCCGAATTCAGTGAAGAAATCAAAGCAACATGTCCATTTATAGTAACAGCGGTCATCGGGTTTAGCATAGTAATAGTTGTCTCTATCGAGAAATGTACCACACTTAACTCTAACAATAAAACTATGAAGTATACTCCGAAAATTACGCGTTACCGGATCACTACTATAGACAAGCACCTCAACTTCTCCATTACAACGGCAAGTCGGTGTCGGATCATTAGTCAGAGAAAGCCATTTCTCCTCTGTCGTATAATTGTATGTAAATACCAAGTATGACATTTCGATTTATAACTTCATGATAATATGTTTCCATCTTCATTTACAACTCATATCACTTCATGAAGTGATATGAATGTTCTATATTTAACCTCGCACCTTTAGAAGGTAGTGTTTTCGACAGAGAGGTTGATAAAGATTGCCGGCACCGATTACGATCTGTTCTTCACTAGCAGGAATACGATGAGTGAAGGCTGCGGTCGGTAACGGCACTGGAGTGGACCCATTAATTTCCTTGAGGCATTCGGCACAGACAGCGGCGAGCTTATGTACGTTTTCGGCCATTGGAATTAGGTCCAGAATAGATCCGAACTTACGACGTTTGTAATCGCCATCCAGACCGACAATATAAACGATTTTACCCAGCTTCTCGACCCATTCCGTAACAACAGAGACTAGATCGGTATAGAATTGTGCTTCGTCAATGCCAATAACGCGAACTCGAGAAACATCGACGGTGGCTAGAGAGGCCGTCTTGATAGCTTTAATATGGGGAGATAGTTTAGAATGGCTGGAATGAGTACTTACGGTGCCTTCTGTTCGATCATCTAATGTATGATTAATATACAAAACATCCCAATTGAGATCCACCCATTGACCTAGCTGACGTAAGAGGTAACTTGTCTTGCCGCCAAACATCGGTGCTAGCGTGATCTCGAGATAACCTGCATTTACCGGACCGTTATCACTGTGACAATGGTGACAAGTACAAGAAAGAGACATTTTAGTCCTTCGATAAAGGCTAAAATGTGTGCGGCAATTTTACTTCGTTCGACTATCTGTCTCACTTCGTTCGACTATCTCTCTGAATCTTCCAAGGGAGTTTGGAGGGTACCCCAAACCTTCTTCACAGCGATGCTTGGGTTCTTCTTCCAATCATCGGAGCTGACATCCAGATGGGCATAAGCCATCGTCGCGTTCCCGAGAAAGAAACCAGTAACACCATAACCCAACTTGCTATTTAGCTCCAGACCCATCTTTCGAAGCAGAGAAATTCCGGTTCCAATAACAGCGGCGATCTTAACCTGGCGCTCCATCTTCCTTGCTCTTTTGTGTCCGAATGAAACTCTCAGCCAAATATCTCGAAAAGATTGATATGTTGTTATCTGAAGGAACGAGGTCCAAACATGATTAAATCTATTGTTTTGAACGTTAATCCTTCCTTTCTGCTTCGGAAGGTAGATCCTAATCGTGTTATCGATGATTATTTTAGCGGGAAGTATAGTAAGATCGGTCAGATAGAGAGAACTACTAATGCACCTCTAATCCATCATGGACCTGCTATGACAGCTCAAATCGCCACCACGCCAGACGAAGGCATTTATGGTTTCCGTAATAAGAGCAACATTACACAGGTAGTAGCTACGACCGATTGCGGCGAATACCTTTCTTACATTTCAGAGGAGACTGGGAGGTCAATCATCGGAGGTCGTTGTCAACACTGCATGCGCGAATTTAATCGACCTGCCCTCGGGGTTCCAGTGCGCCTGATTGAGGTTCAGGGGAAGCTCATGGTTCATTATACTAACATTGCATGTGGATATCGTTGTGCTTTCGCTTTATGGAAGCGGCGTTACAACGGTGGAACCCGCTATCGAGATTATCGGTATATCGACGGCGAGCAGATTCTAAAACATCTCTATGCGCTGCAATATCCTCAAGCGGGTCCCTTACGGGAAGCACCAGATCCCTTCCTTTTGAAGTGCAATGGCGGCTGCTTGACGGACGAAGAATACGATAATGAAAATCACGCCTACTTACCCTCTCAAGCTATTATTCTGGCGCCAGCTAAGATGCAGTATTTACGTTTTAATACTTAATAGCGTTATTCATTATTGCAATAATGAATAACGATGAGTGGAGGGAGCTCCCTTTGTACGGACTAAATATAGTAGAGATTATATCATAACTATGTCGCAGATCGTTCTTAAGCCTTCAAGTAAGCCTGAATAGGTGCGAAGATATGAATCAGAACCAAACCAAATAATGCCCAAATAAGACTATGCTGTATATCAACGACATTCCCGTTGCTATATTGCCATGAATGTTCTCCAGTAAGGACTTTTCGCATCTTTCCACTAAGATATTCGAATGCCGTCAACAGGAGTAAGAGAAGAAGGAATTGTACGGCGATATTATATTTTACAAGATAGGGTGTTAAGTTCCATAGAAGCACCGCTCCAAGACCGTAAATAGGTAAAAACGGGAGTGGCTTAGTAAGATAACTGGTATGCTCTTTACAGTAACCTAAGCGACATTCATTGATATATTCTAGGAAGTAGCCTAGAATCGAAAAGAGGATGAAAATAAAGCCTAGAATGAGAGGATTCCACATCCTCTTTTATTTCAAGAGAGATTTTGATTGTTTTGTATGCTTATCTCCTTCCCATAAACAAATCGAATATGTGGGCTTGGATTCTATCCATTAGTGCGGCAGCATTGATCTTCTTCTATCGCCGTGAAATTGCAACGACGGCTAAGTTTCTTTCGGTTTTAACCAAAGTTTACTTCCAACCACAAGTAAGTGGAGCCGAATTCATTGAAGGAGATGGAAATTATGCCGTGATTCACTACTATCGTCAGGGTCGTAAGTATTCGATTACAGTGCCTTATCTACGCCATCTTCGTAGCAAGATGCTTAACACACAAGTCTTCCTCGTTAAGGATGGTGGTCGGAGTATCAACATTACTCAACAACCTGGCATTCCCTATCTATTAACACCTGCTGAAATGGGCGGGGTGGGTTTCCTTACTCAAGATGAAGAGAATGGTATTAAGCGTTATCAGGCTCATCAGCATATCGTCTTCTAATACAGTTATATAAATACTGTAGTATTTATATAATTACTCCGGTTCTCGCTTTTCGGTTATAACTTTACGCAGAGTGTCATTGCTAAAGGCAGAAAGTTTCAAGAGATCGAACTCCTCTCCCAATTTATCTAGTTCGTCTTCAATGTCATTATCACTCATACGCTTTCGCTTAAGTTTTCGCAACTTTCTAATGAATTGGCGCATCTTGATACTCGTTTGCATGTCGGTTACAGCCTTATTATCTAACTTGTAAACACTAGTGAATGATTTGAGGCCTGCGATAAGAAATCCGAGACTCATCATAAGCCAGCTTTTGTAGGGAAAATCGGCTGTAGGCGCTACCGTAGCGATAGCGCCACCAGAGAAGATAATGGCGATAGAAAGAATAATGGATAATACTTTTAATCGCGAAGCACGAGTTCCAGTCGTTTTTTCCATCTTCTCTGATTCTCTGATCAACTCGTAAATTCGCTGGTTCTCGTCCGTATCCATTTTGAAGATCACATCATAAAAATTTTAAGGTGCTTCTAAAAATGGCTTCGACCTTTGAAACACCGCTATTAAAGTATCCAACGGCGCCTTTAGATAAGACAGAAGAGGAGACATCCTTCGATACCGTTCCCTTGGACGAAGAATCAACGGAAACGATTCCTTCGGCTCATCATCGGCGACCTGCGGCGGCTTTTCGACAAAATGTCGCACACCGTCGCGACCATTGCGATTATGAGGAAGATCGCTGTCATGTCATCGAAGGTCCGCCCGGTCCACGCGGACAACAAGGTCCTGTTGGTCCTCAAGGTCCAGCTGGCCCACAAGGGATTGAGGGTCCGCCTGGCGCACGTGGACCGATGGGCCCCTGCGGTCCTAAGGGTGATTGTGGAACATGCGGTCCTTGCGGTCCTAAGGGTGAGTGCGGCGAGCGCGGTCCTCAGGGCGTGAAAGGCGAACAAGGTGAACCCGGACTACAGGGTCCGCCCGGTCCGCCCGGTCCCGAAGGTCGAAAAGGCGACAAGGGCGATCAAGGCGTCGTTGGCCCTGCCGGTCCACAAGGTGTACAAGGGCCGCCCGGTCCGCAGGGCGGTCCCGGTCCAGTAGGACCCATGGGGCCACCCGGTCCTCGCGGATACAAAGGCGAGCAAGGTCCTGTCGGTCCGGCTGGCCCTTGTGGCAAGTGTGAATGCTCCTGTCATCGGGCTCGCTTTCAGAGTCTTAGTCGGGGACTGGCTTATATTGATAGTACTTTCGTTGCACCTACTGGCGATGGTACTTGCAGTAATCCTTTTGATGGTCTCAAGTCGGCTGGCGACTATCCTCTTTATGCTAACATCGAAGAAGATCGCTATATCCTTCGAATTGCCGATCATAAACGACAGGTTGTTCGCAATGAAACTTTCGAGAAGAAAGTAACCTTCGCCGATGCCGAGATCGAATTTCAAGGTTGTATCTTCCGAGCTGGTCTCGAAATTAAAGGACGGAGCAAAGCGGCTCTTATGAGTTGTTTCCTTCATGACACTATCACCATCGATGATCAGAGTGAAGTGTTGATGGTAGGAGGTGCTTCCTTTTCGACAGGTAAAGAGATGATAGTAGCTCGCGGCAAGGCACACTTTAAGAGTGTAGGTAGCAGTTACACCTTCCAGGATGTTAAGCGTGCCATGGTAGCGGAAGGTGCTGATGCTTCTATTGTCTGCAGTAATGATCTGATCTCCCTTAATGCTGCAACCGTGGGCTCGTCTCCTCTACTTCGGGAACCGGTAAATATCTCGGAAGGTCACGGCGCTGTTTCCTGGCTCATGTGTACCGTTCTCCACGAGAACCTTACTTTAAATCATGCCGCTCGTATTGGAACTATGCGCGTTCACAGTGATCATGCTAACTTGTTGGGAGCTTCTATCCGTACTGTCCAATGAAGGTGATTTTGGAATTGAAACTACTTCTTTAATATCGGATCGGTGAAATCATGACCTCTTTTACCTGTCCTTCAGGAGCTTGTGTTTCTCTCGAAGTCGTCGATCCTAAGGAGCTTGATAAGCATCGGGGAGATAACTTTGTTATGACAAGTTTTAGCCGAGACTCTCCCTGCTTTCTAGGTCGCTATAGTGCTTACGATTTTCTGGATAAAGGACCTTCAACTTGGCAAAAGATCTTTACCTTCAAACGACCCCAAAGCGAAGTTACTCCAACCTATAGTCGTCAAAGTAAAAATGTTAACGATGCTCCTCGTTCTTATACCCAGGATGACTTTGACGTTTTTACGGAATCGATTACTGAAGGTTATCGAGATTTCGGAGGTAGCCTAGGCTATGGAACTAAGCTTTACTTAGTTAAGTATCATGGAGGTTCTGTGCAACCTCAAGATTACCAATTCATCGAAACTAAGGCGGCACAGTTCGGAAAGAAATCTTACCATGAATCGTGGTAAGAATATATTCATATAACGATTTTGTTATATGAATAACACGGAGAATTGAGGATGTCCAATTCTCGCGAAGGAAGACAGAAACATGGCTTCGTTTATTTGCCCATCTAAAGCTTCTATAGATATGAAGGTTATTAACCCTGATCTTATCAATACTTATCGCGGCGATTATTTTGTTCTTGCGGGACCTAAAGGAACCCGCTTCCTAGGTCGCTATAGTGCTTATAATTTTGAACCGCGGAAGAATGAAGATTGGTGTAAAACTTTTATCTTCCGGCGACCTCACGGTGAGATGACTTCAGAAAATAGTATATCAGATGACGAAGATGAATTTCTATCATACATTGAAAACGACTTCGATATCTTTGAGGAACAACTAATAAAAACTTCGGGAGAGCAAAGAGGTTCTATATCTGATAGTAAACTCTATCTCATTAAATATCATAAAGGTTCTGTGAATCCAGAGGATTATGTGTTTATCGAGACAAAAGCAGCTATAATGCACGGTCGAGCTCCTTACCATGAGACGTTTTAGAGAATTTATATAACGATATCGTTATATAAATAAAGCCCGTAATAGAAATCATTACAGTTGATAGACTTCGATAATTCTTTCCCGGAGAGGAATTTTACGGGAAATTATCTTCTTCTTAATATATGAATTTTTACACTCATGTAATTTATATGAGATAAGTATAAACTTCATTGAGAAGATTGTATTTTCCTTTCATTGAAGTTTACATGAATTAGATAAAGATCGATTTCGATCTTTTGTTGAATGTTATTTTCATAGTAATCGCACTAGAAATTATTATCTATAGCGATCGATAACATTCTCTTTCCTTTCACATACATCTCTCTATTCTATTGCAAAGAAGACATCGCTCTGTTAATACTCTATTATATAAACTGCGAAATTATTACTCTCAGTAAAAGATAGAGATCGTATTTCTCTTCTCTTTGGATTCTTACGATCTATATAAACTTCATTGAATTCTTACAATCTATATAGAAATTAG
>Ga0182793_1000916_pt1 | contig 19803 bp, 20 predicted proteins | sample Passage237A_FD_130498 | JGI IMG/M metagenome (GOLD analysis project Ga0182793, IMG submission 130498) | Cellulose adapted compost microbial communities from Newby Island Compost Facility, Milpitas, CA, USA - Passage2 37A (version 2) (version 2) ... | reverse complement strand
TCGATGGCGTGCTGTCGTTCACCAGTTCGGGAACAGTCAGAAATTGCTGCGCTCAGAGATGCCTATGCCGATTGCGATTGGGACGAGCACGAAGACAACCGGGTCAGCAAGAGGCAGAGGATCAGTGGGTGCAGGACCAGCGAACCGAGGACCGTGAGCAGCCCGAGGATCAGCGTGGCTGGGGCCATCCTGACCCGTGCATGGCCGGTGGGCAGGTCCGGAGTCACCGGCTCTGACATGGCTCCCCCCCCCGACCATCGCAGCACTGCGCTGTGCCTGGATGCGTAACTCCTTCGCCCGGCCGGGGTAAGAAAACCATCCGGGCAGTTCCTCGCCCTGCGAGATACTCCTGACGTTCCCGTACTCTGCTGAACTCGGTGGGTGGAAATCAAGACTCACTCGGTGGAAGCCGCCGGGCCTGCCTGCGTTCGAAGGGGCCTCATCCGGGGTGCTAACTCACTGAAACGGTCTGGTGCACCACCACGCCAAGTGCCGCGATCGCAGCGACCGCAGCCGAGAGGACCAGCGCTCGCCGGGCGGTGCGGCGCGCGGCAGTGCCGGGCGAGCTGGCCCGCAGGGCGAGGACCGAGATCACGATCGCGATCACGGCCAGGACTGCGGCCGGCCAGGCCAAGAAGAGCAGCCAGTGCGCGGCCTGCCAGGCAGCGAGCGCCCCCTGGAACTGCAGAAACATCAGCCCGGCCAGCAGGGCATAACCAAGGATGAGCAGCGCGGACAAGCCTGCAACGATCCAGGCCGCGGTGCTGACGCCCTTGCCTGGTTTGGTCATGCGGCTACTCTTCCCGGAACCACCGAACTTGGCAAGTGCTGACTTATTCGTCGTCGCTGGCGGCCCACTCGCCGGTTGCCAAGTACTGCACCTTCTTCGCGATCGATACGGCGTGGTCGGCGAAACGCTCGTGATAGCGGCTCGCCAGCGTGGCGTCGACGGTTGCCTCGGTATCGCCCACCCAGGCATCGCCGAGCACCTGCTCAAACACGCTCACGTGCAGGCGGTCGACGCGGTCGTCATCGCTGCGGATCTCCTCGGCGAGGCGCATATCCTGCGTTTCCAGCAATTGGGTGAGCTTCTGAGCGATTTCCACGTCCAGCTCGCCCATCTCTTTGAACGTGCTGCGCAGGCTCTTCGGCACCACCTTGTCCGGGAAGCGATAACGGGCAAGCTGCGCGATGTGCTCGGCCATGTCGCCCATGCGTTCCAGTGAGGCAGAGATACGCAGTGCGCTCACCACGATGCGCAGGTCGCGGGCCACGGGCTGTTGCCTGGCGATGATGTTGATCGCCAGCTCGTCGAGCTTCACTGCGAGGGCGTCGATGCGATCATCCGTGGCGATCACGGACTCGGCCAGATCCACCTCGGACTTCTGGAAGGCCCGGGTTGCGGACTGGATGCTGCCCGTCACCAGGCGCGCGATTTCGACCAGACCAGCCTGCAGTTCCCGCAGTTCTTGCTGAAACACTTCGCGCATCGAGCATCCTTCGTACGGCACCAGTGGTGACAAGCGGTCACCGTCGCCCCACCATCGTTGGCTGCGAAAGTGAACAAACGGTGACGTGCCAACGAATATCCCACGAACCTTGCCCGAGGATACGGTTTCCGGGGCGAGAACACCGCGAGTTGTCTCTTAGTGTAGGCACCATGGACACTGCCTGGCTGTTGCCTGTCGCGCCCGTCGCGGGTGCTGTGGTGGGCGCCGGGCTGGCGCTGCTTGGCACCGCGGCCGTGCGTCGAAGCCGCGCTGCCACTGCTGCCGCCCACCACCACCTGCCTGAGGGTGTGTCGCTGGTGCTGGATGCATTGCACGCGCCGGCGGCGGTCGTGGACGCCTCGAACAACGTGGTGAAGGCATCGCCCAGTGCCGTCATCAGTGGCCTGGTCCAGGGTCGTGACCTGGTGCAGCCAGCGGTGATCGGAGTGCTCGACCAATGCCGGGCTCGGCTGCAGCCGCTGAGTGTGCCGGTGCAACTGCAGCGCGGCCGCTTCGGCGAGGAGTCCGCGCCGGTGGTGGTGCATGTCAGCGCGGTGGATGCCCGCTTGCACCTGGTCGTGGTGGAGGACGAGTCGGAGGCGATGCGCCTGGCTGAGGTACGGCGCGACTTCGTGCTGAACGTCTCCCACGAGTTGAAGACGCCCGTCGCCGCGGTGCAGTTGCTCAGCGAAGCGCTGCTGGATGCCGCCGACGATGGCGAGGCGGTCCGCCATTTTGCGGCCCGCCTGAACGATGAGTCGGTCCGGCTCGGCACACTCATCCAGGAAATGATCGAGCTCTCGCGTCTGCAGGCGGGGGATCCGCTCGAACGCGCCGAGCAGGTTCGCATCGCCGACATCGTGGCAACCGTGCTGGCCCGCACCGCAGGCATTGCCGAGGGGCGACAGATTTCGGTGGTGCCTGCCAAGAAACTCAAGGGCAAGGTCTATGGCGATCGCGAACTCCTGATCACGGCGCTCGAGAACCTGGTGGTCAACGCGATTCAACACTCGCCCGAGGGCAGCCGGGTCGCGATCGCGTCCCGCAAGGAGGACGGGCAGGTGCAGATCCAGGTCATTGACCAGGGTCCCGGCATTCCGGAGGCCGAACTGGAGCGGATCTTTGAACGCTTCTACCGCCTCGACGATGCCCGATCGCGGGGGACCGGTGGCTCGGGCCTGGGGCTCAGTATCGTCAAGCACATCATTACCAACCATGGCGGCAGCGTGCAGGCCTGGTCGCGGCCCGGACAAGGGGCTACCTTTACGGTCCGACTGCCAGACTTGACCGCGACAGCGACCGGAGTGATCGAGGTAGTGCAGTGATTCGGATCCTGCTGGTGGAGGATGAGCCCGGTCTGGCAGAGCCGCTGGCGTATCTGCTGGAGCGCGAGGGGTACCAGGTCACGCACGTCCGCGACGGACGGGAAGCAATCGACACCTTTGCCAGTGCTGGCGCCGATCTGGTGCTGCTGGACCTGATGTTACCGAAGGTGTCGGGGCTGGAGGTCTGCCGCCAACTGCGGGCGGTCTCCACCGTGCCGGTAATCATGCTGACTGCGAAGGACACCGAGGTGGACATCGTGGTCGGCCTGGAACTCGGGGCCGACGACTACATCACGAAGCCGTATTCAGCGCGGGAGTTGGTGGCGAGGATTCGTGCCGTGCTGCGTCGGCACAGCGTGGAACTGGAAGAACCGAGCCAGGTCCTCGCAGTCGGCCCGGTCAGCATGGACCTGGACAAGCACGTGGTCACCCTGCGCGGCGAGGCGGTAGCGATGCCGCTGAAGGAGTTCGAACTGCTCGAATTCCTGCTCCGCAATGCCGGCCGGGTGCTCACCCGTGGGCAACTCATCGACCGGGTTTGGGGCGACGACTACGTCGGCGACACCAAGACGCTGGACGTCCACATCAAGCGGCTCCGCGCAAAACTTGAGGACAATCCGGCGCAGCCGACCCGGATCGTGACCGTGCGAGGCCTCGGCTACCGCTACGACGGCTAGCGGCACCGCAGCGTCGGCGCCAACCGGCAGGATGCGCAAGACGCAGCAGGGGCGCCGGTTGCCCGACGCCCCTGCTGGAGAACTGGTGCTTAGTGGTGGCCGCCGCGGTCAGCCGGCTCGGGGATCTCGCAGATCGCTGCGGCGAGTTCCGCGTGCGCGGCGTCGAGCTCGGCGAGGGCATCGGCCAGCGCATCCACCTCGACGTCGATGCTCACGGCCTCACCCTCGGTGCCCTCGTCGGTGGTCGGTGCCTCGGTGGTCGAGGTCTCCGGCTGCAGTGAGGAGTACTGGGGCAGCAGGCCAGCGTACTCGGCCAGGCACGGAGCGAGCACCGGGACCTGCACCTGCTGGCCCTGTTCGCTGCCGTACTGGAAGAAGATGTCGATGAGGCCACCGGGGGTTGCACCAAGGTCGGCCAGCACGATCTGGCCGTGGTTGGCGAAACCGAAGGGGGTCACGCCGGGTGCGGTCGGCACGGTGAGGTTGACGCGCTCACCGTTGGCGTCCTTGAACTGGACGGTGAGGTCAATGTCCGAGGCGCTGCGGTTGGTGACGGTCATCACCAGGCTGCCGAGCGAGCCATCCGCGGTCACCACCAGGGCGTTGCGGACACCGATCTGGCCCACCTCAGCGCTGACACCGTCGCTCGGGTCGTACTGGATGGTGGTGTCCTGCGGGGCGGCCAGGTTGCATCCCGCCAAGCCGAGGCTCACGGCGGCGGCAAGGGCGAGGGCTGCGATTCGCGACTTCACTCGGTTCTCCTGCATTAGCGCCGCTCGATCGCGGCGGTTCTCGGCATACTGTCCCTAGCCTACCGCTACTCCGCGACAGTCTGTGACTTAGGCAAGCCTAATTTCAGACACGCTGTGATACCATGAAAGTTCCGGAAGGGGCATTATCATATGCAGTTCACAGTCGGCGAAACCGTTGTTTACCCGCACCACGGCGCAGCAACGATTACCGAAGTCAAGACGCGCATCATCGGCGGCGAAGAAAAACTCTACCTCAAGCTCAAGGTAACGCAGGGCGACCTCATGATTGAGGTGCCGGCGGAAAACCTGGAACTCGTGGGTGTTCGCGATGTCATCGGCAAGGAAGGCCTCGACAAGGTCTTTGAAGTCCTGCGCGCTCCGTTCACTGAGGAACCGACCAACTGGTCGCGTCGCTTCAAGGCGAACCTCGAAAAGCTCGCCAGTGGCGATGTGATCAAGGTGTCCGAGGTGGTCCGCGACCTGTGGCGTCGCGACCAGGACCGTGGGCTGTCCACCGGGGAAAAGCGCATGCTCGCCAAGGCTCGCCAGATTCTGATCAGCGAACTGGCGCTGGCCGAAAAGACCGATGAAGAGCAGGCCAGCCAGGTGCTGGACGAGGTGCTCGCCTCCTAAGGCTCCGGCCTTTACACTTCGACGGGTTGGCGCCCGCGACCGCGTGCTGCGGTGGGGCGCCAACCCGTTTCCGTCTGCGGCGCTGAGGCGACCACAGAACCCGACTAGCCTGGAACCGTGAGCGTGTCCCCGTCGAGCCATCCCCGTGTCGGCATCGTCCTTGTGGCGGCCGGTAATGGCACGCGCCTGGCTGCAGGCCAACCCAAGGCCTTCGTGCCGGTGGCGGGGCAGACGATGTTGCAGCGAGCGCTGGCGCCGATCGCGGCCTTGGCGGACCCGGTCCAGTTGGTGCTGGTGGTGCCCGAGGACCGCCTTGCGGATGCGGCAGAGATCGCCTCGCGTTCCGGGTGTGCAGCAGAGCGCGTCATCGTGGTGCCGGGCGGGGCAGAACGCCAAGACTCGGTCCTCGCGGGTGTGCGTGCCATGCCGGAGACGGTCGACTTCGTGCTCGTGCACGATGCGGCGCGAGTGTTGACCCCGACCGAGCAGTTCCAGGCCGTGATCGATGCCCTGCAGGAGGGTGCCGAGGCCGTGGTTCCGGTCACCCCCGTGGTCGACACGATCCGCCAGGTCGGTGACGAGATCGGACTCGGCCCGATTCTGGACCGCAGTGCCATGGTCGCGGTGCAAACCCCCCAGGGGGCTCCTCGGACGCTGCTGCTCGACGCGCTGCGCTCCGCCACCGATGCTGGGGTTGCCTTCACCGACGATGCCGCCGCCATCGCGGCGCTCGGTCACGACGTGGTGTCTGTGCCGGGCTCACAGCTCGCCTTCAAGATCACAGTGACTGAGGATCTGGACCGCGCCGAGGCCCTGCTCGCGGTGCCACCGGTGCCGGCAATGCCAGCGGACTCACCCGTGCAGATCGGCGTCGGTGCTGACGTGCACGCTCATGGTGGCGAGGGCGTACTGATGCTCGGCACCCTCGCGTGGCCGGACGCACCGCCGCTGGCCGGGCATAGCGATGGTGACGCGCTCAGCCACGCCATCGTGGATGCGCTGCTGTCGGCTGCGGGCCTCGGCGACTTGGGAGCAGTGTTCGGCACGGACGATCCGCGCTACGCCGGCGCCGCGGGCCGGGTGTTCCTTGAGGCGGCAGTCGAGTTGCTTGCCGAGCGCGGCTGGCAGCCGGTGAGCATCGCCGCGCAGGTCATCGCTCGCCGACCCAAGATCGGTCCGCGACGTGATGAGCTCGAAGTCGCATTGAGTCAGCTGCTCGGTTGCACGGTTCGGGTAGGGGCCACCACCAGCGATGGCCTGGGAATTACCGGCTCCGGGGCCGGGATTGCCGCGGTTGCCACTGCTCTCATCGCTCGCCTGCCGTAGGCTGGGGGCGTGACGATTCGCCTCTACGACTCCAAGGCTCAGGGCCTGCGGGAATTTACCTCGCTGCGCCCGAACGAGGTCGGCCTCTACGTCTGCGGGCCGACGGTGCAGTCCTCGCCACACATCGGCCACCTGCGCTCGGCGCTGGTGTACGACCTCTGGCGGCGCTGGTTCGAGTACCGCGGGTACCGGGTCACCCTGGTGCGCAACGTCACCGATATTGATGACAAGGTGCTCGAGAACGCCGCCGCAACCCAGGGCACTGACGCCCCGGAAGCGTGGTGGGCACTGGCGTACCGCTACGAACTTGAGTTCAATGCCGCCTATCGGGCGCTCGGCATTCGTCCGCCGACGTATGAACCGCGCGCGACCGCGAGTGTGCCCGAGATGATCGCACTGATCGAACGATTGCTGGCTAGTGGCCACGCATATCGTTCGGAGGTGAGCGCGGACGTGTACTTCGCCACCGCCTCGTTCCCGGCCTACGGTGAACTGACCCGGCAGAGCCCCTCGGACATGGTTGAGTCCGACGCTGATCCTCGGGGCAAGCGGGACTCGCGCGACTTCGCGCTCTGGAAGGCCCACAAGCCGGGCGAGCCGGAATCGGCCGCCTGGGACACGCCTTGGGGTCGTGGTCGCCCCGGTTGGCACATCGAATGCTCGGCCATGAGCACCAAGTACCTGGGCAGTCACTTCGACATCCACGGTGGCGGCCTGGACCTGCGCTTCCCGCACCACGAGAACGAGCTCGCCCAGTCGCGGGCCGCTGGCGACCAGTTCGCCGAGTACTGGATTCACAATGGTCTGGTGAATGTGGGCGGGCAGAAGATGTCCAAGTCGCTCGGCAACTCGCTGTACGCCGCTGACCTGCTCTCGTCGGCGCGTCCGGCCGCGGTGCGCTACTTCCTGGGCTCGGCCCACTACCGGTCGGTGCTGGAGTTCCACGACCAGGCCCTGGCGGAGGCCGACGCCGCCCTCGACCGCGTGGAAGGCTTCCTGGCCCGCGCTGAGCGTGCGCTGGGGGATCGTGCCGCATCCGCCGGTACCGCGGTGGCGCCGGACTTTGCCGAGGCGATGGACGATGACCTCGGCGTGCCGCTGGCGCTCGCCGCGCTGCACGACACCGTGCGCTCGGGCAACACGGCGCTGGAATCTGGCGATATCGACGCTGTACGGACCGCCTTCGGCCAGGTGCGCGCCATGGTGCGCGTGCTCGGCCTCGACCCGGCCGACCCGCAGTGGTCAACGGCCGGCGACACCGAGACGCAGGCGCTGTCGGCCCTGGTTGAGGAAATCATCTCGGCACGCCAGCAGGCGCGCGCGAACAAAGACTTCGCGACTGCGGACCGACTGCGTGATGTGCTGGCCGCCGCCGGCATCGTGGTTGAGGACGGCGCGGACGGAACGCATTGGAGTGTGGCTCGATGAAGGGTTCAGGAGAACCGAGTAAGAATCGCCCCGGCGCAGTCCGCAAGGGTCGTGCTGGTAAGCGCCCCCAGGTGGGCACTGGCGGTCACGGCCGGAAGGCCCTCGAAGGCAAGGGACCGACCCCGAAGGCCGAGGAGCGCACGTACCACGTTGCCTACAAACGCAAGCAGCTCGCTGAGCGGGCAGCCGAGAAGCGCGGTTCGGTCAAGCCGATCGGGCAGACCGGTGGTCAGCGCAGCAAGGATGGCAGTGAACTGGTCACTGGCCGCAACTCGGTGCTCGAGGCGCTGCGCGCGAAGATCCCGGCCACCACGCTGTACATCGCCCAGCGCATCGAACTCGATGACCGAGTGCGCGAAATCATCGTGTTGGCCAACAACCGCAATCTGCCGATCCTGGAGGTTACTCGTCAGGAACTTGATCGCCTGGCGGGCTTCGACTCCGTGCACCAGGGTGTGGGCCTGAAGGTGCCGCCCTATGAGTACGCGCACCCGGAAGACCTGCTGGACGAGGTGATCGGTCGCGGGGAAGTGCCGCTGATCGTCGCCCTCGACGGCGTGACCGACGCCCGCAACCTCGGTGCCGTGATCCGCTCGGTCGCCGCCTTTGGCGGCCAGGGCGTGATCGTGCCGCAGCGTCGCTCGGTCGGTGTCAATGCGGGTGCTTGGAAGACCTCGGCCGGAGCTGCTGCACGCATTCCGGTGGCCATGGCCTCCAACCTGACCTCCACGCTGAAGGCCTTCAAGAAGGCGGGCGTGTTCGTGATCGGCCTCGACGGCGGTGGCGACACCATGCTGCCGGGGCTGGAACTGGCTGACCGCCCCCTTGTCGTTGTGGTTGGCAGCGAAGGCGAGGGACTGTCGCGCCTGGTCACGGAAACCTGCGACGCGATCGTGTCGATTCCGATCTCGTCCGCCACCGAATCGCTCAACGCCGGTATCGCCGCCAGCGTCACGTTGTACGAGATCGCGCGCCTGCGCGCCGAGGCCGCAGCGAAGTAGCCGCTAGACCTTCAGTCGCCAGTCCTCTTCGTCGTCATCACCGACGATGGGGATGGCGCCGGTCTCGACGGTCGGCAGTGGCAACGTGATGGCCGTGGTCGGCGCGTTCAGCAGCGTCGCCTCGTCACGGCGATGGCGCAGCACAGTGTCGATGAACGACTGCACCGCCTCGGCCAGGGGCACGTCGCGGTCTTGCTCCTGCGAGATGAACCACCGGTGATCAAGGAACTGGTGGTAGGCCTCGGCAGGTTCCAGCTTGCCGCGCAGATCCCGCGGAATGGCCTTGATGACCGGCTCGAATGCCCGCACGAGCCACTCGTGGGCGGTGACCTCCTCGTCCTGGCCCGGGCGCCCGTAGGTGGCGCGGTAGCGGTCGAGGTCGTTCAGGAGGCGCCGGGCCTGGTTCTCGCCGGTGTCGAGGCCGGTGAGTCGCAGCAGGCGGCGCTGGTGGTGCCCCGCATCCACGACCTTGGGCTGGATGCGCACCTGTGCGCCATCGCCGCCAGCGGTCATAGACAGTTCCTCGATGTCGAATCCGAGGTCGTTGAGCCGCTGGATGCGCGCATCGATACGCCAGCGCTCGGAGGCATCGAAGGTCTCAAAGCCGGTGAGTTCCTGCCACAGCATCCGGTACTGGGACACGATGCGGTTGCTGATTTCGATCGGGTCGAGACTTTCGTCGATGCGGCCGCCCGCCTCGAGGTCGAACAGTTCGCCAGCGATGTTGACCCGACCGACCTCGAGGTCGTGTTCTCGCTGCCCGGCCGTGAGTCCGTTGGGCTGGAGCTGACCGGTTTCGGCGTCCACCAGATAGGCGGCGAAGGCGCCAGCATCGCGGCGGAACAGGGTGTTGGACAGTGACACGTCACCCCAGAAGAAGCCCACCAGGTGCAGCCGGGCCAGCAGCAGTGCGAGCGCGTCAACGAGGCGGGTCGCGGTGTCCGGCCGCAGCGTCTGTGAGAAGAGCGCCCGGTAGGGCATCGAGAACTTCAGGTGCTCGGTCACCAGCGCCGAGGGCAGCGGTTCGCCGTCGGCATCGAAGCGGTTGGTGATGACGGCGACCGGGGCGACGCCAGGCACATCGAGTTTCTGCAGGGAGCGCAGCACTTCGTACTCATGCAGCGCCATCTGCTCGGTGGTCTCCTTGACGGCGACGACACCACCGGACATGTGTGCGAATCGCACCAAGTGCCGAGAGATGCCCTTCGGCAGGGCAGCGATCACATCGCTCGGCCACTGGTCGAGGGGGAGATGCCAGGGCAAATCCAGCAGCGCCGGGTCCGGCACGGCGGCGGTGATACTGAGGGAAGCACGAGGCGGCATAGCAGGGAGCCTATCGGGAACGAAGCGGGGAAACGGTGCGTGCGCGCAGAGACAACAGGGGCGGTCCCGAAGTTCGGAACCGCCCCTGCGAGGTTGGGATGAGCCTTACAGGCGCTCGCCAGTCTCAGCGTTGAACAGGTGCACGTGGCCTGCCACCGGGGTCAGGTACACCACGTCACCCATGTTCGGGTGCGAGCGGCCGTCGACGCGGGCCACCAGGTTCAGGGTCTGGCCGTCGACCAGGGCTGAACCGTACAGGTAGCCGTCGGCGCCGAGCTCTTCGACGATGTCGACCTTGACCTCGATGCCTTCACCCTTCTTGGTGGAGATGGTGAAGTCCTCGGGGCGGACACCGGCCGTCACGGTCTTGCCAGCGTTCTTCAGTGCGTCACGCTCGACCGGCACCGTGGCGCCGCCGAACTTGACGCCACCGTCGACGACCGGCACGTTGAACAGGTTCATGGCCGGGCTACCGATGAAGCCGGCGACGAAGACGTTCTTTGGGGCGTCGAGCAGTTCGCGCGGGGTGCCGACCTGCTGCAGGATGCCGTCCTTGAGCACCGCGATGCGGTCACCCATGGTCAGCGCCTCGACCTGGTCGTGGGTCACGTAGACGGTGGTGACGCCCAGGCGGCGCTGCAGCGACGCGATCTGGGTGCGGGTCTGCACACGGAGCTTGGCGTCGAGGTTCGACAGCGGCTCGTCCATGAGGAACACCTGCGGCTGACGGACGATCGCGCGGCCCATGGCGACACGCTGACGCTGACCACCCGAGAGCGCCTTCGGCTTGCGGCCGAGGTACGGCTCCAGGTCAAGCAGCTTGGCGGCCTCGAGGACGCGAGCGGCGCGCTCTTCCTTGGAGACGCCAGCGATCTTGAGGGCGAAGCCCATGTTCTCGGCCACGGTCATGTGCGGGTAGAGCGCGTAGTTCTGGAACACCATGGCGATGTCGCGGTCCTTCGGCGGCACGTCCGTGACGATGCGGTCGCCGATGCGGATGTTGCCCTCGTCGACTTCTTCGAGGCCTGCGAGCATACGCAGCGAGGTGGACTTACCACAGCCAGAGGGGCCGACCAGAACGAGGAATTCGCCGTCAGCGATCTCGAGATCCAGCTTGTCAACGGCGGGGCGAGTGGTGCCCGGGTAGAGGCGAGTTGCCTTATCAAACACGACAGTAGCCATGTTGCATCTCCTTCACCGGCAGGTACGTGCCGGACGATCCGTAGTGAATGGGATTGTGCATCTGTGCCATTTCGGAACAATGCACTATTGGCAGACTAGTGCAGTTTGCATGCTGAGAACAGGGCGAGATGTACTTCCCACCTGAGAATTGGCAACTCGCGTCGCACAGGAGCGACCGGTACTATCCTTCGCGGGGTGCATCGGGGGGACTCAGAGACCTGTGGGCAGGGACCCACCGGCAAGGATTTCGGAGAAGACCGAGAATGACCGAACACAAGCAGGCAGCACGAAGCCTGCAACAGGCTCGCCGCAGCGAGGCGCGCGAAAAGGCGCTGCAACTGCGGGAAGAGCATCGTCGGATGTCCAAGCGTCGCCAGTTGATCATTCAGATCGGCTCGATCGTGGCCGTGGTGGCTGTGATTGCGACGATTGCCCTGGTGCTCAGCTTCGGCCGTGCCGCCAAGCTTGAGGGACCGGCTCCGGCGAACATGGCCAGCGATGGCATCGTGCTCACCGGCCAAGATGGTGTGGTCACTGCGGTGCGCACCGAGCCCCTCGAGGCTGGCAAGGATCCGATTCGCTGGTCGGGTACCCAGGACGGTGTGCCGCACGTGCAGTTGATCGTGGACTTTGAGTGCCCACACTGCGCTGAGTTCGAGAAGACCTACGGCGAGAGAATCGAGGAGTGGCTGAAGGCTGGTCGCATTTCGCTGGAGATCCGTCCGGTCTCGATCGTCAATGACGCCTCGACCCGGACTGCTGCGGCAGCAGCGTGTGTGGCGAACTATGCCCCGGACAGCTTCCTGGACTTCCACAAGGTCGTCTATGCCGCGGGGGCGGATCCCGAGCGTGACACCGCTGCACTGGCGGCGCTCGCCGCAGCCGCGGGCGCGGGCCAGTCGTCGGTGGCTGAGTGCATCAATGACCAGCGCTTTGAAGGTTGGGTGGGCGCGGCGACCCTGCGTACCCGCCAGAACGAGGCGTTCCGTGAGGAGGGGCAGCGCTTTGGCACCCCGACCGTGCTGATCGACGGTGAGCTGTTGGCGGCTGGGCAGGACTTCATCACGGCAGTGCAGGTCCACCTCAGCGAGAAGATCGAGGCGCAGGCCCAGGCGCTGGCCAACTCGCTTGCGACTGAGGAAACGGCATCGGCCAAGTAACCCCGCTTCGGTCATAGCGCTGGGTGTGCCCAGCACTGACCGCCTACACTGGATTCGGCTTGCCCGTTCGTTCGGGCACCCACCAGCCTCCTTAGCTCAGTTGGTAGAGCATCTGTCTTGTAAACAGAAGGTCGTCGGTTCAAACCCGACAGGGGGCTCTGTTCAGGCCTCGGGCACAGGAAACGCGCTGAGGAATTCCTCTGGGATGATCGCTGCTCGCTCCGGCTTTGGGGCGGCGTTCCCGGCGGTCGTACCGACGTAGAGCCAGCCATGCAGGGTTTCGTGCTCGGCGAGGCCGTGGGCCGCCCGCACGGCGTCATGCCGAGTGTGAGGACCCGAGCGCCACATCACGCCCCAGCCCGCTTCCTCCAACAGCAGCGTGAGCACGTGTCCAATGCCGGCCACGACGTCACTCTGCTCCCAAGGGTGAACCTTGAAACTCTGCTGTTGTCGCTCGACGAGCGCGATGAGCAGCGGCGCGCGCAGCGGCTTCTGGGCGAGGCCTGCGCCGGCTGCGGTCGGGTCCAGACCAGCCGCTTCGGCGAGGGCCAGGCCCAGCCGCATGCGCGCCTCGCCGCGGATCGTGATCAATCGCCACGGTCGCAGCGAGCCATGATCGGCGATGCGGCTGGCGGCAGCGATCAGTGGCAGCAACGCGGTGTCGTCGGGAGATGGATCGACCAGTCGCGGCGACGAGCGGCGTCGCGTGAGTGCAGCAAAGACGGGCGCCTCGTTCATGCGTCGGCAGTCGGCGCGAAGGTGAGCGCAATCGAGTTCATACAGTAGCGCTGCCCGGTCGGGGTCTGCGGCGCATCGTCGAAGACGTGTCCCAAGTGAGAGTCGCAGCGGGCGCAGCGCACCTCGATGCGGACCATGCCATGGCTGCGATCGGTGTGCAGTGTCACCGCATCCGTATCGGCTGGATCGTAGAAGCTCGGCCAGCCACAGTGCGAGTCGAACTTGGTGGTGCTGCGGAAAAGCTCCGCACCGCAGGCGCGACAGGAGTAGATCCCTTCACGCGCTTCCTCAAGCAGTTCGCCGGTCCATGGTCGTTCCGTTGCTGCCTGCCGCAGGACCGCGAACTCGTCGGGGGTCAGCAGCGCCCGCCATTCTTCTGGGGTGCGCTCGATGCGGTCGCCTGCAGCGGATCCGCTCTGCTGTTCCGTCATAGCTACTCCTGAAAGGCAGGGCCGGCTGAGACTTCTCTGACCATGCGCGGCGCTGGGTGGGTCGCGGCCGCGACGTCGGTACGGCTGCGTAGGATTACGGTACCTGGGAAAGGAGCGTGATGGCTGAGTCTGTGGCGGTGCTTCCAGACACTTCCGAGGCGGCACTCTCGCCCCGGGATCGCGCCATCCTGGACTTCGAACAGCGCGTGCCTTCGCACTCGGGTCGCAAGGATGCTGCAATTCGGGAGATGCTCGGAATCTCCCCGACGCGGTACTATCAACTGCTCAATACCTTGCTGGACTCGCCTGCCGCTTTGGCAGCGGAACCGGCATTGGTCCACCGGTTACGGCGCCTCCGGGACCGCAGGATGCGGGATCGTGCGCGACGCACCGGCTTGAGTGAGGCAGTTGTCGACGTCACCTGAGGATAAGCATGGCCCGGTACCCGGCGGATCGTTTCGATCAAGTCGCCCCCGCTCGTGGGGTGCGCCGTGGTGCCCACCGGCTGCCAGGACCGAAGGGTCGATTCTGGCGCTGGCTGCTGTCGACGGTGATTGCGGCGGCGCTGTTCTCGGCCCTCGGTGTCTTCCTGGTGGACCGCTATCGCAGCGAGATTGACTTGAGCGGGGACGGCGATCACGCGGCGGTTGAGGATCTGCCGCCGTATGAGATTCCGGTCGCGGAACCGGTCGAGGACCCCAAGATCGCGATCACGGTGCTGAACGCCACCGAGCAGACTGGTCTGGCCGCCAAGATCGGCAAGCAACTGCGCGCCGACAAGAAGTGGAATGTCAAGACGGAGTCCTCTGCTGCGACCACTGACGTGGCCACCTCGACGGTCTATTACAACCACCTTGACGCTGAGGGTGCTGCCCGGGCGCTGGCCGCTGACTTGGGCGTCATCGAGGTCAAGCTGTCGACCTTCTACCGTGGGAACCCGATCACGGTCGTCATCGGCGCCGACCTCATCCCGGCTGCTGCTTAGATCCTCGTTCGCGGCGTCACCCGGCATCGTGCTCGCCGCAGGCGGGGCGCGTTAGCGCGGCTTGCACTCTCAGGGGGAGAGTGCCAAGATTAATTAGCACTCTGGTTTGCCGAGTGCCAGACAACGTCATTGCACGCAACGTCCAGGAGGGACGATAACTACTCATGGCTAAGATCATCGCTTTCAACGAAGAGGCTCGTCGTGGCCTCGAGCGCGGCCTGAACATCCTGGCTGACGCGGTCAAGGTGACCCTCGGCCCGCGCGGCCGCAACGTCGTGCTCGAGAAGAAGTGGGGCGCCCCCACGATCACCAACGATGGCGTGTCGATCGCCAAGGAGATCGAACTCGAGGACCCGTACGAGAAGATCGGCGCTGAGCTGGTCAAGGAAGTTGCGAAGAAGACCGACGATGTCGCCGGTGACGGTACCACCACCGCTACCGTGCTCGCCCAGGCTCTCGTTCGCGAAGGCCTCCGCAACGTTGCCGCCGGCGCTGACCCGATCAGCCTGAAGCGCGGTATCGAGAAGGCTGTGTCCGCTCTGAGCGACCAGCTGCTCGCCGACGCCAAGGAGATTGTCTCCAAGGAGCAGATCGCGGCGACCGCGTCGATCTCGGCTGCTGACCCGCAGATCGGTGCCCTGATCGCCGAGGCCATCGACAAGGTGGGTAAGGAAGGTGTGGTCACCGTCGAGGAGTCGAACACCTTCGGTACCGAGCTGGAGCTCACCGAGGGTATGCGCTTCGACAAGGGGTACCTGTCGGCCTACTTCGTGACCGACGCTGACCGTCAGGAAGCCGTCTTCGAGGACCCGTACATCCTGATCGTCAACTCGAAGATTTCGAACATCAAGGATCTGCTCCCGATCGTCGACAAGGTGATCCAGGCCGGCAAGCAGCTGGTCATCATCGCCGAAGACGTCGACGGCGAAGCGCTGGCCACCCTGGTGGTCAACAAGATCCGCGGCATCTTCAAGTCGGCTGCCGTCAAGGCTCCGGGCTTCGGTGACCGTCGCAAGGCCATGCTGCAGGACATCGCGATCCTCACCGGTGGCCAGGTCATCTCGGAGGAGGTCGGTCTCAAGCTCGAGAACGTCACCCTCGACCTGCTCGGTACCGCCCGCAAGGTCATCATCACCAAGGACGAGACCACCATCGTCGAGGGTGCGGGTGACCCGGAGGCCATCGCCGGCCGCGTGCAGCAGATCCGCAACGAGATCAACAACACCGACAGCGACTACGACCGCGAGAAGCTCCAGGAGCGCCTGGCCAAGCTCGCCGGTGGTGTGGCCGTCATCAAGGCCGGTGCTGCCACCGAGGTCGAGCTCAAGGAGCGCAAGCACCGCATCGAGGACGCCATCCGCAACGCCAAGGCTGCCCATGAAGAGGGCATCGTCCCCGGTGGTGGTGTCGCCCTGATCCAGGCTGGTGCCAAGGTCTTCGAGAACCTCAAGCTTGAGGGCGACGAGGCCACCGGTGCCAACATCGTCAAGGTCGCCATCGAGGCCCCGCTGAAGCAGATTGCGCTGAACGCTGGTCTCGAGCCGGGCGTTGTTGTGGACCGCGTCCGCAACATGAAGACCGGTCACGGTCTGAACGCTGCCACCGGTGAGTACGGTGACCTGGTTGCCCAGGGCATCATCGACCCGGCCAAGGTGACTCGCTCGGCGCTGCAGAACGCTGCCTCGATTGCTGGTCTGTTCCTGACCACCGAGGCCGTGGTCGCAGACAAGCCGGAGAAGAACGTTCCGGCTGCTGGCGGCGACGCACACGGCGGTATGGACTTCTAGTCCACACGCATCACACGCTGAAGGGCGGCCCCAATGGGGCCGCCCTTTCGCATTGACACTGCGTTGCGTGCCGGGCTGCGAGGCCCGCGCCAGCCCTAGCGGCTGAACAGGCTGAGGTTCGACTGTTCCACCTCGGCGTACTGGCGGCCCGCGGCCTGCAGCGCCTTCGTGATGCCGGCGAGGGATTCTTCGACTCGGCGCTGCGTTGCGGTCCAGTCGGCCAGCAGGGTCTGGAAGGCGGTGGCCGCCGAGCCCTGCCAGTGTTCCTGCAATCCCTCGAGTTGCGAGTGCAGCCGCGAGACTTCTGCCTGGATCGTGGCGGCGGAGCCCTGTGCTGCGATGGCCTGTGAGGCCACCAGGGCGCTGTCGACGCGGAATTGGGTCATGAGGGTCCTCTCGGATCGGCGACGGGGTTCTCGCCTCAGAGGATGGCAGCGCGGGGTCGGGACGGGCGACCGCGTCGGGAACCTGTGGACAGATCGCCGCGCGTGCGGGGTGTGGAGAACTGTGCCAGGACCGTTGAGCGAGACGCGACCACCGCCTGGCCGCGGGGTGCACTGCTAGGCGCGATCCATCAGCGGCAGCGTGACGCGGAAGGTGGCACCGCCACCCGGCGTCTCCAGCACTTCCACACGACCGCGATGGGCCTGCACAATGGCCGCCACGATAGCGAGGCCCAGGCCGCTGCCGCCAGTTTCCCGGGTGCGTGAGTTATCGGCGCGCCAGAAGCGCTGGAAGATGTGCTCGCGGATCTGTGGCGGAATGCCCTCACCATGGTCAATGACCTCGACGTGGGCGAGGCCCAGTCCGCGGTCGGCGTCAATGCGCAACTCCAGCGGCGAACCGGCGGGAGTGAAGCGCAGCGCGTTCGTGATCAGGTTCGCGAGCACCTGACGCAGCTTGTTCTCCTCGCCGAGCACCACAATCGGTTGCAGCGCGTGGGTGGGTTCCGGAATGACCGCGGCCGGCGAGAGCGGCGGCAGTTCCCCGACGGCAGTCGAGGCGGTTTCGGCCTCGTCGGCGGTCTTGCGACCGAGGCGGCGCAACTTCGCCAGCGTGGCACCGGCCAACGCGATCGGACCGGTCGCGGTCATCGCGCGACGCTGTTCGGCCGCCGACTTCGACTCGGTCCGGGTGTCGTTCTTGGCAGCCAGGGCGCGAGCCTGGCGCTTGGCCTCGGCCTTGCGGGAGGCATCGCGGCGAGCTGCCTCGTCACTGATGGCGGGCATCATCGCGGTTGCCGGCTCGTCAAGGCGCTGGATGGGCTGGGTCTTGTCCAGATCCAACTCTGGGTCGGGTTCAATCACCGTCACCACGCGATCCGGCGACTGGGCCATCGCGTCCCGGGCGGCATCCCGTACCAGCGGCAACAGGTCGACTGGCTCGCGCTGGACGGGGCGGGCCTCGTCGAGGCGGGCGAGCGCCAGCAGGTCTTCCACCAGCAATCCCATCCGGACCGCTTCTTTCTCGATCCGTTCCATGGCCTGGGCGATGTCTTCCTCCGTCTTCAGCGCGCCAATGCGATAGAGCTCGGCGTAGCCGCGCACCGTCACCAGGGGGGTGCGTAGTTCGTGACTGGCGTCACCGATGAAGCGGCGCATCTGGTCCAGGGTGCGGGCCCGGTCGGCGAAGGCGCGGTCGATCCGCCCAAGCATGGTGTTGAGGGCACGGTTCAGACGCCCCACCTCGGTGCCGGGAGATTCGTTGCGCAGACGCAGGCTGAAGTCGCCGGCGGCGATGGCTGCGGCGGTGCGTTCCACATCGCGCAGTGGCAGGAAGGCGCGGGTAACTAACACCTGGGTCAGGGCGGCGGCGATCACGATGACCAAGATGCCGAAGCCGAAGAACAAGGTGGTGTACCGAGTCATGGTCGCCTCGGTACGTGTCATCGGGAGAGCGATGACCAGTACGCCGTCCCCGGCCGAGGGCACGGTTGTGCTGTCGCGGACGATGGCCCGCCAACCGGGCCCGCCAGCAGACGTGCTCAGTGCGACGACGCCGGTGCCAATCTCGCGGGCGCGCTCGAGCGTCAGCTCACCGGTTTCTGGTCGCAACGCCTCATCGAGGTTGGGAGAGACCCAGTTGTTGTTCCGCATCGACCCGTCCGGCCCCAGGAACGCCCAGTAGTAACTGTTGGGGTCCTGGTAGCCACGCGGTGGCTCGGTGGGGTTCATCTCGGGTAGGAGGTTCTCGGGGTCCTCGATGGCGGCGCGCAGTTGCTCGTCGACCCGCTGCACCAGGTAGTCACGCAGCAGCCACGTCGTGCCAACGCCCGCGATCAGGATGCCGAGCGCCAGGATGAACACGCTCGCGCCGGTGACCTTCGCGCGCAGCGAGAGCGACTCCCACTGCCTGGTCAACGCGTCGGGCATGCTGTGTTCCTTTGTGCTCGGGCGACCCTGGTGGGCCTGAGGCCTACTTGCCGATCTTCAGCATGTACCCGAAGCCGCGCTTGGTGATAATCGCCGGCTCCGGCAGGTGCGGATCCACCTTACGACGCAGGTAGGAAATGTAGCTCTCGACGATGCCTGCGTCGCCGTTGAAGTCGTACTCCCACACGTGGTCCAGAATCTGTGCCTTGCTCAGCACCCGGTTGGGGTTGAGCATCAGATAGCGCAGCAGCTTGAACTCGGTCGGGCTTAGCTCGATCGGGGTGCCTGCGACGGTCACCTCGTGCGTGTCCTGATCCATCACAATGTCGCCAGCGGCGAGCACTGCGTCCTCATCAGCCTGCATGGTGCGACGCAGGATGGCCTTGATGCGTGCGATGATCTCGTCGAGGCTGAAGGGCTTGGTGACGTAGTCGTCACCGCCGACGGTGAGGCCAGTGATCTTGTCCTCGGTGTCATCCTTCGCGGTCAGGAACAGAATCGGCGCGGTGAATCCGCTCGAGCGCAGGCGCTTGGTCACGCTAAAGCCGTTCATGTCCGGCAGCATGACATCGAGCACGATGAGGTCGGGCTCTTCTTCCAGCACCGCAGAGATCGCGGCCGCCCCGTTCGGAACAGCGCGGACTGCGAATCCGGCGAAGCGCAGACTCGTGGTCAGCAGGTCGCGGATGTTCGGCTCGTCGTCGACAATGAGGATGCGAGGTCCAGTCATGGCCCCATTGTCTGCATGTTCACTGTAGGTTTCCTGAAAGTCAGAACCTGCAACTGCGGCGAGGTGGCCGCGCCTTGGCAGCGACCTAGACTGCGGCCGATTCCAGGGCGGCAGCATCCAAGATCGTGTATCGGTAGCCCTGCTCCGCCAGGAAACGCTGGCGGTGCTGGGCAAAGTCCTGCTCGACGGTGTCCCGAGCTACCAAGGTGTAGAAGCTCGCCGGGATGCCGCTCGCGCTCGGACGCAACAGGCGGCCGAGGCGCTGGGCCTCCTCCTGCCTCGAACCGAAGGCGCCCGAGACCTGGATCGCCACGGTCGCATCGGGCAAGTCCACCGAGAAGTTCGCGACCTTGCTCACGATCAGCACCGGTTCCTCGCCGTCGCGGAAGGCCTGGAAGAGTCGCTGCCGCTCGGCCACCGGCGTCTCGCCAGTGAGTTTCGGGGCACCGAGTTCGGCGGTGAG
>Ga0182793_1000912_pt1 | contig 19872 bp, 15 predicted proteins | sample Passage237A_FD_130498 | JGI IMG/M metagenome (GOLD analysis project Ga0182793, IMG submission 130498) | Cellulose adapted compost microbial communities from Newby Island Compost Facility, Milpitas, CA, USA - Passage2 37A (version 2) (version 2) ... | reverse complement strand
TCTCCGCTTTTTGGCGAATGTTGCTAAAAATCTGGGTCGTAAGTTGTTTGGCCTGCATACCTTCGAACGGAATCATATTTTTTTGCAGGTAAGAATGCCAACCCAATACACCCAAACCTAATGCACGATGACGTTTTGCAAATTTGTTAGCTGAGGCGAGGTAGTAATTCCCCTCCGTTTTGACTATAAATTCCTGTAACACAGCGTCTAAGAAAAAAATGGCCAACTTGACGGCATCTGTATTTTTCCACTCGTCATATAACTCCAGGTTCATCGACGACAAGCAACAGATGAAAGACTCATCGGGAGTAGAAGGGAGCATTATTTCAGAACACAGGTTACTGGCATTAACGCGCAGGTTGAGGTCTTTATAAACCTGAGGCTTGTTCCGGTTTACGTTATCGGAGAAGAAAATATAGGGCAGCCCTTTTTCTTGTCTGGATTGAAGTACTCTAGCCCAGATAGCCCGTTTTTCCATGTCTCCATCGACCATTTCCTGCATCCAGTAATCGGGGACACAGACGCCGAAAAATAGGTTTTGAATGGGATGGCCTATGTCTTTGATCTTGAGGAATTCATCGATATCGTCGTGATCTATATCCATATACGCCGCAAAAGCGCCTCTACGTACCCCACCTTGGGAGATCGTATCCATGGCTGTATCGAACAAGCGCATAAAGCTCACTGCACCGCTACTTTTGCCGTTATCTGTAACGGCACTGCCCCGTGCACGTAGGTCACCAAAATATGCGGAGGTCCCACCACCGATCTTGGTTTGCATTATCACCTCCCCCAGTTTATGGGTAATACCCTCGATATTGTCGGGCACATGGACATTGAAACAGGAAATAGGTAAACCCCGCTCGGTACCCATATTAGCCCAGATGGGAGAGCTTAGGCTCATCCAGCCTCTTTCCACCATTTCACGAAAAGCCTCCTTTAATTCCGGACGGTAGAGCCGTTGTGCGGCCGCAGTACAAATTCGATCAATTGCGCCTTCTACGGTCTCGCCTTTTAAGAGATAACCCCGGTTGAGGACGTGTTCACTTTCCTCATTTTTCCACCAAAGTTTTTCATGTTCATAGGTATTGCTCAGTTCTTCGAGCAAGGCTGGTTCTTGAACTTCCATGCGTGTTTGATTAATTTATTGCTTCACAGGATTTAAAATAGGTCGTAGGCAGAAATACTTTTGTCGTGTTTGGTATAGTCTACCGGTCTTTTGGCAAAGAAATCATCAAGGCTATTGGCGAAGACTTCTTCTTCAAACCAGTGCATCAAGGTAAGGTCGGCAGGGTTGACATTAAACAATGGGTTGATGCCAATTTTCTTCAAACTGTCATCAGCTCGATACTTCATAAAGTTGATTAATTCGTCCTTGCTTAGGGTGTCAATTTCACCTTCAGCAAAAATCCAATCGATGATACGGGTCTCAACTTCAATAGACATTTTTACCAAACGCTGAATATCATCCATCATTTGGTCATCGAACATTTCCGGAAATTCTTCCTTGATTTTGTTGACAAGGTAAATCCCTGCATTGGCGTGAATCTGCTCGTCGATAGAGGTCCAAGCGATAATGTTGCTGACATTTTTCATCAATCCCTTGAATCGGGTATAGGAAAGGATGATCGCAAACTGGCTAAACAGACTCACATTTTCGATGAGGATCGAAAATAAGATCAAGGAGAATGTATATTCCTTGTGGTCGGTAGACTTGACATTACGGAGGGCTTGGGTAAGATAGTCGATCCGTTCACGGATGACCGGTACCGTGACGACCTGCTCGAATTCGTTGGTGTAGCCAAGAACTTCTAATAGACGTGAATACGCTTCGGAATGTCGGAATTCGCATTCAGCAAAGGTGGCTCCCAATCCGTTGAACTCGGGTTTGGGAAAATGATGAAAAAGATTCCCCCAAAAAGATTTTACAGCTACTTCAATTTGTGCTATAGCTAACAAAGCTCGCTTGACAGCACTCCGATCAATCGGTGTTAAATGAGAGTGAAAATCCTGAATATCAGCTGTAAAATCAACTTCTGAATGCACCCAATACGCTTTATTAATGGCGTCAGTAAATTGTAATATTTCTGGGTACTCAAATGGTTTATATTGTAGACGTTTATCAAAAATGCTCATAATAGCTGTTCGCTAAAGGTTGATTGTTATAAAATGCGGATAATTAGCACTCGAAAATAAAGATGATATTTCTTTTGTACGGTGTGTTTCTCAAACGCATAAAATGCTTTGAAATTGTTAAGACAATATTACGATATAGTCCGATCAAATTCCAATAATTGTAAACAATTTTATTCCTAGAAATTATTAACTAATTGTAAATCAGATTACTAGGATTGCGAAATTGCAAACTTTTTTAAAAGCTTGAAATTTGAAATGTTGAAGAAAAATTAAGTTCGAATTTGTATTTTTTGGCTTAAGTGAACAAGAATGTTACTGGCTGAGAATTAACCTTATTCGGAAGAAGCGTAGTAAAACTAAGCAAAAAGAATGAAATGATCTACCTAAATGAAAGCAGGTATAGAAAAATTTATTATTCGGGAAGGGGTTTATTAATTGTACAAAAACAAGGTGCCTCCAAAAATATTGAGAAGTGTTGCTTCGCCAAATCTACAAGATAAAATACCCCCATTTAATTCAAATCCAGAAGGCTAGAGCGTTGAAGGAAGCGCCTTGACCATAAATGTTCGAATTGAAAAACGACGATATGAATGGATTAAAACATGAATTTCATGGGGAGATGACCTCAGACCCTTAAAGGGAAAAAGTATAAAATGAATTTTTCGACACCGGTTTGGAAAAGTGATAGCGCACTTTGGTCGAATGCATTCACCTAAACTGAAGCAATATTGACACCGATGAAAGTAAATATAGGGTTGGCAGTGGTTTTAGGGATGAAACCTATTTAATTCTAACGTTCATACGACCATGGGAAAAGACCGGATACACGTCTCGCGTAGAAAATTTTTGATCGGCCCGGCCGCCGCAGCCATTACCTCACCTTTTGTAAATAGTGCATCGGCTCGATCGGCAGACCGCCTTCGTCATGCTGGAATCGGGGTAGGTGGAATGGGCGCCGGGGATTTGAAACAGTTGGTTTCCCATGGCAGAGTGGATATCATTGCACTTTGTGATGTGGATGAAAACAACTTGAAACGCGCAGCTGAACTGTATCCAAACGCCCGGTGTTACGCCGACTGGCGCGAACTTTTAACTAAAGAAGGCGGTAATATCGATTCAGTCAATGTATCGGTCCCCGACCATAATCATTTTGTGATAGCCCATGCAGCCATCCAGGCAGGGAAACATGTGTATTGTCAAAAACCCATGTGTCATGACGTAGCGGAGGTGCGGGAACTTACCAGGGCAGCTCAAAAGGCTAAGGTCGTTACTCAATTGGGTACCCAACATGCGGGTAGTTCCGGAGATCGAACCGCCGTAGAATGGTTGAAGCGAGGACTAATTGGGAAAGTGAGGCATGTTTACCTATGTTCCAATCGCCCCGGTGCAATCGATCGGTATCGTTTGGTCGGACCGAGGCCTCAGGGGGAGCAAATACCTCCTTCGACATTAAACTGGGACTTGTGGATCGGGACGGCACCCTATCGGCCTTATCATCCTGAAATTTACCATCCTGTCACTTGGCGGGCGTGGCAGGATTTTGGAACCGGATGGTCAGGGGATATTGGATGCCATATCTTCGACGCTGTTTGGAAAGGTTTGGAATTGCAGTCGCCTAAATCTGTAATAGCGGAAGTGCAAAAATCCTGGGAAGAATCAGCGGCGCGCAGAGGCGATACCTGGCCTCAAAGCGATCATATCACTTGGGTCTTTCCCGGCAATAGAATGACCGAAGGAAAAGAACTCCCTGTAGAGTGGTTTGACGGGCTCATGTACCCACCGGAAGAGATCAGGGCACTTTATTCGGGAGGTGAATATCCGGCCGAGTCAGCCATGGTAGTGGGGACCAAAGGAGCGCTTCTTATTCCCCATGGAGGCACACCGGTATTATTGCCCGAAAATAACTTCACTAATGTTCAAGAGCCTACAATTCCGGCAAGGAATCATTACCACCATTTTGTAGATGCCTGTTTGGGGGGAGAAAGAACGGAGTCTCGGTTTGAAGTTTCAGGACCTATGACGGAAGCCATATTGTTGGGAACTGTGGCGATTCGGGTGCCTGGGGTAGAGCTGAAATGGGATGCCAAGCGAATGAGGTTCCCGAACTATCCGGAGGCCGATCGCTATATTAAAAGGACTTATCGGGAAGGCTGGCGAGTAGCGGGGTTGTTCTAAAAAAACTACCCGAACGAAAATGTCCGGGTAGCTCTAAAGATTTATCTTATCGGCTTAAATAGAGATTTCTTTCTGCGTAGACCTTTTGGAAGAAATCATCGGTGAGATCATCAATAAAATAAATTGACTCGCCGGTTGATTTCATTTCCGGTCCTAATTCCTTATTCACATTTGGGAATTTGTTAAATGAGAAAACCGGAATTTTGATCGCCCAGCCATTTTTATGAGGATTGAAGGTAAAGTCCGAAAGTTTGTTTACCCCCAACATAAGTTTGCTGGCGTAATTGACGTAAGGTTCGCGATAGGCTTTACTGATAAAGGGTACGGTCCGTGAAGCCCGTGGGTTTGCTTCTATGACGTAGACTATGCCATCTTTAATCGCAAACTGGACGTTAATTAACCCTTTCACTTCCATAGCACGGGCAATTTTTTTAGTATACTCGTCGATTTGCCTGATTTCGTCGGCCGAGAGTCCAAAAGCGGGAAGCGCCGCATGGGAATCGCCGGAGTGAATACCTGCTGGTTCGATATGTTCCATGATGCCGATGATGTAAGCATCCTCTCCGTCGGAGATGGCATCGGCTTCTGCTTCAATGGCTCCTTCGAGGAAGTGGTCGAGCAAGATTACGTTATCGGGGATGTCCTGAAGAATTTTTATAACATGCTGCTCGAGTTCTTGTTCGTTGATCACGATTTTCATGCTCTGGCCTCCCAATACGTAGCTGGGTCGAACCAGCAAAGGAAAGCCTAATTCTTTGGAAAGTTCGACGGCCGCATCCGATGTCCTTACCGTTCCGAATTTAGGGTATGGGATTCCTAAATCCCGTAACAAAGCCGAGAATCGTCCCCGGTCCTCTGCCCAGTCGAGGGAGTGGAAGCTGGTTCCGATGATTTTTATGCCGTATTTATCGAGTTTCTCAGCCATTTTCAAAGCGGTTTGGCCGCCCAACTGCACGATAACACCCTCCGGTTTTTCATGTTCGATGATATCATAGACATGCTCCCAGAAAACTGGTTCGAAATAGAGCTTATCCGAAATATCCGGGTCGGTAGAAACCGTTTCTGGGTTACAGTTGATCATGATCGCCTCGTACCCCGATTCCTTAGCGGCTAATACCCCGTGCACGCAGGAATAATCAAACTCAATACCTTGCCCAATCCGATTAGGACCAGATCCGAGTACCACCACCTTCTTTTTATCCGATACAACCGATTCGTTGTCGGGTTCGTTTTCATGAACATTGAAAGTCGAGTAATAGTACGGAGTCTGTGCGGGGAATTCAGCAGCACAGGTGTCGACGCACTTAAAAGCGCGTTTGATGCCAAGCTCTTTACGTCGGTTATATACCTTACTTTCTTTTACACCGAGTAGGTGTGCGATTTGGCGATCCGCATATCCTTTTTGTTTGGCTTTTAGCAGTAATTCCCTGGGGAGTTCCTCTAGTTCATACCCTTCGATTTCTTTTTCAATATCGATCAATTCCTCAATTTGACGCAGGAACCATTTGTCGATTTTGGTAAGACTTTGTATGGTATTGAACGACAAGCCCAGTTTGAAAGCGTCGTAGATATGGAAGAGACGATTCCAGCTTGGGTGTTTTAGGCTGTGCTTAATGGCTTCGAGATCACGCAATTCACGCCCGTCTGCACCGAGACCATTTCTTCTAATTTCGAGTGATTGACAAGCTTTCTGCAGAGCTTCCTGGAAGTTGCGTCCAATTCCCATCGCTTCACCAACGGATTTCATTTGAAGACCTAGGGAGCGATCAGCGCCATGGAATTTGTCAAAGTTCCAGCGAGGAATTTTGACGATGACATAGTCGATAGTTGGTTCAAAAAAGGCCGATGTGCTTCCGGTAATGGGATTGATCAATTCATCCAAATTATAGCCAATCGCCATCTTGGCTGCAATTTTTGCGATGGGGTAGCCGGTTGCTTTGGACGCCAGTGCCGATGATCTCGAGACCCGAGGATTAATTTCGATGGCGATTATTTCGTCTGTTTCCGGATTTACAGAGAACTGTACGTTACAACCTCCAGCAAACTGACCGATGCCATTCATCATTTTGAAGGCAAGGTCTCTCATTTTTTGATAGAGGGTATCGGGGAGGGTCATAGCGGGTGCAACGGTGATACTGTCCCCCGTATGTACGCCCATCGGATCGAAGTTTTCGATCGAACAGATAATTATGGTATTACCGGCTCCGTCACGAAGCAGTTCTAATTCATATTCTTTCCAGCCAAGTACGCTTTGTTCTACCAATACTTCATGGACGGGGGAAGCATGCAAACCAGCGGTAAGGGCTTTGTCAAATTCTTCAGGCGTCTCCACAAATCCACCGCCTGTACCTCCTAAAGTATAAGAAGGACGGATGACTAGGGGGAAGCCAATCTCTTGTGCTATTTCTTTACCTTCCAAAAAAGAGCGAGCCGTACGACCTTTACAAACGCCCACACCCAGCTCTAGCATTTTCAGTCTGAACTTTTCTCGATCTTCTGTGGTCTCGATCGCGTGGATGTCGACGCCGATAATTTGAACATTGTATTTTTTCCAGATGCCGGCTTTGTCACACTCAATCGCTAAGTTGAGGGCTGTCTGCCCACCCATTGTAGGTAGTACCGCATCGATTTTGTGTTTTTCAAGGATTTCGATGATGTACTTCTTTTCCAGCGGCTTGAGATAAACATGATCCGCATTGATCGGATCCGTCATAATGGTAGCCGGATTGGAATTGATCAAAATAACCTCAATTCCCTCTTCACGTAGCGAACGAGCGGCCTGTGAGCCTGAATAATCAAATTCGCAGGCCTGACCGATAATGATCGGACCGGAACCTATAATCAGTACGGACTTTATGTCTTCGTTTTTTGGCACTTTATTGAGATTTTAAAATGGGTATTTAAAAATTATGCAAAGTTAGGCTTCGATTCCCGTTTGTGCTAACTATTTTTCATTTAAATGTAAATGCCACCAAATTAACAGGTGTATTCTGTTGAAGTAATTCATTCAGTCAGAAAGAACCCGAGTTAGCAATTATCCCCGGTAATAACGTTTCTAGACCCGATTGAGACCTGGTCAGGTATGGCTGGTCTGTTAACAGAACGAACATTTTCATTGCGATTAAATTGGAGTGCATTAAACTTTTCCGAACGGCTGTCATTGTAAAGGCATAAAAAAACCGCTCCTGATCAATCATAGAGCGGTTTTTTTTAATTTTCTAGTTGGCCGACAAGGACTCGAACCCTGAATAAAACAACCAAAATGTTCTGTGTTACCATTACACCATCGGCCAATCCGTATTCTGGCTGCAAAAGTAGCTGAAAGGGCAATAGGTGTCAAGAATTAAGCGTAATTTTTTTTCAAAGCTAGAAGCATTTTTGTTTTTATCCTTGAATAACGATTCTATGGGGTGCTGATTCCAGGATTTGATTTTTCGCTTGCACCGCTTTCGATGGATGCGCCAATTTCAAGGAATGTTGTTAGCTTCGCAATCACATTCCCAAGATTCATTTCTGAAGTATATGCCTAGTTCAAAACTGATTGTCCGAATTTTTACCTTTTATATCGCCATTTTATTTTCTACCACTCCATTTTTCGGTCAGACCGAGACGGTTGCTATTGAGGATTTATACGTACGAGACCCCTATATTTTACCCAACCCGAACACGGGTGAGTACTATATGTACAAAGCGGGTGATGTCAAAAATGAGAAAGGGAACCAAGTTAAGGGAGTGGTTGCGTATAAGAGTAGGGATTTGAAGACTTGGATAGGACCCGTCACTGTTTTCGCGACACCCGAGGACAACTGGGCACCTGGGCCAATATGGGCACCGGAAGTGCACCATTACAATGGGAAATACTACCTATTCGCTACCCTAAATACTCATGTAGAATGGAAAAAGAAGGAAGACGGTTGGCCTAATTACACGCATAGGGGTACACAGATTTTTTGGGCGAACTCGCCCCTAGGACCATTTTTACCTTTCGACCGCATTCCACATACACCCCTAGACGAGATGGCACTGGATGGAACACTCTGGATCGAAAATGGTGAGCCCTATATGGTTTATTGTCATGAATGGGTCCAGGTAACGGATGGAACCATGAAAGTAGTGAAGCTAAAGCCTGATTTGTCGGCACCTGCCGAAGCACCCATTCGTCTTTTTAATGCGTCATCAGCCGAATGGTCAACGGGTTCACGCCATAAAGACGGCCGTGTATCCTATGTAACCGATGGTTGTTTTTTGTATAAAACTAAGTCGGGAAAGCTTTTGATGATATGGTCCAGCTTTAAAAATGGACAATACGCTATCGGCGTTGCAACCTCATATACCGGATCAGTTTTAGGTCCATGGGAACAACAGAAAGAAACACTTTTTGATCAACATGGAGGGCACGGAATGCTCTTTCAAACCTTCGATGGCCGGTTAGTGCTCACCTTCCATAGTCCTAATTCTCCCGGTGGATCGGAAAGAGCACAGTTTTATGAAATTGAGGACCAGGGTGATACATTAGTATTGAAAGGGCGATTGTAATCTCACCCTCTAACTTTCCATCAAAATTCGAGAGAGCTTTAAAAATACACCATTAGTCCAGCCGAATCCGTCCTGATTAGGATATTCTCCGCCCTGGGCGTCTTCCAGGCGATGAAGCATATTGTATTTTTCGGTCATTTTCCCCGTCTTGTTGTAGACCATCCGATTCACTTTTAACCATCGACCGATCCCTTCACGGGCAAGCTCTGTATATCCGTAATTCTCAAGACCTTTAAACACCATCCAGTGCAGGGGTGCCCAGCCGTTGGGTAAATCCCATTGTTGACCGCTTTCGCATAAGGTGGTTACAAACCCCCCTAAGCAGAGAAATTGCTCTTGCAAGGCTTTGGCGACGCCTGCTGCTTGTTCTGCAGAAGCGACTTGGAAGAAAAGAGGGTAAACACCTGCCAGGGAAATGGCTTGACTGGTTTGGTTTTCGACCCAATCGAAGTCTTTGAAAAATTGATCATTCTCACACCAAAAATAGCGGTGTAATGCATTGAATCTTGACGTTGCGCTTTGGGCGACAAATTCGGTAAAGTCATCCGCTCGTTGCCGCGAACTGTAATAGTTCAAAAGCGTATTTTCTATATTCAGGATCAGGCAATTGAGATCAACTGGTAGTATATCCGTGGTATGAATATTTACCATTTCCAGTCCATTTTTAAACCAGCGACTGCTAAAATCCCAACCCGATTCAGCTCCGGCTCGTATATGACGGAAAACCTCTTTGGTATTTCTACCCGATTGACGGCCTACTTCTACATCTTCGCGATAAGATTCTGGGCGGGGCATTGCGTAATCATCCCAATAACGGTTTAGTAAAGTTCCGTCAGGAAGCCTAACCACCCTCGATTCACTGGGGTTGTCTTCCGTAACCAACTCATGCCCTTTCATCCAAAATTTATATTCTTTTTCTAGAAACGGGATATATCTATCCCATACGGCGGGCCCTTTGTGGTTGGCCAAGATACCGATCATTAACGCAAAAACCGGGGGTTGTGATCGGCCTAGGTAATAAGTCCGGTTGGCATTAGGAATGAAACCGAATTGTTCGATGAGAAAGGCGAAATTTTCTAAGATGCTTTCGATCAGATCAATCTTGCCGTTTTCTTCTAAACCCAGAGCCGTAAAATAACTATCCCAGTAGTACAATCCTCTAAAGCGCCCACCCGGTACCACATAGGGATGTGGAACGGGGATGAGGGAGCTACCACTTTCAAATTGGTGCTCTCGGGTCAGAATGTCCCACAAGGATTCGATATGTTCTTCGATCGAACTTTCTAAGTTGGTCTCATAGTGTTGCGGAATGAAATCGGGTAGGTCGAAATTGTCTAATAAAAAGTGCGCCAGGTCAAAGGCGGGCAACTCTTTTTCAATTTCGTATTTCTTTATGATTTCTTGAGCAGGAAATTTCGGAACACAGTCATTAAAGGTAATGGAGTCGGAAAAGATGCCACTCATTTGAATGTCCACAAACAGGTCCCCAAATTCCCGGAGATAATCCAGTTTATGGGTAATCTGCACCTGTGTTGTTGGCTGCATAGGCAATGTTTTTCAGAGTTTAATTACACCAGTTGTTTCAAAAACGGTAATACGTCTTTCTGGCTAGGCAGATGGTTTTTGGCAGCCGATAATGCTTCCCCAATTTTTATGGTATATGCTTCATCCGGCAATAATTTAAACATATCCTCATCGGTTGTGTCATCCCCCATGGCTAGTACAAAGTCGTAATTTCCATTTTCCAGAAAACTTAAAACGGCAGTTCCTTTGTTATAGTGCGTTTTTTTAACTTCAATTACCTTATTCCCTTGAATTATCTGGAGATTCAGCTCGGGTTGTAACATGGTTCGTAACTGCCAGGCCAATTCATTCGCTCTTCGCAATGCATAATGCCGATCGGCGGCCACTCTGAAATGCCAGGCCAGGGAAGTTTCTTTTTCTTCTACGAAAGCCCCAGGACAACGAGCTACAAAGAGATCCATAATAGGGCGTATGATTTCCTTCCATTCATCCTGATTTGGATAGGAGTGCTCCCATTGTCCATGATCCCTGTTTTTGATTAAAGCCCCATGTTCAGCTACAATATGCACAGGTAGATCTCCCACTTCCCTTTCTAAGAATTGACGGTCTCTACCACTTACAATAACCACTGTACTTCTATCGGTAATTGCTAAGATGGTTCGCTTCACTTCATCGGGGAGTGTCACGTTCTGTGGGTTTTTTTCTAGGGGAACGAGCGTCCCATCAAAGTCGAGAAATAAAATAGGATTGCTTGCGGCTAAATAGCTTTCTTGGATGTAATTCATTACTTTTTTTCGAAGATAAGGATGGCTTAAACGTTCTTGTTCTTGTTCTAACGCATCCAATTGAATAAAGAAGTCACTGGTCCACGCATTGATATTGTAAATTCGTAAGCGGCGTCTCATTTCGTTCATCCGATTACGCTGTTCCTGCACGGACATTTCGAGGGCTGCTTTAATAGCGGCAGCCGTTTCCTTGCGATCGGTGGGGTTGATTAAGATGGCTTCGGTGAGCTCAGCAGCTGCACCTGCCATTTCACTCAAGATGAGCACACCTTGGTTGTCATTCCGACTGGCTACATATTCTTTACAAACTAAATTCATTCCATCTCGAACCGGCGTAATCAATGCCACGTCACTAACGGAATACATAGCAGCCAGATCGTCAAAGGGGAGGGATCGATATTGATAAATCACTGGTTGCCAGGTGATTTCTCCGTACAGCGCGTTTATCCGACCTACTAATTGGTCAATATCCGTTTTCATTTGTTGATATTGACCGATCGTGTCCCTGGATGGGACAACAACCATGACGAACGTCACCTTCCCTCGCCAATCTTTGTGGTTTTCCAAGAAGGTCTCATAGCCTTGTAAGCGATGTAGCAGTCCTTTGGAGTAGTCGAGACGATCGACGGAAAAAATAATCTTGTGGGGAATGTGCTGCTTTATTTCAGACCGAAGGCGTTTGACGTTAGGCTCGTGGTAGGCATTGTCAAATTTTTGGAAATCAATGCTGATGGGAAATGAGTCGATTTTCACTAGTCTATTCCCGAGGTTGAGCGATTGCAGCGGATGGTCGTAATGTGGGTAAAGCCGCTGTACACAGCCCAGAAAATACTGCACATAATCATTAGTATGGAAGCCCACAAGGTCTGCACCCAGCATTCCATCGATAATGTATTTTCGCCACGCTACCGGTAGTAGTCTAAAAATTTCAAATACAGGGAAGGGAATATGAAAGAAGAAACCAATGGATAGTTCGGGGTAACGGTCACGTAGGAGCTTGGGTAAACCCATGAGTTGGTAGTCTTGAATCCATACCGTATCATCAGGTTCGATTATTTCGGAAAGTTTGTCTGCAAACAGTTCGTTAGCTTCCTGATACGCAGCGAAGTATTCCTCTTCAAAATTGGCTTCCGACGGGAAATAGTGAAAGAGAGGCCATATTAAGTCGTTACAGAATCCTTCATAATATAAATGATTCAGGGCAGGTGGAATCCAAACCGGGTGTGCCTTAATATTGTCCGTTTCCGGGGGTAGCTTCTTAAACTCCTCTGGTTCATTTTCTGAATAACCGACCCATTGAATTTTATCCCTGAACATGGAGTCATTGTTTTCCGTCAATGATAAAACCGCAGATACGAGTCCTCCCGAATTTTGGAATAATTCGGGTCGGTCATGTTTGTATATAATTTTGAATGGTAAACGGTACGCTGCGATAACGAGCCTTCCTTTTTTTTTCACGATAACGTAAGATGTGACAGTACTTTTACAAGTCTGCCTGATTTAATAAATAAACAATTGTGCTAATTTGTTAGTTGTGGGTATGGTTAATAGCCAGCCGGACGCGGTAAGTAATTACGCCCGATTTCTGTATATAACGAAAAAAATGTGAAAATAGTTGACGTGGAGGGGTAATTACACGGTAGATTCAACGAAAAGCTCGAAAAGCTCAATACCATTCACCTTTACTACCTGCGGACAGAATACGGTTTTATATTTGAAAAAAATATAACCTTTAGTAGCTTGCTTCTTCAATATCACCCTTAGAAATTTATGAGAAAAGTTTTTAGGATTCTGATCATAGGGGTCGCTGTACTGGGAGCGGTTTATTTTGTGGGTCCTAAGGCTTCCGATGCTATGTTAGATCCGACTTTACCTCAGGTCAATACCGACCTTCTTGCACTGGAACAGGAAATTATTTCCAGTGAACAGGCTGTTCCTAATCTTAAGGCCGACAATCACGCCCGGATTGTATGGGCTGATTCCACAAAAAAAGAGAAAACCCCTTATAGTTTCGTATACATACATGGTTTCGGGGCAAGTTGGGCTGAAGGGGAGCCGGTGCATACGCACTTAGCCAGGCGTTATGGCGCTAATCTCTATTTAGCAAGATTGGAGGATGCTGGAATTGACAATCCGGATGCTTATGAACGACTCACGCCAGAAAGTTTTTTGGCTGGGGCTAAGCATGCACTAGCCGTTGGAAAAGTATTGGGGGAAGAGGTTATCCTGATCGGCACGTCAGCTGGGGGTTTGTTAAGCGTTTATTTAGCCGCTCACCACCCCGATTTAAAAGGGTTGATTTTGTATGCTCCTTGTCTGGATATTTATGATAGTGCGCTCAAAATAGCAACAGGACCTTGGGGTGAACAAGCCGTGAGGGCAGTGGTGGGCGACCGTATGATCAATGAATATAGTCTGGAACGGCAACGGTATTGGATGAGTAGTTATAGTTCACGGGGTTTAATAACCTTACAGCAAACCATGGATGCTGTCGCGCGCCCCGAAATATATAATCGCATAAAAATGCCCGTCTTTTTAGGGTATTATTATAAGAATGAGGAGGAACAAGACAAAACGGTCTCTGTAAAAGCCATGAGAGACATGTTTCCACAATTAGGCACCCCCGAGGAGTTAAAAAGGGAGGTTGCTTTTCCCGAAAGTGGTCATCACGTGATTACAAGTTACATGACTTCTAACGACATCGAAGGGGTCATTCGTGAAACTCAAAGCTTTATCGAAGATGTTTTAAATATATCCCCGGTTCAAGACTAACAAAGGTCGAGAAGCGGTGGACGGTCGAAGGTATTTCGGTTTGGGAAGTTTTTCTTTTGACCGCATTTTAAGCTAATTTTGTAGTCTGTTTTATTTAAGTTTTTTGCAATTTTGCTATGTTGGAAATAACCGCAGATAATCGGTTAAGGCGCCTTATTGTTGTAGGAGACAGGGTTTTGATTAAACCCAAAAGTCCTAATGAGCGTACGAATAGTGGGCTTTATCTTCCCCCTACAGTTACGGAAAAGGAACAGGTACAGACAGGATATGTAATAAAAGTCGGTCCAGGGTATCCGATCCCCTCACCTATGGAGGATGAACCTTGGAAGGATGCCGACGAGAAAGTAAAATATATGCCGTTGCAGGCACAGGAAGGAGATCTTGCCATATATCTCCAGCGAAATGCGATCGATTTGGAATATGACTCTGAAAAATATGTCATAGTACCCCAATCGGCAATTTTATTGCTAGATCGAAGCGAGGATCTGTAGAGCTCGTTTCTATTTTAGATGGCACTGATTCGAATAAATAAGCTGACCCCTCCTTTTTGGCTGCCAAACGGGCATTTGCAAACCGTCTATCCGGCACTTTTTCGAAAAGTGGAGGGGGTTACCTACCAAAGGGAGAGACTGGTCACGACCGACGGTGATTTTCTTCTACTCGATTGGTGCATATCCCTCCCCGGGAAGAAATCTTCCTCGCTTGCCATCCTATCGCATGGATTTGAAGGAGATAGCCAACGACCCTATATCAAGGGGATGGTAAAATCTTTGGTTACCATGGGGATAGATTGTCTGGCCTGGAACTATCGAAGTTGTGGCGGAGTCATGAACCTATCGCCCCAATTTTACCATAGTGGTGCGACCGACGACCTACAGGAAGTGATTGATCACGCCCTGAAAAAGGAATACCAGCAAATATTCCTAGTGGGTTTTAGTTTGGGAGGAAATTTAACATTGAAATATTTAGGTGAGGAAAGACGCCGCCCCAAGGAGATTAAAAAAGCGGTCTGTTACAGCGTTCCCCTCGATTTAGAGGCTTGTAGCCTAAATTTAAACCGGTTTTCCAATCGAGTCTACCAGCGTCGTTTTTTGCGTAGCCTGCAGGTTAAAATTAGGGAAAAAAGTCTATTACACCCCAATCTTATTAATACAGCTCTATTAAAGGCAATCAGGTCGGTATACTCCTTCGATGATCTCATTACCGCACCCCTACACGGTTTCAAAAATGCCTCTGACTACTATTCCAAATGCAGTGCTAAAAACTTCCTGTTATCGATAAATATTCCTACCCGGATCATTCACGCAGAAAATGACCCCATGATCCCGGTTAGTAGTCTTCCCTTTAAGGAATTAGAAACGGCTCCTCAGGTTGAAATGCTTCTCACTCTATCAGGGGGGCACTGCGGTTTTTTGGAAAAACAAGGCAATTCATATTGGTCCGAAAAGCAGACGGTCGACTTTTTTAGGGCTTGATTCCTTACCCATCCTGGTGTCAGCGTAATTATTTGTTATCAGTTAAATTGAACATTCCCGAGGGTGTGGATGTTGAAGAAGTATCTATCCTTTGTAGAAAATACGATTTAACAGTCCGTTTAATAGTAAGATTTTTATGGAATTAAGAAAGTTATCCGGTTCGGATCTAAACGTTTCGCCAATCGCCTTTGGTGGGAACGTATTTGGATGGACACTCGACGAAAAACAATCGTTTGACATACTCGACCATTTTGTGGACCAGGGTTTCAATTTTATTGATACAGCTGATACATACTCCAAATGGGCTCCGGGGAATAAGGGTGGTGAATCGGAAACGATCCTTGGAAAATGGCTCAAACAACGAGGGAATCGGGATCAATTGGTGATTGCAACCAAATTAGGAGGTGAAATGGGAGAAAGAAAAAAGGGATTAAAACCTTCCTATATCAAGCAAGCTGTGGAAAGTTCACTCCAACGCCTTCAAACCGACTATATCGACCTATATCAATCGCATTATGATGATCCGGAAACATCGGTCGAAGAAACGATTGCCGCTTTTAATGAGTTGATCCAAGAGGGGAAAGTCCGGTATATAGGTGCTTCCAATTTGGTAGCTGACCGGATTAAAGCTTCCAATGATTTTGCCCGGGCAAACGGGTTGAAAGGATATATTACCTTACAACCTCTTTACAACCTTTATGATCGTGAAAAGTTCGAAAGTCAATACCTCGATCTGGTAAATGCTGAAAAGCTGTCGGTATTAAGCTACTATGCCTTGGCTAGTGGATTTTTAAGTGGGAAATACCGCAGTGAAGCGGATCTCAATAAAAGTGTTCGAGGCGGAGGAATAAAAAAATACCTCACCGAAAGAGGCCTAGCTATCTTGAAAGCCATGGAAAAAGTAGCTAACGAAACCGGCGTATCTTTCGTAGCTATTGCAATTGCATGGCAATTGAACAAACCCTACATTACCGCTCCAATCGCCAGTGCAACACGTCGCGAGCAATTGGACGAGTTATTGGCGGGAGCTACGTTGAAGTTGACAAAGGAGCAAGTGGAATTGCTGGATCAAGCCAGTGCATATTAATCAGTTCACAATATTTAGTATAATCATAGATGAAAGTAGAAATTTGGTCTGATGTGATGTGTCCGTTCTGTTATTTGGGCAAGCATCGCTATGAACAAGCCTTAGCCCAATTTGCGGAAAGGGATTATGTAATTACAGAGTGGAAAAGCTTCCAACTCGATCCGACCCTCCCGAAAGAAGGTTTAAGTACGAATACCTATACCTATTTGTCGGAAAGGAAAGGTATGTCCATCGATCGAGCCCGGCAAATGACGGAGGGTTTATCGGCTCAGGCGGCTGAAGAGGGGATTACTCTCGACTTTGAGAAAGCGATTATAGCCAATACATTTGATGCACATCGGTTAGCTCATCTTGCTAAGCGACAAGGCTTTGGAAATGAAATTGAAGAAAAATTGTTCGAAGCTCATTTTGTAAACGGCGAAGATATTTCGGATAAAGCTGTACTTACCACCCTTGGCAAGTCGGTAGGCTTGAAAGAAGACCAAATTCAAGAAATGTTCGAAAAGGATCAGTTTAAGGAGGAAGTGAAAGCCGAAATTACAGAAGCTGCGAAACTGGGCATACGCGGAGTGCCCTTCTTCGTGTTCAATCGCAAATATGCCGTCTCGGGTGCCCAGCCACAGGAGGTCTTTTTACAGACATTGGAAAAGGCTTTCGCTGAGTGGCGCAAGGATAACCCAGTTCCGGCTTTCACAACGGTGGCTGACGGTCCTGTATGTGATCCTGAGTCGGGATGTGACTAGGTAATTGCCGTAGAATAGGGCTCCTGAATCAGGCATCTTTGGATCTTGTCAGAAAAAAATTACATGATACCGCATTTTTTTCTAACTTTTCACCCCAAAAATGATCTATCACGATGCGGGAAGCCCGAATTTCAACAACCGTACAACCCCAGGCAACATCGAGGCAAATGATGATAAGGCCTGTTAATTTCGGTTTTAACACCGAAACCAGTCAGAGTAATGTCTTCCAGAAAGCAGGGGTACCCTCTACCGATACGCATATTGAGTGTTTGAACGAATTCGACCATATGGTCAACCACCTGCATTCAGCCGGTGTGGACTTGACTGTATTCGACGATTCAACAGAAATTGATAGTCCTGACGCCCTATTTCCAAATAATTGGGTATCCTTTCACCAAAGCGGGAAAGTAGTACTTTACCCCATGATGGCTGAAAACCGCCGAAGAGAACGTAGGTTGGATATTATCGAATCCCTCAAATCACGCTTTCACGTAGAGGAAATTATTGATTTAAGTTATTTTGAAAAAGACGGGTTGTTCTTAGAAGGAACGGGAAGTATGGTATTGGACAGACGTTATAAAATTGCTTATGCAGCCCTATCCCCCCGTACGCATTTGAAGCCGTTGCAGGCATTTTCGGAAGCCATGGGTTATGAAATTATCCCGTTTACGGCGTACGACCTGAAGGATGTTCCTATTTATCATACCAATGTAATGATGTGTATCGGGGATGGGTTTGCCGTCGTTTGTCTGAAAGCGGTTAAGAACGAAGATGAACGTTACACATTAAAGAGGGTATTGGAAGAAACCGGCAAGGAAATCATAGAAATTTATCCTGAACAGTTAGGGGCATTTGTCGGAAATATGTTAATGGTAAAGAACCATAGCGACGAGAAAATCATGGTCATGTCGACAGGTGCTTACGAATCCCTGACTACACAACAAAGAATTTTACTCGAGGAGTTTACTTCGCGCCTGCTATATGTAGATTTACCCGTAATTGAGACCGTCGGCGGGGGTTCAGCCCGTTGTATGTTGACTGAGATTCACTTACCCCTTAAATAATTTTAAAATTTCTCCTTGGAAAAAAAGGTCCATATCCGAGCGGCGGAACTCAGCGATGCCGAGCTGCTGTATCGTTTCATTTGTGATTTAGAGGACGAACAACTCAATTGGGAGGGTTTTTACTATGCTTTGACAACAAATCTTCCGCATGAAGGCAACATCTACTTAATCGCAGAAGTGGACGGAATGCCTGTGGGAATGGGCTCTTGTCATGTTCAATGGTTGGTTCATCATGCCGCTCCCATTGCTGAAGTCCAGGAATTATACGTTGTCCCCGAGTATCGATCGCAGGGCATTGGAGCCCATTTATTGAATGCATTAATTGAATTTGCACGTTCAAAAAATGCGCTACAGGTGGAGTTGTCGAGCCAACTACGGCGGGTCGATGCGCATCGTTTTTACTACCGGCAAAATTTTATCAACAATCATCTAAAGTTCGTTTATCCATTATCCGAACATTGAGCCTCAGGGGGGCCACAAATACGCTGGCCATGCTGTGAAAGAAACTATGCCTGAGGTATTTCGGATCAAAGAATATTTGCACTCCCCAAGTAAAAACGTCCTAAGGGACAATATTAATTGTGAGATTATGAAGTTCTTTTCCGGATCGTAGAATGACACTTGGTTCCGGCATTAGTGGGTTTAAAGGGCGCCGCCTACCTTGTATTATTCCAATCCATTCCCCACGTATAAACATTGATCCTGCAAAGCACGATCCTAGAAAAGCACAACACACTCCCCAATTTTTGGGCTGGAATAAATCGTTATAATTCGAATTGTAAGGACAAAAAAAAGCGGGCCGCAACCTGCAGACCGCTTTTTGTAACACCTAAACCTTCAACTAACTATATCTTATTAACGTCTTGCTCTTACCCACCCTCCTTTCATATTTTTTTCAAACCTAATGCTAGCGTACAATTCTTGTATCAAATTGTCCAAGTCGGTTCTTATCTGGGTAAGTTTACGTTCATTAATTCTTCGTTTCTTATATAATTTTATTTCACGGGACGTAATCCTACGATATTGATTTAAAATCCGTTTGGCTTCTTTCCCGGTTAATTGCCTACTTTGTCGTCCATGATTTACCCCTTCAAGAATTTCACGCTGCAGTTCTTTGATCACTGATTGGTCAACCCCTTCCGCATAATAAGGGTTGCGGTTAGCGCGCAATCCTCTTTGGGCATTTACCGCCTCCGTAGCAAGGAAAAGGATAATGAAGGCGGCAAATATTTTTTTCATGGCTAATAGTTCATTGCTTTTGTACTATTAGAACGCAAGAATACGGCTTAGTTTAATATTGTACTTGTTAATGATTGTTAATCAATTTAAACAAATTTAAAGCATCCGATTTGTCTTTAACTAAGATCCCGGTTCTGAGCCCGTTAAGCACGATCCAGTACTTTTTGGATTTGGTTGCGAACAAGCTCTGTAAGTTCTTCAGCCGTGTGTCCCTCGGGTTCAATTCCTTTGAGGGTGGTCCAGGAAAGTTTGGAAAAAGAGACCAAGGGAAAAATTCCTCTCGTAGGATTGAGGGCTCCTGTTCCTTGAATAACCACGGGGACGACCAACGCTGAG
>Ga0182793_1000908_pt1 | contig 19922 bp, 18 predicted proteins | sample Passage237A_FD_130498 | JGI IMG/M metagenome (GOLD analysis project Ga0182793, IMG submission 130498) | Cellulose adapted compost microbial communities from Newby Island Compost Facility, Milpitas, CA, USA - Passage2 37A (version 2) (version 2) ... | reverse complement strand
TCAGCCATAGGCCGGATGTTCAGCGGGCTAGACATGCCGTCCGCCTCGCTTCCTACCGGCCAATGCGTGTATTGCTGCGCGATAGACTGCCCGTAATCTTCGGCAGCCTTCATCATCGCGTTGCCGACATCGTGGCGCGCCTTATTGACGTTCTCCACAATGTCGATTCCAGCGATGCCCCACGACGCGAACCAAGCCGGGCTCAAAAACTCCGCATCACCCCAACGTTCTTCAACCTCGGCCATATCCGAAGTGCCCCGGTGCGGGTGCATCGTCATGCCGCCCAATTGAAACTGGGTGACGCTCTCCTTGAGCTTTGGCTCAAACGCGCCCGCAGCGCCGGACGTGACAACGACCTTGCCACTTCCGGGGCCGGTGCCCACTTGCGTCACCTTGCCGCTCGCGGCCCCCGGGCTACCTGGGCCACCCGAAACGGTGGCACTGGGGCCGGTTACCACCTGCCCCGCGGCGGGGCCGGTCGGCCTCGGCGTCACGGACAGAGACGGCCCTTGCGCTACCGCCCCTGCCCCGCCGCCGCTGCCACTTCCGGACAAGCTCTCGAAGCCGCCCCACTCGACATCGGACTGGGATGAGCCGGGAAGCACCCTGCCGGTGCTCAAGTTGCTGAATGAGCCGTCAGCGTTGGCCTGATAGACGTAGCCGCCGCTGCTATAGCGCTCACCGACCGTATACTTGTTGCCGGTCGAGGTGCCGGTGAACCACACCATGGCTCACCGGCCCTTGCGGTTGACGTACCAGTCGGCAATCAGGTCATAGGCGAGACCTGCGCCGGCCAGCACGAAAGCGCCGACCTGATGCGACAGGTCAGCTTGCACACCGTAGCCGACGAGCACCGTCGCCACCGCCGTGCCGAGCCTGCCGACAAGCGGCAGAAAGATATGCGTCTTGATCGTGTTGAGCATTGCGCCCTCCAATGGTTAACCCATTGAGTGCGCAGCCATTTTGCCGTTACGGTTCCTTAACTATAGATTATGGAACTTTTCTTTGTCGGGAAATGGCGGATTCCCGGCCTTTGCTCTACTTGATGCTTCTGCCGTCGAGCCTCGATGCTCGTCTAGCGATTGACGATCTGCCCGCCCAGCACGTCGATGCGCATGCCGTCGAAGGCCGGCGTGACATGGGGCGGCGTTTCCGCTTCGGTGCGGTGATAGTCGAGATCGATATGCATGTTGGTCAGCACCGCCTGGCGCGGCGCGAAGCGTTCGATCAGGTCCAGCGTCTCCGGCAGGCTCAGATGGCTGGGATGCGGCGTGGGCCGCAAGGCGTCGATGATCCAGACGTCGAGGCCGCTGATCGATGCGTGCGAAGCCGCCGGAAAGCCGGACAGATCGCAGCTATAGGCCAGGCCGGCCACGCGGAAGCCGAGCGAGGTGATGTCGCCATGCAGCTGCAGGAAAACCGCGACATCGAGCCTGCCGCCGGGGCCCTCGATGCCGACGGTCTCGCCGGGCGCGATCTCGTGCGCGTCGAGGATCGGCGGATAGCCGCTGCCGGGCGGCGACACGAAGCAATAGCCGAACGCCTCGCGCAGCCGGGCGCCGCATTCGGCGGAGAAATAGACGTCGACCCGCTTGCGGTTGCGCAGCGCCAGCACGCGCAGATCGTCTATGCCATGGGTGTGGTCGGCATGCTCGTGGGTGTAGAAGACGGCGTCGACCCGGTCGACCCTGGCATCGAGGAGCTGCTCGCGCAGGTCGACGCCGGTGTCGATCAGCACCCGGGTGGGCTCGTCGATGCCGTCGCGCCAGCCCTCGATCAGCAAGGCGCAGCGCCGGCGCCGGTTGCGCGGCTCGTCGGGATCGCAGACGCCCCAGTCGTTGCCGATGCGCGGCACCCCGCCGGACGATCCGCAGCCCAGAATGGTGGCGATGATCCGGTCGGGCGCGGCCATGACGTCAGCTCACGCCGGTCTTGGCGAACAGCCGCCCGAAATTGGCCGTGGTCTCGCGCCCGACCTGCTCGAGAGCGATGCCGCGCAGCTCGGCCAGCTTTTCCGCCGTATGGCGCACGAAGGCCGGCTCGTTGGATTCGCCGCGATGCGGGATCGGCGCGAGATAGGGCGCGTCGGTCTCGACCAGGTAGCGGTCCGCCGGCACCATGCGCGCCACATCGCGAATTTCCTCGGCATTTCTGAAGGTTACGATGCCCGAGAACGAAATGTAGCCGCCGAGGGCCAGGGCGCGCCGGGCTAGGTCCATGCCGCCGGTGAAGCAGTGGAGGAGGAAGGGGAAGGCCCCCTGCCCCATCTCCTCCTCGAGGATCGCCGCCATGTCCGCATCGGCCTGGCGGCTGTGGATAACCAGTGGAAGACCGGTGACCCGCGCGGCCGCGACATGCCGCCGGAAGCCGGTGGCCTGCGCCTCGCGCGGGGCGTTGTCGTAGAAATAGTCGAGCCCGGCCTCGCCGATGGCAACGCAGCGCGGATGGGCACTTAGCCGCACGAGCTCATCCGTTGCGATATGCAATTCCTGGTCGGCATTGTGCGGATGCGTGCCGACCGAGCACCACACGTTCGGGAAACGTTCCGCCAGCCCCGCATAGGTGGAAAAGTTCTGCACCCTTGTGGAAATCGTCACCATGCCGGTGACGCCCGCCGCCGCCGCGCGCGCCATCACGCCATCCAGATCGGCGGACAGCGCGTCGAAATCGAGATGGCAATGACTGTCAATCAGCATGACTTTTGTCACTCAACCGGCTTTTCCAGTCGCGCAAATACGCCCTGGGGCAGCGGCAGAACGCTATTCGCTAGCAGACTGTTAGCATTTGCCGCGTCGGCGAGCGAACGCCGGTCCTCCGGCACGGCGAGCTGGTCGAGCAGGCGCGATGCCGATGCCGGCACGAAGGCGAGCATGGGAATGGCCAGCCGGCGCACGGTGTCGGCCGTAACGTAGAGTACGGTGGCCATGCGGGCCGGATCGGTCTTCCTCAGCGCCCACGGCTCCTGGCCGGCGAAGTAGTTGTTGGCCGAGCTGAGGGCCGCGATGATGGCGCCGGTCGCCTCGTGGACCAATTGCTGGTCCATGGCCTGCTGCGCCTCGGCCAGCGCCGCGGTGACTTCGGCGACGAGCGCGGTGTCGGCTTCGGTCAGGGGGCCGGGTTCCGGCACCTTGCCCTCGCAGTTCTTGTTGATCATCGACAGCGAGCGCTGGGCGAGATTGCCCAGATTGTTGGCGAGGTCGGCGTTGACGCGGTTGACCAGCTTCTCGTGGCTGTAGTCGCCGTCATTGCCGAAGGAGACCTCGCGCAGGAAGAAGTAGCGCACCGCATCGGCGCCGAAGGTGTCGACCAGGTGGAACGGATCGATGACATTGCCCAGCGACTTGCTCATCTTCTGCCCGTCCACCGTGAGGAAGCCGTGGGCGAAGACGCGGTGCGGCACCGGCAGGCCGGCGCTCATCAGGAAGGCGGGCCAGTAGACGGTGTGGAAGCGGATGATGTCCTTGCCGATGACATGCAGGTCCGCCGGCCAGAACTTCCTGAACAACTCGCTCTGCTCGTCCGGATAGCCGACGCCGGTGATGTAGTTGGTGAGCGCGTCCACCCACACATACATCACATGCCCGGGGGCGCCGGGAACCGGAATGCCCCAGTCGAAGGTGGTGCGGGAAATCGAGAGATCCTGCAATCCGCTCCGGACGAAGGAGACGATCTCGTTGCGCCGCTCCTTCGGGGCGATGAAATCCGGATTGGCCTCGTAGAGATCGAGCAGCTTCTGCTGATAGGCGGACAGCCGGAAGAAGAAGGTCGGCTCCTCGACCCATTCCACCTCGGCGCCGGACGGGGCATAGCGCCTGCCGTCCTTCTCGGTCAGCTCGTCCTCGTCGAAATAGGCCTCGTCGCGCACCGAATACCAGCCCTTGTAGGTGGACTGGAAGATGTCGCCGTTGTGGCTGGCGGCCATCTTCTTCCAGATGGCCTGGGAGGCTTCGAAGTGGCGCGGCTCGGTGGTGCGGATGAAGTCGTCGTTGGACAGGTTCAGCACCTCGGCCAGCCGGCGGAACTCGCCGGAATTGCGGTCCGCCAGCTCGCGCACCGGAATGCCTTCCCGGGCAGCGGTCTGCACCATCTTGATGCCGTGCTCGTCGGTGCCGGTGAGGAAATAGACCTCGCGGCCCTCCAGCCGCTTCCAGCGGGCGATGGCGTCGGTGGCGATCATCTCGTAGGCGTGGCCGATATGCGGCGCGCCATTGGGATAGGAGATCGCTGTGGTGACGTAAAAGGGCTTGGCGGTCATGCTGGCTCGATGGGAACGGCTGAACTGGCGCGGTGCTTCCGGATGGCGTCGAAGATCACGACGAGCGCCTGCTTCATGTCGAGATTGACGCTGTCGGCTTCCTCCAGAAGCGCGTGTGCCTTGTCCCATAGCTCGGTAGCCGAGGCAAGACGCATGCGCGCGCCCGGCTGCATGGCCGCTTCCCGCAATTCGCCGGCCAGCCAATCCGTCAATATCTCGCGGGCGAAGGACATTTCCGGCCCCTGCGGATCGCTGCCCAAGGCGTCGGCCAGCTGCAGCCCCGCGGCCACCGGGGCGACCTCCGGCTGGCGCAGCCAGGCCAGCAGCGCGCCCACCGCCGAGTCCTCCGCCAGCTCCAGCGTCTCGAAGGCGCGGCGCGGCCGCCCGCCGGCGAGCTGCACGGCCCGCTCCAGCGCGGCCGGATCGAGGTCGGGGCGGCTCGACCGCACGATCTCGGCCACCGCGGCGTCGGCTACCGGCCGCAGCGCCAGATTGTGGCAGCGCGAGCGGATGGTGGGCAGCAATTGCCCCGGCCGGTGCGAGACCAGCAGGAAGGTGGTGTCGGCCGGCGGCTCCTCCAGCGTCTTGAGCAGCGCATTGGCGGCCGGGCCGTTGCAGTCGTCGATGCTGTCGAGCACGGCGATGCGGTGCCCGACGCGGCCGCGCGTGTGGTGCAGGGCCTCGCGCAATTCACGCACGTCCTCGACGCGGATGACGGAATAGAAGCCCTTGCTGTCCCTGGGCCGGCGGCGCAGCACCGACAAATTGGGATGCGACAGGGCCGCGACCTGCTCGCGCACCCGCGCCGCGTCCTCGTCGCCCGTGGCGGTCAGGATGGCGGCGGCCAGCTCGAAGGCCAGCGTGGCCTTGCCGATGCCCTGCGGCCCATGCAGCATGATGGCGCCGGGCAGGCGCCGTTCGGCCAATTGCGCCAGTACCGCCGCGCGGACGGCATCGTGGCCCATGGCGGCCTGCCGCTGCTCCGGCAGGGGCAGCCCTTCCAGTGCCGCGGGATCGGTCACGCCACGGACCCACCCTGCAATTCGGGGAAGCGGGCCGAGACCACCTCCCAGATGGCTGCCTCGAGCGCTTCCTCGGACTGCTCGGCCGACACGACGACGCAGCGGTCCGGATTGTTGCGGGCGATGTCGAGAAAGCCCTGGCGCAGCCGCTGGTGCCACTCGATCTCTTCCTTCTCGAACCGGTCGCCGGTCACCGCCAGGCCGTCCTCGATGGCGCGCTGCGCCACGCGCTGGAAGGCATGCTCGGGATCCATGTCGAGCAGGATGGTGAGGTCGGGCACATGCCCGTCGAGCGCCAGCACCTCGAGGGCGTCGATCAGCCGGTCGTCCACCCCGCCCGTGAGCCCCTGATAGGCGCGGGTCGAGTCGTGAAACCGGTCGGACACCACCCAGGTGCCCTTGGCGAGGTTGGGGGCGATGAGCTGGTTGACATGATCGAGGCGCGCGGCGGCGAACAACACGGCCTCAGCCCCCGCGCCCCAGGCTTCCGAGCGGCCCTGGAGGATGAAGGAGCGGATGGCCTCCGCCTTGGGCGTGCCGCCCGGCTCGCGCGTGCGCACGGCCTCGACGGCATGCCGGCCGAGATTGGCCAGCAGCCGCCTGACCTGCGTGGACTTGCCGACACCTTCGCCACCTTCAAAGGTGATGAAGCGTGCAGGCCGTCGGTTGGGCGCTTCGAGCATCGGCAGGTTGATTCCCTGGTCTGAGTGCCTTTTACAGCGTTTCATGGGGTGATGGAAACGACCCCATCACCCTTGGGAGTGTTCACTTTTGGACCTCTTGGGTGCGCAGTCGACCCGGACACCGCGCTGCCTCCGGGGCTCGACCCGGGGGCCCGCTGCGGCAGGCATGGGCTCAGCGGCGCGGCAAGAGGCCCTCGGGTCAGGCCCGAGGGTGGGGGGGGCCGAGGGGTCCAAAAAAGCACTTCCTCGCCCCTGGGGCCTGGAAGGTTCGGTGCCGTTGATGAGCCCCCCAGCCCCGACCAGCCATTCGAGCATAGCTCGAATGGCCTTCTCGCCTCCAATCGGTGCACCGGACCGATTTACCCTGCGGGACGGCGCGGAGCCTATAGCCAGCCGAGGGCCAGCTGCTTGAGGGCGTCGGTGGCGCGCCGGACGAGGTCGCCCTGCCGCACGGTTTCGGCGGCGTAGAGCGGGGCGGTCTGCACGAGCTGGTCGTTGCAGTAGACCCGCAGCTCCGCGACCCTGTCGCCCGCCTCGACCGGCGGCAGGAGCGGCCCGACATAGTTGACCGTCGCCGACAGGCACTGGCGCGAGCCGCGGGGCAGATAGAGGGCGATCTCCCCCTCCCCCACCAACCCGACGCTGCCGGTCTCCCCGCCATAGACGTCGGCATAGGCGACGATGGCGCCCTCGGGATAGGGTGAGAAACGCTCGAAGGCCCGGGCGCCCCAGGTGAGCAGCTTGCGGCCCTCCTCGGCGCGCTCGCGCATCGAGCCCAGCCCGTGCACGACCGCGATCAGCCGGCGGTCGCCCTGACTGGTGGAGATCACCGACCCGTAGCCCGCCGCCTCGGTGTGGCCGGTCTTGAGGCCGTCGACGCCGATGCCGACCTCGATCAGCGAATTGCGGTTGGGCTGGCGGATATTGTTCCACTCCATGTCCGGCTCGGAGAAGTAGTGGTAGTATTCGGGAAACTCGCGGATGAGGTAGCGGCCGAGCTCCGCCAGGTCCCGCGCCGTCGAATACATGTCCGGATCCGGCAGGCCGGTGGGGTTGGTGAAATGGGATTCGGTGAGCCCGATCTGGCGGGCCAGCTCGTTCATCATCGCCGCGAAGCTGGCTTCCGAGCCGGCGATGCCCTCGGCCAGCACGATGGCCGCGTCGTTGCCGGACTGGATGATGACCGAGCGCACCAGGTCCTCGACGCGGATCTGCGAGTTGAGCTCGGCGAACATGGTGGAACCGCCCGAGGCGGCGCCGCCGGTGCGCCAGGCATGCTCGGAGACGAAGAACTCGTCGTCGAGCGTCAGGCGCCCTGCCCTGATCTCGTTGAACACCACGGCCAGCGTCATCAGCTTGGCCATGCTGGCGGGCTCCAGGGGCGCGTCGGCCTCCTTCTGGAAGATCACCGTGCCGGACTCGTAGTCCATCAGCACCGCGAACCGCGCCCTGGTATCGAACTCGACCTGGCCGAAGGCCGGGACCATAGCGGCGAGCAGGGCGAGGATGGCAAGGAGCAGTCTCACGGTGTGATCCCTTTGCTCTCGGGCGGCGGCAGGACCGGCCGCGCCGCCCAAATCCCGCCGATTAATAGAGAATTATGTCGTCAAGGCCAAGTTCCCGGGCCATGTCCAGCGCATCCTGGCGGGCGACGCCGGGCTTGAGATGGGTGAGGGTGAGCTTGACGGCAGGGCGCCCGCCCACCGTTACCGGCTCCTCGGCCACCGCGCCGAGCAGGGCGAAGCGCTCGGCCAGGGCGGCGGCATTGGCCGGATCGGCGAAGATGCCCAGCCCCAGGCGCAGCGCGCGCTGGTCGGCATCGACGCTGGCGGCCCAGGCCTGCAGCGCGCCCGATTGCGCGGCCATGGCGTTCACCGCGGCATGGGCGGTGCCGATGCCGGCATCGACATCCTGAGGCGTCGTGTCCGCATAGGAGAACAGGCCGCTGAAGAAGCTGGTGGTCATGCCGACGAGGCTGCGGCTGCCCTGGCCGGAATCGGCCACCCGGACCGGGCCGGAGTCGAAATCGGCCGGGCCGGAATAGCTGGCGACGAGCATGCGGGTGTCGTCGCCTTCGAGCGGCGCCTGGCCGACATATTCGACATGCACATTGGCCGAGCCCCTGTTGACATAGCCGAGCATGGCGGCGGCGCGGTAGGACAGGTCGATGATGCGGCCCGAGACATAGGGGCCGCGATCGTTGACGCGCACGATCACCGAGCGGCCGTTGTCCTTGTTGGTCACCCGCACATAGGAGGGCAGCGGCAGGGTCGGATGGGCGGCGGTGATGGCATTGGCCGAGAAGATCTCGCCATTGGCGGTGCGCCGGCCATGGAAATCGGCCCCGTACCAGGAGGCGGTGCCGGAGGCCGAATAGTCCGGATCGTGCTGCGGCACATAGGTCTTGCCGCGCACCGTATAGGGCTGGCCGACCTGGTAGCGGCCCCCGCCCCGCGGCGGATTGGGATCGGTGGTGACCCGGGGCGACACGGCCACCCCGTATTCCTTGGAGGTGAAGGCCCCGCGCTTGACGGTCGGCCCGACATTGCCGCCCATGCAGGCGGCAAGCATCGGCGCGACAAGGGCGGCCAGGGCAAGGACACGGACGGCGCTGCGCCAGGAGGTCGTCACGGTACGCAATACTCGACAGGACAGGAAACTCTCGCGCGAGAGCCTAACCCAGCCCCCGGCGCGTTCACACATAGGAACAATTTTCTGGTTTAGGGGAGGTTAAGGTCAGCGCATCGTTAGCATCGGGAGTAGCATTTTCGACAAAACGCCGGCGCATGACACAGCCATGCCTTGGCGCTTGACTGATATAAAGATATCTTTATGTGATGGCCGGAGCGCCCGACGGCGCCGGCCCCTTGAGAAAGAGCGGATGGCGATGAGCCCTGCCCCCGACCCGATCGACACCCCTGCCCTGCCCGACTGGGCCGAAGTGCGCCAGGCGCTCGCCGCGGCCATGCGGGAGCGCATCCTGATCCTGGACGGCGCCATGGGCACGATGATCCAGCGGCTGGGCCTGACCGAGGAGAATTTCCGCGGAGAGCGCTTCAAGGACTGGAGCCACCCCCTCAAGGGCAACAACGACCTGCTGGTGCTCACCGAGCCCGGGATGATCGAGGACATCCACTACGCCTACTACATGGCGGGGGCGGACATCGTCGAGACCAACACCTTCTCGGCCACCTCGGTGGCCCAGGCCGACTATGGCTGCGAATCGGCGGTCTACGACATCAACTATCACGGCGTGCTCTGCGCCCGCCGCGCCGCGCGGCGCGCCGAGGCCGAGGACGGCCGCCGCCGCTTCGTCGCCGGGGCGCTGGGGCCGACCAACAAGACCTCGTCCATGTCCACGGACGTCAACAATCCCGGCCATCGCGCCATCACCTTCGACGAGCTGGTGACGGCCTATGGCGAGGCGATCCGCGGGCTGGTCGATGCCGGCGCGGACCTGCTGCTGTTCGAGACCATCACCGACACGCTCAACACCAAGGCCGGCATCTTCGCGGCGCAGCGCCTGTTCGAGGCGCGCGGCATCGACGTGCCGATCATGATCTCGGGCACCATCACCGACCTGTCGGGCCGCACGCTGTCGGGCCAGACGCCGACCGCCTTCTGGTATTCGGTGCGCCACGCCAGGCCCCTGACCATCGGGCTCAACTGCGCGCTCGGCGCCGACCTGATGCGCGACCACATCGCCGAGCTGTCGGCGGTGGCCGACACCTTCATCTGCGCCTATCCCAATGCCGGCCTGCCCAACGAGATGGGCGCCTACGACCAGACGCCGGAGCAGATGGCGCGCCAGCTCGAGGCCTTCGCCGGCGACGGGCTGCTGAACATCGTCGGGGGCTGCTGCGGCTCGACGCCCGACCATATCAGGGCCATCGCCGCAACGGTCGGCCGCTATGCGCCCCGCCGGGTGCCGGAGGCGGAGCGGCTGCTGCGCCTGGCCGGCCTCGAGGCCTTCACGCTGACCGGCGACATCCCCTTCGTCAATGTGGGCGAGCGCACCAACGTCACCGGCTCGGCGCGGTTCCGCAAGCTGATCACCGCCGGCGACTACGCGGCGGCGCTCGAGGTCGCCCGCGACCAGGTGGCCAACGGCGCCCAGATCATCGACATCAACATGGACGAGGGCCTGATCGACTCCCGGCAGGTGATGATCGACTTCCTCAACCTGCTGGCCGCCGAGCCCGACATCGCCAAGGTGCCGCTGATGATCGACAGCTCCAAATGGGAGGTGATCGAGGCGGGGCTGAAATGCGTGCAGGGCAAGGCGCTGGTCAATTCCATCTCGCTCAAGGAAGGCGAGGAGGCGTTCATCCACCACGCCCGGCTGGTGCGCGCCTACGGCGCCGCGGTGGTGGTGATGGCCTTCGACGAGACCGGCCAGGCCGATACCAAACAGCGCAAGGTCGAGATCTGCGCGCGGGCCTACCGCATCCTGACGGAAGAGGTCGGCTTCCCGCCCGAGGACATCATCTTCGATCCCAACGTGTTCGCCGTCGCCACCGGCATCGAGGAGCACAACAATTACGGCGTCGACTTCATCGAGGCGACCAGAGAGATCACCGACACGCTGCCGCATGTGCACATCTCGGGCGGCATCTCCAACCTTTCCTTCTCGTTCCGCGGCAACGAGCCGGTGCGCGAGGCGATGCATGCGGTGTTCCTCTACCACGCCATCCGCAACGGCATGGACATGGGCATCGTCAATGCCGGCCAGCTCGCGGTCTACGAGACCATCGAGCCCGAGCTGCGCGAGGCCTGCGAGGACGTGATCCTCAACCGCCGGCCGGACGCCACCGACCGGATGCTGGAGCTGGCCGAGCGCTACAAGGGCCAGGGCGGCGGCGCCGGCAAGGCCAGGGACATGAGCTGGCGCGAGCTGCCGGTGGGCGAGCGCATCACCCACGCGCTGGTCAACGGCATCACCGAATTCATCGAGGCCGACACCGAGGAGGCCCGCCAGGCCTACGACCGGCCGCTGCACGTGATCGAAGGCCCGCTGATGGCCGGCATGAACGTGGTGGGCGACCTGTTCGGGGCCGGCAAGATGTTCCTGCCGCAGGTGGTGAAATCCGCCCGGGTGATGAAGCAGGCCGTGGCCTATCTGCTGCCCTTCATGGAGGCGGAGAAGCAGGCCAATGGCGGAACCGCGCGCCGGAGCGCCGGCAAGGTGCTGATGGCGACGGTGAAGGGCGACGTGCACGATATCGGCAAGAACATCGTCGGCGTCGTGCTCGCCTGCAACAATTACGAGATCGTCGATCTCGGCGTGATGGTGCCGAGCCAGAAGATCCTGGAGACGGCGCGGGCCGAGAAGGTGGACATCATCGGGCTCTCGGGGCTCATCACCCCCTCGCTGGACGAGATGGTGCACGTCGCCTCGGAAATGGAGCGCGAGGGCTTCGACATCCCGCTGCTGATCGGCGGGGCGACGACCAGCCGCGTGCACACGGCGGTGAAGATCCACCCCCGCTACGCCCGCGGCCAGGCCGTGCATGTGAACGACGCCAGCCGCGCGGTGGGCGTGGTGTCCAACCTGCTGTCGGCCGACACCAAGGTGACCTTCATCGAGCAGGTGCGGGCCGAATACGCCAAGGCGGCCGCGGCGCACGAGCGGGCGGAGGCCGAAAAGAAGCGCCTGCCGCTGGCTTCGGCGCGGGAGAACGCCTTCCGGCCCGACTGGACCGGCTATACGCCCCCCGCCCCCCGCTTCCTCGGCACCCGGGTGTTCCGGGAGTTCGACCTGGCGGAGCTCGCCGGCTATATCGACTGGACGCCCTTCTTCCAGACCTGGGAGCTCAAGGGCCGCTATCCCGCCATCCTAGAGGACGACAAGCAGGGCGAGGCCGCCCGCGCGCTGTGGGCCGACGCGCAGAAGATGCTGGCCCAGATCGTCGGGGAGAAGTGGTTCGCGCCCAAGGCGGTGGTCGGCTTCTGGCCGGCCAATGCGGTGGGCGACGACATCCGCCTGTTCACCGGCGAGGACCGGACCGAGGAGCTGGCGACGCTGTTCACCCTGCGCCAGCAGCTGTCCAAGCGCGACGGCAAGCCCAACATGGCGCTGGCCGACTTCGTGGCGCCGCTCGACACCGGCAAGCCCGACTATGTCGGCGGCTTCGTGGTGACCGCGGGGCTGGAGGAAGTGGCGATCGCCGAACGCTTCGAGAAGGCGAACGACGACTATTCCTCCATCCTCGTCAAGGCGCTGGCCGACCGCTATGCCGAGGCCATGGCCGAATACATGCACGAGAAGGTCCGCCGCGAGCTGTGGGGCTACGCGGCCGGGGAGGCGCTGTCGCCGGACGAGCTGATCGCCGAGACCTATCGCGGCATCCGCCCGGCGCCGGGCTATCCGGCCCAGCCGGACCACACGGAGAAGACCACGCTGTTCCGCCTGCTGGATGCGGAGGCGGCGGTGGGCGTGTCGCTGACCGAAAGCTACGCCATGTGGCCGGGCTCGTCGGTCTCCGGGCTCTATTTCAGCCATCCGGACGCCTATTATTTCGGCGTCGCCAAGGTGGAGCGCGACCAGGTGCAGGACTATGCGCGGCGCAAGGGCATGGCGGTGGAGGAGGTCGAGCGCTGGCTCGGCCCGATCCTCAACTACATGCCCGGCGCGGTGGCGGCGGAGTGACCGGAGGCCCGGAAGACAGGGGGTCCCGCTGGCGCGGGAATGACCCCGGCGGCAGGAGCGAAATGTCCCGTCTCGACCCCATTCCCGTTACCCTGGTGACCGAGCCCGGCCAGCTGCTGCCGCTCGACGGCGACACGGTGCTGATCCGCCTGCCGGCCAATACCGGCCACGGCCATGCCGACGGCGACAGCTGCGTGGCCTGCGCGGCCCAGACGGATGTGCGCACCCTGCTCTACAACCTGCTGGAGAGCCACCGCCGGGGCATGCGGCCGGCCTTCCGCCGCGTGGTGGTGGATGCGAGCGCGGTGGCGGACCCGCAGACGGTGGTGGCGGCGCTGACCGGCCGGCTGCCGGCGCAGGCGCTGCGCGACCATACGGTGGCCCGCCTGTTCTATCTCGCCGGAGCGGCGTGACGGATCGCCGGCGGCGTCCTATCCTGCGTTCGTAACGGCGGGAGCGGCGCATGCGCAAACCCAAGATCGGCCTGGCCCTCGGCAGCGGCGCGGCGCGCGGCTGGGCCCATGTGGGCGTGCTGGAGGCGCTGGTCGAGGCCGGCATCCGGCCCGACATCGTCTGCGGCACCTCCATGGGGGCGCTGGTGGGCGGCATCTATGCCAGCGGCCGGCTCGAGGCGCTGCGCGACTGGGCGATGTCGGCGGACCGGCGCGTGGTCGCCTCGCTGATCGATGTGGGCTTTCTCTCCGGCGGGCTGGTCGACGGCGTGCGCATCGTCGACTGGCTGGGCGGGCTCGCCATCGCCCGCGCCATCGAGGAATTGCCCCTGCCCTTCGCGGCGGTGGCGACCGACCTCGCCTCGGGGCGCGAGATCTGGCTGCGCGAGGGCCCGCTGGACCGGGCCATCCGCGCCTCCATCTCCCTGCCCGGCATCTTCAGCCCGGTGGAATGGAACGGCGACTGGCTGGTGGATGGCGGGCTGGTCAACCCGGTGCCGGTTTCGGTCTGCCGGGCGCTGGGGGCGGATTTCATCATCGCCGTCAACCTCAACGAGGACCTGCTGGGGCGCCGGCTGGTGCCGGAGACGCCGCCGCCGGCCGTGCCGCCGCACAGGGCGGAGAACTGGGTGGAGATGGTCAAGACCATGCCGGCGGCGCTGGCGGCGCAGATGGCGAATTTCCGCCTGTTCGGCAATGGCAGCCCGACGCCGGGCTATTTCGACGTGCTGGCCAACGCGCTCAACATCATGCAGGACCACATCACCCGCTCGCGGCTGGCCGGCGAGCCGCCGCACGTGCTGGTGCTGCCGCGCGTGGTGGAGATCGGCATCATGGATTTCCACCGCGCCGGCGAGGCGATCGCCGAGGGCCGCGCGGCGGTCGAGCGCGTGCTGCCGATCATCGAGGCGAAGCTGGGCGGGAGGGGGTGAGGTTCAGTGGGATTTGGGCCGAGACCCTGGTGAATGCGGTGTCCGTCGTGGGATCGCGGACCCCCTCATCCGGCCCTTCGGGCCACCTTCTCCCACAAGGGGAGAAGGAAGAGGGGCTTCCCCCCGAACGAGGTCATGGCGCTTTGCTCCTCCCCTTGAGAGCTCCGCACGAAATGGTTGACCAGGTTTGCGTGGACCACTGGATCGTGGTGGGTCCGTGCCTGGCCCCGGCGAGCCATCGACGCCTCTCTTGGTTACCCTCGGGCCTGACCCGAGGGCTCTTGCCGGCACCGCAAACGCCCTCGGGTCAAGCCCGAGGGTGACGCGCGGTGGTCAGCCCGGGAACGGGACCAGGGGGGTGTCGGCGCGCAGGTAGAGGGGGTGCCTGGGAGAGCCGTCGGCATTGGTGCCGAAGCACCACAGGGCGACGCCGTCGGCGCGCAGCGTCTCGACGATCTCGCGGCCGGCCGGGGCCAGGGCGCGGTTGAGCTTGCCGTGGCAGAGCACCACCCGCGCCGCGCCCCGGGCCGCCTGGCGGATGGCCGGCAGGTTGGCGCCGGAGACGGCGACGATGCCCGGGCGCGTCAGCGCGGCCGGATCGGTGGCGCGATAGTCCCCGACATTGCACTTGACCATGCCGGCAAAGCCCTCGCGGCGGGCGAAGCTCCATTCGCGGGCGCAGGTGGGATCGTCCACATTGGCGTCGGCGGTGGAGGGATTCATGCCGATGAACAGGATGTAGCGCTCGGGAAAGCGCTCGCCCAGCCAGCGGCGCATGAGCTGGCGATAGCGCCCGTCGGGGCTCATCACCGCATCGCCATGGACGCCCTCGGCGAGGCGCAGCCGCACCTTGCCGCCGGGATCGTGGAGGTCCGCGCTCATGCGGTGAGGTCGGCCGGCGGGGTGAGGCCGTGGATGAGCGAGGCGGTGGTGACGGTGTTGGCAAGCAGGCAGGCAATGGTCATGGGCCCGACTCCGCCCGGCACCGGGGTGATGGCGCCGGCGACCGCGGCGGCGGCGGCATAGTCCACGTCGCCCACCAGCCGCGTCTTGCCCTCGCCCTTGTCGGGCGCCGGCACGCGGTTGATGCCGACATCGATGACGGTGGCGCCCGGCTTGATCCAGTCGCCCTTGACCATTTGCGGACGGCCGACCGCCGCCACCACGATGTCGGCCTGGCGCAGGATGGCGGGCAGATCCCGGGTGCGGGAATGGGCGACGGTGACGGTGCAGTTGTCGCGCAGCAGCAGCTGCATCATCGGCTTGCCGACCAGGTTCGAGCGGCCGATGATGACGGCGTGGCGGCCCTCGAGCGAGCCCAATTCGTCGCGCAGCAGCATCAGGCAGCCGAGCGGCGTGCAGGAGACCGGGCCCGGCAGGCCGATCTGCACCTTGCCGACATTGGCGGGAGTGAAGCAGTCCACGTCCTTGGCCGGATCGATGGCCTCGATGACCGCGTTGGGATCGATATGCTTGGGCAGCGGCATCTGCACCAGGATGCCGTGCACGGCCGGATCGGCGTTGAGCCGGCGGACGAGGGCGAGCAGATCGGCTTGCGGGGTATCGGCGGGCAGCTCGTGCTTGAAGGAATTCATGCCCGCCTCGGCGGTCTGGCGGGCCTTGCTGGCGACATAGACCTGACTGGCGGGATCCTCGCCGACGATGACCACGGCGAGGCCCGGCGTGATGCCGTGCTCGGCCTTGAGACGGGCGACATGACCGGCGACGGATGCGCGCAGAGTCTCGGCAAAGTGTTTTCCGTCGATGATTTTTGCGGTCATATCGGCCCCGTTCTGCTTGAATGGAGGCGCGGGCATGCCGCCCGCGTTTCGGCTTCGACATAAGGGATAGGGGATGATCCGTCCATTGCTTTGGCTGCCGCTGGCAGCGCTATCGCTAGGCCCTGCCGTGGCGCAGGAGGAGACGCTGGAGAAGCAGGCGCGCAAGCTGCACGCCCTGGCCGCCGGCACGTGGTGCGAACCGGTAGAGGGCGGCTACGTGCCCGAGGACGACTATCTGAGCTGGACCATCGACTACACGCCGAGCTGGAACGAGGGCGGCGAGCCCGAGCAGGTGACGCTGATCCGCATCTTCTGCGGCGCCGGCGCCTACAACCTGCAGCACGCCTATTACTGGTATCGGGAATATGAGGGCCTGCAGCCGCTGGCCTTCGCCGAGCCCACCTACGAGACCGAGTACGAGAACGACGACATCGACGGCACGCTGCTGGGCGTGACGGTGACGGGCATGGGCACGGCGAGCCTGCTGGTCAATTCCGAGTTCGACCCCGAGACCGCCACCATCACCGCCACCGCCTTCTGGCGCGGCATCGGCGACGCCAGCTCCTCGGGCACCTGGGTGTTCAAGGACGGCGCGTTCTCGCTGGTGCGATACGAGATCGACGCGAGCTATGACGGCGAGGTCAACCCCGAAACGGTGCTGGACTATAGCGCAGAGGACTGAGGGAGGCGGAGTTGGCCGAGCAGAAGACGAGACCCGGCACCGGCGATGTCGGCGCGTTCCTGGCGCAGCTGGACGATCCGGGCAAGCGCGCGGACAGCCAGGCGCTGGTCGAGATGATGCAACAGGTGTCGGGGGCGCCGCCGGTGCTGTGGGGCAGCATGGTGGGGTTCGGGCAGTACCACTACCGCTACGCAAGCGGCCGGGAGGGCGACACCTTCCTGATCGGCTTCGCCCCGCGCAAGGCCGAGTTCAGCCTCTATCTCACGGGCTGCGACTTTCCCGAGGAGCAGGCGCGCCGCGACGCCCTGCTGGCGCGGCTCGGCCGGCACCGCATGGGCAAGGCCTGCCTCTACGTGAAGCGGCTTGAGGACGTCGACATGGCGGTGCTCCGCGCGCTCGCGGAAATCTCGGTGGCCCGGCTGCGCGCCGCCTATCCGCAAGGGTAAAAGGCCGCCCCGCATCTCTGCCGGACGGCCCTTTGATGGGATGCGGTCCACCGCGCTGTTGAGGGCTTGGGGGACAAGCGGCGGACCGCACCCCGCTCACCGGTTGCATGGGTCGCTTGTCATCCGATGAACTGCCTCGAAGATGGTGGTCAATTGCGGCAAGAAAAGTGCGGCTCACCGAACTGTGAAAGCCGGGAGCCGGGACGGCCCCCGCGTTGAGAAGCCGTCACGCGGCCCCTATATTCGGGCACCGGACGAAACGCGATTCCGTGATGAGGCGGCCCGGCAGGCGGGCCGCGGACAAGGACCGACATGACCACGCTCAGCCCGCCGCCGCTCGACAAGCAATCCTTCACCGATCCGGAGGCGGCCTGGGCCCATATCGCCCATATCTATCACCGCAATTGCGGCTTCATCCGCGCCCATCTCGACGCGCTGACCCGCGGCGACCTGCCCGGGGGCCGCATCCGCGCCTGCTACCCCCAGGTCGAGGTGCGCTCGACCAGCTATTCCAAGCACGAGAGCACCCTGCCCTACGGCTACCTGCACACGCCGGGCCTCTACCGCACCACGGTGACGGCGCCCGACCTGTTCAAGGGATACCTGCAGGAGCAGTTCGCGGTGATCCTGCGCAATCACGGCGGCAGCATCGACATCGGGGAATCGGACACGCCCATTCCGCTGCATTTCGCGCTGGGGCCGCACGACCATCTCGACGGCAAGGCGATCAACGCCCTCGACGTGCCGCTGCGCGACCTGTTCGACGCGCCGGACCTGGCCAATACCGACGACGAGATCGCCAACGGCACCTATGTGCCCCCGCGCGGCGGCCCCTACCCGCTCTCGGCCTTCACCGCGCCGCGGGTGGACTATTCGCTGTTCCGGCTGGCCCACTATACCGGCACGGATGCCGAGCACTTCCAGAACTTCATCATCTTCACCAACTACCAGTTCTACATCGACGAGTTCTGCCGGGTGGCCAAGGGCTGGATGGCCGAGAAGCACCCGCACTACCAGCGCTTCATCGAGCCGGGCAACGTGGCGACCGACAACGCCCTGACCGGCGGCGGGATCACCGGGGAGCCGCCCCCGCGCACCCCGCAGATGCCCGCCTACCACCTGGTGGGCGAGCGCGGCCGCGGCATCACCATGGTCAATATCGGCGTCGGCCCCTCCAACGCCAAGACCATCACCGACCATATCGCCGTGCTGCGCCCGCATGCCTGGATCATGCTGGGGCACTGCGCCGGCCTCAGGAACAGCCAGGAGCTGGGCGACTACGTGCTGGCCCATGCCTATGTGCGCGAGGACCACGTGCTCGACGCCGACCTGCCGCTCTCCGTGCCCATCCCGGCGCTGGCCGAGGTGCAGGTGGCGCTGGAGCAGGCGGTGGAGGAAATCACCCAGACCGAGGGCATCGAGACCAAGAAGATCATGCGCACCGGCACGGTGGCGACCTTCGACAACCGCAACTGGGAGCTGCGCGACCAGACCGAGATCACCCGGCGGCTGAGCCAGTCGCGGGCGGTGGCGCTGGACATGGAGAGCGCCACGATCGCGGCGAACGGCTTCCGCTTCCGGGTGCCCTACGGCACGCTGCTCTGCGTCTCCGACAAGCCGCTGCACGGCGAACTGAAGCTGCCCGGCATGGCCTCGGACTTCTACCGCACCCAGGTCAACCGGCACCTGCAGATCGGGCTGCGGGCCATGGAGATCCTGCGCGACCAGCCGGCGGAACGGCTGCATTCGCGCAAATTGCGGAGCTTCGCGGAGACGGCGTTCCAGTAACGCCCCACCCCCAAGCCGTCACCCTCGCGCCTGACGCGAGGGTGACGATCCGCAGGGACCGGGACGCCTATTCCCTGTCCAGCAGCGTCTTCCAGATCAGCGCGCCCAGGGCCGCGCCGGCCAGCGGGGCGACGATGAACAGCCAGACCTGGCCGAGCGCCCCATTGTCCGCGAAGATGGCGGCGGCGATGGAGCGGGCGGGATTGACCGAGGTGTTGCTGACCGGGATCGAGATCAGGTGGATCAGCGTCAGCCCCAGGCCGATGGCGATGGGGGCGAAGCCCGCCGGGGCCCTGGCGGAGGTCGAGCCGAGGATGATGAGCAGGAAGAAGGCGGTGAGCACCACTTCCGCCACCAGCACCGAGACCAGCCCGTAGCCGTGCGGCGAGAGGGCATCGTAGCCGTTGGAGGCGAAGCCGCCGGCCGCGAAGCCGGCCACGCCCGAGGCGATGACGAACAGCACCGCCGCACCCAGCACGCCGCCAACCAGCTGCGCGGCCCAATAGGGCAAGAGGTCCTTGTAGTCGAAGCGGCCGGCGACGGCGAGGCCGAGGGAAACCGCGGGATTGAAGTGGCCGCCGGAAATGTGGCCAACGGCATAGGCCATGGTCAGCACCGTGAGGCCGAAGGCCAAGGCAACGCCGGCATAGCCGATGCCAAGTTCAGGAATACCGGCGGCAAGAACGGCAGAGCCGCAGCCGCCGAACACCAGCCAGAATGTACCAAATGCTTCGGCAGATAGACGCTTTATCATACCAGAGACTCCCCAAGCGCAGATGATTCTACATTTGTCATCTTATGCCTAGTTTTTGGGCAGTACATAGGGCGAAAACGGGAACCCCGAGCCGAGCCGTTTTGCGGAAGAGCTAGGCCGGGGAGATGATTACCTTACCCACGGCGAGACCGCTGCCGAGGCGGCGGAATGCATCGGCGCCGCTTTCGAGGGGGAAGATACCGTCGATGACGGGACGGAGCGTCCCGGTGCGGCAGAGCTCGGCCAGGGCGAGATTGTCCTCGGGGGAGACCTTGTAGACGAGGACGCCGAGGGATTTGTCGCGGCGGAGAAGGCCGCCGAGGGCGGTGCGGATCAGGGTGCGAAAGGTGCCGCCGATGATCTCGAGGCGGCCACCGGGTTTCAGGCAGCGGGCATAGTGGGCCGCGGGACGGTTGGCGACGACGTCGATGATGAGGTCGTAGCTGGCGGGGTCGGCGGTGTAGTCCCGGGATCGGTA
>Ga0182793_1000907_pt1 | contig 19942 bp, 19 predicted proteins | sample Passage237A_FD_130498 | JGI IMG/M metagenome (GOLD analysis project Ga0182793, IMG submission 130498) | Cellulose adapted compost microbial communities from Newby Island Compost Facility, Milpitas, CA, USA - Passage2 37A (version 2) (version 2) ... | reverse complement strand
GTCTCGAGCGGAGCGGCCCTCGCGGCCTGCGCCGTGATCGCCTTCGGCTGGAACTTCCTGGGCTCGTGGACGACGGCGGTCTTCGCCTTCCTCGGTGGCCTCCTCGCGACCCTCCTGGTCTACCTGCTCTCGCGCTCGAACGGTCGCACCGAGGTGGTCACGCTCATCCTCACGGGCGTGGCAGTGAACGCCGTGGGCGGGGCGGGGATCGCCTTCCTCACCTTCCTCTCGGACACCCAGGCGCGCGAGCAGATCGTCTTCTGGCAGCTCGGCTCGCTCAACGGCACGCGCTGGCCCTACGTCGCGATCGTCGCTCCGCTCATGGCGGTGGGCATCGCGGTGGCCATGACCTTCACGCGCCGCCTCGACCTGCTCGCGCTCGGCGAGCGGCCCGCGCGGCACCTCGGGGTCGACGTCGAGCGCCTGCGCGTCGCGACGATCGTCGTCGTCGCCCTCCTCACCGCGGCGGCCGTGTCCTTCGCGGGGATCATCTCCTTCGTGGGGCTCGTGGTCCCGCACGTCATCCGCATGGCCGTGGGCCCGGGCCACCGCGTGCTCGTGCCCGCCTCGGCGCTCGGCGGGGCGATCCTGCTGCTCGGTGCGGACCTCGTGGCGCGCACCGCAGTGGACTACGCGGACCTGCCCATCGGCATGCTCACCGCGCTCGTCGGCGGCCCCTTCTTCCTCTACCTCATCCGCCGCACGCGCCGTTCCTCGGGAGGCTGGGCATGAGCACGGTGCTCCTCGAGGCCCGGGGCCTCGGCCTGCAGATCGGCGAGGTGACGATCCTCGAGGACGTCGACCTCGAGGTGCGCACGGGCGAGGTGCTCGCCCTCGTGGGCCCGAACGGCGCGGGCAAGACCTCCCTCCTCTCGCTCCTCGCGGGCGACCTCGACCCCACCGCGGGGCGGGTCCTCCTCGACGGCCGGCCGGTGGGCGCGCTCAGGCCCATCGAGCTCGCGCGCCGTCGCGGTGCGCTCCTCCAGGAGAACCGCCTGTCCTTCCCCTTCGAGGTGGTCGAGGTCGTCGAGATGGGACGCGCGCCCTGGCGCGGCCGCCCCGAGGCGGAGGAGGACGAGGCTGCCGTGGCCGCCGCGATGCAGGCCACGGACGTCGTGCACCTCGCGCGGCGCATCTTCCCGACGCTCTCGGGCGGGGAGAAGTCGCGGGTCTCCTTCTCTCGCGTGCTCGCCCAAGACCCGCGCCTCGTCTTCCTCGACGAGCCCACCGCCGCTCTCGACATCCGCCACCAGGAGCGCACCCTCGCCCTCGCCCGCGAGCGGGCCCGAGCGGGGGACGCCGTCGTCGTCGTCCTGCACGACCTCTCCCTCGCCGGGGCCTACGCGGACCGCATGGTCCTGCTGAGCGGCGGCCGCGTGCTCGCCTCGGGCTCCCCGCGCGAGGTCCTCGAGGCCGAGCGGCTCTCGACCGTCTACGAGCACCCCGTCGAGGTCCTCGAGCGCCCCGACGGCTCGCTCCTCGTTCTCCCGCTGCGCCACCCGGAGGTGCTCGCATGACCCGCCGTGCCACCTGGCCCGCTGCCCTCGCCGTCCTCGGTCTCGCGATCGTGGGCTCGCTCGCGACGCCTGTCGCGCCTGCCGTGGCCGCAGCGCGAGTGAGCATCGCCAACGAGTTCGGCGAGGCCAAGGCCGACACGACCTTCTCGACCACCATCACCGTCTCGGGCTCGGGCTTCCAAGCCGTCTCGGGAGCGATGGGCGGCGTCTACCTCTTCTTCGGCACGGTCGACAGCGGCTGGCGGCCGAGCAAGGGCGGGCGCAGCGGGGTCGACTTCCGCTACGTGCCGGACTCCGAGACCCAGGACAACGCGGGCTTCCAGCGCTTCGTGGCCTTCCCTGGCTCCTCGACCGCGAAGGAGGCGCACACCACGATGTCCGCCGACGGCTCGTGGACCGTGACGATGACGGTCCCCGGCCCGAGCTTCCAGACCACGGGCCGCTCGGGCGGGACCGAGACGATCGACTGTCGCAAGGTGACCTGCGGGGTCATCACGGTGGGGGCGCACGGGGTCCTCAACGCGAACAACGAGACCTTCACCCCGGTGACGTTCGCCGACATCTACGGCGAGCCACCCTCGACGGGGGCCCCCGAGGACGGTTCTGGGGACGAGGCCGACGAGGAGGCGCTCGCCGAGGGTGCAGAAGGCGCCGACGACGGCGAGACCGAGGCCGAGGTGCTCGCCGAGCCCGTCGTGGACGTCGACCGCGCGACCGCCGTCGTGGGCCGGGTCATGACCTTCACCGCCCAGGGCTTCACTCCCGGCGAGCAGGTCGTGGGCTCGCTCGGCGCGGGCCTCGCGGCCCTCGGGCCGCTCGTCGCGGGCGCCCAGGGCGAGATCGCGGGCGTGCTCCAGCTGCCGGCCGATCTCAAGGCCGGCACGCACACCTTCGCGCTCACGAGTGCGGCCTCCGGGGCGCGCGCCGAGGTCTCCTTCCAGGTCGCCGCTGCCCCGGCAGCTCCCGCCGCGACGCCGGCACCCCTCGAGGAGCAGGCGAGCACGGCGTGGGAGTGGGTCCTGCTCGGAGCTGCGGCCCTCGTGCTCGTCGTCGTCATCCTCGTCGGGCTCGTGACGGCGCGCCGTGAGAAGCGCGCTCGTCGCGCGGCGCAGTTCGCTGCTCCCGAGCCCGGCCCCGCACCCCGTCGCGAGCCGAGCCCGGCGGGGGTCGCATGAGGGCCTGGCCGCGACTCGCCCTCGCCGTCGCGCTCGTCGTCCTCGGCGGGGCCGCCGCCCAGGCGGACGAGCTCGAGCTCGAGGTCGAGATCCCCGAGGTGGTCTCCGAGAGCTTCGAGGTGACCGACGCGCAGCTGCGCTGGGGCCTCAACGAAGAGACCGGCTCGGCCTCCTTCGCAGGGGAGTGCAACTTCTTGTCTGCGGGCGCCGTCGGGGACACGGGCGGGTCGAAGCTCTGGACCGAGAAGGACGGATTCTTCCGCTCGAGCGCGGGCGAAGTGCGCATCGTCAAGCCCGTCGAGACCTCCACGGGCTCGCGCGAGCGCACCGTGAGCTTCGCGGACCGTTGCACGGACCCGCAGGGACGTCCTGTGAAGACCTCGAGCCTGCGCGGCTCGGGGATCCAGGCCGTGATCGAGGGGGGAACGGGCTTCGTGGACCCGCAGAGCGGCGACGCGCGCATCGCGTGGAGCGGCTCGGTCACGGTCGTCTACTACGGCGGCCTCACCTACTGGTGGTTCACCGACCCCGTGCTCGAGATCACGGGTGGCCGCGGCACGCTCACGGCCACCGCGGGAGGCTTCGGCTCGACGCGCGAGGACATGGACCAGTGGGTCGAGCTCGAGCCCACGCCCGTCACCCTCGCTCGCCTCGAGGAGGTCTCGCTGCAGGGCGGCAAGGGCTTCACCGTGACCCCCGCGTACCGCGGTGTGAAGGTCAGCGCCCCGGAGGGGGCACCCGCGCAGGTGCGCGCGGGCGAGGACTGGGGTTCCTTCCCGCAGGACTTCGTGACCTTCCAGGGCCGCACGGGGCAGCAGTCCTTCTGGTACTCCTCGGGCGGGGCCCGCGACGGCGCGAAGCCCGCGACGGCCCTCACCGTGAGCTACGACGCGAAGGACCCCAAGCCGCACGAGGACGAGGATCGGCCTGGCGAGGACGAGAAGCCCGAGGAGGACGAGGACTCGAGGGAGGAGGAACCGCGCAACCGCGTGAACCCGCCTCCGGTCAGGCGCCCGCCCTCGGGGCTCGCGGCCGCGCCCCAGCTCGCAGCCGGGACCCGGATGCCCACTGCGCTGCCCGCGGTGACCGTGCTCCCGGTGAGTGCCCCGCTCGCTGCCGCGGAGCCCCTCGCGCTCGCGTCCACAGGGGGCGCGCCGCGGCCCCTCATGCTCGCCGCGGCGGCGCTCCTCCTCGGGACTGCGCTCACGGTGCTCGGCTTCCGCCGCTCCTGGCTCGAGTGGCCCTCGAGGAAGGACTCGTGATGCGCCACCTGCGTCCTGCGCCCCGGGCCGCGCTGCTCGGCGTGCTCGCCCTCGTGCTCGCCGTGCTCGCTCCCGCTCCCGCGCTCGCGGGCTCGCGCGACGTCGAGTCGGGCGCGCTGCACTGGGGCTTCAAGAAGAGCTTCCGCTCCTACGTGGGCCAGCAGACGGCGGCGATCCCGCCGATCGGTCCGGCTCCCGTGGGCGAGCGCATCACGGTCAGCGGCGGCGCGAGCTTCGACCCCGAGGGCGAGCCCGCGTGGAAGGCCTCGCCGACCCCGCCCGAGGCGCTGCCCTACCTCTTCGAGGTCACCGGCGGTTCCTTCGAGGACGAGGAGAACTTCGAGCTGCGCTCGCAGGGAGCCGTGCGCTTCGTGTTCCCCTCGCACCACTTCGAGCTGACGATCTCGAGGCTCGCCGTCGTCGTGGAGGACGGCGAGGCGCGCCTCGAGGGCGACATCCTGCAGATCGCCGACGAGGACTTCGGACAGTTCGAGGAGGGGGAGTACCGGGTCTCGGGAGGAGTGATCGGCTCGGTCGGGAGCATCTCGGTGTCCGTCGACGGTGACGCGCTCTCGGTGCGCGGCTCGGGGCTGACCGTCCACCCCGAGGGCGCCTCGGCGCTCCCGCAGGAGGCGGGCGAGGCGCTCGACGACTTCTCGCTCACCGCGAGCCTCGGCGAGGAGCTCGACACCGGGACGCCGACGCCGACGCCGAGCCCGAGCCCCGAGACGGGCGAGCTCGCGTGGCGCGTCCAGGGTTCCTCGATCGACCTCGGCACGGCCGAGGTGACCGAGGAGGGCTTCCTCGCGACCTCGGCCTTGCCGGAGGTCCTCGTCGAGGACTCGCGAGCGGGCCGTCCCGCGTGGCGCGTCACGGCCGAGGTCACCGACCTCGCGGGCAGTGCCGGCACGATCCGTGCCCGACACCTCGGCTGGCGCCCGACCCTCCTGGGGGACGGGGGCGGCGCCCTCGCGGGCGAGGCCGTCCCGCCGCGCCTCGCCTCGGCGGACGGCACGGGCAAGGGGCTCGGCGTCCCGCGAGTGCTCGGCTCCGCGCCGCGCGGCCACGCGCAGGGCAGCGCTCGGCTCGGGGGGACTCTCGAGCTGCTCGCCCCGCCCAGCACCAAGCCCGGCGAGTACTCGGCCGTGCTGACGATCACCGTCGTGGGCTGAGGCTCGTGAGCCCGCGCGCCCGTCTCGCGGTCCCCCTCCTCCTGGCGGGGCTCCTCGGGCTGCTCGCCTTGCCCGCGCTCGCGAGCGAAGGCGCCTCGTGGGGGACGCGTCCCGCGGACGGGGCGCACGGGTCAGCTCGCGAGAACTTTCGCTACTCCGCCGCACCGGGTGACCTCGTCACCGACGTCCTCGAGGTCTCGAACCTCGGCTCGGCCCCGCTGTCCCTGCGCGTGCTCGGGGCCGACGGCGAGCTGACGGCCGAGGGACTCGTCGAGCTCGCCCCCGCGGGGGCGGCTCCCGAGGGCCTCGCGAGCTGGCTCGCGCTCGGTGCGGAGTCCCTCGTGCTCGCCCCGGGGGAGAGCTCGGCGATCACCTTCACGATCGCGGTCCCTGCGGACGCGGTTCCAGGCGAGCACGCGGGAGCCCTCGTGACCTCCTCCCTCGAGGCAGGGGAGCAGCTCACCGTGGACCGTCGCCTCGCGACGAGCATCGTCGTCCAGGTCGAGGAGCCTGCGGCGAGGCTCGCGCGGGCCCCCGGGGGGCCCGCCTGGGCATGGGCGGCCCTCGGCGTCCTCGCTCTCGGCGCGGTGCTCGCCTGGCGCCCCGTGTGGCGGGCGCGGGCCAGGGGCTGAGCGCTTCACCCGGCGCCTGCCGGGGAGCCCTATCCTGTGCTCAGCCGTCCCCGTCCGTCGAGAGGCCCTGCCACCGTGTCCCGCCCCCCTGCCGGAGCCCCCCTGCGCGTCGCCCTCCTCGGGTGCGGCGTCGTCGGCACCGAGGTCGCCTCGCTCATCAGCTCGCAGTCCGACGAGCTCGCCTCGCGCGTGGGTGCCCCGCTCGAGCTCGTGGGCATCGCCGTGCGCGACGCCTCGAAGCCGCGCGAGGGCATCGAGGGGACGCCGCTCGCGGAGCTCCTCACGGACGAGGCCGAGTCCCTCGTGCGTCGCGCCGACATCGTGATCGAGGTCATGGGCGGCATCGAGCCCGCTCGTAGCCTGCTGCTCTCGGCGATCGAGTCCGGCGCGAGCGTCGTGACGGCCAACAAGGCCCTGCTCGCGCAGGACGGGCCCACCCTCTACGCCGCCGCCGACGCCGCAGGCGTGGACATTTACTTCGAGGCCGCCGTCGCCGGCGCGATCCCCATCGTGCGCCCGGTGCGCGAGTCCCTCGCGGGCGACCACGTCGAGCGCATCCTCGGCATCGTCAACGGCACCACGAACTTCGTGCTCGACCGCATGGCCAACGAGGGCCTCGAGCTCGACGTCGTCGTCAAGGAGGCCCAGGCCCTCGGCTACGCCGAGGCCGACCCGAGCGCCGACGTCGACGGCCACGACGCCGCTGCGAAGGCCGCGATCCTCGCCTCCCTGGCCTTCCACACGCGGGTCCGCCTCGAGGACGTCGCGGTCGAGGGGATCATGGGCCTCACGGCGCAGGACATCGCCTGGGCGCGCAGCACCGACCAGGTCGTCAAGCTCCTCGCGATCGCCGAGCGCACCACCGAGGGCGTCGTCGTGCGGGTGCACCCCGCGCTCGTCCCCAGCTCGCACCCCCTCGCGGGCGTGCACGGGGCCTTCAACGCCGTCTTCGTCGAGGCTCGCTCGGCCGGGGAGCTCATGTTCTACGGCCGCGGCGCGGGTGGTCAGCCCACGGCCTCGGCCGTGCTCGGGGACCTCGTCTCCGCAGCGCGCCACCGCGTGCTCGGGGGCAAGGGTCCCGTGGAGTCCTCCTACGCCCAGCTGCCCGTGCTGCCTGCCTCGCAGGCGCGCACGCGCGTGCAGATCCGCCTCGACGTGCAGGACCGCCCGGGAGTGCTCGCGAAGGTCGCGGCCGTCGTCGCCGAGCACGGGGTCTCGATCGAGGCCGTGCGCCAGGCGCCGGGCGAGGAGGTCGCGCACCTCGTGGTGACCACGCACGAGGCGCGCCAGGAGGCTCTCGACGCGACCGTCGAGGCGCTGCGGGAGATCGACGTCGTGGACACGGTCGTGTCCGTGCTGAGGGTGGAGGGCAGCTAGGTGGCCAAGCAGTGGCGAGGAGTGATCGCCGAGTACGCGGACAGGCTCCCGGCCGAGGTCACGCAGGTCCCGGTCACCCTCGGTGAGGGAGGCACGCCCCTCGTGCCCGCCCCGGTGCTCTCCGAGCTCACGGGCGCCGAGGTGCACCTGAAGTTCGAGGGCATGAACCCCACGGGTTCCTTCAAGGACCGCGGCATGACGACGGCGGTCTCCGCGGCCGCCGCGCGCGGCGCGAAGGTCGTCGCGTGCGCCTCGACGGGCAACACCTCCGCCTCGGCCGCCGCCTACGCGACCCGCGCGGGGATGCAGTGCGTCGTGCTCGTGCCGGACGGCAAGATCGCGATGGGCAAGCTGAGCCAGGCCGTCGCGCACGGCGCTCGCATCTTCCAGGTGGACGGCAACTTCGACGACTGCCTCGTGGTGACCCGCAAGCTCTCGGAGGCCTATCCCGTCGAGCTCGTGAACTCGGTCAACCCCGCGCGCATCGAGGGGCAGAAGACGGCGGCCTTCGAGATCGTCGACGTCCTCGGGGACGCCCCGAACATCCACGTGCTCCCGGTGGGCAACGCGGGCAACATCACGGCCTACTGGAAGGGCTTCAAGGAGTACGCGGCGGACGGCCCCGCGAGCCGCACGCCGGCGATGTGGGGCTTCCAGGCCGCCGGGGCGGCGCCCATCGTGCTCGGCCACCCCGTGGACCAGCCGGAGACGATCGCGACGGCCATCCGCATCGGCAACCCCGCCTCCTGGCGCCAGGCCGAGGAGGCGCGCGACGAGTCCGGCGGCCACATCGGCTCGGTGACCGACGAGCAGATCCTCGCCGCCCACCGACTGCTGTCCTCGCGCGAGGGCATCTTCGTCGAGCCCGGCTCGGCCGCGAGCGTCGCGGGCCTGCTCCAGCGTGCCGAGGCCGGCGAGGTCCCCGCGGGCGCCCGCATCTCCGTGACGGTCACGGGCCACGGCCTCAAGGACCCGCAGTGGGCGATCAAGGGCCTCGACGGCGTCGAGACCACCCCCGAGCGCGTGCCGGCAGACGTCGTGACGATCGCGCAGATCCTCGGGCTCGAGTGATGCGCTTCGCGACCGACGCCGTCCGGGTGCGTGTCCCGGCCACGAGCGCCAACCTCGGCCCGGGCTTCGACTCGCTCGGTCTCGCCCTGGGCCTCTACGACGAGATCGAGGTGCGCGCGCTCGGCGCCGCCGCGACGAGCGTCGTGGTCGAGGGGGAGGGCGCTGGTCTCGTCCCCGAGGACGAGTCCCACCTCGTGGTGCGTGCCCTGCGGCACGCCCTCGAGGCCGCGGGTGCCCCGCAGGTCGGCGTCGCGATGCGCTGCACCAACCGCATCCCGCACTGCCGCGGGCTCGGTTCCTCGGCGGCCGCCGTCGTCGCCGGGATCATCGCCGCGCGAGGGCTCGTCGCCGAGCCCGAGGCGCTCGACGACGAGGTCGCCCTGCGCCTCGCGACCGAGTTCGAGGGCCACCCCGACAACGCCGCCCCCGCGATCCTGGGCGGGGCCACGGTCGCCTGGACCGAGGACGGCGGCCCCCGCGCGGTGCAGGTCGAGGTCGACCCCGCCGTCGTGCCCGTCGCGATCATCCCGCCCGTGCAGCTGTCGACCAGGACCGCGCGAGGGGTCCTGCCCGCGCAGGTCCCGCACGCCGACGCCGCCTTCGTCGCGGGTCGCGCGGCCCTTCTCGTCGAGGCCCTCGGCAGGCGCCCCGAGCTGTTGCTTCCCGCGACCGAGGACCGCCTGCACCAGTCCTACCGCGGCGCGGTCATGCCCGACTCCCTCGCCCTCGTCACCGCGCTGCGTTCGCGCGGGGTGGCCGCCGTCGTCTCGGGAGCCGGGCCCACGGTGCTCGCCCTCGCGCGCAAGGCGCCGGGCGGCACGGACGCCGACGCCGTGATCGCCGAGGTCTTCGGCCCCACGATGGGCGGCTGGAAGGTGCGTGCTCTCGGCGTCTCGGCCCACGGGGCGAGCGTCGAGCAGCTCGGCGCCCCGGCGCGCTGAGGCGGAGCCGCTCTCCCGGCCTTCCCTCGGTCGGGTGATTCGCCCCGGGATGCCGGGGCCTCGCCGCCTCGGTGCTAGGCTCTGGGCGTCCCCCGGAACTTGACCCCAGGTCGAGCACGCCCGCCTTGCGGACGGCCCTGAGCTCCTGAGGAACCGGTGGTCACCCCTCAGCCCCGTCGTGCCGCACGCCGTGCGTCGGCACCTGCGCGCGACCTCGACTGAGACCTCCCCCGGCCACGAGGCCGGACAGCACGCGGCCTGGGCGCAGCGCCCGCCGCCGACGAGGGGAAGGACCTTCGTGACTGACACCACCGACACCGCCGTGGCCGTCCAGGCCGGGAACGACGGCGGGTCTGCCCGTTCGCAGGCGATCTCCGCGATGCGCCTGCCCGAGCTGCAGGCTCTCGCGGCCTCGCTCGGCGTGCGTGGCACCTCCAAGATGCGCAAGAGCGAGCTCGTGGACGCGATCAAGAGCGCTCGCTCCGGCGGGGAGGGCGGCGGCGCGCCGAAGCGCCGCAAGAGCGCCCCCCAGGCCGTCGAGCCGACGCCGGACCTCGGCATCGAGCTGCCCTCGCGCTCCGAGGGCACGCAGCAGCGCACCGAGCCGCGCTCCGAGGAGAAGCGCAACCGCCGCGGCGAGACCGAGGACGAGCGCGCTGCGCGCGCCGCCGAGGCCGTGGGCTCCGTGACGGGTGAGCGCAGCTCGCGTCGTGCGGGCCGTGCCGCGGGCGCCCCCGAGGGCGAGGGCGAGAAGCGCGAGCAGCGTGAGCCTCGAGAGCAGCGCGAGCCTCGAGAGCAGCGCGAGCAGGACCGCCAGTCCTCCGGCGAGGACCGCAACGACTCCGAGCGTCGCGACGAGGACGAGGAGCGCGGCGGCCGCCGTCGCAACCGCTCTCGCGACCGGTACCGCGACCGCAAGCGTCGAGGCGGGGGCCGGGGCGAGCTCGCGGCCTACGACGAGGTCGAGATCAGCGACGACGACGTGCTCCTGCCCGTCGCCGGCATCCTCGACATCAAGGACAACTACGCCTTCGTGCGCACCACGGGCTACCTGCCAGGGGAGAGCGACGTCTACGTCGCGATGAACCAGGTCAAGAAGGCCGGCCTGCGCAAGGGTGACGCGATCACCGGAGCGGTGCGCCAGCCCCGCGAGGGCGAGAACCAGGGCGGGCGCGGCTCGAAGCTCAACGCCCTCGTGCGCCTCGACTCGGTCAACGGCATGGCCCCCGAGGAGGCGCGCCAGCGTCCCGAGTTCGGCAAGCTCACGCCGCTCTACCCGCAGGAGCGCCTGCGCCTCGAGACCGAGCCCCAGGTGATGACCACGCGCGTCATCGACCTCGTGGCGCCCATCGGCAAGGGGCAGCGCGGGCTCATCGTCTCCCCGCCCAAGGCAGGCAAGACCCTCGTGCTGCAGGCGATCGCCAACGCGATCACCGAGAACAACCCCGAGGTCCACCTCATGGTCGTGCTCGTCGACGAGCGCCCCGAAGAGGTCACGGACATGCAGCGCACGGTCAAGGGCGAGGTCATCGCCTCGACCTTCGACCGCCCCGCGGAGGACCACACGACGGTCGCCGAGCTCGCGATCGAGCGCGCCAAGCGACTCGTCGAGCTGGGCCAGGACGTCGTCGTGCTGCTCGACTCGATCACGCGCCTGGGCCGGGCCTACAACATCTCCGCCCCGGCCTCGGGCCGCATCCTCTCGGGCGGCGTGGACTCGAGCGCGCTGTACCCGCCGAAGCGCTTCTTCGGCGCCGCGCGCAACATCGAGAACGGTGGCTCGCTCACGATCCTCGCCACGGCGCTCGTCGAGACGGGCTCGAAGGCCGACGAGGTCATCTTCGAGGAGTTCAAGGGCACCGGGAACATGGAGCTCAAGCTCTCCCGCCAGCTCGCGGACAAGCGCATCTTCCCGGCGGTGGACGTGGACGCCTCGGGCACGCGCCGCGAGGAGATCCTCGTGCCGGGCGACGAGCTCAAGATCATCTGGAAGCTGCGTCGCGTGATGAGCGCCCTCGACCAGCAGCAGGCGATCGAGCTGCTCCTGACGAAGCTGCGCGGCACGCGCTCGAACGTCGAGTTCCTGCTGCAGGTCAACAAGACGACGCCGAGCGTGCCGGGGCAGGACGAGGCCTGAGCCTCGACCGCCGAGAGTCCGCGAAGCCCCCGAGCCCTCAGGGCGCGGGGGCTTCGTCCCTCGGGACCTTGAGCGCGATGCGCGCGGCGAGGGCCGCGACGAAGTCCTCGCGCACCACCTCGCCGTGACCCGGCACCACGAGGTCCGCCTCGCCCAGCCGCGCGAGGAGCCCTGCGAGCCCGGCGGCCCAGCCTGCGAGGTCGCTGTCGGGCTCGACGCAGGGGTCGGCGCCTCGAGCCCAGGGTCGCCCAGCTGCGGCCTCTCGACCGCCTCGAGGTGAGCCCTGAGGCCCGCGTGGGCCCACAGGGGTACGTCGGCGAAGGCTGGGGCGCCGAAGCTGTGGTCGTCGTGGGCGTGCGTGAGGACGAGGCCGACGACGGGCAGCCTGGTGAGAGCCTCGAGCTCGGTGCGGGCCTCCCGGGCGCGGGCGGGGTCGCCGAGGGCATCGACGACGAGGCTCCCGCGCGGTCCCACGACGGCGGACATCGACACGCGCACGGGCTCGGTGCGCCGGACGAGCACGCCCGGTGCCACCTCGACCCAGACGCCCTCCTCGAGGCGCGGGGGAGCGTCGGGCGAGGTCATGGCAGGATCCTCGTCGTCGGGGGCATGCTCCCGACCCGAGGAGCCCGCGGGGCGGGGGCGGAAGATTTCGAGCCAGCCCGGTGTTCTGGCAGACTGTCCCCTTGGCTCCGGTTCACGTGCGCAAGCCTGTCCACGACCCGGCGGCCTCCCAGACGAGGAGATCCCTGTGAAGAACGACATCCACCCCGAGTACGTGGTGACCAAGGTCGAGTGCACCTGCGGCAACACCTTCACCACCCGCTCGACGGCCACCTCGGGCGTCATCCACGCCGACGTGTGCTCCAACTGCCACCCCTTCTACACGGGCAAGCAGAAGATCCTCGACACCGGTGGCCGCGTGGCCCGGTTCGAGGCTCGCTACGGCAAGAAGGCCGAGAAGTAACGAGCCTGGCGCCGGCACCGGGCTCCGCCCGGTGCCGACCCTGAGCCGTTCCCAGCGATGAGCGAGACCTTCGACGCGGTCCGCCCCATGCTGGCCGAGCACGCCGAGATCGAGGCGCAGCTCGCCGACCCCGCGATCCACGCGGACCAGGGTCGAGCGCGCGCCCTCGGGCGCCGCTACGCCGAGCTGGGGCGCGTCGTCAACGCCTACCGCCAGTGGCGCGCGGCCGCCGACGACCTCGAGGCCGCGACCGAGCTCGCCGAGGACGACGAATCCTTCGCCGCAGAGCTGCCCTCCTTGCGCGAGGCCGAGGCCTCCGCGAGCGAGACGCTGCGACGCGTGCTCGTCCCGCGCGACCCCGACGACGCCCGCGACGTGATCCTGGAGATCAAGGCGGGCGAGGGCGGCGCGGAGTCTGCGCTCTTCGCGGGCGACCTGCTGCGCATGTACCTGCGCTTCGCCGAGCGCAAGGGCTGGTCCACCGAGGTCATCGAGTCGACGGAGTCCGAGCTCGGCGGCATCAAGGACGTGCAGGTGGCCGTCAAGGCGCGCGGCGTGCCCTCCGACCCCTCCGAGGGCGTGTGGGCCTGGCTCAAGTACGAGGGTGGCGTGCACCGCGTGCAGCGCGTGCCCGTGACCGAGTCCCAGGGCCGCATCCACACCTCGGCGGCGGGCGTGCTCGTGCTCCCCGAGGCGGACGACCCGGGCGAGGTCGAGATCGACCCGAACGAGCTGCGCATCGACGTCTATCGCTCCTCGGGACCCGGCGGGCAGTCCGTCAACACGACGGACTCGGCCGTGCGCATCACGCACCTGCCCACGGGCATCGTCGTGTCGATGCAGAACGAGAAGTCGCAGCTGCAGAACCGCGAGCAGGCCATGCGCGTGCTGCGCGCGCGCCTCCTCGCAGCGCGCGCCGAGGCCGCCGAGGCCGAGGCCTCCGCGGCCCGCCGCTCGCAGGTGCGCACCGTGGACCGCTCCGAGCGCATCCGCACCTACAACTTCCCCGAGAACCGGATCGCGGACCACCGCACGGGCTACAAGGCCTACAACCTCGACGCGGTGCTCGACGGAGACCTCGAGCCCGTCATCCGCTCGGCGATCGAGGCCGACGAGTCCGCCCAGCTCGCAGCTGCCGGCGAGTCCTGAGGTGTCCGGCGGGGACGCGGGACTGACGACCGCGCGACTGCGCGAGCTCGTGCGCGGGGCCGAGGCCCTGCTCGCCGAGGCCGGCGTCGCCTCTCCGCGCCACGACGCCCTCGAGCTCGCCGCGGCCTGCCTCGGCGTCGATCGCCTCGAGTGGTTCCGGCTGCCCGCCGAGGGCTCTCTCGACGCGTTCTTCGCCCCCGGGGCGAGCGAGGGCTTCCTCGAGCGCTTCGCGGCGATGGTCGAACGACGCCGCTCGCGAGAGCCGCTCCAGCGCATCCTCGGGCGCGCCTGGTTCCGTCGGCTCGAGGTCGAGGTGCTCGACGAGGTCTTCGTGCCCCGCCCCGAGACCGAGGCCGTGGCCCAGGTCGCGATCGACGAGGCCGCGCGACTCGCGTCGAGCGGTCGTGCGCCGGTGGTCGTGGACCTGTGCTGCGGCTCGGGCGTGATCGCCGTGAGCATCGACGTCGAGGTCCCGGGGGCGCGCGTGTGGGCCGTGGACGCCTCGCCCCAGGCCGTCGAGGCGACGAGGGTGAACGCCCGTCGCCTCGGTTCGGGCTCGCAGACCACGCTCCTGGGGGACGTGCGGGACCCGGGCCTGCTCGCCGAGCTCGAGGGCCAGGTCGACGTCCTCGTCTCCAACCCTCCCTACATCCCGCCCGACGCCGTCCCGCAGGACCCCGAGGTGCGCGAGCACGACCCCGACCTCGCCCTGTACGGCGGGGGAGCGGACGGCCTCGAGGTGCCGCGTGCCGTGGTCGCCGCCGCGGTGCGGCTCGCCCGGCCGGGGGCGCTCTTCGTCATGGAGCACGCCGAGGTCCAGGCGGCCGCGGTGCGCGAGATCGTGCAGGCCACGGGGGCTTTTGTCGAGATCGCGACGGGCCAAGACCTGACCGGGCGCGACCGCTGGGTCGTCGCGCGCCGCAGCCCCGACGTGGAACACTCGCCGTCGTGAGCACGATCCTCGACGCCCGAGACCCGCAGAGCTGGGGACCCGCGATCGACGAGGCCGTCAACGCGGTGCAGCGTGGCGCTCTCGTCGTCCTGCCGACCGACACCGTCTACGGGATCGGGGCGGACGCCTTCAGCCCCGAGGCCGTCGCGGAGCTGCTCGCGGCCAAGGGGCGGGGCCGTCAGATGCCGCCTCCCGTGCTCGTGGGCGACGTGCGCACCCTCGAGGGCCTAGCGCGGGACGTGCCGGACGCCGTGCGCGCCCTCGTCGAGCGCTTCTGGCCCGGTGGCCTCACCGTGATCTGCCTCGCCCAGCCCTCGCTCGCGTGGGACCTCGGCGAGACGCGCGGCACGGTCGCCCTGCGCCAGCCCGACCACCCCGCGGCCCTCGCGCTCCTCGCGCGCACGGGCCCGATGGCGGTCTCGAGCGCGAACCGCACGGGTCACCCGGCCGCGACGACGGCCCAGGAGGCCGCCGAGCAGCTGGGCGACTCGGTCGCCGTCTACCTCGACGGGGGGCAGGCGCCCGGTGGCGTCGCCTCCTCGATCGTCGACGCGACGGGCGGACGCCTGCGCCTCGTGCGGGCCGGAGCGATCTCTCTCGCCGAGCTGCGCGAGGTAGCCGAGGTCGAGGGGCCCGAGGACGGGGGCACTCGGGCGTGAGGACCTACGTGCTCGTCGTGCTCGTCGCGGCCGCCGTGACGTACCTCGTCACGCCCGTCGTGCGGCGCCTCGCGCTGCGCACCGGGGCCATCACGGCCGTCCGCGCGCGCGACGTGCACACCGTCCCGACCCCGCGCCTCGGCGGGCTCGCGATGCTCGCGGGCATCGCCGTGGCGACCGCCCTCGCGAGCAAGCTGCCCTTCCTCGCGGGGGTCTTCTCGGGCTCGGCCTCCCCGCTGGGCCTGGCCGTGCCCTGGGCCGTGCTCATCTCCGCGACCCTCGTGTGCCTGCTCGGCATGGCCGACGACATCTGGGACCTCGACTGGATGACCAAGCTCGTGGGCCAGGTGCTCGCGGCGGGCTTCATGGCCTGGAACGGGGTCCAGCTCTACTCGCTGCCCATCGGCGGCATCACGATCGCCTCCTCGCGCACCTGGCTGTTCCTGACGATCCTGCTCGTGGTCATCGCGATGAACGCGGTGAACTTCGTCGACGGGCTCGACGGGCTCGCGGCGGGGCTCATCGCGATCGGCGGCGGAGCCTTCTTCGTCTACACCTACCTGCTCACCCTGCGCGCGAGCAGCGAGGACTACTCGAACGTCGCGAGCCTCGTCATCGCGTGCCTCGTGGGGGCGTGCCTGGGCTTCCTGCCGCACAACATGCACCCCGCGCGCATCTTCATGGGCGACTCGGGCTCGATGGTCATCGGCCTGGTCATCGCCGCCGCGGCGATCATCGTCACGGGGCAGATCAACCCTGCGATCGTCTCCCAGCGCCAGGCGATCCCGGCCTTCCTGCCGATCGTCCTGCCGCTCGCGGTGCTGATACTTCCCCTGCTCGACATGGGGCTCGCCGTCGTGCGAAGGCTCTTGAAGGGGAAGTCACCCTTCGCGCCGGACCGCATGCACCTGCACCACCGCATGCTCCAGCTCGGGCACTCGCACCGCCGCGCCGTCTTCGTGCTGTACCTGTGGACCGCGCTCGTCGCGGTGCCCGCGGCGCTGCTCGCCGTGTGGACCTGGCCCGCGGTGCTCGCGAGCTTCGCGGTGGGCGTCGTCGTCGTCCTCGCGATCACCTTCGGGCCGCTGCGCGGGCGAGCACCCAGGCCCGTGCCCGCTCCGGCGGCGAACGCGCCAGAACCCCCTCCTGCCGGCCCCGCGGCCGAGCCCGCCCCTGCCACGACCGCCAAGGAAGAGACCCCGACATGACCGACGCGACCGATCCCGTCAGCACCGCGCCCACGACCGCCGAGGGGGCCTTCCGCGCCGCCCTGCGCGACATGCTCGTGTTCCTCGGGCTGCTCGCCGTGGTGGGCTCGGTCCTCGGCTACCTCGTCGCAGGGCTGCCCGGCCTGTGGTCGGTGCTCATGGGCTGCGGCATCGTGCTGATCTTCTCGGGCACCACCGTGATCTCGATGCTGCGCACCGCGAGCTCGGAGGCCGCAGCCTTCGGCGGGGTCGTCGGTGGACTGTGGCTCGCGAAGTTCCTCGTGGTCATCCTGGCCGTCTGGCTGCTGCGCCCGCTGGACTTCTACGACAAGCCGCTCTTCGGCCTCACGGTCGTGATCGGGGCCCTCGGTGCCCTCGCGCTCGACGTGCGCGCGGTGAAGCGCGCCCGCATCCCCTATCTCGAGCCGAAGGACCCTGGACACGGTCCGATCGACCCTCCCGCGTAGGTTAGGCTTCTACCCGTCCCACGAAGGCCAGGCGCCGAGGGCTGACCGCTTCTCCCAGAGAACAGGGTCGTGCACCGCGCCTTGACCCCAGGAGCACACCCTGTACAGGTTTGCGACACCAGTGCTGCTTGCCGCCGAAGGCGAGGGCGGTGGCTTCCACCCGCCCTCGATCGTCGACTTCTTCCCGGGGCCGTTCCTCTTCGAGGGCACGCTGCTCGAGTTCAACCGCATGCAGCTCGTCCGCCTCGTCATGGCCGTCGTGCTCGTGCTGCTCTTCGTGCTCGCCGCGCGCCGGGCCAAGGTCGTCCCGGGCAAGCTCCAGTCCGTCGCGGAGATGGCGCTGAGCTTCGTCAAGGTGAACATCGCCGAGGACATCATCGGCACCGAGAAGGGTCGCAAGTACGCGAACTTCCTCACCACGGTGTTCGTGTCGATCCTCTTCTTCAACATCTCGGGCATCATCCCGGGCCTGAACATCGCGGGAACCTCGCTCATCGGCCTGCCGATGATGCTCGCCCTGTGGGTCTACGTCATGTACCTCGGCGCGGGCATCCGCGCGCACGGCCTCGGCGGCTTCCTCAAGGTGAGCCTCTTCCCGCCGGGCGTGCCCCCGTTCCTCTACGTGCTCCTGACGCCCGTCGAGTTCCTCACGGTCTTCATCCTGCGGCCCGCGACGCTCGCCCTGCGACTCATGGCGAACATGGTCGCCGGCCACCTCATGCTCGTGCTGTGCTTCGGCGCGACCCACTACTTCTTCTTCGAGGCCGTGCCGGCCATGAAGGCCTTCAGCGCCCTGACGCTCGTCGGCGGCCTGGCCATCACGCTCTTCGAAGTCTTCGTCGCGGCCCTGCAGGCCTACATCTTCGTGGTGCTCGCAGCGGTCTACATCAACCTCTCCGTCTCCGAAGAACACTGACCAGCTGAACCCACGACCCGGGTCCCGCCAGGGGCTCGAAACACGACGACTCCCGGTCGACCGGCCGGGGGCCCAACGGAAGGAAAACCCGTGGCACTTGCGGACACCACCACGATCCTCGCGGCCGCCGACGCGGTCTCGGGCAACATCGCGACCGTCGGTTACGGCCTCGCGGTGCTCGGCCCGGGTATCGGCCTCGGCATCCTGATCGGCAAGCCCCTCGAGGGCATCGCCCGCCAGCCCGAGGCCGCCGGCCAGCTGCGCACCACGATGTTCATCGGTATCGGCTTCGTCGAGGTCCTCGGCCTCCTCGGTCTGATCACGGGCTTCCTGTTCCAGTGATGACCGCCGCGCACTCCGCGGCGGTCCTTGCCGCGGCGGCAGGGGAGGAGATCGACGGCATCCGTCTGCTGCTCCCCGCCGCATACGACATCCTGTGGTCGATCGTCGTCCTCGTGATCATCGCGGTGCCCTTCTACCGGTTCGTCCTGCCCAGGCTCAACGCGGTGCTGGACGAGCGTGCGGCCCTCATCGAGGGTGGCATCGCGAAGGCGGAGGCCGCCCAGGCCGAGGCCGACGCCGCCCGCGAGGAGTACAAGGCGCAGCTCGCCGAGGCCCGCGCCGAGGCTGCGCGCATCCGCGAGGACGCGCGCACCGAGGGTGGCGCGATCCTCGAGGAGCTCCGTACGAAGGCCCAGGCCGACGCCGCCCGCATCCTCGAGAACGCCCAGCGACAGATCGAGGCCGAGCGCCAGCAGGCGGTCGTCTCGCTGCGCGGCGAGGTCGGTGAGCTCGCGACCGAGCTCGCCTCGCGCATCGTGGGTGAGTCGCTCGCCGACTCCGCCCGCCAGTCGCGCGTCATCGACCGCTTCCTCGACGAGCTCGAGACCGCGTCCTCCGAGGTCGCGGCCGGAGCGGAGCAGGGGAGCTGATGCGCAGGACGAGCCAGGTCTCGCTCGACGAGGTCGCCCAGGGCTTCGAGCCCGTGCTCCGCGCCGCCGGTGCGGACGCGGCGCAGCTCGGGGAGCAGCTCTTCGCCGTCGTCGACGCGCTCGACGCCTCGAGCACGCTGCGGCGTGCCGTGAGCGACCCGGCGCGCGACGGCGACGCGAAGGCGGCTCTCGTGACCGAGCTCCTCGGCGGCAAGGCGGACGCGCGCGTGGTCGAGGTGCTCAGCGCCGTGGCCCGCGCCCGCTGGTCCTCCGAGGCCGACGTCGCTGACGCCGTCGAGCAGATCGCGGCCGACGCGATGCTCGCCGGGGCGCAGAACGCCGGTGAGCTCGAGCGCGTCGAGGAGGAGCTGTTCCGCATCGTGCGGGTCCTCGCGAGCCAGCGCGACCTGCGCCGGGCCCTCGGCGACCGCCAGGCCACGGGCGAGGCACGGGCCGAGCTCGCGCAGCGCGTGTTCGGCGGCACGACCCACTCCGTCACGGCCGCGCTCGTCGCTCGCGCCGCGCAGGCACCGCGTGGGCGGAGCATCGTCGCCTCGCTCACGCTGCTCGAGCGCCTGGTCGCCGCGAGGCGCCGCAAGCTCGTGGCGACGGTGACGACGGCGCTGCCCCTCACCAAGGCGCAGTCGGCGAGACTGGCCAACCTGCTGGAGAACGCCTACGGGCGCGAGGTCCAGCTCAACACCAGCGTGGACCCCGGCGTCGTCGGCGGCCTGCGCATCGAGGTCGGGTCCGACGTGGTGAACGCCACGGTCCTGTCCCGCATTGACGACGTCCGTCGCCGGCTGGCCGGCTGACGAGCTAGACCCGAGAGCACTGGAGAAGAGCATTGTCTGAGCTGACGATCAAGCCCGAGGAGATCCGGGCAGCGCTGGACAGCTTCGTCGCGTCCTACGAGCCCTCGGCGGACGCGAGCGAGGAGGTCGGCCGGGTCACCCTCGCCGCCGACGGCATCGCGCAGGTCGAGGGCCTGCCCGGCTGCATGGCCAACGAGCTGCTGAAGTTCGAGGACGGCACGCTCGGCCTCGCGCTCAACCTCGACGTCCGGGAGATCGGCGTCGTCGTCCTCGGTGAGTTCACGGGGATCGAGGAGGGCCAGGAGGTCCGTCGCACGGGCGAGGTCCTCTCGGTCCCCGTCGGTGACGGCTACCTCGGCCGCGTCGTCGACCCGCTGGGCCAGGCGATCGACGGCCTCGGGGAGATCGAGACCTCGGGCCGCCGCGCCCTCGAGCTCCAGGCCCCGGGCGTCATGCAGCGCAAGTCGGTCCACGAGCCGCTGCAGACCGGCATCAAGGCCATCGACTCGATGATCCCGATCGGTCGTGGCCAGCGTCAGCTCATCATCGGCGACCGCCAGACCGGCAAGACGGCGATCGCGGTCGACACGATC
>Ga0182793_1000902_pt1 | contig 20027 bp, 27 predicted proteins | sample Passage237A_FD_130498 | JGI IMG/M metagenome (GOLD analysis project Ga0182793, IMG submission 130498) | Cellulose adapted compost microbial communities from Newby Island Compost Facility, Milpitas, CA, USA - Passage2 37A (version 2) (version 2) ... | reverse complement strand
TTGCCCTTAATTAGCTTAACTTGCGTGTTCATGATTTGACAGTTTTTGGGATTATTTAATTGAGTAGTTTCTTTAAAGTTAATCCCAAACTGTCAGATCATATTGTAGCTATTTCATATAAGGTTAAGCACGGCCGTGTAAAAGGGAAAGCACGCGCTTTCCCTCCTGATGAGATACCATTACTAATTATTATACTCTTCATCCGTAACTTTTTCCAGCCAAACCGTTTCCCCTTTTTCTCTTCCGGTTATGGCAACCTGGACAAAAGCGGTATCAGCACTTGCTCCATGCCAATGAGGAATATTTGGCGGGCATTTTATTACTTCACCCTTACGAAGTATTTTTTTAGGTTGCCCCTTTTCCTGATAGTAACCTACACCATCAGTTACTAATAAAATTTGTCCTGCCGGATGCAAATGCCATTTACTTCTTGCTCCCGGCTCAAATGTTACATTACCTACACTATTCGGATTAATACTATCGCTCTCAATCAGGGATTGAAGATAGACAGTACCTGTAAAGTTATTATTCGTAATTTTTTCCCCTTTAGGGAAAATTATATTTGTACTTTTTTCTGTTGCATCATGAATTTGCTCCTTACCGTTGTTACAGGACAATATTGCGGTTGTCATGCAGAGTGCAAACAGTGTTAGGATACGCCTTTCAACAATCCTCTTTTTCATTTTCAACATTTTATTTTGATATGGAAATACCATTACTCAATTTTGCTTTTTGCTATTTAATACTTCGATTAAAACTTGTTGTGCAGCTTTAGATTGTTTTTTGCCGATAGTTGATTTGATGACATCTACAAATTGGTGTAGCTGATTTGACGTTAATCCAACATTTAGACAAATATTTAAATGTGAGAGCAGCATAGGTTCCAAACCATCCAGGCTGCTCAGTACCGATATAGTTACCAGTTCTCTTTCTGCATAGGTCAGAACATCTCTTTCAAAAATGTCAGCAAATAAATGTTCTTTCAGGAAGATTTCTATTGTAGGGGCAAAAGCTGCATAACCAGTTTTAGGACCAGTTTCAGTGACACCGGTTAATTGTTCCAATATCGCTTTACCACGTTCGTACTTGCTGCTATCACTATTTATAGGTGATGCTTCAGCTCCTGCTACATCAGTAATGCCTTTGGCTTTGCGTTCATCCAATAAGGTCATGAATGTCTGCAAGCCACGGATGCTACGAGGAAATCCAGCATAGGCATAAATGTGTACAATAGCCTCCTTGATCTGGTTGACCGTCAATCCCGCATCAAGCCCAGTATTCAGTTCCGTTTTCAACTTTGTTAAATTACCTGTTGCAGTCAAGGCAGCGATGCCAATAAGACTTTTCTGTTTGGGACTTAAATTCACGTTTTCATTTTGGTCGGTCTGTGCCTTCAGCATAAAAGAAATAGAACTGAATGCGAGAATTAATGCTATGAGTGTTTTATATTTCTTCATTGCTTAATAGATATTGAAGCATTATTTGCCACAGGGAGTAAGTACCTTAGTAAATGATAGCGAACCCAATTTCCATGATCCGTTTTGTTTTATATACACTTCTGTAACCATAAATGGGTTGGTGACTTCATTTCCACCAACAACAGCCAACAAATCAATTCTATTTAAAAGAATAGCGGTATTATCGATGATATTCACGGATACTTCATGGATGTCCGCTTTCTTGTACCAGATTCCTCCGCTTCTTATCACATTAATTTCCTGTTGTTTTCCCCATGATCCTCCCATGTGAACAAACATAGATTTTTCATGAAAGAGGCTATCGAGCACGGCTGCATTTTTATCTGCCATCCATTGCCATTTGTCTTTTGAAAGTTTGGTGATTTCCTGCTCGGCTGGAGAATTCTGAGCTAAAGACCACTGTACACCTATAGTCATCACGAAGAAAGTCAGGCTTAATATTTTCATGTTGCTAATTATTTAAAACGTTTTATAATTCAGCTTCCCTTTATTGAAGGTTTTCACCGAAAAAGTCAATTAATTTGGTTACAGCCTTATTTACATATTCGGGCTTCCAATAGCACTGTATATGTGTAGCTCCATCAATAACAAAAAGCTCCTTGCTTTTTGCTTTCGTTGCTTTTTTGAATGCCTCATCTGTCATATATTTTGTATCAGCCTTGCTACCCGCTATCATTAACAGAGGTTGCTCGATCAAGTCCATGTTGGTGGCGGCATCCCAGGTCATCAAATCGAGCAGACTGCTCATGGTATATAAAAAGGTTGAATTCGGGTGTGCATGAGTTCTGTAATAATACACGTATCCTTCACGATATAAATCGGTTGGGGTTTTGGCGATTTCTCCATCTGTTACGCTTGCCACACCTGCATAGATTATTTTATCACCTGCGGCCTCCTGAGCACGTGCATCTGATGCTTGCTTTAAACGCTGCTGAATAGTGCCCAATTGGGAATTTTGAAAACCATTACGTCTTACCTCCCCTGAATTGAACATACTCAAAGTAGCAACAGCTTTAAACCGTTTGTCCGATTGGGTTGCTTTTAAAGTATAACCGCCGCCACCACAGATACCTAAAACACCCAAACGGTCAGCGTCAACGCCTGGATATCGGCTAATAAAGTCGGCCATCCCATAAATGTCGTTAATACGGTTAGCAGGTTTGTCCGTATGACGCGGCTCTCCTCCGCTTGCACCCTGGTACGCTGCGTCGGCAGCAATGGTTATATACCCGGACTCTGCCAGGCGCTGCGCATATAATCCCGCTGCTTGCTCTTTAATACCACCATTGGGGTGGGCTACCGCTACTGCAGGATATTTCTTTGACGAATCATAGTTGGCCGGGATATAAACGTTAGCAGCGATGTCAATCCCATTCAGTTTATAAGTTACCTGATGAATATTCACTTTTCCCGGTACATTCTCTGTTATCGCATCGCCATATACCAAACCAAATGGGTTTTTTAATTTGGTTTGGGCTGGAGACATAATACTTGTTATCATAAAAACTGTCAGTATAATTAATTGTATTTTTTTCATTTTATTTATAGTTCAATATGGTACTATTTAGTTCTCTTTAATCAAACCTGATTTCTCTAACCAGTTCTGCACGTCTACCTGCACCTGTCGTTCCTTATCACCTTCCATCACGAATAAAATTCCATCTCTCTCAACACCTCCTTTGGTTGAAAAGCCTTCCATTACTTTACTATTCGGACAAAGTTGCTTAACAGTTTCAAAGCTGCTGCCAATTCCATAACCACCATTGGTATTGAAGGGAACGACCATTTTTCCGCTGAGATCATATTGTTTCAAAAAACTCTTCATTGGTGGTGGCAACTGCATACCCCAGGTGGGAAACCCTACGAATACTACATCGTATTTTGTTATACTGTCAATCTTTGTTTTTAAAGGCGGCAAATAGCCCGTTTCATTCTCCCTGGCTACCTGATCCACCGTAGCTTGATAATGTTCAGGATAAGGCGTTACCAGCTCCAGGTTGACTATATCACCGCCAACCTTTTGATGGATCATCTCAGCAACGGCTTTTGTGTTTTTTGTTCTTGACAAATAAACAATCAATACTTTTTGATCCTGTAATAAAGCACTCTTTTGAGGTGTTGGCCTCTGTGCCTGAGAACAGGCCGACAGTATCAGTAATAACCATAGCCAATTTGCTTTTGATATTTTCGTTCTAATAGTTTTTACTCGCACGGGACAGCACTACGAATATTTATTTATCAAGACCCTTTTCCTTTAACCATTTTGCAAGCAGGTCGGCTATTTCTTTGCTGTTTAAATCCGACATAATGAAATGCGTATTCCCTTTAATACCCAATTCAGGTAAATGGACAATAGTCGCATCACCACCGTGTGCATTTACCACTTTTGCCCATTGTCGCGCGGTAGCCAGTACATTACGCCAAAAGTTGAGCGAAGCAGCATTGGTTTCTTCTTTGGGTATGTAGTCTCCATAATAGACCACTATGGGAATTTTAGTTAATTTCAAAAACTCATTAAGCGGTACACCTGCGCCTCCACGATTCCCTTCAGGTACTTCACCTTCAGGGAAGGTAAAGCCGCCGGGCTCGATGGCCACGATTGCTTTTACGTGATCGTTCTTAATCGCAGTTTTCCAACCAGGCGAACCCCCTGCTGAATGGGTGAAAAGAATACCATCTCCTGTTTTATCAAAAACCGCTGACATGGCATTTACAATTGTCGGTTCGTCCACGTTGCCTGTATTGGGTGTCATCATCCGATAAAACTGGTCAAGCGATGTTGAATCTTTCGGAAATTGCACTCCTTCGTTGAAGTTGGGATATAAACCTATGCGAAATTGGGTAAACCAGGTTTGATCATCTGGCGTAGCTGTAATTTGCCCGGGTTTTGTGGTCTGACCTGCATCACCACGGCCGGGCTGATCAATGAGATAAACGCCATAACCTTTTCGCAAAAAGATATTAGCAAAACCTTCTCTGCCATCGGCAGTGGTTTGCCAACTGCGACGAGATTGTCCATACCCATGCAAAAACACCATTGAATAGCGTTTTGAATTTGCTGGAAGTTGGTAAAAAACATCAGCGTGGTCCCCGTGTCGTGTTTGCCCGCCCTGCTGCACGTTCCATGGTTTTAAGGCGTCAAACGTTCCTTCACTTTTTACTACAGTACCACCAGCGGAAAATGCTCCCTGCTCTTTAATTATTAAATGGCTGTTTTGATTTTGTTTTGTTGAAACACATGATGCAATGGTAACCGCTAAAACTATCAGGATAAAAAAGTCAATTCCTTGTATTGCACCCTTTTTATAGTTTCTATTTATATTTTCCATACTGCGTATAGTTATTTTTAAATTTTATTTCCTAACTATTTTAAAAATGTTAAACGGCTAATTTTCTTTCGCCAAGCCATTTAACCATTGCTGGGTCACGATGGTCGAAAAAACTGCTCGTCTTTGTATCTAACGATTTAATAACGTCCATATCTTCAGTACTGAGCTGAAAATCGAAGATGTTGAAGTTTTCCTCCATTCTTTCTTTACGAACCGATTTTGGAATTGCGACGACACCTCTCTGTGTTAGCCATCGAAGGATAACCTGCGCGATGGATTTATTGTATTTGTCGCCGATGGCGCTGAGTAATTCATTTTGGAAGATGTTGTTTTTGCCTTCTGCGAATGGTCCCCATGATTCTATCTGAACATTATTCTCCTGTAAGAAATGCTGCGTTTCTATTTGTTGGTGGAATGGATGTGTTTCTATCTGGTTGACTGCAGGAACAATTTCATTGTGAACAATTAAATCAATAAGCCGGTCAGGGTGGAAGTTACTTACGCCTATTGCTCTAACTCTTCCTTCTTTATACAGGTCCTGCATGGCTCTCCACTCACCATATACATCGCCATAGGGCTGATGCATCAGGTACAAGTCTATGTAATCAACACCTAAACGTTTTAGTGAATTTTCAAAAGCCTTCTTCGCTCCTTCATAGCCATTTGACTGTATCCATAATTTAGTTGTGATAAACAGGTCTTCACGCGCTATACCGCTTTCTTTTATCGCTTTTCCTACCGCCTCTTCGTTTCCATATGAGGCTGCAGTGTCAATCAATCGGTAACCTGTGTTAAATGCATATAAAACACTTCTCTCACATTCGGCGAGATCGGTTACCTGGAAAACGCCAAATCCAAGGATAGGCATTTCAACACCATTGTTCAACTTCACTGTTTCCATACATTTTCGTTTGTACAGCAAAATTGAGAATATTAGGGCGTTGAGGCCGTATACGTATTACTGATTTATCTACCAATATTCCGGATTATCCACCTGGCCATGGCTAAACCCTTGATAAAGTAGTAATTTCGGGATGTCAAAATCGGGATAATTATGGATAATATGCGTCGTTTTGAGACTATAGGCGAGTACAATGCATTTAATAATAATGAAACATTGCACCCGCTTGTGAGTGTTGTTGATTTGTCTAAAGCCAGTCCAAGAAGTGGCTCCAAAATGTATTTTGGGTTTTACACCATATTTCTAAAAGATGTCAAGTGTGGCGATATGGTCTACGGTCGCAATACCTACGATTATCAGGAAGGGACATTGGTTTTTCTTGCACCAGGGCAGGTGGCGGGAATAAACAGCAATGCAGAAGTATACCAGCCTAAAGGTTATGCGTTGGTGTTTCATCCTGATTTAATACATGGCACTTCGCTTGGACGGCATATCCAGGATTATACTTTTTTCGGCTATCAGTCAAATGAAGCGCTTCATGTGTCAGAACGTGAAAGAAAAATTGTTTTGGATTGTTTCGCAAAGATCGAGTATGAATTAGACCATGCAATTGATAAGCACAGCAAAAAGCTCATCGTTGATAACATTGAACTATTTCTAAACTATTGTGCCCGTTTTTACGACAGACAGTTTATTACACGCGACAATGTACATAGAGGCATATTAGAACGATTTGAAACTTTACTGACAGGGTATTTTAAGTCTGATAAACCGCAAACTGTGGGATTGCCTTCTGTAGCCTGGTGTGCCAGCGAACTAAACTTGTCAGCGAACTACTTTGGGGACCTAATAAAAAAAGAGACTGGCAAATCAGCACAAGAATATATACAAACAAAAGTGATTGACGTGGCGAAGGAAAGAATCTTTGATCGAAGCAAATCAGTAAGCGAGATTGCTTATGAATTAGGGTTCAAATACCCACAACATTTTACGAGATTATTTAAGCAACGTGTTGGACAAACGCCGAATGAATACCGATCACTGAATTGAAACTCATTTATTCTCCAATTATTTTAAAGAAATCAGACAATTTAATGCCCTGCGCAGCACAAATCTTTTTTAGCGTCTCAATGGAAATTGAATAATCTTCTTCTTTGATTTCTTTAATTCTTCTGACTGTCTTTTCGTCTATGTCGTGAGCAATGGCAAAGGCTCTATTGGACATATCCTTTATCCAATTTTTAATGATATATAGGCAAATTTTTTCATTAACCTTTTCCATCAAACAAAAGGAAAATTTTTTTATCTAAAAAATGCGGACATCTGTCCGCATTTGAAAAACTTTCTTTATATTTATGGCATGAAACAATTTGGTGCTAATACTTAGCTTATTTTGTGAACACATAAGATATTCTTAGCGTGTTTGCTTTATTCTCGCGCTGAAAACTACGACCTTTCATGATCACGAGAAATAAGGTAAATCGCTCACGTCTTGGCGTGGGCGTTCTTATTCGTGATCAGGGTGTCGTAGCCCTTCAGCGCGGTAAGGACTAACCCGCGCCTTTTTATTTTGCCTATAGAACAAAGAATTAGTCTGCCGTTAGTCCTTGCATAATTACAAGCTTTCTATCGCAATCTTTCACATTCAAAAAAATAATTATGCGGACGATGAATACTCATTCCCAGTTGGAAAATCAGCCTCTCCGTCTTTCTGAAGAAGAAAAGCAAAACCCGTACTGTGTACTGGAAGACTTTTTTAGCTGCTTCCACTTACAAGATATACGCGAAATTTTATGGGACTGGCTTGTGGCGGCAATAAGCAGCGAATCCGGTCAATACAGTACTGGGTATGCACGAAGCAATCTCGTTTTCGTTTATGAAAAAATAGAATTGCTCATAGAAGCTGCCCACGGAATTCACAAACGAAGAAAGAAAAAGCAAAAATGGATTACTCGAAAAAGAAAGGCAAGAGAATAATGTTTTTCCACGTTTTGGGATCTACGGCACTAATACGACAAGTTTTTTTAGATGACACGATCTGCAATAACCTTCAAAATATTTCCTATGACTAAAAACGTAGCGCTTTATAGAATTTTTGGCACCAATCTTAGAAAATACAGAAACCAACGAGGCTTAAGTCAACGCGCATTATTTCATCTTTGCGGTATAGATAACGGAATGCTCAGCAGGATGGAAAATGGCCAGATCAACGTTACATTGAACACGTTATCGATTCTTGCAGAAGCACTGGACATGCCAACCTGGAAATTATTAATTGGTACAGATGAAGTAAGTATTTAGGAGGTACAAAATAAAGTCATTTGCCTCCACCTTTAAGAGACAAATAATGTTAGACCCCCGTTACGGTACTATAAAAGTCCTGATTGAGGCAGGGCATATTAAAACCATTCAGGATATTTTTCAGTTTATCCCAAAAACGACAGTCTACAGGGACTTGGGGATAAACTATAATCGTTTTAACAGGGCTATCCTTAATCCTTCTATCTTTCGGTTAGGCGAACTACGGCAATTAGCGGAGATGTTTAACATAGATGCGAGAAAATTTATAGATATGGCATGCGAACAATCCTTGACGGTAAAATGTAACCGCAAAAAAACAAGGATGATCGATTCTTAAATAGGGAAAGTAGTCCGTGAAGTTCGATATGGGTAACAAAATCAATTACTCCTGCCAGCCTTTCGTTTTAACTCCTTCGCCTCTTCTTCCTTTCTCTTTGCTTCCTGCAATAATTCAAATACCCGGTGATCATCCGCTTCTTTTTGGATTACGCTATCTCGAATGGCCGGATTAGCGCGGTGAAGGCTGTCAGTGAAAAATAGTATTTTCTTGATAGAATTATTTCCGAATACTTTTAAATATCGGTACTTGATGTCACTTTCCTTGTATTCTTCAAGAGCGGCTACGGTCATATACCAACCAGCGCAAACTGTTGCAAGTGCAAGAAAGAGTCCAATACTAAGCCAGAGTATTTTAGGAAAATGGTGGTGATGTTGAACAGTATTTTGAACTGGGTGGCTTAGCTGTTTTCGGCACTCTGTAATTGATCTGGATAGAATTCGCATTTCCTGAGTCGGAAAAGAAATAGTTTCAGCAATCTCTTTCATTGATTCCGCTGCATGCTTTATATTCTCAATTTCCACAGTAATACCAGAAAGATTTTTTATTGCTGCTTCCATTTCCGAAATTTTATTTTCCTGGCCTTCTACTTTTTCAATAATTGATTTTGCAAGAATTTCATCCATAGTAAATGTATTTTTTACTGTAAACCCGGTTATCGCCTGATCTTATGTTTATGTTTTTTCCTGTGTCGCCGCTGTTCGATCAGGAATACGTTTGCATCTTCTTCGCCGGCTTGTTCGGCCGTCAAGAGCTTTTCAAATAAGTTCCCAATTGTTTTTACCATGTCATTTGCGATTTCTTTTCCACCGGATATTGGAATTGGCCCGGTTGGTTGTTGCCCCATAGACTGCGCAGCCCGGATTAGTTTATGTCCGATGTTTTTGCCTTGAGATTCGATTAGTTCTTCTTCCGCATGGTGGATTTCTATGGCCTGGTGCAGCTTCACTCCAAGCGACTTCTGCAAATTACCCAAGGAAAACCGGCGATCGACCTTGCTTCCTTTGAAGCAATCATTTCCAATTTTAAAACTGACACCTTGTTTCTCTGATGTCTGCCCTTTGAACTTGTACTGCATTTCAATTCCCAGTTTTTGCAGCCTTGTTTCCAACTCTTCCATAGTCCGGCAAAGTGGAAGGTTCTCGGCAATTGCGATATATACCTTGTATTTGTTTGCCTCGCTCTCGCTGAGTGCTTCAAGGTTAGTCAGCTTCAAATCTTTTCGTATGGCCGGGATCAATTTATATTCATCCGTAAGTTTTTGGGCAATTTTCTTGCCCTTCAGCCCGATCCAGTTGTCCCGGATTGAATTACCATCATTGTTCACCATATTGGCAATAACATGCAGATGCAAATGTTTTTTTTCTGAATGCTTAACTATAGCATATTGTGTATTTGTAATTCCAATTCCTTCCAGGTATTTTTTTGCTACCTCAACCAGCGTCTCATTATCCGGCTTTTCCGTGGGATGGAAACTTAAGACAGAATGAAAACATGCCTGCTTTTTGGTAGGCCGCAGCTCATGCTGGTTTATAAAATCCTCTGCCATTAAACGCCAGTCATGCGCACGCACTCCTTCCGTTGCCAGTATTTCCGGCTCAATTTCCTGCCTGCACACATACCGGACCGCGTTATAGAAATTATGGCCGGGAAACGCTTTACTTATCATTTTTTAGTTTTTTCAGGATACCATCAAGTTGCTTTATGACGGACTGGAAATAATACATTGCCTGGAGAACATTTTCCCGGTGGCAGGCTCTGGCGATCTGATTGACGTTATTAGCCATACCTATCAACGCCTTTGTAGTGGCTCTTTCCTCCTGTGTTAGGCGTGCTTTTATGGTGGCATAAATGGCGGTTTGCCGGATATATTCTGCAGGTTTTTGCCCAGCTTTGGCGGCATTTTCTTTTACAACAAAGTATTCGTTTCCGGTAAATCGAATAGTTTTTCTGATCTGTCTTTTGATAATTTTTACCGGTCTTCCGGCTTTTTTCCTGGTCTTTTTCACTGTTTCCATCGTCCTCGTTTTATCTGTTTTCTGTATTTCCCTATGCGACCAACGGGAGCATAGGGCGAGCGTGTTTTTGGCCTTAATATTTTTTGGCTGACAAAAACACCGCTCGCCTTAAAATCGAAGCAGTCTTCACGCGTAGCGGGCGGGCCCCGAATTGTTGCACAATTGAAAAACGACCCCAAACCGGGAGACCCGATACAGCTGCTGAAATAATAAAAATCTATTCTGTATTGGATTAGTCAGCCGCTTTCTTTTTCGCCGGAGTATTGCTATCATTTTGCTTCTCGATGTTAAAAATCTTTGTACTGGTTATTCCAAAGTCGCGGATTCTATTCTTTAGTTCAAGCCATAATTGGATTTGAAAGTCTGCGATCTCATGTAATTCTTCGGCGGTTAATTTGTAGGGATTAGTCACCGTCACGCTGGATTTCCCGGGATCAATGCCGGAAAAACAGGAAAATATATTGGGTGCTCCACCCTCACCGATCTCAAGGCTCTTTCCAATTGCCAGGCTGTTTCCGAACAGTTTAATTTGTTTGCCTGTACTTAATGTCAGGGTTCGTCTTTTAAAATCCGCCATAATTGTATTTTTAGAGTGTTATATAATCTGGTTTAAGTATTATGGTCTAAGTCCACGGCCCCTTTTTCGTTCGTGGCGGAGGATATTTTTAAGAATTGGCCTTTGTAACAAAGAATATTTTTCAATCAGCCATTCGTTCAGATCCTGTCCCTGCCGGTATAATTTGCTCCGGTCTCTGTACTTTGTTTCGTCCCAATCAAGGGCCTGCATAGTAAATTCGATTCCTTTTTTATTTCGGTCCAGATACAGGTTTACCTGCTGGTATTTTTCCATTACTTCCCTGGATTTATTGAAAAATGCAAGGGAATTCAGGATCAGGAAATTTGTCTTTTCATCAGAAAAGTCTTTAGCGATAACGTGGTAGGAAAGGAAATCAAAAAAACCTTCAAATACCGTTAGTGTGTTACTCTCCGTGTTTAAAGTCGTGGGCGATTTGGGAGAACTGCTGCCCTTAAAATATTGGCTTCTCAGCTCGTAACCTCCGGCATCATTGGCAAAACCAATGGCAGTTCTCTCTTTACCGTAAAGTAAAAAATCTACTTCTTTACAATACTGGTTGGCAACTTCCGTCGGAATACAACGACTTTCCAGGTAGCTGAGCAGCCGGTCATCAGCCAGCGGCCGGGTAGCCGTAATGATGATCTTCCCTTCGTTGTTCTCTTCTTTTTCACCCGCACCAAAGTGCGGCGTTCTGACAGGAATGGCGGGCGGGTGAAAAGAAAATGTTTGATTTGGATTGCCTGCCATCATGCGGTTTAAAAGCTCGCTCACTGAACATTTGAAATGCAGCGTGCCGAAATCAATTATGTCGCCACCCTGGCCGTTTCCGTGATCGTACCAGAGGCCCTTTTGCCGGTTGACCTTGAAGGAAGGAGTTTTTTCTTCCCGCAATGGCGACAAATACCAGTAATCCGTTCCACGGATTTTCTGAGGCTGATAACCCAAAGAGGCCAGATAATCTACCAAATCAATTTTCCGGGCATCCGCGCAAGACAACTTTTTCATATACATATAATTGATCGTTACAAAAAGTGGTTGTCATTCCGGACTACCGGAATGTAAAAGCTGCTGAATGTCCTGGAAAAGAAAAAAGACCCTCGAGCGGATTTTAAAGGGTTTCAGTTTGCCGTGCTTGATCCATTCGTAAACAGTGGGTTTTGTAACCTGAAACATGGCGCAAACCTCCGCTATCTTATACAGGGGTTTATAGGTCATGCCGGGGGTATCATAAACCCGGGTTGCCGGTTTATCCTTTTCAATATTGCGTACCTCTTCCCGGATTATTTGCCTGATCTGTTGCCAGTAGAGTGCCGGCTCGTAAGGGAATAACATTGGGGTAACCCCGTTACCATTTCTCGTGCTCTCGTTAACATTCTCTTTCATCACTTACCGTTTTAGGCTGCTAACATAGCCTAAGAAGCAAGCGAAAAAAAGCTAAGTATACTTAGATTTAAAAATAACAACTGCAAAAAACCAGTTTTAGATGAGACTCGTAGTAGAATTTGTAACCTAACCCGAAAACACGCCTTTTTACCCGCTGATCACAGAGATTTTCCTTTCCCTTTGCGGGGTTCTTGTCTGCGCTTTTCCAATAAGTCACCGATTTTTTTCCATCGTTCTTTTTCCAATGAATCCTTTCTTTCCAGCCTTTCATTGGAGTAAAGTTGGACGCTTTGCTGTACCTGGTCAAACGCTTGTTCTGGAGAAAGTTCTATCAACATTTCAGGGTTAACGGAATTCTCTAAACCTTCTTTATCTAAGATCTGGGTAAGCACCAGTCTTTGGTCATTCATCGGGTATTTTTCACGGTAAAAATCCAACATCTGACTGAAAGAGAATTTTTTAAGAAGCATAGCGATATCTACATAATCTTTCTTTTCCTTCCTTCTTACAATTGCGTCCAGTTTAAAGGCGGCAATATCCTCGAGACTTGCTAATCTGATGGAGCCTTCTATGATGGCAGGCCTTATAAACTTGACTGCCCAGTTGTAGATATCCAGTTTTCTAACATCATCTTCATTTCCGGGAAGGGGCATGATAAAACTTAATCCAAGAGGCCCCTCATTTATAAATTGAACCTGGCGGTTGTAGTTCAGGATCGCATTTTTTACTACCAAAAGATCAAAGCTGCGGTCGGTAAAGAAATCCAGATCGTCAGATTTCCTGTGACCAAGTTGAAGCGCGAGAGCAGTGCCTCCAACGAGTGAGAAATTAGACAACTCCGGCAATTTGGAAAGGTCATTTAGTACTTGATAAAGCGCAGGATCAATCGTGTTTAATTTGAGCATACGACTTAAAGTGTTGTAAAGGCAGTCCCAGTAGCGTATGAGCCAGGAAAAGGCCTTGCCGGTTCAGGTATTTATTATTTTGGAGAACCCTTCCGACGTCGTCCCTTCCATATATGGAGATAATACCAAGTACGTCATCAAATTTTCCTCGTTCAAAGACCCGGGAAATGATAAAGGACTTGTCCTGGTCGAAATCCAGGTTCTCCCGCTTTACATCCCAAAAGACATATCTGGGCAGCAATAGTCCAATTTCATTGCCCGCTTTCATAAGCCAAATTTACCGAAATTATGTGAGGATTAAAAGCTTAAACTTGAATACGTTAGTTCAAATCTGTTTATCCCTTAACGATTAAGTTTCATCTCTAATGCCTCTAAAATCGGGACGTACTGATCAGAACCCAGTTTTCCGAAGAAGGTGCGCGCACCGTCGATACCTTTCCGCAACTCGGCTTTCTCCTTTGGAGATAACGTCTGTATCTTATACATGCGCCTAAGGTTTTCCTTTATTTTATCCCTATCACAACCGAATAGATTGTTTAGCAATTCTGCTGACTGGTCATTGCAGGCTGGGAAACCAACATCGCTCATTTTGGTAAATACATAAAAAATAACCGTCAGAGTAGATATTGAGAATTGTGTCCTGCGGCACTTTTCAAGTTTTTCTTCTTTTCTACTTTCATTCTCATACCCCGCGATAACAGTGTCCAATTTGGGGAGAAAATCGCTATAAAAAAATAACCAATAGTGTGTGACGAATAGCACGCAAAAACTCGCTATCCCTATTGCTGCAACTGATACAAAAAAAGTGTAGTGCAAATTCTGACTAAATAATAAGACAAAGAAAGTGGCCAGTCCATAAAGCGCGGAATAGTGTACCAGGACATGTCGAAACCAGTAATCTGAAATTACTTTTCTCTTAGTCGCCGATAAACTCCAATGGGGAATGTTCGACTTGTAATGATCGTGGGTGACCGAAAACTGTTCGCCGATATACCGGCTATCCAATGGGAAGTCGAATGTAATAAAGGACTTCGCTCTGCACAAAATCTGTTTCATCTTTATCCTTTTGGGTAAAATTACATAATCTTAAACAGGTCTGTAACAAGGAAAATCAAAAATTTTGAACCTTGATTCAATTTGAATCAATTTGTGCTGTTTTGGGCTAAAAACTTTTGGGTGGTGCTGTTAAGTGGAGTCAAATTGAGTCAAATGAGATCAAATCATACCGTATTTTCCAGTCAGCTAAATGTTCAATCTGCCTATTTATTTGCCTCCTGCGCTGCTTCGGCAACCTGAATGAATGGCTTAACTGTTTCTTCGATAAAATGATTAGGTTTCCACCCTTTTAATAGCTTTTCGACTAGAAATGTATTTGCTGCGCTAAGGCCAATTCCTGCGGCAATACCTTCAAGCGTACCTGTAGCCTTAAGAATTGTGCTAATGCCTTGAACCAAATAAAATCTGCCTGCCTTGGATGGCACCGATTGCAGCCAACTTTTTTCGTTCATCTTAGCAATATATTCCTGGACTATTTTGTTTCCTTCGCCCAAGCCTGTTAACCAATCTTTGAATTTTTCCCCTTCCTTTAGCACCTGTAGAAATTCACGCATTGATCGATGTCTGTCATTAATTATCGCATGCAGAGAAGGTGAATTAGGGAATTCAGCGTATTGGAACATCTCGATATCCTTTGCACTTTTGGTTGCTGTCGTTATTAACGAATTAACCTTTACTGCAATTATCTTAGAGTTCAGCAGAGGTATAGATAACTCGCTGGAATTGCTGCAAGCTATCTTTATATTTTCTATCGCCGTACCAATATTTAAAACTATTGAGGAGGGGTCAAGAAAGGGATAATTTTGAATATCAATATTTGACTCAATATTCAACCGCCCATCTGATCGAACTTCCACATTAAACCTCAACTCATCTATAAGTATTTTATCATGCGGTCGATAATATTCAATCTGCTTCTGTATCGCCTGTTTTAAAAAAGAATTATCTAAGAGGTCAGCGTTTATTTCGTTGGCGAACTTATCTGGGATATCAAAAACTCCAACATAACGATAAAGTTTATTTGCGGCTTTCCTACTTTTTTGTTCATCTTTCGAATACTCGAAATAGGCGTTGTAAAGTACTTCCTTCAAATCATAATTTACATTGTACATGAAATCAGCGATGTAAGATTCATCCTGGAATACAACGCCATAAGCCTTTTTCCTGTTGACAAGACGTAAATAACCTCTTTCGAGATATTCAATCAGAATATCTATGTCAAAATAGGCAAAAAGTGTTTTTAGATCTTCTGTATTGACATACAAGTGTACTTTCTTATAGTACAACATTTTTTCGGCTAACTCGCCGATATTTAAAGGGTGTGTTTGGGAATGAGGCAAAATAGCAATTGATTCAAACATTTTCTTCCTATTTTTACTCTTGGCGTTTACCAATTATTGTTGCAAGAACAGTCCTCAACATATCCAGGCTTGTAAAAGTTCAGGAAATCTCGCACTGCATTAATCGTTTCTTCGTATTTAAACGTAATTGATTTTTTAAAAAGGTAATCAAAAGATGTGTTTTCGTTTACAACCGCCTTAGTATGAATTATGCTATCCCGGAAATCCTTTAAGTTTTCTATATGTTTGTTGACTAGAGGATGAGATTTCTTGAAGCTTTTTTTATGGACATCTGCAAGCACCTCATTCAATTTCTCGTCAATCCCGATATATCGCTCAATTTGTTCCTTAGTATACTCCTCTGTCTTCCTTCGGTCCGATTTACGATAAATATAATCTTGTGGAATGCTATGGTTAATGAATGCTTCAACTGACGTGAACAGAAAAATTATGAAGCCACTTGTCACGCTGAAAAACTCATACAATGCGTGTTGCACTTCTTCGGTGTACTTCATTTCCTTGATCTGTTTTATTATTTCCACCCTTCTCTCCTTAATAGTTCGGTAATTCATGTAGGCACTGTGAAAATAAATTAAAACAGTGTCTGGTTCTGGAATCCATAAGATTTCATCTTGATGATTGTACCTAAAAGTTTTAATCATTCTTCTTTCTTCTGTAATAACGTATCCAACCATGTCTTTGCCAATTTTCTGGACTTTCCCTTTCTCACTCCAATTAATAGCAACCTTTTTCTCATCCAGAAAACTGGCTACATCTTCCGGCAGTTCTACGTCAAACAGAAATTTTCGTTTGATATGCTTCTTCATGGTAGCAATATATTACTATGCGTCGGTACTAATATTATACTCGCCCAGTCATCATAGATTTCTGAATGCGGAACGTTCCCTTTTTCAAGAATGCAAAATTCAGCGAGTAAGAAAGTATATAGTTCCTCGTATTTCTTGAACTCTTTATGCGGCGCCTGAAAATATATCCGTATATGGAATTCTTTAAACAAAATAATTTTTTCAATAACTTTCAGCCGTTGCTTGTTCTCCTGAAAAGTGTAAACAATACGCCAAGCATCCAAACTTGTATTCCTCACAGCTTCACCGTTTTTCAAATCGCTGATGTCGCAGGCAGTTTTACCTGAACTTAGCAACTTGAATTTCTTTAAGTACTCCTTTTTTGATTGTATTTGCTCTTTAATGGACAGTTCCAAAAAGTCTTCTTGCTCAGCATGACTGCGCCCACCTGAAACAGAATATTTAATATTTCCATCTCCTGGATGTTTGATTGAACATCCATCCCCATTGTACGGGTATTGCCGATCCCAAGATTGAATATTGATAAAAGAGAACCCAAATCGTTGATTTACTTCCCGCTTCAAATAGGGTTTTAACTTATCGAAATAAAAAGAATCTTGCCTCTTTTTAACGAATGAAAAAATATTTTTGACTGCCTTCAATGTATCAGAAAACTTAATAACTACCGCAACAAGAGCGGACACAAGTAAGATGAAAGCATTATCGCTTAAAAAAGTAATTATTTGACTCATAGGCTCATTCTCCCTGTTATTTTTAATGCATAATATTCGTCTAACCACTTCATCACATCATCTTTGTCCTTATAGTCAAGTAAATAAGGATACATTTCTTTCTTTTTAATTGCACCCTTGGTAAAATATGATGTGGTTACGATGATACCCTTATTTGCATTCTGCTCATCAATTACATTTTTAAAACAACGTACCACTTCCACACCCACCTTTTCAGAAGTGTATCTTTTGCATTCGACAAGGAACTTTAATGGGAAATTTCCGTGTAGTTTCTTGATGGCTATTATATCAAAACCTTCATCTCTTGTTTGTTTCGTCAATTCAATTTCAAAACCCTGGCTGTTTAATATTTCGGCAATGATTTGCTCAAATTGCCTGGCCTCTACTAAAAGTAGTTTTGAATTGTCCTTGTATATATCAGCAATTATTCTCTTTACATTTTGCGCCTCGTCGATGATAATATTTTTATCTTCTTCATCATTTTGCTGGGTCAATTCCAAAAAGTCAACATCCATAGCCGCAAACCTTTGCTGACTAACATTTGGTAAACTGGAGTGCAGCTTGTGAATTTTATTTAAGGATTCAATAAAAGCGAAAGAATTAGCAACGCTTGTATAAACTTTAGGCTCTTTGACAGGTAGGAAAAAAGAGAGTTTAGATCTGTGTTTTAAAAGTTCAGTTAAACGGCTTTGAGTCCTTATCACATCCAGCAAAGATTTTGGATAGATCCTATTTAAAAGCTGCTGTTGTTGGTATAATTTAAGAAAGTCCATCAGTTTTCATTTAAGGGTATGCAACTATTTATTCTTCTTACTTTTTTCTAATGCAATTTTGTAGATTTCTTCGTGTACATTAATCTCTTGCCAACTATTCCGGGAAGCATCAAAAACAAAGAATTGTCCGCCTGACTTGGTATTGTTTTTACTTTCCGATTTTAACAGCTCAATCATTTTATCGAGCGCAAGGAGGGTTATCTGTTCATCGGCTTCGCCATCAAGTTTAAATTCCAATCTTCTGTTTTTGTCTAAGCGTACGCGCAGGCCAAAATTGATCTTGCGCTTTCTTACTGCGGCTGGCAAATCCCATAGCCGCATTTTAACTCTTTTCCAAATAAAATGAGATGTATGCTTGATAGAATCCCATAAAGCATTTGTGCCCACCCCCAGTAGAATATTCTGAACGATAGGTGTGCTGATAAACAAAGCAATCTGCAATGTAAAATCTTCGATACTGGCGTAAATAACTCCGTTCTTATCAAACCGGCTGAGTTCAAGGCCTTCCTGCGCTATCTTGCCTTCGATCTCTTTTATTTCATCTTCATTTACCAATCCATCGTAATAGTCCAGGTGAATAACATTGTCCCCGACTTTTATCGTAGAATATTTTTCGGACATCATACCAGCATAGTTCTCAATCTCCTCCTCCGTCAAGAAAGGCATTGATTCTCGGTAATTTTTTATGAGGGTATTTTTATCAGTATTAGGAATTGAATTTGCCATACAATTCAAATGAGGCTCACAATTTACTAAAATACTTAGTTTGAAAAGGGCAGCAATCAATGCAAAAACACCAAAATGACCGGTTTTATACTCACACTGTGTGAATAACCCTATTCTGGTGACCGGATAAGGGCATTGCCGCTTGCTATTAATTGGTAGTTTCAGAGGAAACATTATCGCGGATGCTACTCATTGATGCGAAGTGTAAAAACTGATAAATCATGGCATATCAAACCCTGACAGATAATATAACTAAGGCTATAGGCAAGAAACTTGAGTTAATGGAAACTATTTACAATTTTGATCTCGGGCCGGAATTTGAAATTGCAATTTGTGAATTGCTTGCAGGTATACTTCCAGACAAGTATGGAGTCTGCCGAGGATTTGCTGTTACTGCAGCTGGTAAACAGGCCGGAGACGATATAATAATTTTTGATAGACATCGGTTTCCTTCCATTCGATTGTTAAAAGGAAATGATTTTAGCCGAAAGCAATTTATTCCAATTGAAGCAGTATATGCTTATATAGAGGCCAAGCACACCGTACTAGTAAACGATGATCGAAGTAGGCAAAGCTTAAAGAAGGCAATCGCTCAAGTTAAGGCAGTAAAAGAATTACCTCGGTGGTCTCGAAGACGAAACCCAGATGATCCTTACACGGGCCATCTTGGAAAGGGACCGTTGAAAAAGGAATATTGGCCGCAAATTCCAAACCCAATGTATGGAATGATCATTTCCCGCTATGCAAAGGATACAAGATTAAGTAGGCGTGAATGGAATCATGCACAAACAGCACAGAAAGAAATCAAAATAGACCAAAATAGGTCTTTCCCTGACCTCATAGTGTTGGGCCATGACGATTTAGTCGTGCCAGTTGTAAAAGACAAAGATGAGCGATACTATGAATCGCCGTTCTATTTAGATGAGGTCTCTGATATTGCACATCGGCATATAAAAGGTGAAGCCTTTGCTGTAGCAATTATTACTTTGCTTTATGCGCTTGATACCATTCAACTGGAAAAAATGCCTTTCCGCAATATGGTTGGAGAAAAACTAAACATGGTTTATCCACCTGGCTTTTGAATTCGATTTTATGGATATATTTGCAGGGTCATAGTTAAGCTGTATAAAACCAGGTAACGTTTGGCGGCAATTCGCTCTTTACTCGACCTGGAACTCGACCCGAAAAATTACAACGTTGATTTTCATTAAAATATAAGGCTCGGACTTATCCCGTCCGGTCCGCAAATTGAGATTCAAATCAAGCTAAAAGCTCGTAAAACGCAGTGTTTACGGGCTTTTTTGTTTTTAGCCCTGCACAAATCGCCGCATAAATACCCAGGTTT
>Ga0182793_1000900_pt1 | contig 20126 bp, 13 predicted proteins | sample Passage237A_FD_130498 | JGI IMG/M metagenome (GOLD analysis project Ga0182793, IMG submission 130498) | Cellulose adapted compost microbial communities from Newby Island Compost Facility, Milpitas, CA, USA - Passage2 37A (version 2) (version 2) ... | reverse complement strand
GCAGTGGAGGCGGGGTTGGCTCTTCTGAAAACGCATGAATAGGCCCCTGTAGCACCCTCGCGTCGTCCATGACGCGAGGGTTTCAGAAGAGCCAACCCCACCTCCTCCCATCCCCCACATCCCTTCTTCCTTGAGAGCACTGAAAAAAACCAAAAACCTGTAGAAACCCCGCTCAATCGTTTAGAATGGCGACCCTTCGCACTTTCCCGAGAGATGTCTGCTGCTCATGTCCGTCACCATCAAAACCCCCGAAGAACTGGAAAAAATGCGCGTCGCCGGTCGAATGGCGGCGGAAGTGCTCGACCTGATCGGCCCCTATGTTCAGCCGGGGGTGACCACAGCCGAGCTGGACAGAATCTGCCACGACCATATCGTCAATGTGCAAAAGGCCATTCCCGCCTGCCTCGGTTACCGTGGTTTTCCCAAGTCCGTCTGCACCTCGGTCAACCAGGTGGTATGCCACGGCATACCTTCGGAAAAGAAGGTGCTGAAGAACGGCGACATCATCAATATTGATGTCACGGTTATCTATGAGGGATACCACGGCGACACCAGCGCCATGTACTTTGTCGGCACCCCGCCCTCCCACGCCGAGCGGCTGGTACAGGTGACCCAGGAGTGCATGTACAAGGCCATTCGCCTGGTAAAACCCGGCTGCACCCTGGGCGACATAGGCCATGTGATTCAGCAGCACGCCGAGGCCAACTACTATTCAGTGGTTCGCGAATACTGCGGCCACGGTATCGGCAAGGTATTTCATGAGGAGCCGCAAATCCTCCACTACGGCCGTCCCGGCACGGGTCTGGTACTGCGGGAAGGTATGACCTTCACCATCGAGCCCATGATCAACGCCGGCAAACCCCACACCAAGCTCAAGAGCGATGGCTGGACGGTGGAAACCAAAGACGGCCGCCTCTCCGCCCAGTGGGAGCACACCATGGCCGTCACCAAAGACGGCGTCGAAGTCTTTACCCTGCGCAAAGGGGAAGTTATCTAGATCATGCTCAACCCCTCAACGCCCTATTTCGAAAGGCCGCTATTCTTTTTTGACCAAAGCCGCTTTCGCAGGGCACTGAGTGAGCAGCCGGTCATCCCCGTATTCAAGGACGCGCTGGCGGCGGCCAGTGCCCAGTTCAATGTACGCTTCCGCGAGGGTGAGGACATACGCACACTGGTGTATGAGCGCGCCCTCTTTATCGACTGCATTCTTCACTACGCCTGGTATCAGTTTGACTGGCCTGCGGGTATCAGCCTGGAGGCGGTGGGCGGTTACGGCCGCGGCGAGCTTCATCCTTTTTCCGATATCGACCTGCTGATTTTGCATGAGCCGGAAGTTCTGCCGAGCTGCCGAGACAACATAGAGCGTTTTCTCACGTTGCTGTGGGACATAGGCCTGGAGATAGGTCACAGTGTGCGCACAGTGCGCCAGTGCGTGGACATCGCCCGCACTGATATCACCGTTGCCACCAATATTCTGGAGTCACGCACGCTGGTGGGCGATGAATCCCTGCGCGTCCAGTTGCAGGAACTGTCATCACCTGAGCATCTCTGGCCCGCCGACGAATTTTTTCGCGCAAAGTGGGACGAACAGATTCTGCGTCATCAGAAATACAACGACACTGAGTACAACCTCGAACCCAATATCAAGAACGCTCCCGGCGGTCTGCGCGATATTCAGGTGATCTGTTGGGTGGCCAAGCGCTACTACCAGGTGCGCACCCTGAAACAGCTACACGGAAAGGGATTCTTTACCGAAGACGAATATTCCATGCTCTACAGTGGCGAGGAGTTTCTCTGGCGGGTGCGCTACGGTCTGCACATGGTTGCCAAGCGCGCCGAGGAGCGGTTGCTGTTTGATCACCAGCGCGAACTGGCCAAGCTGTTTGGCTACAGCGACAACAGCGAAAATCTCGCCGTCGAACAGTTCATGCACAAGTACTATCGCACAGTGCTGGCACTGCGCGAATTGAACGATGTGCTTTTGAATTATCTGCAGCAGGTGATTCTGCGCAAGAGCGCGCCCAAGACCATTCCGCTCAATGAGCGCTTTCAGTTGTGCGATGGTTATATTCAGGCAGTGCACGACGATGTTTTCCAGGAGCAGCCATCCGCTCTGTTGGAAATTTTTGTGCTTATGGCCCAGCATCCTGAAATTCAGGGTGTGCATGCCTCTACCATTCGCCTGCTGCGCGCCAACCGCTATCTGATCGACGACAACTATCGCCGCGATCCCAAAAACACCCAGCTGTTTCTCAAGCTGCTGCAACAGAGCGGCGGTCTGGTGGAACAGCTCAGGCGCATGACCCGCTACGGTATTCTCGGCCTTTACCTGCCTGAATTCGGCCGGGTTACCGGCCAGATGCAGCACGATCTCTTCCACATCTACACAGTGGATGCCCACACGCTGAAAGTGGTGCAGAACATGTGTGAATTTCTGCTGCCCTCGGCCAAGGAAGATTTCCCTGTGGCCGCCCACGTAGTCACTCGCCTGCCCAAAATTGAGCTGCTCTATATCGCCGGCCTCTATCACGATATCGCCAAGGGACGCGGCGGCGATCACTCCACACTCGGTGCAGTGGATGCAGAGGAATTCTGTCAGCGCCACGGCATATCGCCGCGCGAAACCCGGCTCATCTGCTGGCTGGTGGAACAGCATCTGTTGATGTCCGCCGTGGCACAAAAGCAGGACATCTCCGATCCTGAAGTGATCCGCAGCTTTGCGCTTGTGGTCGGCGACCAGCTGCACCTGGATTATCTCTACTGTCTGACGGTGGCCGACATCAACGGCACCAACAAGGAGCTCTGGAACACCTGGCGCGCCAGCCTTATGCGTCAGCTCTATCTGGACACGCGCCGCGCGCTGCGCCGCGGTCTGGAAAACAATGTCGACAAGCAGGACCTGATCGAGGAAACCCAACAGGCAGCCATTCGTAAACTGGAGCGCAAGGGCATCAGCGCCAAACGCACGCTGGAAATCTGGGGCGATATGGGCGAAGAGTATTTTCTGCGCGAAAGTGTGCAGGATATCGCCTGGCACACCCTGGCCATGGCTGAACAGCAGGACGATGGCCCGCTGGTGTTGATCAAGAAAACTTCCAACAAGGAGTTGGCGGGAGCCACGCAGATTTTTGTGCGCAGCAAGGAACGCAAGAATGTGTTTGTGGCCGTGGCCACGGCGCTGGACCAATTGAACCTGAGCATTCAGGACGCGCGTATTTACAACTCCAACTCGGGTTACACCATAGACACCTTCTTTGTGCTCAATCAGGACGGTGAACCTCTCGGCAACAACCCGGCACTGCTCAAGCAGATACATCAGGCGCTGCTGGACGAACTGCGGCTGGTGGACAACTATTCGGAAGTGATCACCCGCCGCACACCGCGCCGCCTGAAATACTTTGCGATGCCCACGCGCACATCACTCAGTAACGATATTCTCAGCGGCTGCTCCATCCTGGAAGTGATCAGCCCCGACCGACCCGGTCTGCTCGCCTGCATCGGTCGAATTTTTCTGCAGTTTGATATCCAATTGCAAAATGCCAAGATCGCCACATTGGGCGAGCGAGTGGAAGATATTTTCTTTATCACCGACAGTAATGGACAGGCCCTGAGCGATCCCCAGGTCTGCGCCGATCTGCAACGGGAAATCTGCGAACAACTGGACAGGCGCGCCACTGGCCCGAGCTAACCAATAACCTTAATCGATCCGATGATGAATCCCAGACTCGACCAACTGCATTCCTACCCTTTTGAAAAACTGGCCGCACTCAAGTCCAGCGTACAAGCGCCGGATTCGCTTGTGCATATCGCCCTTTCCATTGGCGAGCCCAAACACCAGCCACCCGCCTTTGTGCTCAAGACGCTGAGTGACAATCTCGACAAGCTCTCGCTCTATCCCAGCACCATTGGTCTGCCCGCATTGCGCGAAGCCATCGCCAGCTGGGCGGAAAAACGTTTTCAACTGGCGCAGGGCAGTCTCGACAGCAACACCCAGGTGTTGCCCGTCAGTGGCACGAGGGAAGCGCTCTTCTCCTTCGCCCAGGCGATCGTGGACACACGTCAGGCGGAACCGCTGATTGTCAGCCCCAACCCCTTTTATCAGATTTACGAAGGTGCAGCCCTGCTCGCCGGTGCCCGGCCCTATTATCTCAACTGCACAGAGGACAAGGGTTTTATTCCCGATTTTGAAGCAGTGCCTGCGGATATCTGGCGACGCTGCCAGCTGTTGTATATCTGCTCGCCCGGTAACCCGACCGGCGCGGTGATGAACGGCGAGGATTTCAAAAAGCTGATTGCCCTTGCCGACGAATACGATTTTGTCATCGCGTCTGACGAGTGTTATTCGGAACTCTATTTCGATGAAACCGAGCCACCTCTTGGGCTGTTGCAGGTCTGTGCGCAACTGGGGCGCGAGGATTTTTCCCGCTGCGTGGTTTTTCACAGTCTGTCCAAGCGCTCCAACCTGCCGGGACTGCGTTCGGGTTTTGTGGCGGGTGATGCAAAAATTCTGAAAAAATTTCTGCTCTATCGCACCTACCACGGCTGCGCTCTGCCGGTACCCACACAGTTGGCCAGCATTGCCGCTTGGAAAGACGAACAGCACGTGATTGAAAACCGGCAGATGTACAAGGAAAAATTTGCCGCGGTGACGACTATTCTGCAGGGCGTCATGGACGTGGAAATGCCCGATGCCAGTTTTTATCTGTGGCCCAAAACACCTGTGGCCGACGAGATTTTTACGCAGCAGTTGTTTGCCCAGCAAAATGTCACCGTACTGCCCGGCAGCTTTCTGGCGCGCGAGGCCGAGGGCGTCAATCCGGGATATCAGCGAGTGCGCATGGCACTGGTGGCGTCACTGGCGGAATGTGTGGAGGCGGCAGAGCGCATCAAGGATTTCCTGCGGCGCGGTGCCTGAAAATGCAACAAACCCATGCCCCTTGGGCGGAGGGGCATGGGCCTGGCTATCAGGATACTTGCTTCAAATCCCTCTTTCCGCCAGAAGCTTCTTAGCCGCCTCTAATGGGCGATAATCGATCCAGGCGTCATAGTCAAAGTCCCGGTCCAGCACACCGTAGGTCAACAGGAAATTTTTCTGTTGACGGAAGAGCTCCACCCGTTCGGGTGAAAGATCCGGCGCAAGGCTCAGGTGAAATCCATTTTTATAAGCTCCCTTGAGACCCTGAAGGGATGCACCTGTCTCTTTATGCAGAGCCTCGTAGACACCGTCCAGATTGGACTTGGCCCACTCGGCGGTACGCAGTACCTGATAGAGGAAGCGCACCAGATGATCGAAGTGATGTTCGATAAAATCCTCGTGAACAGTCACCGGACGAGGTGTACCGTTGTTGACACGAAAGCGCTTCTCCGGCAATGCATCAATATCCACACCCACCACCAGTCCGTATTCGCGGGCCAGATCCACAGCGTTGCCGCCTTTGACATAAAAGCCGTCAATGTCGCCGCGCTTGAGTGCATCCACACCGCTCCAGGCATCGCCGCGCGCCCAGCCGTCAGCTGAGTCAGGCTGATTGCGATGGGTTTCCACCAACTCTATGTCATCCAGACTCAGGCCAACGGAATTGAGTGCGCCCTTGTAGCCGTGCAGCGCCATGAAGCGCGCAATGCTGCGGCCGCGCTTGTTTTCCTGAATATCAACGGGGTTGAACGCAGGCAGGCCAAGACGCTTGCCTTTCAGATCCGCTGCTGAACGAATATCGGAATCCGGATTGACCAGAATCGCCTGGCCTTCATCAATCCAGGTCAGACCTATCAGCCGGGTTTTTGCACCCTGTGCACGGGCTGGCAGAGAAAACAGGTTGCCGCCCTCGCGAATCAGATTGGGCAGCTTATGGTCGTAATGATTGAAGCGGTATTCCGCCGCGTCCTCATCCTGCAGCGAACGCAGTTTTATGCCGTCAGCTGCAAATTCCTGCTTCAACCAGCCCAGTTGACTGGCAATACCTGTTGCCGTAGGCACACCACCGCGACCGTTGCCCGCACAGCGGGTGTACCAAATGGTATCTAAAGATTTATTGCTCATAATTCACCTTGCATTTTATTAGGGGATCAATGGATTAAAGCGTTTCTGCCAATAATTTCTTGGCCGCTTCCAGCGGACGTGGATCAATCCACTGATCAAAATCGAAATCTCGATCAAGGAATCCGTACAACAGGAGAAAATCTTTTTGCTGACGATAGAGTTCAATGCGCTCCTGATCCAGATCGGGATGCAAGGACAGATGGAAACCATTTCTGTAGGTGTGGGCCACAGCTTCGGCGGAACCGCTGGTTTCACCCTGCAGTACTTTCAGTGTTTCATCCAGATGGGTTTTGGCCCACTCGGCAGCGCGCAGCGATTGATAGAGGAAGCGCACCACCAGATCAAAATTGCTTTCCAGCAGATCTTCGTGAACAGTGATGGGACGGGGCGTGCCGTTGTTGACACGGAAGCGGCGCTCGGGCAGAGAATCCAGATCTACACCTACCACCAGACCGGCAGCCTTGGCCTTGTCAAAAGCGGCTGCGCCCTTGACGTAAACCACATCCGCTTCACCGGCGTTCAATGCATCAAAGGCAAAGGACTCAGGCACTTCCACCAGTTTGACGTCATCAAAGGTCAGCCCGGCGTGAGTCAGTGCACCCTTGATGCCGTGCAGCGTCATGGCGCGCCAGATACTTCTTCCGCGAGTTTCCAGTTTGACCGGATTATCCACCAACACCGGCACCGCAATGCGCTTGCCTTTGAGATCAGCTGTGCTCTTGATTCCGGAATCTGGACGCACTATCAGCGACTGGCCTTCGTCTATCCAGGTCAGACCTATAACGCGATTGGGAGCACCTTGAGCGCGGGCAGCGATAGCCAGCAGGTTTCCACCTTCACGGAACAGCCCAGGCAAGTCGTGATCGTAATGGTGATGGCTGAATTGACGTTTGACATCAGTACTACCTGAGGCCGCCGAGTCGCGGTCCTGAAGTGTTTGAACGCGAATATTGTCTTTGGCAAATTCCTCGTCCAGCCAACCCAGTTTATAAGCCAGACCGGAAGCTGTTGGAACCGGGCAGCGAGTGAACCATATTGTATCCAGTGCAGTTTGTGCAGAAACATCGACCAACGCGTTAGACTTACTCATGGCATGTCTTCCTTAGTGTGAAGTGAAAAGAATCAGGTTGTTGAAACCCTTTCAGAAAGTTACAAACCTATCTGTCGGACTTTCACTTCAGCAGAATTCATGCCAATAAAAATTGTGTAAAAACCGCGAGAATTAGCCAACTATTTCTGTGCCTTGTACTGATTTGAACACTTATATCACCAAATGATGTTTGAAAAACATCACTTGGTGATTTCGCGCTCACCGTTGGGTCTCTCCCACCAGAAAGCCATGGCCCATTCGTACACACTGTAGTAGTCAGGCAATATATCGGCATAGGCCAGACGCGTGTCGTAGGCAACACGATGCTCGAATGAATAGCGCTCGGGCACGATGAAATAGCCGTGCATTAGCACTCTGTCCAGCGCACTGGCAGCTGCCTTGAGTTCTCTCTCCGATTTCGCCGCTGACAACTGGCCAAGCAGATAATCGATCACCGGCGATTTAACACCAATGACATTCTCCGAACCTTCCACATCAGCATCCTTGCTGCTGAATTTCGCGGCTATATCACCACCAGGCTGACGAGATTCGCGCAACACAAGATGGGACAGATCAAAATTGAAATTTTGCATATCGCGACGCGATGACACCTGATCGGTCAATCGGCGTTTGATAATGACACCGTACTGACCCAGATTGCGCAGGTAGGTCTCAATACGCGGCAGAGGAATACCTTCGGTCAAACTGGCCTCCAGCACAAAGGGTTCCCCTTTGGCATTGCGCAGTGCACCATCCCTGTAAACCCATCCCGCCTCCTCCAACAGCCTTTGGCCTTCGATCAATCTCTCTCTGAGATTACGTTTATCTGCGGGCAAATCCACCATGGAGCCAAAAACAGCCGGGTCCAGCTGATCGCGCCAGGGTTCCAGCAGTCCCAGTTCATCTTCCGATGGCAATCCACTGGCTGCCAGCTCGGTGGTTGAAAAATAGCTGTAGGGCTGGCGATATTCCTCGTAAAAAATATTCTTGTTAACCCAGTCAAAATCAAACGCCAGAGTAAAGGCTCTTCTCACCCGCACATCCTGAAAGCGCTCCTTTCTGAGATTGAAAATATATCCGTTCATAGCCGGTATATTCTTGTGTGGAAAAAGTTTCTTGATGGCCTCTCCTTCGGAAAATCTCACACCCTTGTATACGCAGCACCAGTTGCGCGCCTTGCCTTCCACCATAATATCGAAGACCCCGGCCTTGAAGGCCTCCACTTGCAGATCATAGTCGCGGAAGAGCTTGTAATTGATGCGCTCGAAGTTGTGGGTGCCCTTGCGCACAGGCTCATCCACCCCCCAATAGTCCGGATTGAGTCTGTAGGTCAGATTGCCGCGGCCGTAATCTGCCTCTTCCACTGTGTAAGGCCCAGAGGCAATAGGTGGCTGGTGAACTATCTGATCAAACGCTAGTGGCGCGCCCTTGTCGTCCAGCCCCCATTTGCGAGAGAAAACGGGCAGAGCGCCAACGACAAAGGCCAGTTCCCGATTGGCCTCCTTGAAGTCAAATCGCACAGTGCGATTATCAACAATGCTAGCCTTGGCAATTTTTGCAAAAAAGCTGCGAAATCTCGGTGACGCCTTGTCTCCAATCAGCGTTTCAAATGAGTAGACCACATCGCTGGCAAGCACCGGATCACCATTGGAAAATCTGGCTCTGGGGTTGATATGAAAAACAATGGAGCTATAGTCCTCTGCCAGATGCATATCATCGGCCAGCAGACCATATTGGGTCATGGTTTCATCCAGGCTGTAAACCGCCAGGGTTTCAAACACCAGCTCCAGCAATCCGGGCGCCGGGCGCCCCCTGACGGTGAAAGGATTCAGCTTGTCGAAACTGGAAGCCGTGTAAGAGGTTGCCAGAGTCAGAGTGCCGCCCTTGGGTGCCTGGGGATTAGCGTAATCAAAATGGAGGAAATTCGCCGGGTATTTTGGTTCACCGTAAAGCGCCAATCCGTGTTCTGCGCTCGCAGAAAATGAGAGCGCCAAAAACAACAGCGAGATAAATGCAAATATAACCTTGGTTTTCATAAAGACGCTTGAATCAGTGATTGTGTATAGGGATGGCGTGGGGCATCGAACAGGGACTGGGTTTCACCGCTCTCCAGCACTCGCCCTTCTTTCATGATGATCACGCTGTGAGACATGGCACGCACCACAGTCATGTCGTGGCTGATCAGGAAATAGCTCAAGCCGTATTTTTTCTGCAGCCGCGTCAGCAAGCGCAATACCTGATACTGAATGGAAACATCCAGAGCGGAAGTCGGCTCATCCAGAATCACTATTTCCGGCTCAATAACAATGGCACGTGCAATGGCGATACGCTGACGCTGGCCACCGGAAAACTGATGGGGATAGCGGGACAGCGCTTCTTCCGAAAGGCCCACCTCTCTCAGCACCTGTATCACTTTTTGGAGACGCGCTTCTGCATCCAGCTCCGGCCTGTGCAGCAGGAGTCCCTCCTCCACTATCTGCCGAATGGTTTTACGTGGCGAAAGAGAGCCGAAGGGATCCTGAAACACCACCTGAATTTTCCCGCGCAGCTTGCGCCATTCGCGGCTCGCATATTTCAGCCGTTGGCCGCGATAACGTATTTCGCCAGCAGCCGGCTTGATCAGCCCCAGAATAGCCAACGCCAGTGTGGATTTACCGGAACCGGATTCACCAAGAATACCGAGGGTTTCTCCGGGGCGCAGGCTAATATTGACATCGTTAACCGCTGGCAGAGCTTCGGGCCGAAAGCTGGCCCGAAAGCCCGGGCGCTTGCGCATAAACTCCACACGCAGATTGTCCGCCTGTAAAAAAGCCGGTGTGCTGCTTTCCAGCGGCTGTATATCTCTCACGGGATAACTGTTGAGTAGTCGCTGGGTGTAAGGGTGCTGGGGATTTTCAAACAGACTTTGGGTATCCGCCACTTCCACGATGCGCCCTTTTTCCATCACTATCACCCGTTGGGCAAATTTTTTCACCAGCGACAGATCGTGGGTGATCAACAGCACAGAGAGATTGTCTCGCTGCTGGATATCCAGCAACAGACGAATAATGCGCGCGCGAATAGAAACATCCAGTGCAGTGGTAGGCTCATCGGCAATCACCAGCTTGGGTCTGCAGGCCAACGCCATAGCGATCATGGCTCGCTGACGCTGCCCCCCGGAAAGCTGGTGGGGATAGGAATCCACTCGCCGCTCCGCCTCTCGAACGCCCGTGGATGCCAGCAATTCTATGGCCTTGAGGCGCGCCGCCTTTTTATCCAGTCCCTCATGAACAATATGCGACTCGGCTATCTGGTTGCCGATGGTGTAGAGCGGATTGAGTGCGCTCATCGGCTCCTGAAATATCATGGAAATATCGCGTCCGCGAATCTGCCGCAGCTCCTCTTCCGATTTCTGCTGAAGATCTTCACCTTCAAACAGAATACGTCCTTCAGTGCGCACCTTGTCCAGCAGCCGGAGGATGGAGAGCGCAGTGACGGTTTTTCCGGAACCCGACTCACCCACCAGTGCCAAACGCTCACCGCGCTTGAGTGAAAGACTTATGTCATCAACCGCTTTTTTATTGCCAAAGAAGATGGACAGATGACTGATGTCCAACAATGTATCGTTCATACTCAGGATCGCTCATCTTGATGTGATTGGCGGCGCGCATCGAGTGCGTCTCTCAGCCCTTCGCCGATAAAGGTCAGCAACAACAGGGTGATCACCAGCACACAAAAAGTAGGGATGGAAATCCACCAGGCGTAGAGATAGGTTTTACCCTGGGCCAGCAATTCACCCAGACTGGGTGTGGGCGCAGGCACACCCAGTCCGAGAAAATCCAGACTGGTCAAGGCCATGATCGCGGCGCTCATGCGGAACGGCAGAAAGGTGATAACCGGCACCAGACTGTTGGGCAACACATGGCGCCAGATGATCTGCCAGCTGGAAAGCCCCATGGCTCTGGCCGCCGTCACATATTCCATCTGCCGATTGCGCAAAAACTCTGCGCGCACATAATCGGCCAGCACCATCCAGCCGAACAATGATAGAAGCACAAACAGCAACAGCAGACTGGGTGCAAAGAGAGAGGCAAAAATAATCAGCAGATAGAGTTCCGGTAGAGCGCCCCAGATTTCAATCAACCGCTGGGTGATCAAATCCACCTTGCCGCCCAAATAACCTTGAATAGCGCCCAACAGGATACCGATGACGCTGCCCACCAGAGTCAAAAGCAAGCCAAAAACTACTGAAAGACGAAATGCATAAAGCAAACGGGCCAGCACATCGCGGCCCACAATATCAGTCCCCAACCAGTTATCCGCCGAGGGCGGCGCGGGATGAGGCGCTGAATTCTGGTAATTCATCACCTTATAATCCCACTGGTTTAGGGTAAAGAGTGCGAAATTATCTGGCTCTGACAAAATATTGCGCACGAAGGGATCATGGTAGTTGGCGGGGCTGCGCAGCTCGCCGCCGTAATCAGCTTCGGAATATTCGGTGAAAATGGGAAAGCGCCATTCGCCCTGATACCTGACCACCAACGGCTTGTCATTGGACACAAATTCCGCAAACAGACTGACCAGAAACAGGGTGCTGAAGATCAGCAGACTGTAATAGCCGAGACGATTGCGTTTGAACTTTGCCCAGAGGCTGATTTCGCGAAAGGATTCCTCGTCCGCCACCGGTGTGTGAACGACGGGTGTTTCCGCTGCCGGCAAAATTTCGGGAACAGTCGTTATGCTTCTTTCGCTGGCTTCGCTTGTAACTATAACGCCCATATCAAGACCTGTTTGACGAGAATTTAATGCGGGGATCCACCAGAACGTATGCCATGTCGCCCAGCAACTTGGTCACCAGACCCACAATGGTAAAGAGATACAAAGTGCCCATTACCACGGGATAGTCGCGGCGCTTGATGGATTCAAAAGACAACAGACCCAATCCGTCGAGCGAAAACAGGGTTTCAATCAGCAGGCTGCCGGTAAAGAAGGCTCCGATAAAGGCAGCGGGAAATCCGGTGACCAAAGGCAGCAGCGAATTGCGAAACACATGCTTCCAGAGCACCTGCCGTTCTGACAATCCTTTTGCGCGAGCAGTCAGTACATACTGCTTGCGAATTTCTTCCAGAAACGCGTTCTTGGTCAGCATGGTTTTGATAGCAAACTGGCTGATGACCGATGCAGTAACCGGCAAGGCTATGTGCCACAGATAATCGACAATCTTGCCCCAGGTACTGAGTTCATCGAAGTTGTCGGAGGTAAGACCGCGCAGGGGAAACAGACTCCAATAGGTGCCACCACCAAAAAGCACCAGCAGCAGAACACCCAGAACGAAACCGGGAATGGCATAGCCAAACAGCACCAGCACGCTGGTCAACAGATCGAAACGGGAACCGGCGCGCACCGCCTTGGCCACTCCCAGAGGTACAGAAATCAGATAGGTGAGCAAAAAGGTCCACAGTCCCAGTGAAATAGACACGGGCAGTTTGGACTTGATCAGTTCCCACACACTCTGATTGGTGTAATAGCTTTCGCCCAGATCGAACACCAGAAACTGCCTGAGCATCTGCCAGTAGCGCTCTATTGGCGGTTTATCAAAGCCATAGAGCTTGGTCAGAAGCGCAACCTGCTCAGGATCCACACGGGTGCCCGCGCTGTAGTTGGTCAGGCCTGAGCCGCTGGCCTCAGCTGCGCTGCGCTCATCAAACCCCTCAAGTTCCATCAGCATCTGCTCTACCGGCCCGCCGGGAACAAACTGGGTAACGATAAATGTCAGCGTGATAACGCCGAATAGCGTGGGCAACATGATCATCACCCGCATAAAAAAATAATGAAGCATGTCAGTAACTCTTGATTGTCACGCTATCCCATCAGGATGAATTTTTAAAAGTGGCCATCCCTGGCCAAAATATCCCTTTAAACTAGAAGAAGTTGACTGTGGCTGACACACCGTAGGTACGGGGCGCGCCATAGGAGTAGCTTCCGGTAATCAGCGATGTATTGCGGTAGAGTGTGTCGCTGACGTTATTACTGTACAGCCGCACTGAGTAGCGTTCATCCGCTGAACGATAACCAATGGACACATTGCCGATGGTGTAAGGGTCTTCAATTAACTCGGGGCTGGTCTGGTCTGTCGCGTTGAAGAATGACTTGCTGCGATAGGCCCAGTCGGTATCCAGCACTATGCTGCCGTTGGCTCCCAGAGGAATTTCATAGCTGACCTGAATATTGCTCATCACACGGGGCACACGGTTGAACCAGTTGCCGCGCACATTGGTGGTGGGCGAATCCTGGAAGTCGGTGAACTTGGTATTGTTGTATCCCAGGTTGAACTGCACGCGCAGGTGATCAATCGGCAGAAGCGTCAGCTCCGCTTCCAGCCCTCTGGAGTAACCGCCCTTGGCATTGATAAAGGTAATAATCTGCTGGTTGTTGTTATCCAGTGTGGTGGCCTTTTGCTGAATGTCCGTATAGTCGTAATAGAAGCTGGCCAAATTGAAAATCACATGTCTGTCGAACCATTCGCTCTTGAAGCCCAGTTCGTAAGAAGTGAGATATTCAGGCTCAATCACCTGCACCAGGTTCTGACTCTGGGCACCGGCGTTGAAGTTACCGCCGTTGTAGCCCTTGGCAAAGCGGGCGTAAACACGGAAGTCTTCGTTAACTTCATAACCGGGAGTGATGTCGTAAGTAAACGCTTCCCAGGTTTTTTCGTCCTTCTGGAAGGCGCGTTGAGTCAATGTGCCATTGATACCGGACACATCCCACCAGCGATTGACATCGGTGTAGGAGAAACCGGCATCCGCGCGGCGGAACAGCAGATCAACTGATGAAGTATCGCGTGTTCCACGCAGTCCGATGGCCAGATTGAACTGATCGGTAAAGTGATATTTCACATTGCCAAAGAGCGCAAAACTTTCAGCACCGGACAAATATTCTCCCACCTGGTAGCTGAGCGCCTTGACAGTGCCATTGGCATTTACCGCCCCCGGGATCACACCTGTGTGGGATTCGCTTTCCAGTTCGCCGTCAAAGTAATAGGCACCCAGAATCCACGAAAGTCTGTCAGCATCGCTGGACGTCAGGCGTATTTCCTGGCTGAACTGATCAACGGTAAACAGCGTATGAGTACGGGTGGATTCATAGGGCACAGCATCACCACCAAATTGTTCCCGCTCAAAATCCTCTACTGCGGTAACAGAAGTCAGCGTAATGCCAGAGTCGAATTCCTTGTTCAGCGTGATAGAGCCACCCAGTTGATCCAAATCATCCGTTCTTTCAACCAGCGAAGGCACGCTGAAACGTGTCTGGGTCGGATTCCCGCGGGTGCCGCCGGTCAATACCGGACCGCTGAAATCGCGGAAGTGAATATTGACCAAGCCGGTAAAGCTGTCGGAAAAATTGGTCAGCACCTGTAATCTGCCTGCCTTCTCGCTCCAGTCTTCAGTGCCGGGATTGAGTGGGTTCTGCGCATAGCGATCTGATTTCTGATTGAACAGGGAGAGACGCGCCGCCACCTTGTCGTCAATCAGAGCGCCGCCTATGGCGCCTTCCACCAGTTGCTCATGGAAATTGCCGTAGGAAACCTTGGCGTAACCGCTGGGATCGAAGGCGGGCTTCTTGGAGATAAAGTGAATGGCGCCGCCAGTTGTATTTTTGCCCCAGAGAGTGCCCTGGGGTCCGCGCAGAACTTCTACGCGTTCAAGGTCAAAGGTGGGGAAGCCAACGGTTGATGCGTTCCAAATATAGACATCATCGTTATAGGTACCGATGGGGTTGATATTCCAAATAGACGCATCTGACAGACCAATACCGCGAATATAAAATTTCGGACGTCCATGGCCATCAGTTGTGTCAGCGGACATGTTGGGCACAAAACGGATTACATCGCCAGCGTTGCGCACTTCACTGTCGCGAACTGTATCGCCACCGATAAGACTTACGGCCGAGGCAATCTTCTGGATGCTCTGCTCGCGCCGCTCCGAAGTTACCAGCAATTCATCTATTGTTTGCAGCTGACGGAGCAGAACAGGTTTTCCAGGTTCTTCCTGCACAGGCTCAGATTGACCAACCTGAGCCTGTGCAACAAGCGACAAACTGGTGGCCGAGATAAAAACAGATAACAACTTCTTTTTCATGATGTGGATTACTCAAATTGGTATGAAACAGAAAACTCAAACCTCTTTAGCAATCGACATGCCATATATTATTTGGCAATTAAATTTGATTGTTATCCAGAAAAAACCTTTATTTACGAGGCGGGAAAGCATTGTCGCAATGTTTGCAACAAATCATTTTTTTTCGAGGTGTAGATATACAAACACTTGCCGACTATTTAAATTCATCAGAGCTGTTTGCATTTGAACACTTGCCAATAATTCGGTAAAAAAGTTATAAGCTTATAATTGAGAAGGGCGTTTTTATCGTCTTACTATTTTCCCAATAAGCGTGATAAGGAACAGGGGAATTAACATCAGGAAGAGTTGTTGCAGGCCGATCAGATCACCCAGCACCCCCCCAAAGATGGCGCCCACCAGAGAACCGGACATATTAAAAAGATTGTAGACAGCTGCCAGCTTGCTCTTGTTGACTTGCAGTTGACTGAGTTGCGCTGTACGAGTGAGCGTAATCAAGGCAGAACCATTGGCGAGCAACAGGGTGCCCAACGCCAACCAGATAAAATTGACACAGGAGCCAAGTAATCCCAGGCCGGTCAGCGAAAGCAGAATACTAAGAAACTGCAACCGCTCTCGCGGCACCAGATTGAGCAGATACCCAAGAAAGAAGGAAGCCAATACCAGAGTAACTCCCTGTACAGTGAGCAAGCTTACCGCCTGCACCTGGGATAATCCGGCAACTGTCAAAGCCAGTACAAGAATAAATGTAGTAAATATGGTCGTTGCCAGGCTGTTCACAAATTCGATAACGCAGGCGCCGCGTATCGCTTCTATACGCCACAAGTCGCGCAACTCTCCCACCACTGTCGACAGGCTGCTGGTCTTCCCGGTGACTTCTGCTTCTTCTTCGGATTCCGGCAGAATCCTGTGGCCATAAATCATCATGAAACCGAAGAGTGACGCCACCAGAAAATAACAGACAAAGTAGCCTCCGTTCTCAATCAACAAGCCGCCCAGTACGGGACCTGCGATGGACATACCAAAGGATTGGGCGCCGCGAAACCAGCCGGCGCGATTCAGGCCAATCGCCGGCAACTGAATCAGAAACGAACTGTTGAGTGATACCATGCGAAAGGGCACAGAGAGGCAGATCATGCCCCGCAGCACAGCAAGCACATACCAGGCGCCGGCCCAGGGCATGATGGCGTTAAACAACATGGGAATAAAATTGGACAACGCATAAATGCGGCGAGCGCCATAGCGGGCGATAACAAAACCCGCTGGCAAGGTGACAATCAGACGACCAAAGGCTTCAAGCGATGCTATGTATCCAATCTGGGCATTGCTTGCCCCCAGATGCAATGCATAAAAAGTAGTAGCCACGCGCCCCATGCCCACAGCAATGCTGCTGATGATCACCAGCAGCATAAATCTATACAAACCGGATGCCACACTCAAAAATCGAAACTCAACAGAGTTAATGCTCATGTCAACTCCGCAAGGCTACGCATTGCCCACCAGCTTTGCTTTACCACCATATGTCTGCAATTCCAGCAGATGGGCATAGGCACCCTGGGGTCGTTTTGCGAGATCCGCATGGGAGCCCTGCTCGACAATGCGGCCATGGCGCACCACCAAAATGGTATCGGCGTTCATGATGGTACTCAGCCGGTGAGCTATGGCCACCGAAGTGCGTTTGTCCATGAGTTTTTCCAAGCCTTTTTGCACCAGCTGTTCGGATTCCGAATCCAGGGCACTGGTGGCCTCATCGAGAATAATCAGCTGGGGATCTTTCAGAATGGCTCTTGCAATAGCAACCCGCTGCTTTTCGCCGCCAGACAATTTGATTCCCCGCTCGCCTACCAGCATGTCGTACCCCCGTTCAAGCCGCTGAATAAAAGCGTGAGCATTGGCGAACTCGGCAGCCCTGTGAATATCTTCCTCACTGGCACCGGGTTTGGCGAAGGCAATGTTTTCTCCGATGCTGTCATTGAACAGCGCAACATCCTGCAGCACTATACCCATCAATGCCCTGAGACTCTGCTGCTGATATTCACGCAGATCCCGACCATTGACATATATGCATCCCTCAGTGGGATCATAAAATCTCATCAGCAGTTTCACTATGGTGGACTTGCCGCTGCCACTGCCACCCACCAGCGCCAGGGTTTCACCCGCCCTGACTTCAAAGGATACCTGCCGCAATGCAAAGTCCTCGCTGCCAGGATAGCGGAAGCTGACATTGTCAAAGCGAATGCTTTCGATATGGGCAAGCGGTTGGGCGTCGGGTTGATCCGGCTGTTCCGACGCCACATCCAGCAGTTCAATCAGTCGTTCTGCCGCGCTTTCAATTTCACCCGCCTGATTCACCTGCCGGGCGATGGGTTCCACAGTGCTGATCAGACTCTGGGTCAATGTCAACACCAGCAGAATATCGCCAACGGTATATTTGCCGCGTAGAGCGCCGTAAACGATAAAGGACACAGACGCCAGTATGGCCAGGGTGTTGATCAGGTTAAGCGCCTGTTCCGATTTCCATTGGGTTTTATGCAGCTTGTCGCGTTGCACTTTCCATTTGGCTTGGGAACTGTCGTAACGCTTTTTGACAAAATCCTCACCACCAAAACTGCGCACTGTAGCTATATTGCCCACCATTTCAGCCAGAAGACCGGCCATGCGCCCGGCCTGTTCCTGCCAACCCTTGCGATAGGGTTTGGTCCAACCGATGGTGCGATAGGAAATCCAGAAATTGAGCAGCAAAACACCCACCATAATGACGCCCACCAGCGGCGCCTTGAATAGCAGAACAATGACGATAAAGATCATCTGCAGGATATTGGCCAGCACACCTTCGGTGAGCGAAGACAGCCACATGGTAATGGTGATGATGTTGCCGAACCTGTCCATGATTTCACCCACACGGGTGCGTTCAAAATAATCGATGGACTTGCGTGTCATATTGTCAAACACCCGCTGGCGGAAGGTGCTAACCGTACCCAGCCAGAGATCATCCGCCTGCCGCTTCTGTATTGCGCCCAGCAGAACCACACCCAAACGCAACGCAATGAAGGTGCTCAGTAGCAGAAAGACAATATAACTGGCCTCTTCATAGCTGAGCGCGCCGGACAGCAGGCGCGAAATCACATCTACTATGCCTTTGTAGATATAGGGCGTTGCTGTGCCTATCAGGCCAAATGCAACACCCACCACCAGAATAGCGGTCAGCCGTCCTCGATACTCGGGAATAAACTGAATTGCTCGCCAGATATTGTTCATTGATGAATGGACTCCTTTTAGTAAGCTCAACGGCTTATTGCTGCCCCGAATTCGACTTATAAAAGGATATAAATCAACTCTTGTACGACTAGCACAAACCACGCAGTTCCGCTTTAGCACAAACTGCGCCAATTCCCAAGACGATTAAATCTCTTGATTTAAAGCGGTTTTAGATGGAGTTTTTCGAAAAAAGGCAACAGCCTGTTGTTTTTGCAGCAGGCTGTTGTACAGAGATGTTTAACAAACAACAGAGGAAGTGGATCCAGCCTCGTTAAACGCCGGGCTGCGCAGCGTTGAATCCGGCAGGAAGCCATGTCTTTTTAAGAAGGTACGCATCACGTTGCGCGACACACCCAGAAGCGCTGCCGTGTGCACCTGATTGTGGTGGCAGTATTCGAATGCCTCCTGCACGATAAGTTGCTCCAGACGTTCAAAATGAGCGTCTTCGCTGCCCTCGCGGAATAGCTTCTGCAATTGCTGCGCAATAATCTGCAACGGTTCATCATCTACCCGACTCGGAGCAGGCGTAGCGGAGTGAATTTCTGTTCTGTTCTGCTGTTGCTGCGTATAAAGCCGCTCCCAGCCGCCAGTCACCTTCAGGTGTTCCGGTTTGATAGGCTCATCGCCGGAAACCAGAATGGCAAAATGAATCACGTTTTCCAGTTCGCGAATATTTCCTGGCCAGGCATAGCTCAGCATCAACTCAACAGCTTCTGGTGAAAATTCCGCCTTTTTCAGTCCCATGCGCTGCGTGTAGGTGCGCAAAAAGTGCTCTGCCAGAGGTAATATGTCTCCCGGCCGCTCGCGCAGTGGCGGCAGATGCACCTGAGCAATATTAATGCGGTACAAGAGATCGCGACGGAAATGGCCCGCGTTTACCGCATAATCCAGATCCACATTGGTCGCCGCCACCAGTCGCACATTGATAGGAATACTTTTGCGCGAACCTATGCGCACCACTTCGCGCTCCTGCAACACCCGCAACAATTTCACCTGCAACGGCAGCGGCAGATCGCCAATTTCATCGAGAAACAATGTGCCGCCATTGGCCGCCTCAAACCAACCTTCGCGGCGCCCAGATGCGCCGGTAAAAGATCCCGCTTCATGACCAAAGAGTTCACTTTCAGCTAGTTGATCGCTGATGGCACCACAGTTGACTGCGAGAAACGGTCCCTTGCGTCCACTCAGGTGATGAATATGCCGCGCCACCAGTTCCTTGCCTGTACCCGTTTCGCCGCCGATCAAAACCGGCGCCTCACTGGGCGCAACCCGCTCTATATAGTTGAGCAGATTGGCAGACACAGGATCGGAAAAAACCAGTGCTTTGGCCCGCACAGATAAAGGCTGAGCATTCCCACCTTCAAGGGAAAGAATCATTGGCTGCTGTGGGTCTCGACTCTCAGTCATTTCTCAGTAGGCATCTGTAAATAAAAATAAAATCTAAAAAGCTGATGGCGGCAGTATAGAATTTGGCTTTTGTTTTATTAAGTAATTTATAGACATATAGGGAACCTCTGAAAAATTCAGCTTAAATCCAAAAAAATTCCGATTCATAAAATAAATCAGAATTTTTCGATAAAACTACCGCTTTTTACATCTCTTTCTGCCTGAAATTTGCGCAATC
>Ga0182793_1000899_pt1 | contig 20131 bp, 9 predicted proteins | sample Passage237A_FD_130498 | JGI IMG/M metagenome (GOLD analysis project Ga0182793, IMG submission 130498) | Cellulose adapted compost microbial communities from Newby Island Compost Facility, Milpitas, CA, USA - Passage2 37A (version 2) (version 2) ... | reverse complement strand
GACGCCATCCTGGCGCAGGACAAGCGCGCCCGCGTGGCCTGCGAGACCCTGGTGAAGACCGGCGCCGCCATCGTCGCCGGCGAGGTGACCACCACCGCCTGGGTGGACATCGAGGCGCTGGCGCGCCGCATCATCAACCAGATCGGCTACGACAACTCCGGCGTCGGCTTCGACGGCCACACCTGCGCCATCATCAACATGCTCGGCAAGCAGTCCCCGGACATCGCCGCCGGCGTGGACCGCAAGAAGCCGGAGGAACAGGGCGCGGGCGACCAGGGCCTGATGTTCGGCTACGCCTGCAACGAGGCGCCGGAGTTCATGCCGGCCCCGATCTACTACTCGCACCGCCTGGTCGAGCAGCAGGCCAAGGTCCGCAAGAAGAAGAACTCGCCGCTGCCGTGGCTGCGCCCGGACGCCAAGAGCCAGGTCACCCTGCGCTACGACGGCAACAAGGTGGTGGGCCTGGACGCGGTGGTGCTGTCGACCCAGCACGACCCGGGCATCAGGCACAAGGACATCGTCGAGGGCGTCTACGAGTACATCCTCAAGCCGGTGCTGCCGAAGAAGTGGCTGGAGACGCTGCCGAAGAAGAAGCTGCACATCAACCCGACCGGCATCTTCGTGATCGGCGGCCCGGTGGGCGACTGCGGCCTGACCGGCCGCAAGATCATCGTCGACACCTACGGCGGCATGGCCCGCCACGGTGGCGGCGCGTTCTCGGGCAAGGATCCGTCGAAGGTGGACCGTTCGGCCGCCTACGCCGCCCGCTACGTGGCCAAGAACGTGGTCGCCGCCGGCCTGGCCGACAAGTGCGAGGTGCAGGTCTCCTACGCCATCGGCGTGGCCGAGCCGACCTCGATCTCGGTGACCACCTTCGGCACCGGTCGCATCCCGGATGCCCAGATCGAGAAGCTGATCCGCAAGCACTTCGACCTGCGCCCGTACGGCATCATCAAGATGCTGGACCTGGTCCATCCGGTCTACCAGGCCACCGCCGCCTACGGCCACTTCGGCCGCAAGCCGTTCGAGCTCAGCTACACCGACGGCGCCGGCAAGAAGCAGGTCGCCACCGCCTTCTCCTGGGAGAAGACCGACAAGGCCGAGGCCCTGCGCGCCGACGCCAAGCTCAAGTAAGCCTCGCTGCAAGCCGTATCGAAAGGCCGCCTCCGGGCGGCCTTTCTTTTGCCTCCTCGCCGGAGGCACCGGCCACCTGCCGCCTGTTCCGCCGACGACCGGCGGCTGCTGCAACCATTCCCCTGCGCTAGGATCGACGCATGAGTCAGGACGACGATCGCAGGCCACTGGCCTCAAGGAACACCGGCTGGGCGCGGGCCATCGCTGCCGCCCTCGCCCGCTCCTCCATCACCCCCAACCAGATCTCGGTGGCCAGCGTGCTGTTCGCCGCCGCCGGCGCGGCCGCCCTGCTGCTGTTGCCTGCCCCCGCTGGCCCGCTGCTCGCCACACTGGGCATCCAGCTGCGCCTGCTGTGCAACCTGTTCGATGGCATGGTCGCTATCGAGGGCGGCAAGCAGACAGCGACCGGCGCCCTGTACAACGAGTTTCCCGACCGCGTTGCCGACTCGCTGCTGATCGTCGCCCTCGGCTACGCGGCCGGCCAGCCCTGGCTGGGCTGGTGCGGTGCCCTGCTGGCGGCGCTCACCGCCTACATCCGCCAGACCGGCGCCGGCCTTGGCCTGGGCCACGACTTCCGCGGGCCGATGGCCAAGCAGCAGCGGATGTTCGCCATGACCGCGGGCTGCGTGCTTGCGGCGCCATCGCCATGGTGGCCGTTTGCCGCGCAGATGCTCGAGGTGGCGGCGATGGTGATCGCGCTGGGCTCGCTGGCCACCTGCATCACCCGCACGCGTGCGATCGCCATAGCGCTGCGCGGACGCGCCCCGTGATCGACGCCCTCCTCGTCGCCGCCAGCAAGGCGCTGGTCGGTGCGTATCCGCGCTGGATCGGCTGCGCTCCCGAACCGCGGCAGCGCATCTACTTCGCCAACCACGCCAGCCACCTGGACACGGTGGCGCTGTGGTCGGCCCTGCCACCCGCGCTGCGCCGGCAGACCCGCCCCGTGGCCGCGCGCGACTACTGGGGCAAGGGCGCGCTGCGCCGCCTGGTCGCCGGCCGCGGACTCAATGCGGTGCTGATCGACCGCAACCGCGAGCAGCCCGGCGCCGATCCGCTGGCGCCGCTGCGCGAGGCGCTTGAGCGCGGCGACTCGCTGATCCTGTTCCCCGAAGGCACGCGCAATCCGGAGCCTGAACTGCTGCCCTTCCGCGCCGGCCTCTACCACCTGGTCGCGCAATACCCCCAGGTGGAACCGGTGGCCGTGCACCTCGACAACGCCCGCCGCAGCATGCCCAAGGGCAGCCTGCTGCCGGTGCCGCTGATCTGCACCGTGCGCTTCGGCGCGCCGCTGCCGCTGCTGCCGGGCGAGGACAAGGCCGGCTACCTGGAACGCGCGCGCGAAGCGGTGCGCGCGCTGGCACCGGCGACCACCTGGTAGGGACACACGACGGCCATGGATACCCTCGACCTCAACGGCTTCCTGCGCAGCGCCCTGGCGCCACAGCGCTTCTGGTGGCTGATCGGCGGCGTGATCGGACTGCTGGTGCTGGCCACGCTCATCGGCACGCTGCTGGCGCGCAGCCGTCCGGGACCGGTGGTGGAGAACCTCAACGCCCGCATCCGCGCCTGGTGGGTGATGGCCGCGGTGCTGCTGGTGTGCTTCCTCGCCGGCAAGATCGCCACCCTGGTGCTGTACGGCCTGCTTTCGTTCCTGGCCCTGCGCGAGTTCCTCACCCTCACCCCGACCCGGCGCGGCGACCACCTGTCGCTGTGCCTGTGCTTCTACATCGCCATCCCGCTGCAGTACTTCCTGATCGGGATCGAGTGGTACGGCCTGTTCGTCATGTGCATCCCGGTGTACGGCTTCCTGCTGTTGCCGGCAGTGGCCGCGCTGCAGGGCGACACCACCGGCTTCCTCGAGCGCACCACCAAGGTGCAATGGGGCCTGATGCTGACGGTGTACTGCCTGAGCCACGCGCCGGCGCTGATGCTGCTGAAGATCCCCGGTTACGAGGGCCAGAACCTGCTGCTGCTGTTCTACCTGCTGCTGGTGGTGCAGCTGTCGGACGTGCTGCAGTACGTATTCGGCAAGTTGTTCGGACGCACCCTGCTGGCGCCGCAGGTCAGCCCATCCAAGACCGTGGAGGGCCTGGTCGGTGGCGGCCTGGCGGCGACCGCGGTCGGCGCGGCGCTGTGGTGGGCGACGCCGTTCTCGCCGCTGGAATCAGCGGGACTTTCGGCGCTGATCGTGCTGTGCGGCTTCCTCGGCGGGCTGGCCCTGTCGGCGGTCAAGCGCAGCCTTGGCGCCAAGGACTGGGGCGAGATGATCGAAGGCCACGGCGGCGTGCTCGACCGCCTGGATTCGGTGGTGTTCGCCGCCCCGGTGTTCTTCCACGTGGTGCGCTACGGCTTCCAGTAGGGCCGGGCGCGGCAGGCTCAAAGCCGCACGCTCACCCGCACCTCCTCCGCCCCGCCCGCGCGCGCGGCCACCACCCGCCCGCCAATGCGCTCGAAGGCCAGGTCCATGCGCGCCTGGCCCACGTCCAGGCTCTCCACCCGCAACCGCTCCACGCCCGGCGGCAGCTGCGGATGCTCGATGGACACCTCGCCCGCCAGCGCATCGACTTCCAGGCCCAGGCAGGCCTGCAGCAGCATGAACACCGATCCGGCCGCCCAGGCCTGCGGCGTACAGGCCACCGGATAGGCGATCGGCGGCTCGCCGGCGCTGCGCGGAAAGCCGCAGAACAGCTCCGGCAGGCGCATGTCGAAATGGGTGGCCGCCTCGAACACCTCGCCCAGCAGCCGCACGGCCTGGCGGCGCGCGCCGTAGCGGGCCATGCCGGCCGCGCACAGGGCCACGTCGTGCGGCCACACCGAACCGTTGTGGTAGGACATCGGGTTGTAGCGCGGCTGGTCGCTGGCCAGGGTGCGCACGCCCCAGCCGTTGTCGAAGCGCGGCGAGGCCAGTTGGGCGATTACCCGCTGCGCGCGTCCGGGCGCCGGAAGACCGACGTAGAGCAGGTGGCCAGGGTTGGAGGCCAGCACCCGGCACATGCGGCCGGCCCCGTCACGGGCCAGGGCATAGAAGTCCAGGCCCTCGTCCCAGAAGCGTGCCTCCACGGTGGCACGCAGGCGTTCGGCCCGCTCCGCCCAGCCGGCGGCGGCAGCCATCTCGCCCCGCTCGTGCGCCAGGGACGCCATCGTCCGCAGCGCTTCCCAGGCGTAGCCCTGCACCTCGACCAGGGCGATCGGGCCTTCGGGCAGGCTGCCATCCTCGTGGAAGACCGAGTCGCTGCTGTCCTTCCAGCCCTGGTTGGACAGGCCGCTGGCCTCCCCGCGCGCGTAGGCCAGCAGGCCGTCGGGATCGGCATCGCAGCTGCGCTCGATCCAGCCCGCCGCCCGCTGCAGCGCCGGCCACAGCTGGTCGATGAAGGCGCGGTCGCCGGTACGGCGGAAATAGCGCCCGGCCAGCACCAGGAACAGCGGGGTGGTGTCCACGCCACCGTAGTACAGGCCGAATGGAACCTCGCCCAGTGCCGCCATCTCGCCCTTGCGGGACTCGTGCATGATCTTGCCCGGTGCCGAGTCGCGGAAGCTGGAGTCCTCCGCGGCCTGGCGCTCGGCCAGGTAGGCCAGCACGCCGCGCGCCAGCCCCGGGTCCAGCCACAGCATCTGCAGCGCGGTAATGATCGCGTCGCGCCCGAACGGGGTGGAGAACCAGGGGATGCCGGCATACGGGTAGCGCCCGGAAGGCAGGTCGCTGGCCAGCAGGGCGATGTCGGTGCGCGAGCGTTCCACCCAGGCGTCGAACAGCAGGCCGCCGCCGCACAGGCGCGCACCTGGACGGCGGCGGGCGCGCAGCGCCCGCCGTGCCTGGGCCATGGCGCGGCGGTGGCGGGTGGCCTCGGGCTGGCCGGCCTCGGCACCGGCCTCCAGGTACAGGGTGAAGTGCTCGCGCGGCCCGAGCAGCAGTTCGAAGCGCGCCATCCCGCCGTCGAGCCTGTCGGGCGCCTGCGAGAAGGCGATCACCGTGCAGCGCTCGACCCCGTCCAGGCCCTGGTAGCGCAGGCTCACGCGGTCGGCCTGGGCCTGCACCCGGGGATAGCTGCCGCGGCGCGCACGCTGCATGCCGCGTACCTCGAACATGTCCAGGAAGTCGGCGCCGAACTCCAGGGTCAGCGGCACCGCAACCGGCATGCGGTCGTAGTTGGCGCAGGTGATGCGCTCGTGCAGCCGTCCCTGCCACAGGAACCGCGAGCGTTCCAGGTGGATCACCCCCCTGGCGGCCGCCGCGCTGGCGCCAATCGGCGGCAGCGGGCGGTTGGTCAGGTGTGCGGTGAACACCACCCGGTCGTGCGCGGTGGCCGCGCTGAGCAGGGTCGGCGCCTGGCCGTCGATGCCCAGCCGCAGCCGTGACAGGATCCGGGTGCCATCGTGGAACAGGCCGTCGGCCACCTCGCCGCCGTGGATGTCACCGGAGGCATCGCTGACCAGGAAGCTGTCGCCATCCTTGAGCGAGTAGCCGCTCTGGCGGCTGGCCGGGAGCGTGCGGGCCATGCGCATGGTTCAGGCCCTGCGCTGGAAGGCGTCGCCATCGTTGGCCGCACTGCCTTCCGTGGCCAGCAGCCGGCGGTACAGGTCCAGGTAGGCGCGGGCCATCACCGTGGACGAGAAACGGCGCTCGAACACCCGGCGGATGGTGCTGCGGTCCAGCTCGGGCAGGCGTTGCACCGCGGCGATCGCCTCGTCCATCGACGCGACGATGAAGCCGGTCACGCCGTGCTCGACCACCTCGCGCACCGATCCGTGGTCCCAGGCGATCACCGGCGTGCCACAGGCCATGGCCTCGATCATCACCAGGCCGAAGGGTTCGGGCCAGTCGATCGGGAACAGCAGCGCGGCGGCGTGGCCGAGGAATTCCGGCTTGCGGGCATCGTCGATCTCGCCGATGAAATCCACCCCGGACGAATCCACCATCGGTTCGATCCGGTCGCGGAAGTACACCGCGTCGGCGGCATCGACCTTGGCCGCCATGCGCAGCGGCATCCCCGCGCCCGCGGCGATCTGGATGGCACGGTCCGGGCGCTTCTCCGGGGAGATCCGCCCCAGGAAGGCCAGGTAGTCGCCGCGCGGCGACGGCGGCGGCTGCAGCAGGTCGGTGGGCAGGCCGTGGTGCACGGTGCCCATCCAGTTGGCGAAGCGCAGCGGCTGGCGCTGCTGGGCCGAGATCGACACCAGCGGATAGCGCGGCCAGCGCCGGTAGGCCTCGGCCAGGCCTGCCAGGTCCAGGCGCCCGTGCAGGGTGGTCAGGGTGCGCCCGGCCAGCTCCTCGAACATCGGGAAGTGCAGCAGGTCGACGTGGAAATGCAGCACGTCGAACTCGCCGGCGCGGCGCCGCACCTCGTGCAGCATGGCCAGGTGCGCGGCCACGTCGGACTTGAGCGGCTGCGGATCCAGGCGCAGGGCCTGCTCGCGCACCGGCACCAGCCGGGCGCGGGTGCGGCTGTCGCCGCTGGCGAACACTGTCACCTCGTGGCCGAGGTCGGCCTGGGCGTCGGCCAGGTAGGCGACGATGCGCTCGGTGCCGCCATACAGGCGCGGCGGCACGGCTTCGTACAGGGGGGCGATATGGGCGATGCGCATGTCCGTCCCCCCTCAGCAAGGCCGGAGGCCCCGGCCGCGGACCGACTGCCCGCGCGCGTGGTGGTACGTGATCGACGTAGTGGCGTTCATCGTGCTCCTCCTCGTTGCGGTCGCCGGCGGCAAGCCACGGGCCACGCCCGCGCCCCCCGGAGGGGCGCGGGCAACGCAAAGGGACGCACGGCCAGCATCGTCGACCGGCCCGGAAAACCCACGGGTGGACGATGGGAGGTGGCTCCGCGGCCGGCCGTGGACGCCGCCGCAGCGGGCAGATAGGGGCGATGCCGGGACTTTCAAGAGGCCGCCGGGCGGCCGCCCCCGGCGACCGCCCCGCCCCCCGGGTTCAGTGCGCCGGCCCCGGGTCCAGCAAGGCCTCCACCCCGTACAGGCGGCCATTGGCCACGACCTTGCGCACCCGGGTGGTGGCGGTGATGTCCTCCAGCGGATTGCCCTGGACCAGGACGATGTCGGCCAGCTTGCCGGCCTCCAGGCTGCCCGCATCCAGGCCCAGCTCCCGCGCCGGCTCCAGGGTGGCGCTGCGCAGGGCCTGGTAGGGACTCAGCCCCGCATCGACGTAGGAAGCGATCTCGGCATGCAGGTGCAGCGCGATCGGGGTGTCGGTACCGGCCAGCAGGCGCCCGCCGGCGGCATGGATGTCGCGGATGGCACGGCTGCTGCCCCCATCGGGGGTGACCACCGGCAGGCGCCCGTCGCTGCCGGCCTGGCGCACCGACGCCTGGGCCCAGCCCGGGTACAGGGCCAGGCGCGGGTCCTCGCGCAGCGCCGGGTCGCGCGCCAGCAGCGCCGGCAACGAACCGAAGTGGGTGGGCGAGAGCGCGCGCCCGCTGCGGCCGAAGATCTGCACCACGTCCTCGTAGCTGCGTCCCTGTGGCCCGTGCTTGGGGGAATAGCCGCGGCGGCTGGTGGCGCCCAGGTGTTCGGTGGCGTCCACTCCGACCAGCGCTGCCGGGTACACCTCGTGGGTGGAGACCGGGATGCCGTGGGCATGGGCGAACTCGACCAGGCGCCGCTGCTGGCGGTCGGGCAGGCGCACGTAGCTCTTGAGCAGGTCGTGGCGCAGGGCCGCGGCGCGCTGCAGTTCCAGCTCCAGGTGATCCGGCCCGGCCAGGGCCACGCCCATCTTGTAATAGACCCGCTGCCACTCGAACAGATGGCCGGTGGTGTAGATCCGCGGGCCGATGCGCACGCCTGCCTCCACCGCCTCGCGGTCCTCCACCCCGTGGTAGGGCAGGTTGCCCGGATCGCGCACCGTGGTCACGCCATAGGCCAGCCAGGCGCGGTGCTGGGCCTCGCCGAAGTCCTTCTGCACGTGGGCGTGGTATTCAACCAGGCCGGGCATGGCGGTCAGCCCGCGCGCCTCCACCACCACATCGCCCGGTCGCGGCTGCAGGCCGCCAGGCGCGGTGATGGCGGCGATGCGGTTGCGCTCGACCAGGATGTCGGCCACACCGCGCGCCTGCGCCGACACCCCGTCCACCAGCTGGCCCACGCGCAGCAGCAGCCGCCCCTGCGGTATGGCCGGGCTGTAGCGCAAGGGGACCTCGACCCTGGTGATGCGACCGCTGGACACATCCACCGTCTCCAGGCAGTCGTCGGACTGGTAAAGCAGGGTGCGGGAGTCGCCCGACCAGCTGGGCGCATGGGCGATGGCCCGGGTCAGCGCGCGCGGCTCCTCCTGCGGCCTGCCCTCGGCATCCACCGGCCATACATGCAGCAGGCCGCCGTATACCGCCGCCATCCGCCTGCCGTCGGGCGACCACACCGGGCCGGCGCCGCCGCGGGTGTCGATCGACTGCCCACCCTTGGGCGCGAACCAGCGCGGCCCACCCAGGCCCGCGTCCGGATCGGCCGGGAATACGTAGACCTGGTTGCTGCCCTCGCGGAAGCTCTTCGAAAACGGTGCCACCAGTGCCAGCGCGATCCAGCGCCCGTCCGCCGACCAGGTGGGATTGCCCGGCTGGGCCAGGGACGGCTGGACCCGGGTGACCTTGCCGCTGGCCACCTCCAGCACCGACACCGCCGCCACGCCCCAGCGCCCGTCCACTTCCAGGAAGGCGATGCGCCGACCATCCGGCGACCAGGCCGCGCCCAGGGCCTGGGTCGGCAGGCGGGTGAGCTGGCGCGAACGGCCGCTGGCCAGGTCGTGGATCCAGAGCTGTGGCAGGTCGCCGCCGCGGTCGGAGGACCAGGCCAGCTGGCGCCCGTCCGGCGACCACGCCGGATCGGTATCCAGGTAGCGATCCCGGGTGAGGTTGCGCGGCTGCCCGCCCAGCGGCTGCAGGTAGAGATCGCCAAGCGCGGCATAGGCCAACTGCCGGCCATCCGGCGACAGCACCGGGCGAACGATGCCCAGGGCCGGGCGCGGCGCGGTGGAATCGAAGTCGCGCAGGCGCCGCGGGTAGTGCGGCCGGGTGACTTCCAGCTGCGCGCTGAAGGCGACCTCGCGGGCCGCGGCGCGCGGCGCCGGGCGATGGCGGATGCGGCCATCGGCCACGTAGTAGAAACCCTTGCCATGCCAGGAGGCCTTGAACGGGAACACGTTCTCGTCAGCACTCACCACCACTCCATCCACTTCCAGGCGGCTGGACTGGCGCTCCTGCACCACATAGGCCAGCTCGCCGCCAGGACCGTAGGACGGCGCTTCCAGGCTGGCGCCAGGCGCGGCCGCGCGCAGCAACTGCTCGGCGCCGCCGCCGGCATCGACCTGCCACAGGCCCGAGTCCTGCCCGCGCCGGCTCACGTAGGCGATGCGACGGCCATCGGGCGACCAGGTCGGCGCGCGGTTCTCGTGGCCATTGTCGGTGAGCTGGTGCAGCGCACCGCTGTCCAGCTCCAGCACCCAGATGTTGTAGCCGGGCCGGCCACCGCGCGCGGGGCGGTCGGAGGCAAAGGCGATGCGGCGGCCATCCGGCGACCAGGCCGGCTCGCGATCGTCATGGATCCCGGAGGTGAGCTGGCGCAGGTCGCTGCCATCGGCGGCCACCGACCACAGGTCGTAGCCACCGTCGCGGTAGGCGAAGAAGGCGATGCGGCGGCCATCGGGGGACCACACCGGCTGGCGGATGTCGTCGAACACCCCGCTCACCCGCCTGGCGCGCCCACCGCTGGCCGGCAACAGCCACAGGCTGCCCTGCAGGTCCAGGGCCAGGCTGCGCCCGTCCGGCGACACACTGGCCGCCATCGAGGTGCCTTCGTGCACGTCGAAGCGGATACCCTGCCCGCGCCCGTCCTCCGCCGCCGCACCCAGTGGCGGCACCAGCAGTGGCATGCCCAGGGCCAGGGCCGCGGCCAGCACGAGCGCACCCAGGCCGCCGCGGCACGCGCGTGCGCCTGCCCACGCCCTCACCAGCTGAACTCCACGCCGACCGACCAGGCACCGCCGTCGGAAGTGATCGGCCCGCTCTCCGAATAGGCCCACTTGGCGGCAGGCCCGACCAGCGGCTCGGGCAGCTTGCCCGGCTTGACGTCGAACAGGTTGGTCACGTTGGCCACCAGGCGGGCGCGTTCGCCCAGGCGCACGGCCAGGTCCAGGTCGGTGATCCACAGCCCGCCGTTGTCGTACTCGATCTCGGTCTGCCCGGCCCAGGGTCCGCTGGTAGGCACGGTGGAGGGCGTGCCGAAACGGCGGATCCTGCCGTAATGGGTCTGGCGCAGGCTCAGGTCCCAGCGGTCCAGGCGCCAGCCCAGGGTCAGCACTTCCTTGTTGCGCGGGGTCAGGAAGCGCAGGTTCTGCTGCTGGCCGACGGTGAACACCGGCACATCGAAAGCGGCCAGCACCTGCGGGGTATCCGCAATCCCGGTGATTTGGGTGTCGTTGTAATGGGTGGCCAGGCTCCAGCGGAAGGTGCCGAAACGGCCCAGGTCGTGCTGGGCGTCGGCCACCAGCTCCACCCCGCGCGAGCGGGTGTCGGCGGCGTTGATGAAGTAGTTGGCGCCGGCATCGGCGGGCAGGCCGACCGCGGCCACCAGCGCACCGGACCCGGGGAAGATCGCCTCGCGGATGGAGGTCGACAGCGCGATGCGGCCGTCCACGTCGATCTGGTAGGCGTCCACGGCCAGGTTCACCGGACCCAGGGTGGCGACCAGGCCCAGGCTGAGGTTGGTGGACTTCTCCGGCTCCAGCGGGCGCGCGCCCAGGGCCTGGGCCTGGGCCGAGCCCACCGCCAGGGTGTGGCCGACCCAGGTGTTCCAGTTGTTGAGCTTCTTGTAGGCCTGGGCGCCCAGGGTCGGGGCCTGGAAGCCGTTGGAAGCGGTGGCGCGCAGGGCCAGCGCGGGGCTGAAGTCATAGCGGGTGGAGATGCGCCCGATCCAGGTGCTGCCGAAGTCGGAGTAGCGCTCGTGGCGCGCGGCCAGGCTGAGCAGCCAGGCATCGGCCGGATACAGCGACAGCCCGGCATAGGCGGCGCGGCTGTTACGGGTGGAATCGACTTCCTCCTCCGGGCGGTAGCCATAGGTGGCCTGGGCACCGCTGCCGGCGGCATGGCCCAGCGGCTTGCCGGCGTTGGGGCCATCGAGGATGGGCTGGCCACCGTGGGCCCAGGACTGGTAGTCGCCCTGTGTGATCTGGTGGTTCTCGAGACGGTACTCCAGGCCCAGCGACAGCTCGGCCGGGCGCGCGCCCCAGCCGTCGAAGTTGCGGCGCAGGTCGTAGTTGGTGGTCCAGGCCTTGTAGTCCAGGTTGCCGATGTGGAAGCGGGTCTGGCTGTCCAGGCCGAAGCTGGGATTGACCGTGTCGTGCGAGCCGATTTCAGCGAAGTTGCGGCCGAAGCTGCTGCTCAGCTCCCAGCTCCACGCCTCGCCCAGGCCCCTGAGCCCGGCCAGCAGCTCGTAATCGCGCTCGCGCTGGTCGTTGATCGGCGAATATCCGTCCGGGTAGATCGCGCGCACGTTCTCGTTGCGCAATGGCAGGCGGAAGCCGTTGAAGGACTCGGCGTCGCGATAGGCGGTGGTCAGCAGCGCATAGGCATCGACCCGCTCGTTCAGCGGCAGGCCCGCGTCCAGCGTGGCGGCAATGGTGGTGTACGGGGTCTGGCCGTTGATCTGCTGCAGGCGCGGGTCGCGGGTGGCCTCGCGCGGGTCCGGCGTGGCCCCCGGCGGCAGCCGCGGGCTGGACAGGCTGCCCAGCGGCAGCACCGGGTTTCCGTCGGCGTCCAGGGGAAAGTAGTAGAGCATGTCGTCCGGCGCCGGCGCGCCGCGATAGGTCCGCTCGCGACGGTCGTACTGCACGGTGGCGTAGAGGTGGCCGGCCTCGCCCAGGGCGAACCCTCGGCCCAGGCGCGCCGACAGGTTGCCGCCCTCGCCGTCGAAGAACTCGCCGGCACGCAGCGAAGCCTGGCCGCCCTCGGCGTCCTTGCGGGTGATGATGTTGATGACCCCGGCGATGGCATCCGATCCGTAGATGGCCGAGGCACCATCGCGCAGCACCTCGATGCGCTCGATCGCCGAGGTCGGGATCAGGCCCAGGTCGGCCGGCTGCGCCGCTTCCGATCCGCCGGCGCCGACGCTGGCGGTGGCATGGCGGCGCTTGCCATTGACCAGCACCAGGGTGTGGCCGGGGCTGAGTCCGCGCAGGTAGGCACCACGCACCACCCGCGAGGCCAGGCCATTGGAAGGCTGCGACGGCAGGGTCAGCGAGGGCACCAGCACCTGCAGCGCCTCCAGCAGGTCGGTCTTGCTGGCCTTCTGCACTTCCTCGGCGCAGATGATGTCGATGGGCGCTTCGCTGCTCTTGACCGTGCGCCCGCTCAGGCGGCTGCCGGTGACGATCACCGTATCCAGGGTCGGGCCGGCGCTGGCGCCCGAAGCTTCGGCGGCCTCCCCGGCCGTGGCCGGCGCGGCGTGCGCACCGGCGGCCAGGATCTGGGCGACAAGACTGGCAAGCAGCAGGCGGCGCACGGCCTGCGGACGCGGGGCGGACATCCTGGTCTCTCCTTCGATCGCGGTGGGGGCTGGCGCGGCGGCCAGCGCAGCACCAGGGCCGCGATCTTGCGCAGCGCAGCACGCCAGCGTCCACGCGAAAACACGCGTTTCTTATGGCCTGGTTTCATAGCCAAACGACCCGTGGTAATGGTCTGCTGCCCAGCCCCCCGCCCCGGGACACGCCGGGCACCGCGATGGATCAGCACGGCAGGAAGGAGCCGCCACCGCTCCCGCGTGCATTGCGGAGCGCAGTGGCGGCACGGACGGCGCCGGCGCGGCGTTGGCGCTGGAGCGTGGCCGGGCCTAGCGCCCGTTCCAGTCACCTTCCAGCGCCAGCAGGGCATCCTCGCGCACGCTGCGCATGCTGGCGTTGAGGTCCTGCGGATCCAGCGCGATCACCGGATCCAGGTAGCGGCTGCGGACCTCGGCCATGCCCGCCTGGTCGCCGAGGTGGTACAGGGCCACGTACAGGCGCGAAGCACTCTCGATGGTCTGCGCGTCCAGCGCGCCACGGGTGCGGGCGCGGATGTCCAGGGCGCGGACGTTGTAGTCGCGCGCCTGCCGCCAGCGCCCGGCGGTGCGCTCGATCCGGCCCAGCAGGTCCAGGGTGGCGCCGACCAGCGGATGCTCGGCACCCATGCGCCGGTACAGCGCATCCAGCATCTGCGCGGCCACCGCGCGCGCCTCGACCACATGGTCGCGCTCGTAGCTGAGCAGGCTGGCCAGCGAGCCGCGGGCAAACAGGGTCTCCGGGTGCTCGGCGCCCAGCAGGCGCTGGCAATCGGCCAGGTGCCGGCGCTGCAGGGCCACCGCATCCTCCCAGCGGTCCTGCTTGGTGAGCAGGCGGATCTTGTCGACCACGAACTGGCGGGTGGCCGGATGGGTGGCGCCAAGCAGCCGCCCCTGGGTGGCCAGCAGGCGCTGCAGCAGGTTTTCGGCTTCATCGAAGCTTGCCGGCGAATCGGCCAGGCGCACCAGGCTGGTGGCGGCGATGCCCCAGGCCCTGAGGGTGTCCGGATGCTCGGCACCCAGGCGGCGCTCGCGCACCTCGGCCACGCTGCGCGCCAGCGCCGCCGAGCGCTCGAACTCGTGGTGGTCGAACTCCAGGTCGGCCAGGGTGTCCATCAGCGCCAGGGTGCGCGGCGCCTCGGCCCCGTAACGCCCGCGGTACAGCTCCAGCAATGCCTCCAGCTCGGCACCGGCGGCCTCGCGCTGGCCCAGTTCCACCAAGGTGCGGGCGTAGTCGCCGCGCAGCTGCAGCAGCACCTCGTCGTCCTCCGGCAGCTGCGCCATCCAGGTGTCGCGCAGCGCCTGCTGCACCGCCAGCGCCGCCGGCAGGCGGCCCAGCTCGGCCTGGACCCGGGCCGCGCCGGCCTGGGCCGCGCGCAGCAGGGGATCGAGCATGGGCAGGCCGCGGGCCTCGTCCAGGGCACGGCCAAAAGCGCGCTCGGCGGCCTCGCCCTCGCCCTGCAGGAACAGGGCCTGGCCCAGGTCGATCCGGGCCGAGACCAGGCGCCGGTCGCGCGCCGGCAGCAGGGCGCTGCGCGCCTCCAGCACCCGCTGGCTTTCGCGCGCCGCCTGCGGGTAGTGGCCGATGCCCTGCAGGACCCGCGCCAGCGACTGGCGCATGTCCGCCTCCAGCAGCGGCGCGTCGGCGAAATCGCGCTCCAGGCGCTGCAGGGCGTGGGCGACGACGTGCCGCTCCAGCGCATCGCGGGCGATGGTCGGCGCGCCGACCTGGGCGAAGGCCTGCTGCAGCCGCGCCTCCAGCGCCGGATCCGGGGCCTGCCGCCGCAGCAGGTCCAGGACCAGGCGCTGCTGGCTGCCGGTGAGGTCGTGACCCATCGCATCGATGTCCACGCTTTCCAGCATCGACTGCTGGAAGTCCACCAGCCGCTGCAGTTCGGCACCGCGCTGCTCGGCCAGGCGCTGCTGCTCACGCGCCTGGGCCAGGGCCAGGACCGAGGCCAGCAGGCCGCCCAGCACCGACAGGGCCACGGCGGCCACCGCGGCCAGCGGCCAGGCGTTGCGGCGCAGGAAGCGGCGGCTGCGGTACCAGCGCTCGCCGGCCCGCGCCGACACCGGGCGCCGCTCCAGGTAGCGGTGCAGGTCCTCGGCCAGGGCGGTGACCGAGGCGTAGCGCTGCTCGGGCTCCTTGCGCAGGGCCTTGAGCACGATCGCGTCGATGTCGGCCGGGATCCGTTCGCCACTGCCACCCTGCTGGCGCGCGCGCCGGCTGGGCGGGGCCACGTCGGTTCGGGCGATGGCCTGGAACAGCGCCGCCGGGGTGTCGGCCTCGGCGAACGGGGCCTGGCCGCAGACCAGCTGGTACAGCACCGCGCCCAGCGAATAGACATCGGTGGCGGTGGTCAGCGGCAGGCAGGACAGCTGTTCGGGGCTGGCATAGGCCAGGGTCAGGGCGTAGCTGCCGGTGCGGGTGTCGCCGGCGGCCTGCTCCGGGTCGAGCAGGCGGCCGATGCCGAAGTCCAGCAGCCGCGGCTGGCCGCGGGAGTCGACCAGGATGTTGGCCGGCTTGATGTCGCGGTGGATCACCAGGCGGCGGTGGGCCTCGGCTACCGCCTCGCAGACCTTGATGAACAACCCGATCCGCGCTTCCAGCGGCAGCCGCGCCGCGTGCACGTCGATGCGCTCGCCGTCCACGTACTCCATCGCCAGGAACGGGCGGCCGTCCTCGAGGATGCCACCATCGAGCAGGCGGGCGATGCCCGGATGGTCCAGCCGCGCCAACAGCTCGCGCTCGCGGGCGAAGCGCTCGCGCATCTCCGGCGAGGCCTCGGCCCCGGCATTGAGCAGCTTCAGCGCCACCTGCTGGACGAAGCCGCCGTCAGCGCGCTCGGCCAGGTAGACCACGCCCATGCCGCCGGCGCCCAGGCGGCGCAGCAGGCGGTACTCGCGCGGCGCCACCGCCGCCGCCTCTTGGCCACTCAGGTCGGGGGTCGGGTCGGCCGGCGCCGGGCCGGAGGACCAGGACACCTTGAGGGTCTGGTCGGCGTCCATCGCCGCCAGCAGTTCCCGCGCCTCGGCCAGCAGGGAGGAGTCGTCGCCGGCCACCTTGCGCAGCAGGGCCTCGCGCTCGCTGCCGCGCAGCGGCTGGGCCTGCAGCACCAGCTCCTTGAGCCGCTGGTAGCGCGCGCGCGCCTGCGCCTCGCCGCCCCCTGCGGCGCCGGTCTCAGGTTCCATGGTCAGTCCCCCCGGGTGTAAAACCGTCAGCCGGTATTTTGCACGCCCTGGGACACGCCGTTCACGCTGGCCACCAGGGCCCGCAGCAGGGCGTCGTCCTCGCGCCCGCTGGCCCGCCAGCGCCGCAGCAGGTCAACCTGCAGCACGCTGATCGGGTCCACGTAGGGGTTGCGCAGGCGGATGGACAGGGCCAGGCGCTGGTCGTGCTGCAGCAGCCATTCGTTGCCGTTCAGGCGCAGCACCCATTCCCGGGTCAGGGCGTGCTCGTCCTGGATCCGCGGGAAGAACTCGGCGTGCAGCTCTGCCCCGGCCAGCTGCGAGAACATCGCCGCGATGCCCATGTCGCCCTTGGCCAGGACCATGGAGATGTCGTCCAGGAAGGTCTTGAAGAAGGGCCATTCGCGGCCCATCTCGCGCAGCACCTCCTCGCCGTGCTCGCGCACCGCCGCCTGCAGGCCGCTGCCCACCCCGTACCAGCCCGGGATCACCGCCCGGGCCTGGCTCCAGGCGAACACCCAGGGGATGGCGCGCAGGTTGGACAGGGCCGCGTCCTGGCCCAGCCGGCGCGAAGGCCGCGAGCCCAGGGTCATGCGCTCGATCACATCGATCGGGGTGGCGGTGCGGAAGTAGTCCATGAAGCGCGGGGCGCCGACGAAATCGCGGTAGACCGCGCTGCTGGCCTCGGCCACGGTGGCCATGACCTCGCGCCAGCGCGCCTCGCGCGGCTCCGGCGAGCGCGGGCGGATGCTGGACACCAGCACCGCGCCGGTGGCCTGCTCCAGCGCCCGCAGGGCCAGGGCGCGGATGCCGTACTTGCGGTGGATGGCCTCGCCCTGCTCGGTCACCCGCAGGCGGCCGTCGACGCTGCCGCGCGGGGACGCGTCCACCGCGCGGGTGGTCTTGCTGCCGCCGCGGCTGAGCGAGCCGCCACGGCCGTGGAAGAAGGTCAGCTTGATGCCCAGCTCCTCGGCCACCTGCAGCAGCTCGACCTGGGCCCGCTGCAGGCTCCAGCGCGAGGCGGCGATGCCGCCGTCCTTGCCGCTGTCCGAATAGCCCAGCATCACCATCTGCACGTTGCCGCGCGCGGCCAGGTGCTGGCGGTAGACCGGGTCGGCCAGCAGGTCGCGCAGGGTGTCCGGGCCATGGCGCAGGTCGTCCACGGTCTCGAACAGCGGGGCGATGTCCAGCGGCACCTGGCCGGTTTCGTCCACCAGCCCGCCGCGGCGGGCCAGGGCCAGCACGGTGAGCACGTCGGCGCGGCTGCGCGCCATGGAGATGATGTAGGCGCCCAGGGCCTCGGTGCCGTGGCGGCGGCGGGCGTCGCCCAGGGCCTGGAATACCGCGTCCAGGCGCTGGTTGGTGGCCTCGTCGGTGGCCGGCAGGCGCTGCTGGCCGCCGGCATAGGGCCCGAGCAGGGCGGCCTGCTCGGCGGCCGGGCGCGACTCCCACTGCTCGTCGCCCAGCGCGGCGGCCACCGCGCGGGCATGCACGCTCGATTCCTGGCGCACGTCCAGGCGGGCCAGGTGGAAGCCGAAGGTGCGCAGGCGCCAGACCAGGCGCCGGACCTGGAACCAGCCGGCGTGGATGCCGCGGTTGTGCTCCAGGCTCTGCCGGATCAGGTCCACGTCGCCGGCGAACTCCTCCGGCGAATCATAGCCCTCGCTGCGGTCCTCCAGGGTGGCCTGCAGGCGCGCGCGCATCAGGTCCAGCAGCAGGCGGTAGGGCATGTCGCCATGGCGCGGACGCGCGGCGGCGGCGGCGGCCGGCAGCAGGGCGCGGTACTGCTCCACCCGCGCCAGCACCTCCGGGTCCACCGCGACCACGCCGGTGCTCTGGGTCAGCAGCTTGGTCAGTTGCTGAAGCTCGTTGAGGTACTTGCCGAGGATGGCCCGGCGCTGCGCGTCCAGGGTCGCGCGGATGGTGTTGGCATCCACGTTGGGGTTGCCGTCCATGTCCCCGCCCACCCAGGTGCCGAAGCGCACCAGCCGGGGCAGCTCGGTGGCGATGCCGAAGGTCTCGCCGATGGCGTGCTCCAGGGTCTCGTAGAACACCGGCATGACCCGGTACAGGACCTCGGTCAGGTAGAAGCCCACGTGTTCGCGCTCGTCCTCCACGCCCGGGCGCACCGGCGAGGAATCGGCGGTCTGCCAGGCCGAGGTGAGCGCGGTGCGGAAGCGGGCCATGTCCGCGGCGCGCTCGCCGGGGGTGCGGGCGCCGTCGAGGTCGTCGACCAGGGCCGCGACCATGATCTGCTCCTTCTCCAGCAGGGCACGGCGCAGGGCCTCGGTGGGATGGGCGGTGAACACCGGCTCGATGTCGATCTTCTCCAGCCACTGGCCCAGCTCGGCCGGCTCCACGCCCTTGTCCTTGAGCCTGCGCAGGGCGTGGTCCAGGCTCTCCGGCTGGGGCACGCCGGTGCCGGCGCGCTGGTAGTCGCGGCGGCGGCGGATGCGGTGCACGCGCTCGGCGATGTTGACCACCTGGAAATAGGTGCTGAAGGCCCGCACCAGCTGCTCGGCGTGGGCCGGCGACAGGCCGTCCAGCAGCGCGGTCAGTTCCTCCATGGAGCCACCGTTCTGGCGCCGGGCGATGGCGGTGGTGCGCACTTTCTCCACCTCGGCGAGGAAGGCCGGCGACACCTGTTCGGCCAGCATCTCGCCCACCAGCGCGCCAAGCCGACGCACATCGTCGCGCAGGGGCAGGTCCGGGGCAGCGAATTCCAGGTTGCGGGGGGCGTTCATCGAGGAGGACTACTCGGCAGGCGGAAACGGGTGAACACCCGACTTTAGCCCCGCCTTGTGCGCCGCCGCAAAAGTTTCAGCTGTTATCTCACCCCCGCAGCAGAACCATCTGCCGTCACCCCGCCCTTCCGGTACGGGATGCTGCGGTACTGGTACTTACCGCACGGAGCGCTTTCCGCCCGCGGGCGCGGCCCCCCGGCGGTTCATCCCTCGATCCGGATGGGCCGATATAATCGCCCGGCCCATCGAGGGGCGCTGCGACCCAGGACCCGGAACCCCCCCCGCCGCCAGCGGCGCGGGGCGTCTGCCGGCCGGGCCAGGCTCGATGCGGCCTCCCCTGCAACAACGGCGCCCGGATCAGGCGAGCCCAGGCTCGCCCCCGCACCGGAGCACATGCAATGAATGCCGTCACCCAGACTTCCACCCCCGCGCGCGACTACAAGGTCGCCGACATCGGCCTGGCCGACTGGGGCCGCAAGGAAATCGACATCGCCGAGCACGAGATGCCGGGCCTGATGTCGATCCGCCACAAGTACGCCGCCGCCCAGCCGCTCAAGGGCGTGCGCGTGACCGGCTCGCTGCACATGACCATCCAGACCGCGGTCCTGATCGAGACCCTGAAGGACGTGGGCGCCGACGTGCGCTGGGCCTCGTGCAACATCTTCTCCACCCAGGACCACGCCGCCGCTGCCATCGCCGCCACCGGCACCCCGGTGTTCGCCTGGAAGGGCGAGACCCTGGAGGAATACTGGGACTGCACCCTGGACGCGCTGACCTTCACCCTGCCCGACGGCACCCTGGCCGGCCCGCAGCTGGTGGTGGACGACGGCGGCGACGTCACCCTGCTGATCCACAAGGGCTACGAGCTGGAGCAGGGCGATGACAGCTGGGTCAACTCGCCCTCCTCCTCGCACGAGGAGCAGGTGATCAAGAACCTGCTCAAGCGCGTGGCGAAGGAGCGCCCGGGCTACTGGACCCGCGTGGTCGCCGACTGGAAGGGCGTGTCCGAGGAGACCACCACCGGCGTGCACCGCCTCTACCAGCTGGCCGAGGCCGGCAAGCTGCTGGTGCCGGCGATCAACGTCAACGACTCGGTCACCAAGAGCAAGTTCGACAACCTGTACGGCTGCCGCGAGTCGCTGGCCGACGGCCTCAAGCGCGCCATGGACGTGATGCTGGCCGGCAAGGTCGCGGTGGTGTGCGGCTACGGCGACGTGGGCAAGGGCTCGGCGCACTCGCTGCGCGCCTACGGCGCGCGGGTGATCGTCACCGAGATCGACCCGATCTGCGCGCTGCAGGCGGCGATGGAGGGCTTCGAGGTCGCCACCGTCGAGGACACCCTGGGCAAGGCCGACATCTACGTCACCACCACCGGCAACCGCGACATCATCACCCTCGAGCACATGCAGGCGATGAAGGACCAGGCCATCGTCTGCAACATCGGCCACTTCGACAACGAGATCCAGGTCGACCGCCTGAACAACTCCGGCGCCACCCGCCTGAACATCAAGCCGCAGGTGGACAAGTACACCTTC
>Ga0182793_1000898_pt1 | contig 20142 bp, 22 predicted proteins | sample Passage237A_FD_130498 | JGI IMG/M metagenome (GOLD analysis project Ga0182793, IMG submission 130498) | Cellulose adapted compost microbial communities from Newby Island Compost Facility, Milpitas, CA, USA - Passage2 37A (version 2) (version 2) ... | reverse complement strand
TTTTCGTTTCTTGATCGCGTATTCAGCTTCTGCAAAGGTTAATTGGCTCATCTTTTTCGCCTCGACTTTTTAGATGAGCTCATTTTATCATTTGTCGGGAATTTTTCAGAGGTTCCATAGATATAACTGAGCAGAGATAGCTCACTGGCACAGTTGCTGCAACTCGGTTATTACAACTACAAGTGTTGTTTTTTCAACAGAAGAATAAAGCAAGAGGATCGAGCATTTATGGAAAAGCAGGATCAGCCCACAAGTCATTGTCATCAATTGCACCAGCTCTATTATTCGCGCTGCCCGGTGCCCTCACCTTTATCGCTGGCCGTGCAGCTGGGATGGATAGATGACGCCATACAACAACTGGCGGGCATCAATATTCGAATGGTGTTTGAAGGCGTCAACCCCACGGACCTGCCCATCAAAACCAGTGCCAGACTGCCCAATGTCTTTCGCCAGGGAGGTTGTGCGCCTGCCACCTGGAGTCAATCCCTGCATCAGAACACGCGCGTTATCGGCCTTACCTTTACTGATGAATATCAGGCATTAATTGCCATGCCCAATGCTGGTATTCACACAATCAAGGATCTGCGCGGCAGACGCCTGGGGCTGCCAAGACATCAGATAGATATGGATCACGCCAGAGCAGCCGCACTGCGCTGCTTACACCTTTTGCTCGAAGCGGAAGGGCTGTCGCTGAAGGATGTGGAAATCATTGATCTACCCGACCACGCCATTCCCACCCTGGTGCAGGACGGTGAAGTTGTTTCTACAGGCACGGGCCGGCGAGGACGCTACAGTTACAGCAGCGAAATAGATGCGCTCAGTCGACAGCAGGTGGATGTGGTCTATGTAAAAGACATGCGCGGCGCACAGGCTGCCCATCTGCTCGGTGCTCATACCATTACCAGTATTGATCGCCATCCGGATCCCGCCGTTCGCCGGGCGGGCACCATACCTCGACCGCTCACTGTCAGTGCCTGGCTGGTGGAAAACCACAGCGATCTGGTGGATTGCCTGATGGAGCAGGTTTATACCGCCGGTGAGTGGGCCATAGATCACCCAAGCGAAACTCTTGCACTGCTGAGTCGCGAAATGGGCTGGGCGGAAAGCTGGATTCGCTACGCCTACGGCGATCAGATACATCGCCACCTGCGTCTGGATCTCACCGATACCGGCGTTGCGCAATTGACCGACTACAAGAATTTTTTACTCGAGCATCAGTTTATCCAACAGGATGTAGCCATGGATCAGTGGCTGGATGCAGGACCTTTGAACCGGCTGCAGAAAAAGCTGGAACATAACAACCGGTACAAAAAGGCGCTGCTCAGTCGCGCCATCTGGGACAGGAGTTGTGCGAACGGTCTTCACTAGAGCGCCCGCCTGCCCTCCCCTGCCCTTGGTGTTGAAGAATCAACACCTGTGCTACTCTAGCGGCCCGCTCCCGTATCCGGGCCCTATTGTTATTGCAATTGATTGACAGAAGATGGCAGCCAAAGCGCTCAATAAACAGCAAAGAGTGGATTTTATTCTTCAAAAGCTGCAGGAGCTTTACCCAAATCCCCCCATACCTCTGCAACACAAGGACGCCTACACGCTGCTGGTGGCAGTTCTGCTATCGGCACAGTGCACGGATGCGCGCGTCAATCAGGTCACACCCCATCTCTGGAAGCTGGCTGACAATCCGCAGGACATGGCCAAAGTGCCCATTGAAAAAATTCAGGAAGTCATTCGCCCCTGCGGTCTTTCACCGCAAAAATCCAGGGCCATCTCCGTGCTGTCGCGCATGCTGGTGGAAGAGCACAATGGCCAGGTACCGGAAGACTGGGAAGCGCTGGAGCGGCTTCCCGGTGTAGGCCACAAAACCGCCAGTGTGGTGATGAGCCAGGCCTTTGGTCACCCCGCCTTTCCGGTAGACACCCACATCCATCGTCTCGCCCAGCGCTGGGGACTAACCAGTGGAAAGAATGTGGTGCAAACCGAAAAAGACCTGAAACGACTTTTTCCTAAAGAGAAATGGAACGCGTTGCATCTGCAGATCATCTACTACGGCCGCGAATACTGTGGCGCTCGCAGCTGCGACGGCACTGTGTGTGAAATCTGCCGCACTTGCTATCCCAACCGTAAAAAACCCAAGCTGGTACTCAAGACCTGATTCCAGACAGAGAATTGATAATGCGTGATCAAAAAATTCACTGCACCTCATCAGGACTCGGCGCTATACCTGTCCTGATGAGGACGCACAGTTACTTCATCCTACAATAGGCTTTTAGAAAGTCAGCATGTGAGGGTAGTTGTTCAACTGCATTTGCAATTTTTGCCTTCATGGAGTTGATACCGGCAATAATTTCCTCATCACTTATGACATGCGGGAAATGATGGTATCCCCGTGGCTCTATTCGCTGCCCCAACAGCACCTGTAACCAGGAAGTTGTGGCAAAAACATCCTCTGACTTATGGTATATAAGGCCACTCTCCTTAAATAACTCAATCCTCTCTGCCAGAGAGTCGGGAATATCCATATTCCGACAATCCCGCCAATAAGGGGTATCGTCTCGCTCTGTTGCCTTGTAATGCAAGACAATAAAGTCACGAATATTTTCGTACTCTATACGAGACAGATCATTATAACGACGAATCAAACTTTCCTTGCATCCCTCAAAGGGAAACAACTGCAATAGTCTGTTCACGCCGATCTGAATCAGGTGAATACTGGTTGATTCCAAGGGCTCGATAAATCCCCCGGCCAAACCTATAGCCACACAATTTTTTACCCATGCGTTCTTTCTACGCCCTGTGTTGAATTTAAGCAGACGAAGCTCTACGCGAATATCTCCATCCAGATTTTCCAACAAGGTATTTCTTGCATCTTCATCGGAGATGTAGCCACTGGAATAAACATGGCCTGTACCCTGGCGGTGCTGCAATGGAATCTTCCACTGCCAACCGCTGTCATGAGCGATAGCGCGAGTATAAGGAGGAATATCACCGGAAAATTCAGTCTGCAAGGCCACAGCGCTATCATTACGCAGCCACTGTCCCCACTTCTCATAACCGGCTTTTAACGTCTCTTCAATCAGCAACCCTCTGAACCCGGTACAGTCGATAAAAAAATCACCTTCAATACAAGCACCCGACTCCATCACAACAGACTCTATAAAACCTGTGTCCGGATGTTGCTTGACCTGAACAATTTTTCCCTCGATACGCTTGACACCTTTCTCCTCACTCAATCTGCGCAAAAAACTTGCATAAAGCGCTGCGTCAAAATGATAGGCATAGTAGAGTCTCGGATTTTCGGTAACGGCAAACTTATGGGCCTTGGCAGCCTGATGCTCAAAGCATATTTCCCCAATATCGCCTTCATAGCCACGCGCCTTGGCGGCCATCCAGTAATGGTAAAAATCACCGATCCAGGAGGGTCTCCCAAATGAACCAAACGGGTGGATATACCTGTCACCCTTACGCGCCCAGTTCTCAAAGGAAATTCCCAGTTTAATACTACCCCGGGTAGTGCTCAAAAACTCCTGCTCATCAATGCCATGGATTTTGTGGAAAGACAAAATAGTGGGGAATGTTGCCTCACCAACACCAACGGTACCGATTTCAGCAGATTCAATCAGTGTAATATCTAGCAAGGTTCCGAACTGACGCGATAGCGCAACAGCTGTACACCAGCCTGAGGTACCTCCACCAGCAATGACCACTTTCTTTATTTTTTGAGACATATCCACCTCTAGGGTCAACATAAATGACTACAAGACGACCAATAAATGCTGGCCTTTTCATAAAATCCAGGGTTTTACTCCGAAGTCGCCCAGGAACACAATCAGAAAATTGTAAATTTTAACTATGGAATAGTGAGCAAAGACTATCATTACCCAAACAAATAAGGGAATAATAACTTTATTTCGCTATGCGACAGTGATGCCACTTTAATTTTATTTTTCTCTGGCACCTCATCAATATCTGGGAAAAACTGCAATGCTTTGGCCAGACTTTCCTCACGAATCAAGTGTAATATGGGGTAAGGCGAACGGTTGGTGAGGTTTTCTGCGTCCTCTGGTTCGGCACCGGCGAAACAATAATTGGGATGAAAGCTGGCAACTTGATAGATACCACGCCAGCCGTTGCGCTTGAGCCAGGACTCCGCCCATCGCAGAAACTGGCAGTAGTCATAAAAATCCTGCAGATAATCCGGCACGATCACCAGTGTCGTTTCCAGCTCGCTGACCGGTGTTACATCCAGTTGTTGCAGTTCGGCTTCCAGATCTGCCAACAAGCCCGTTTCATTCACCGCATGGCTAACGCTGAATCTGACACGGCCTTCGCTGGCAGGTTTTGCGGCAAACGGACAGAGGTTAAGACCAATGACGACCTGGTGCAGCCAGGTTTCGACGGCTTGCTGGATGTTAGTATCGAAATCAACAGACATAGTTTTCATATGGGAGCAGGCAGGTGTACAAATTTACCACCGTCAATCCGTTTGAGCCACACTTAATGGCGGCGCGCAAGCATGCCAAAAAGCTTTGCCAACAACTCAACGCGTTACGCGCCGATCAGCGCAAAGCACGAGAGCCAATTTACCAGTCGCTGTTTGGGCACGCCAACAAGCCCTATATTGAACCTAACTTTTATTGCGATTATGGCAGTAATATTTTTCTCGGTGAAAGGTTCTATGCCAATCACAACTGCGTGATGCTGGATGCAGCCGAAATCCATATTGGCGATAGAGTACTGCTGGGGCCAGGCGTTCATCTCTATACCACCACCCATCCGCTGAATGCGCAGGAGCGCGCAACGGGTCTGGAAATGATTGCCCCTATTCGCATCGAAGATGATTGCTGGCTGGGCGGCAGCGTTCTGGTGATGCCGGGCATCAGCATAGGTGCCGGCTCAGTGATTGGCGCCGGCAGCGTGATAACTCGCGATATTCCCGCCGGCGTGCTTGCGCTGGGCAACCCCTGCCGCCCGGTACGCGCCATTGCACCAGATGACAAACTGACTACTTCCTCAGAATCACCATAAAATCCGTTTTCGTCTACTCAGGTACAACAAAGGGAAAATAATTTTTCGCGTTGTGATAGCTGATATCGGCAACCATCTTGCCTACCATATTGGTATCATTGGGAATCAGTCCTCTGGCCATGTCGCGACCGAGAATACCGCAGAGAATTCGGCGGAAGTACTCGTGGCGCGAATAGCTAAGGAAACTGCGGCTGTCGGTCAGCATACCGACAAAACGGCTCAGTAGACCCAGCTGGCTCAAGGCTTCTATCTGGCGAGTCATGCCATCCATCTGATCGAGAAACCACCAGCCACTGCCGAACTGTATTTTGCCCGCAACAGATCCATCCTGAAAGTTGCCAATCATGGTGCCGATCATTTCATTGTCGCGCGGATTGAGGTTGTAGAGGATGGTCTTGGTCAGTTTGTTCTGGTCATCAAGACGACCAAGGAATTTGGCCAGCGGCTTGGCATAGTTGTGATCGCCAATGGAATCAAAACCCGTATCCGGTCCCGCAGTGCGATAAAGCCGCGGATTATTGTTGCGAATAGCACCAATATGAAATTGCTGCACCCAGCCCTTGGCATGATCCTGCAAAGCAAATTCCACCAGCATGGCTGATTGGAATTTTTCAATTTCCTCGGCATTCAAATCCAAACCGCCGCGAATTTTGGAAAAAATATTTTTGATTTCCAACTCGGTGTAATCGGCAGCGTAAACCGTTTCCAGACCGTGATCCGACAAACGACAGCCCAGCGAGTGGAAATAATCGTGACGCTTGTTCAGTGCGCTGATCAAATCATCAAAACTGCTGATATGGGTATCGCTCACTTCCGCCAACCGATCCAGATAGCGGTTGTATTCCCCGGTATTCTCTACCGCCATGGCGCGATCCGGGCGCCATGTGGGCAGCATGGCGGATTTGAAACTTGCATCTGCAGCAACTGCCTTGTGATGTGCGAGGTCGTGAATCGGATCGTCAGTAGTGCATACCATTTTCACTTTGGCTTGCGTCATCAGACCGCGAGCGCTGAATTCAGGCGTGGCGAGCAATTCGTTGCACTCATCCCAAGTGCGCTTGGCTGTAGTGGCATCCAGCAGGCGATCGGTAATACCAAAAGGTTTGCGTAGTTCCAGGTGGGTCCAGTGATAAAGCGGATTGCGCAGCGTGTAGGGCACAGTCTCGCACCACTTCTGGAATTTTTCCCAATCGCTGGCATCGCCGGTGCAATAACGCTCATCCACGCCATTGGAGCGCATGGCGCGCCACTTGTAGTGATCGCCGGCAAGCCAGACTTCATAAAGATTTTTAAACTGCTTGTTGGTGCCCACCTGCTCCGGCGGCAAGTGACAGTGATAATCAATGATAGGGAGATTTTCTGCGTATTCGTGGTAAAGCACGCGGGCCTGTTCGGTATCCAGCAGGAAATCGTCGTGGATAAAGCTCATTCTCACAATTCCTCTCGATATACCCGCACATCTGTAATCACACGGACATACGCGTATAAAAAATATTTGAATAAAACCAGTAAATACCCGTCGACGAGCCACAGCGGGTGCCACAAATGATTGGGGGCCGTGGTTGATTTGCCTGGTGCGAGTCAGGTTTATTGCCTGTTGACCTATGGCAGAGTTGTTTGCATAAAAACCGCAAACGCTGCATGGCGCTGCTATAGTGCAACTGGTGTACAAGTCTACCTTGGCCATGGGTAAATTGCCACGCAGCCGAACAGCTGTTGCTCGTGGAATACCCGTATCAAAAACCGAGGTAAAGCGTTACGCCAAACCGGAAAAATCTCTTATTCAATGCGCATTTGCGTGTGTATGGGGAAGGAGGTGCTTCATGGTAAACATCTGTTAATTTATATTACAATAAGACGTTATTAGCTATGATAGTCCTCCTTCATTTTGGCCATAACAATAACCTGTGAGGTATTTATGAAACCTTTTAGTCGGCGCTTGCGCCACTCCCTCAGCGCCCTTGGATTGGGTCTCGCCGCCAGCCTGGGATTGTCGGCGAGCGCAGAGACTCTGGATCTGGTGATTGAGGCAGACAAACCAGGCTCCACCATTCACCGCAACATCTACGGCCAGTTTGCTGAACATCTGGGGCGCGGCATCTATGAAGGTGTCTGGGTTGGTCCCAAATCCAAGATCCCCAATACCCGCGGTTTCCGCAACGACGTTGTCGCGGCCCTGAAAGACCTGCAGGTGCCCATGATCCGCTGGCCCGGCGGCTGCTTCGCCGATGAATACAACTGGCGCGACGGCATTGGCCCGCGCGACAAGCGTCCCAAGAAGGTCAACACCAACTGGGGTGGCGTGATTGAAGATAACGCTTTCGGTACCCACGAATTCTTCGAACTGGTAGAAATGATCGGTGCCGAAGCCTACGTGAACGGCAACCTGGGCACAGGTAGCGCGCGTGAAATGGCTGAGTGGGTGGAGTACATGACCTCCGACAGCAAGTCCACTTTGGCAGAGCTGCGCCGCAAAAATGGTCGTGACAAGCCCTGGCGCCTGCACTACTTCGCCATAGGTAACGAAGCCTGGGGCTGCGGCGGCAACATGAGTCCCGAGTATTACGCCGATCTTTACAAGCAGGTTGCGGCCTTTATCAAGGCACCGGCAGACAACTACCCGATCATGATTGCCAGCGGTGGTCACACTGACGACACTACATGGACCGATGTGCTGAGCCGCGAGATAGTTCCCAGCTGGAGTCTGAAGATGGACGCTATCAGCTTCCACTACTACACCAAACCCACCGGCGAATGGGATGTGAAAGGCCCGGCGCTGAGATTCAATGAAGCAGAGTGGATAGCCACGCTGCAGCAGACTCTGCTCATGCGCAACTTTGTTGAAGACAACGTAGCTGTTCTGGACAAGAACGATCCCGAGAAGAAAATCGGTTTCTATGTTGACGAGTGGGGCACTTGGTACGACGTGGAAGAAGGCACCAACCCTGGCTTCCTCTTCCAGCAGAACAGCCTGCGTGACGCCGTGGTAGCCGCGCTCAACTTCCACATTTTCCACGACCATGCGGACCGTGTGCAGATGAGTATCATCGCGCAGATGGTTAACGTGCTGCAGGCCATGATTTTGACCGACAAGGAAAAAATGCTGCTGACACCAACCTATCACGCTTTCCACATGTACCGTCCCTTCCAGGACGCCACCTACCTGCCCACCAGTCTGAGCAAGGTGCCCGAGTACAAGCAGGGAGATGTTTCCGTTCCTGGTATCAGCGTCTCTGCCGCCAAAGGCAAAGATGGAAAAACCTGGCTGGCGGTGGTCAACACCGACCCGCGTAACGCCAAAAACCTGAACCTGAGCGTCAAAGGTCAGCAGGTGAAACGCGCCACCGGCCGTGTACTGACTGCCGCGGCTATGGATGCGCACAACACCTTTGACAATCCCAACAACGTCAAACCTGTTGATTACACCGCAGAAGCCAGCAACGGCCAACTGACACTGAACCTGCCACCCAAGGCAGTGATGGTAGTGGCAGTAGAGTAAAAAGCTCTGAAGCAAAAAGCCGGGCAAATGCCCGGCTTTTTGCTTTCAGCGGCTGGCCAATGATTAGTAAATCCCGGTGGCCAGCTTGACCCTTGGCCTCAATCAGATCAGGCAGATCTATAGGCTTTACCCCTTCACCCCGCTATAATGCGCACCCTCCGTTTTGCACGCTTTTTAACCAGGTATACCGCGCATGTCCGCCACAGAAACGCCGAGCAAAAAGCTCTACATCAAGACCCACGGCTGCCAGATGAACGAGTACGATTCATCGCGCATGCGTGATTTGCTGGGCGAATCCCACAATATGGTGGCCACGGAAAACCCGGAAGAAGCGGATGTCATCCTGATCAACACCTGCTCCATACGCGAAAAGGCCCAGGAAAAGCTCTTTCACGAGCTGGGCCGCTGGAAATCCCTGAAGAAGAAAAACCCCCATCTGATTATCGGTGTGGGCGGCTGTGTGGCCAGCCAGGAAGGTGCCGCCATTGCCGAACGGGCGCCTTATGTGGACCTGATCTTCGGCCCCCAGACACTGCACCGTCTGCCGGAAATGATGGAAACCAAGAAAAACAACGGCGTAGTGGTGGTGGACGTCAGCTTTCCGGAGATAGAAAAATTCGACCGACTGCCCCAGCCGGACGCCGATGGCGTCAGCGCCTTTGTGTCCATCATGGAAGGCTGCTCCAAATACTGCACCTTCTGCGTTGTGCCCTACACACGCGGAGAGGAGGTGAGCCGCCCTGTGGCGGATGTGATGGCGGAGATCATCCACCTGGCCAAGCAGGGCGTGCGTGAGATCAACCTGCTGGGTCAGAACGTCAACGCCTATCGCGGCGAAGCGGCGGACGGCACCATCGTGGATCTGGCGGAGCTGATCACCTATGTGGCAGCGGTGGACGGCATAGACCGCATCCGCTTCACCACCTCCCATCCGGTGGAATTCACCGATGCGCTGATCGATGTCTACGCCCAGGTGCCCGAGCTGGTCAGCCACCTGCACCTGCCGGTACAAAGCGGCTCCGATCGCATTCTTATGGCCATGAAGCGGGGCCATACAGTGCTGGAGTACAAATCCAAGTTGCGCCGCCTGAAGAAAATCCGCCCGGATATCAGCTTCTCCTCCGACTTTATCGTGGGTTTCCCCGGCGAGACAGACGCCGATTTTGAGGCCACCATGAAGCTGATTCAGGAAATGGAGTTTGATACTTCCTTCAGCTTTATCTATAGCCCGCGCCCCGGCACCCCCGCTGCTGACCTGCCGGACGACACCCCGGAAGAAGTGAAAAAGCAGCGCCTCGCCATACTGCAGGACCGCATCATCCAGCAGGCCATGGCCATCAGCCGCCGCATGGTGGGCAAGGTGGAGCGCATACTGGTGAGCGGTTACTCCAAAAAAGACCCAGGTCAGCTGTGCGGCCGCACCGAGAACAACCGCGTAGTCAACTTCCGCTGCGACAACCCGGCGCTGATAGGCAAGTTCGCCGATGTGCTGATTGAAGAGGCGTTGCCCAACTCATTGCGCGGCACCCTCATCAGTTCCGAACTGGATGAAAATGCCCGATAGATGTTTTAACCTGTTACCACTCCAGCCATACGAGATGACTCACCCCATTGAATAGTCAGGTACCACCGCCCAGCCATACAACCCGGCAACTGTCGCTGGAGCCTCCCGACAGCCGCCGCCTCGCCAACCTCTGTGGACAGCTCGGCCAGCACCTGCGCCAGATAGAGTCGCGCCTGGGCATAGAAATTCATCATCGCGGCGGGGATTTCTCCCTGATCGGCGCCACCGACAAAACCAGTGCCGCCGCCGAGTTGCTGCGTCATCTCTACCGTGAAACCGCCAATCAGGAACTGACCCCGGATCAGGTTCATCTGGCACTGCAAACATCAGGTATAGAAGCCCTTATGCAAAACCTTTATTCCGAGCCGGGCCAGCAGGCTGGCGGGTCAGCCGAAACAGGCAGCGTCATCATTCGCACCAAAAAAGTGACCATCAAGCCCCGCGGTCTCAACCAGCAGCGCTACGTCAAATCGGTGCGCGACCACGACATCAACTTCGGCATAGGCCCGGCAGGTACAGGCAAGACCTATCTGGCGGTAGCCTGCGCTGTTGAGGCCCTGCTGAAGGACGAAGTCGAGCGCATACTCCTGGTGCGGCCGGCGGTGGAAGCCGGTGAAAAACTCGGCTTTCTGCCCGGCGATCTGGCGCAAAAGGTGGACCCCTACCTGCGCCCGCTCTACGACGCGCTCTTTGAAATGCTCGGCTTTGAAAACGTGGGCAAGCTGCTGGAGCGCGGCGTTATCGAAGTGGCCCCTCTGGCCTTTATGCGCGGCCGCACCCTCAACAACTCCTTTGTGATTCTCGACGAGAGCCAGAACACCACCCGCGAACAGATGAAGATGTTCCTGACGCGCATAGGTTTTGGCACCACCGCCGTGATCACCGGCGACCCCACCCAGATAGACCTGCCCCGCGGTCAACAATCCGGCCTGCGTCACGCTGTGGAGGTACTGGGCCAGGTACCCGGCATCAGCTTCACCCACTTCAACGCCAAGGACGTGGTGCGCCACCCCCTGGTACAACGCATCGTCGAGGCCTATGACGCCCACGAGCAACCTTCAACAGACGCCGAATGACATGGCCTATCAACTGGATATCGAAGTGGCCTGCGAGGGGGTTTCCCTGCCCCCTGAAGCCAGTCTCCAGACCTGGCTCAGCGCCGCACTGGATGCCGCCCAGGCTGACCCTGATGCAGAGGTGAGCGTGTGCATAGTGGATGAGGCCGAGAGCCAGGCGCTCAACGCCCAGTACCGCCACAAGGACTATCCCACCAATGTGCTCTCCTTTCCGGCGGATATACCCGCCGAGCTGGGTATTCCCCTGCTGGGAGATCTGGTGATCTGCGCCCCGGTAGTGGCGCGGGAGGCCGCTGAACAGGGCAAGACGCCGGAGGCCCACTGGGCCCATATGCTTGTGCACGGCGCCTTGCATTTGCTAGGTTACGACCACATTGATGATGCGGACGCCGAGGAAATGGAGGGACTGGAAACCCAAATCCTTACCCGGCTCGGCTTTCCACCACCTTATGAATCAACCTCAACCTTGGAACAACAGGACTAACCATGCCGGACGACACGAGTAGCAGCGTTCAACGCAACGGCGATAAACAGGAGCGATCCTGGCTGGACAAACTGCTCCACGCCTTCAGCGTTGAACCTAAATCCCGCGATGAACTGCTCGACATCATCAAAGATGCTGCCAATAACAAATTACTCGACCAGGAAGCGCTGAATATCATTGAGGGCGCTCTCGACGTCTCCTCCCTGCAAGCGCGCGAAATCATGATTCCCCGCTCGCAAATCGTGGCGGTGCGCATCGACGATACTCCGGAAGAACTGCTCGCCAAGGTGGTGGAATCAGGCCACTCCCGTTTCCCGGTGATCGGCGAATCCCTGGACGACGTTAAAGGCATACTGCTGGCCAAGGATCTGTTGCGTCTCACACTGGCCAAAGACGAACCCTTTAATCTGGAACAGGTGCTACGTCCCGCCAATATCATTCCCGAAAGCAAGCGCGTGAATGTGCTACTGCGGGAATTTCGCGAAAAGCGCTACCACATGGCGCTGGTGATCGATGAGTACGGCGGGATTTCCGGACTGCTAACCATCGAGGACATCCTCGAGGAAATCGTCGGCGATATCGAAGACGAGACCGACGAGGAAGTGAGCGATGAGTTCATCAAGAAGGTCAGCGACACCGACTATATCGTCAAGGCGCTCACCCCCATCGAAGATTTCAACGAATACTTTGATGCAGGCCTCAGTGAGGAAGAGTTCGATACCATCGGCGGTCTGCTGATGCAGGCCTTTGGCCATCTGCCCAAGCGCAATGAAGTGGCCTCTCTGGATAATTTTCTGTTTCGGGTACTCTATGCCGACAACCGACAGATTCACCTGTTGCGGCTGACGGTTAACCCGCAATAAGAAATCCCGCCGAATGGCGGGATTTTTTTACAAGATCAATAAGTCACGAAAAAGGACCGCATGACGCCAATAACCATTCACACCGGCTGGCCCCAACGCCTGCTGCAACTTCCTTCATGGCTGGCCTGCCTGCTGGCACTGGTTGCCGGCGCCATCACGCCTCTGAGTCTCGCGCCTATCGACCTCTGGCCCCTGGCCATCCTCGGTCTTATCGCACTGGCGCTACTGGTTTGGCGCCAGCCGGGCAGTGCGGCTCTGCTACGCAGCTTCTGCTTTGGTCTGGGCTTTTTCGGTATGGGCACCTCCTGGGTGTTTGTAAGCATTTACTATTACGGCGGAGCCCCAATACCGCTGGCGATTCTGCTCACCTTTGTGTTTGTGGCCTTTCTCGCACTGGTATTCAGCCTGCCCTTCTATGCCCTTGGGCGCTGGTGGAGCCAGAGCTCTTTGGCACTGCTGCTGGCCTTTCCTTTGCTCTGGCTACTGGGAGAATGGTTGCGCTCCTGGCTGCTCACCGGTTTTCCCTGGCTCTATCTGGGCTACGGCCATCTGGACACCTGGCTCGCCGGTTGGGCACCTGTGGCGGGGGTCTACGGTTCGGGGCTGGTGGTACTGCTCACCGCCGGCTTTTTGGCCCAGCTGGCGCTGCGCGCCGAGTGGAAACCGCTTTTGCCCTGGGGATTGCTGGTAGCGGCGCTCTGGCTTGGAGGGCTGGGTCTCAGGCAGGTTCACTGGACCCAAGTGGACGAGCAGCCGCTGCAAGTGGCGCTGGTACAGCCGGACATAGCCCAGGACATCAAATGGCAGGACTATTACGCCCAACCCACGCTGGAGCTGCTGTTGGATTTGAGCGAAGACCACTGGGACAAGGACTGGATCATCTGGCCCGAGGCCGCAGTGCCCCTTACCTACCATCAAGCCCTGCCCTTCCTTAACCGCATCAACCAGAAGGCCAGTGATACGGGTACCGGACTGATTACCGGCATTATCTACGACGACAGGCGCGACCTGCGGGAGGACCGGAATACCCGCTACTACAACTCTCTGGCGGGCTTTGGCGAAGCGCTGGGTATCTATCACAAGCGGCGTCTGGTGCCTTTTGGCGAGTATGTGCCACTGGAAAACTGGCTGCGCGGTCTGATCGAATTTTTCAATTTGCCCACTTCCATTATCAGTCTGGGCCCACAGCAACAGGGAGGTCTCAAGGTAGGGCAGGTAAGCATAGCGCCTGCCATCTGCTACGAGCTGGCCTATCCCGAACTCATGGCCCGCAGCGCCCGCGAGGCGCAGGTGCTGCTCAATGTGAGCAACCTCGGCTGGTTTGGCGACTCCATGGGGCCGCCACAATTTTTGCAAATGGGGCGCATGCGCGCGCTGGAGACAGGTCGCTATCTGGTGTACAGCACCAATAACGGTGTCAGTGCCCTGATTGATCACCAGGGTCGCATCCGGGCGCAAACCCGCGCCTTTACCGCCGAGAGTCTGGCGGGCAGCATCTACCCGGCTCAAGGTCTTACACCTTTTATGCACTGGGGAGCCTGGCCGCTGGTATTATTGGCCGCTCTGGGGCTCGGGATTTCCCTGCGACAAAAATCCAGATAACTGCCCCCGGTTCCGAATTAACCGAGTGGAGACACGAATGTCCAACACGCTTCAACAGACAGCAAGCGCCGCTGCACCCAGCCTTGCCGTTGTGGTGCCCTGCTATAACGAAGAGGAAGTTCTGCCCATTGCCATCCCTGTGCTGGAGAATCTGCTCAAGCGCATGATGGATTCGGGCAAGATATCTGATCAGTCGCAACTCTACTTTGTGGACGACGGCAGTCGCGATCGCACCTGGGAAATTCTCAAGGCCAAGTCGGCAGAAAATTCCTGCATCACCGGCATCAAACTGTCGCGCAACAAGGGCCACCAGAATGCGCTTTACGCCGGTCTTGTCACCACCAGGGAGGACATAGTGGTCAGCATAGATGCGGACCTACAGGACGACCCCGAAAATATCGAGAAGATGGTGGATGAATATCTGGCAGGTAGTGATGTGGTCTATGGTGTGAGGTCAGAGAGAACCACCGACACTTTTTTCAAGCGCTTTACCGCCGAAGGCTATTACAAGTTGATGAAAAAAATGGGCGTGGATCTGGTGTTCAACCACGCCGATTTTCGCCTGCTGTCCCGCAGGGCACTCAATTCACTGCTGGAATACGACGAGTCCAATCTGTTTTTACGCGGCATTGTGAGAGAAATCGGCTACCCCTCGTCCACAGTGGAGTATGAACGCAAGGCGAGAGAGGCAGGTGAGAGCAAATATCCTTTGCGCAAGATGCTCTCCTTTGCCTGGAATGGCATCACTTCCTTTTCCGCGGTTCCCCTGAGAGCCATTACGGTGATAGGAATTCTGTCCAGTCTGATTTCCTTCAGTATTCTCACCTGGGTGCTGATTACCCGTCTGTTTACCGATGATGCCATTCCTGGCTGGGCGTCCATTCTCCTGCCACTGCTGTTTATCGGCAGCGTCCAACTGCTTTGTCTGGGCGTGATCGGCGAGTACATGAGCAAGCTTTACAGCGAGAGCAAACGACGTCCAAAATTCCATATCAGCGAAATTGCCACCAGTCGCGACAAACCGTCGCAATAGCCGCTCTTCCTCTGAGCAGCTTCTGTGAAAAAGGCCTCAGGCCTTTTTCACAAACTGGGACTTGAGCATCATCGCACCTATACCATCGATGCGGCAGTCTATGTCGTGGTCACCGTCGACCAGGCGCAGAATTTTCACCTTGGTGCCCACCTTGATCACAGAAGACGAGCCTTTGATTTTCAGGTCCTTGATCACCGTAACAAAATCGCCTTCCGCCAGTGGATTGCCGTTGGCATCGCGAACCTGCAGGGCGGTTTCACTCGCTTCCTGGGCCTGGGCATCAGCCGACCACTCGTGGGCGCACTCGGGGCAAATCAGCAGATTCTGATCTTCATAGGTGTAGGGTGAGCTGCACTTGGGACAGGGTGGAAGCTGAGTCATAAATCTATCTCCGGTATAACAATCAATAAAAAATTTCGCGCAAACAAACAGCCTTATGAGCTGTTCCCGCCCGATTATTCGTTGGTGCTGTTGGGACTCTTCACCCGATTGGCATAGGTGACGCCGTGCATTTCGAGATACTCCCGAATCAACTGCCGAACCACTTGCGAAGGCGTGACATCCTGGGAGGCACACAGGCGTTCAAAAGCCTCTTTCTTGGTGGGGTCTATCAGCACAGTGAGACGCGCGGTTTTCTGTTCCATTTTTCTCTCTCGCATTGGGCTTATCTGATCAGAGGAGATAGACGGAGTGATCCCGGCAACTGCTCGAAAGGCCAACTTCCATCCTGCAACAGTGGAATTATAATCACATTATAATGTTATTAGCAGTATATTCTAATGGCAGCTATACTGGGATCAGCTATCGACGCCGGGGGGTGGATATATTCATGTCACACAGAGCCCATTTGTTTTCCTTGCGGATAGGCCACGCCCTGCGAGAGAGCTGCTTTGCCGAACCCTACTCGCTGCTGCGTTTCAGAAAGGACCTGCTGGCCGGGCTCACCGTCGGCATCATCGCCATTCCCCTGGCCATGGCCCTCGCCATTGCCAGTGGCGTCGCGCCTCAATACGGTCTCTACACCGCAGCCATCGCCGGCTTCGTGATCGCCCTGACCGGCGGTTCCCGCTTCAGCATTTCCGGCCCCACCGCTGCCTTTGTGGTCATCCTCTATCCCATCACCCAGAAATACGGTTTGAGCGGACTGCTGCTCGCCAGTCTGCTGGCGGGCGGAATATTGGTACTCATGGCGGTGCTGCGCCTGGGACGGCTGATCGAATATATTCCCGAAACAGTGATACTGGGATTTACCAGCGGTATAGGCGTGGTCATAGCCACTCTGCAAATCAAGGACTTTTTCGGCCTGCCTCTCGCCGGCCTACCGGAGCACTATCTGGAAAAAGTCAGCCTGCTGATCCAATCGCTGGGGCAAACCCACTGGCCCAGTTTGCTGGTTGCCCTGTTTACCCTGGCGGTCATGCTGCTCTGGCCGCGACTGAAAACCCAGATACCCGCCCATCTCCCCGCCGTCATTTTGGCCAGCCTTCTGGCACTGGCACTGAACATGCTGGGATTGAATGTGGACACCATAGACACCCGCTTCAGCTACGTCGCCGCTGATGGCAGCAGCGCATCCGGCATTCCGCCCATACTGCCAAGTTTTACCTGGCCCTGGCTGCAACCGGGTGCCGATGGCAACCCGACGGCCTTCACCTGGGGACTGGTGCGCGATCTGCTGCCCTCCGCCTTCGCTATCGCCATGCTCGGCGCCATCGAGTCGCTGCTGTGCGCTGTGATACTGGATGGCATGAGCGGCAAACGCCACAGCGCTAACAGTGAGCTGCTCGGTCAGGGCATCGGCAATCTGATCACGCCATTTTTTGGTGGCATTACCGCCACCGCCGCGCTGGCCCGTTCAACCGCCAACTTCAAGGCCGGTGCCCAGTCGCCGGTTTCCGGCCTGGTGCACGCGCTGGTGGTGCTGCTGGGCTTTGTCAGCCTGGCACCGCTTCTGGGCTACATGCCCATGTCCGCCATGGCGGCGCTGCTGCTGGTGGTCGCCTGGAACATGAGCGAAGCGCACAAAAGCCTGCATCTGCTGAAGACCAGTCAAATCAGCGATGTTCTGATTTTTCTGTGCTGCTTCTTTCTGACAGTGTTGTTCGACATGGTGATTGCCATCACCGCCGGCTTCCTGCTGGCGGCGATTCTGTTCATGAAACAAATGGCCGATATGACACGCGTGGTGGAGATCACACAAAACAAACAATATGTGCCGGATGAGATCCCGGAAAAATGTCAGGTATTCAAGATCACCGGCCCTTTGTTTTTTGCCGCTGCCGACAAAATATTTGGCGAGCTCACACGTTACTGCGAAAAAGACAAGGTGGTTATTCTCTATCTGGACAATGTCACCATGCTGGATGCGGGTGGCCTTTCCGCGCTGACCAAACTTATCGCTCACTGCCAGAAGACACAGTGCCAGCTGCTGCTCACCGACCTGCAATTTCAGCCTCTGAAAATTCTGGCCAAAGCCAAGATGCAACCTATCGAAGGTATTTTTCGCCTCTACCCGCGCCTGACCGATGCACTGCAATCCCTTGCCCCATCAAATATTGCTTGACTTCCACTGATGGCAGGCAGATGATTTCCTTAATTTCTGTAAATACAGAAATTAAGGAAATCAAAATGAACCTATCACCCACAGCACAAAAATTTATCCTCCACTGGGGCGAAATGGGCGGCCGCTGGGGCGTCAATCGCACTGTGGCGCAGATACATGCGTTGCTCTATCTATCCCCTCACCCGCTCAACGCTGAGGACATAATGGAAACCTTGGGGGTTGCCCGCTCCAATGTCAGCAACAGCCTGCATGAGTTGCGCAGTTTCGACCTGGTCAAAGTGGTGCATGTACTGGGCGACAGGCGCGATCACTTTGAGGCGGTCCACGATGTCTGGGAAATGTTTACCCGCATAGTGGAACATCGCAAGAAACGCGAGCTGGACCCGACCCTGCAGCTACTGCGCGAATGCGCTGAAGACGCACAAAAGGACAAGCAGCTCCACGAGAATTCGCGTCAGCGAATCAATGCCATGCTGGAATTTGTCGAGGTTGCCAACCAATGGTACGGGAGCCTTATCGGACTCAAACGCGAGCTGGCCATCAAGCTGATGAAGCTGGGTAGCAAGATCGTCAATCTGGTTAAGTAACAGGAGGTTTTATGGCCCTTGATCAAGCGCCCGGCGAGCTGGCACACGCCGAACTGATCGATGATTTGGCGATTCTCGAACCAGCAGCCCCCAAGCGGACGGAAATTTCCGCTGCTACTGAAAAAGTAGAGAAAAAGGTCATCGACTATTACCGGGAAGTCACTGAGGGCTATCGCGACTGGAGCCGCAACATCAACATGCATTTCGGTATCTACGACTGGGGTATAAATCCCTTTGATCGCGAAGCCATGCTGGAAAACACCAACCGCCGGGTATTTGATCTTCTGCAGCTCAGGGGCAACCAGAATCAATGCTGGATATGGGTTGCGGCGTGGGAGCCACTGCGCGTTTTTGCGCACGTCAGGAATCAGTCAAAAGGGTGACGGGTGTTACTCTGGTGGATACCCAGGTGGAAGAAGCCCGGGAACTGAGCGCAAACCTGGGCGACAAGGTGCGGTTTGAGCAAGCCAACTACCATCACACTCCCTTTGAGGATGAATCTTTTGATGGTGTCTACGCCATTGAAAGCGCTTGTCATTCTGCCGAGCTGGACAAACGCAGTCTGCTGAAAGAAGCGCTGCGACTGCTCAAGCCCGGCGCCCGTCTGGTGATCTGCGACGGTTTCATGCGCTCGCACAAGCCGCTCAATCCCCTGCTGGCATTCAGTTATCGCAAAACCTGTGAGCACTGGTCAGTGGGAAACTTTGCCAATCTGGAAGCGCTGCTTTCGGTTATGCAGGCTCTGGGATACAGGGATATTCAGGTGCGCAATGTCTCACTGAGAATCGCACCTTCTGCACTGCATATTCCCTGGGTGAGCTTCAAATATTTCGTCAAACTGCTGACCACCCGCGACAAATCTCGCCAGCACTGGAATCACCTGTTGGCGCCCATCTGGGCATTGCCTCTCAGTCTGCATCTGCACCGCTTCGGCTATTACCTGATAAGTGCAACTAAATAGTTGTGGAGAGATTGCGGGTTTGTGCGTAGCTGATGGGAACCTGGCTGGCAGCCTCTATCCAGGCTTTCAGGCGCCGACCTTCGCCCAGGTTATTGAGCATGGAAAAGTTGTAGCTGGCCAATGTGCGCTCTCGCCAAACCACCTGATAGCGACCAAAGAGGCTGCCCTGGGCTGGAAGATAGACATGACGGAAAAACACCGTGTCGGCCGGATCAAGCTGGAAGCGGTCAAGCAACTGAGGAATGTACACAGCCGCATTACGGGCGAGAAGGCCATTGCCTGTGCTGGTCCTGTCCGACATGAACACATAGACCTCCTGTCCCTGAGACAATAGCTTGACGTCGAGGGTCTGACTGAGACCCTCGCGATCGATAACCTGAACTGCTGTCATTTTGGGAAAGAGGCATGGCTTCATGGCGCTGATTTTAGCGCAAGCTGACCGCCCTTGGTGGTGATTCAATCGCCAGAAGCTCAAACAATTTCTGCTGCTGACTGGCGGAAGTAATGGCTTCCGATTTGCCTGACAAAGGAGTATGACCTACCCACTCGAAGCGCCAGCGCCACAGACAGGGGGTCTCCCCGCTGGTACGCAGCTCAATCAACTCAAATCGACGAGGCTCCAGTTGTAATTGCTGGCACAGCTGAAAAGCAAAATGCTCGGCGTTTTTGCCAACAAAACTGGCGGCCTGAGGTTTGGGGGCATTGATAAAGACATAATCCCTCGCTCCGGTAGATATCTGCGCAATTTCCAGTTGCACCGGCTGCCCAAGGCGGTTTTCCAGTTCACAGGAGATGAATACGGAGGGCTGCGACATACCTAATTACCTCTTGGTAAAGCCTTTTGTTATTAGAAGCCCTACTCCGACCCCCTAACGAGGGCCGGGTTCA
>Ga0182793_1000880_pt1 | contig 20337 bp, 17 predicted proteins | sample Passage237A_FD_130498 | JGI IMG/M metagenome (GOLD analysis project Ga0182793, IMG submission 130498) | Cellulose adapted compost microbial communities from Newby Island Compost Facility, Milpitas, CA, USA - Passage2 37A (version 2) (version 2) ... | reverse complement strand
TTCGGCGGCGCCTGCCCGAAGCTTGCGGTGCATGCCGCCTTCGCCCAGCCGGGGCAGTTGCTGGTCGAGGCCGTCGAAATGCCGGACGGGGCGCAGTTCCTGACGCTGGCGCGCACGCTGGAAGGGCCGCAGGGAGCCTTCAACGAACGCCCGCGCCGCACGGCGCTTCTGATCGGCTGCGACATCGACGTTGCCGCGGAGACGGTTTACGCGGCCGCCTTGCCGCCCAGCGCGGCGCGGCCCGGCTCCGTGGCCGCTGTCCCCGTCGGCCCCGCCTGCCGCCTGTGCGAGCGCGCCGGCTGCCTTGCCCGCGCCGAGCCTCCGGTGACGCGCCCGCTCGGCCTCGACGAGATGGTGACAGGGCTCAGCGCTTTCGATTTCCAGTAGCGGCCCGGACCGGCCGGGCGGCGGCCGCCGCTATCGCCTGCCTTCGTGGCGCAGGATCAGCCCGGCGAACAGGCTGGAAAACAGCACGATCATCAGCGCGTAGGGGGCCGCTTCGGCGAGCATGCCTTCCGAGGTGCGGCTGAACACGGTCGTCGCCAGCGTCCTGTAGCCGATCGGCGCGAGCAGGAAGGTGATCGGCAGCTCCTTGACGACCATGATGAAGACGAGCAGGCCGCCGGCCACCATCGAGCGCCGCAGCAGCGGCAACGCCGTCAGCGTGAAGGAGGACAAGGCGCCGTGGCCGAGCGCGCGCGCCGCCTCTTCGTAGCGCGGCCCGATCTGCAGCAGCCGGCTGCGGATCGGCCCGACCGCCAGCGCCAGGAACGTCGTCACATAGGCGAACAGCAGCAGTGGCAGGCTCTGGTAGAGCGCAGGCGCTGTGCGCAGTGCGAAGAAGGCCATCGACAGCGCGAAGGCGAGCGGCGGCACCGCGTAGCCGAGATAGATCAGCCGGTCGAGGCCGGAGGCCAGCGGCGAGGGAAAGCGCACGGTCAGGTAGACGACCGGCAGCGCCATGCAGATGGCAAGCAGCGCGGCAGGCAGCGCGAGGCTCGCGGTCCGGTAGAACGCCAGCGCCACCTCGGCGGCGTCGAGGCCGGGGCCCGGCTGGGCCATCCAGTGGAGCAGGACGGTGAGCGGCAGGCCGAGGGACGCGAGATAGATCGTGGCGAGGAACAGCCAGGCCAGCGGCCGGAAGCGGCCGAGCGGGACGGGCGCCGCGACCCGCGCCGCGCCGCCGCCCGCCCGCGCGTATCGGTGGCCGCGCAGATAGGCGTCCGCCATGATGAAGGCGCCCGTCACCGCCATCAGCATCAGCGACAGCCAGGCGGCATAGACGCGATCGAACGCGCCGGCATATTGCGTGAAGATGGCATAGCTGAACACCTCGTAGCGCATCAGGGCGATGACGCCGAAATCGCCCAGCACGTAGAGCGCGATCACCAGCCAGCCCGACAGCAGCGCCGGCTTCAGGTGCGGCAGGACGACCGTGAGGAAGGTCCGCCAGGGCGTGCGGCCGAGGCTGCGGGCGCATTCCTCGAGGCCGGGATCCATTCCCGCCAGCGCCGCGCGCAGATTGAGGAAAAGGTAGGGAAACGTGTAGAGGGCCAGCGCGGCGGCCGAGCCGGAAAGCCCTTCGGGGCGCGGCAGGCGGATCCCGAAAATGTGATTGGCAAAGCCGTAATAGCCCGAAAGGCCGATCAGCGCATAGGCCATGACGTAGCCGGGAACGGCCAGCGGCAGCACGCCCATGATGGCGTGGAAGCGCTTGTGTCGCAGGTCGCTGCGGGTGACCAGCCATGCCATCGGCAGCGCGATCAGCGTCGTCAGCGCGAGCACGCACGCCGTCAGCGCCAGTGTGTTGAAAAGCAGCTTGAGGTTGCGCGGCCTGAAGACGATCTCGGCCAGCGTCGCTGGGTCGGCCTCGAAGGCCCGCGCGACGAGATAGAGCGGAGGCAGCAGCATGCCCGCCCCGACGAGAAGCGCCGGGACGAGCAAAAACAGCGGCGGCCGCAGCTTGCGCGACGGCGCTGCGGCGTGGGGGACCGCGGTCAGAGCAGGCCCACGTCGCGCAGGAGCGCCAGCGTGCCGTCGAGATCGCTGATCTGGTCGATGTCGATGCGCGGGCTGATCTCCTGCACGGTGGCGAAGGATTCCAGCGTCGCGTTCGGGATGATGCCAGGGATCACCGGGTACTCGTTGCCCCGCAGCGTGATGTATTGCTGGGCCGTTTCCGACAGCAGGTAGGCGATGAACTTGCGTGCATTGTCCTGGTTGTCGCTGGCCGCGACGACGCCGGCGCCGGCGACGTTCAGGAGGTTGCCGATATCGCCCGCCGCGAAATGGGTCTGGGCGACGGGAAAATCGGCGTCACGGGTCAGGAAGCCGCCGAGATAGTAGTTGTTGACCAGGCCGAAATCGACCTCGCCATTGGCGATCGCCTCGATCTGGGTTCCGTTGTTGCGGTAAACCTTGGCGTCGTTGGCGATCATGCCCGTGAGCCACGCCTTGGCCGCGTCCTCGCCATGGGCGACGCGGAAGGCGGTCACGAAGGCCTGGAACGAACCGTTGGTCGGCGCCCAGGCGACGCGGCCCTTGTATTTCGCGTCCGTGAGATCGGTGATCGAGGCCGGCAGGTCGGCCTCCTGCACGCGCTCCTTCGAATAGACGAGCACGCGCGAGCGGCCGCTGGTGGGCGCCCACTTGTTGTTCACGTTGCGGAACGCCTCGGCGACGCCGGCATTGACCTCGCCCGGCAGGTCGGCGAACAGCGGCGCAACCGCGCCGAGCGCACCGCCGTCCTGGGCCCAGAACACGTCGGCCGGCGATTGCGCGCCTTCCTCATGCAGCAATGCGGCAAGCTCGGCCGTGCCGGCGTAGCGCACATTCGTCTCGATGCCGGTCTCGGCTTCGAATTGCGCGATGATGGGCGCGACGAGCGCTTCGCCGCGGCCGGAATAGATGGTCAGTTCGTCGGCCAGGGCCGCCGCCGGCATGCTCAGCGCAAGCGCCAGGCAGCCCGTCAGGAACGTCTTCTTCATTGCATGCTCCTGTTTTTCAGATCATGTGTTGGGGGAAAATGCCCGTTGCCGGGTGCGCGCGGCCCCTCGCCAAATGAGGCCGGCCGGCGAGCCTTACAATACCTGAATACCACATTCAAGATTAAACGGCGAGCGGCGGCGCCTTTGCCGTCGCGAATGCGCGGGGCGGTGCGCCAATGACAAGGCGGCGCTGGATCACGCGAGCGGGCCCGCACAGGCCCTAGTCGGGATTGCCGTGGACACGGCTTGGGCGGCGGGCGGCGATGCGCCTGCGGGATCGAGGGACACGGCGATGCCGGACGGAGTGCGCGGGGCGGAAAGCGGTCGGGCCGGCGAGGGGCGGCTGGGCATGCTGCTCGTGTTCCTCTCCGCGCTCGCCTGGAGCTTCGGCGGCATGGTCGCCCGCTTCGTCGAGGTGGAGGACGGCTGGACGATGGTCTTCTGGCGCTCGGTCTGGGCGTCGGTGTTCCTGCTGGCCTATATGTTGTGGCGCGACGGCCTGCGCGGCACGATCGAACTGTTTCGCGCGATGGGCCTTCCGGGCGTGGCCGTGTCGTTGTGCTTCACCATCTCCTCGGTCGCCTTCGTGATTGCGCTGGGCTACACGACGGTTGCCAATATCGTGCTGGTGCAGGCCGGCGTGCCGTTGTTTGCGGCGCTATTGGCATGGATCGTGTTCCGCGAGCGGGTGAGCGGCCCGACATGGGGTGCGATCGCGGCCGTCATCTTCGGCGTCGGCATCATGGTGTCGGATTCGCTCGGCGGCAGCATCTCGCCGATCGGCGACGGGCTGGCCCTGACAATTGCCGTCGCGCTGGCATGCGCGACGGTCATCCCCCGCCGCTTCAGCGACGTGCGCATGACGCCGGCGACGTGCCTGGGCACCATCGTCGCCGCGTGCCTGGCCGCAGCCGTCGCATCCGAGCTCGCGGTGCCGGTGGGCGAGATGGGCTGGCTGTTCGTCTTCGGCGCGCTCAATCTGGGCCTCGGCCTGGCCCTGTTCGCCAGCGGCGCCAGGCTCGTCCCCGCCGCATGGGCCGCCCTGCTCGGCACGTTCGAGCCGCTGCTCGCGCCCGTATGGGTCTGGCTCGTCCACGGCGAGATCCCCTCCAGCCGCACGATCATCGGCGGGCTGGTGGTGATGGTCGCCCTGGTCGCCCATCTCATCATCGGGTTCGGCCGCGCGCAGCGCCCCGCCAAGCCCGGCACCACCGGCGTCCAGCACCCGCTGTGAGGCGGCCGGGACGGGCAGGCCGAGCAGCTTCGGAATGGCGAATTTAGTGGCTTGTCCGCCTCGATTTTCGCAAATAGGCTGCCGCCGAAAAGACCCCTTTCCAACCCGCCGGACCCGATGGCGGGGCTGGCGAGCCGACTGACGCGCAACCAACCGGACATATGGAGATTTGACCACGATGAAGCGCAAGGCGACCCTGATCTCGGCCGCGCTGTTGGCGACGGTCACCTGGATGCCTGCGGCAACCGCTCAGGAAAGGGTGGTCAACGTTTACAACTGGACGGACTACATCGACGATTCCATCCTCGCGGAATTCACCGCCGAGACCGGCATCAAGGTCGTCTACGGCGTCTACGATTCCAACGAGATGCTGGAGGCGAAGCTGCTTGCCGGCAGCAGCGGCTACGATGTCGTGGTGCCGACGGCCAGCCCCTTCATGGCGCGCCAGATCGAGGCTGGCGTCTACCAGAAGCTCGACAAGTCGAAGCTGCCGAACCTGTCCAACATGTGGGAGGCGGTGTCCGAGCGCGTTGCCAGGTTCGATCCCGGCAACGAATACTCGGTCAACTACATGTGGGGCACCACCGGGCTCGGCTACAACGAGAGCAAGATCCAGGACATTCTGGGCCTCGACCATGTCGATAGCTGGGATGTGCTGTTCGACCCCGAGAAGGTCGCCAAGCTGGCCGATTGCGGTGTCTATGTCCTGGATTCCCCGACCGATGTCGTGCCCAGCGCGCTGGCCTATCTGGGGCTCGACCCCAACAGCGTCGCCGACGAGGATCTGGCCAGGGCGGAGGCCCTGCTGATGGCGATCCGGCCTTACGTGCGCAAGTTCCACTCGTCCGAATACATCAACGCGCTCGCCAATGGAGACATCTGCCTGGCCGTCGGCTTTTCGGGCGACGTGTTCCAGGCGCGCGACCGCGCGGCCGAGGCCGACCAGGGCGTATCGATCGGCTACGCCATCCCCAAGGAGGGCGCGCAGATGTGGTTCGACCAGATGCTGATCCCGGCCGATGCCCCGCATGTCGAGGAGGCGCATGCCTTCATCAACTACATCATGAAGCCGGAGGTCGCCGCCAAGGCGTCGAACTTCGTCTTCTACGCCAACGGCAACAAGGCCGCGACCGAGTTCCTCGACCCCGAGGTTCGCGACGACCCCGCCGTCTATCCGGATGAGGCGACGATGGACAAGCTGTTCACGCTGACCCCGCTCGACGACCGCGACCGCCGCAGGCTGAACCGGATGTGGACCAGGGTTCTCACCGGCCAGTAGGCGGCTATCGTATCGGCCGCGCCGCTTTGCCCGGCGCGGCCCGTTCGGGATGCGAAGGGAAGCGGGATGAAATCTCTTGGCAGCATCCGTCGCAGCTTCGCGCCCTGGAACGATCCCGGCGCGGTGCCCTACATCCGCTTCGAGAACGTCACCAAGCGCTTCGGCGACTATACGGCGGTCAACGATCTCTCGCTCGACGTGTACGAACGCGAGTTTTTCGCGCTGCTGGGCGCGTCCGGCTGCGGCAAGACGACCCTGCTGCGCATGCTGGCCGGCTTCGAGGAGCCGACCGCGGGCCGCATCCTGCTCGACGGGCAGGACCTTGCCGGCATTCCGCCCTACCGGCGGCCGGTCAACATGATGTTCCAGTCCTATGCGCTGTTTCCCCACATGAACGTGTGGGGAAACATCGCCTTCGGCCTCAGGCAGGACCGGATGCCGAGAAACGAGATCAGGCAGCGCGTCGAGGAGGTCCTAAAGCTGGTCAGGCTGGAGCAGTTCGCGCTGCGCAAGCCGCACCAGCTTTCCGGCGGCCAGCGCCAGCGCGTGGCGCTCGCCCGCTCCGTCGCCAAGCGGCCGAAGGTGTTGCTGCTGGACGAGCCGCTGGGCGCGCTCGACAAGAAGTTGCGCGAACAGACCCAGTTCGAGCTGATGGACCTGCAGCAGGACCTCGGCCTGACCTTCATGGTCGTCACCCACGACCAGGAGGAGGCGATGACGATGGCCGACCGCATCGCCATCATGGACAGGGGCGAGGTCATGCAGGTGGCGACGCCGGCCGAGATCTACGAGGCGCCGGCCTCACGGTTCGTCGCCGATTTCGTCGGCAATGTGAACCTGTTCGAGGGCACGGTAGCGGGCCGCGAGGACGGCCGCACCCGCATCGCCGACGATCGCGGCATGTCGCTTCTGGTCAATGAAGCCGGCGGCGCACCCGAAGGGGCCGGCGTCGCCTTCGCCATCCGGCCGGAAAAGATCCGCGTGTCGTCGGCCCGGCCCGCAGCCGCCGTCAACGCGATGGAGGGGGAAATCTACGACATCGCCTATCTCGGCGACATGACCGTCTATCACGTGAAGCTGCCCGACGGACGCATCGTCAAGGCGAGCGCGCTCAATGCGGCGCGCACCAGCGACGACCCCATGACCTGGAACGACAGGGCCTGGATCTCGTTCGCCGCGGATGCCGGCGTGGTTCTGACCAGATAGGCATGGCCGGCGCCGCACCGACCGCGAGCCGTCCTCCCGCCGCCGGTGCCCGCGGCGGGCCGGGCGCGCGCATTTTCGCCGCCGTGGCCGGCCGGCTGGTCATCATGGTTCCCTATGCCTGGCTGCTGGTCTTCTTCCTCGTCCCGGCCCTAATCGTGGTGAAGATATCGCTGTCGCAGATGGCGGTCTCGGTGCCGCCCTATGCGCCCGTCTTCGATCCCGGCGGCGGGCTTGCCGGCCTCCTTGATGCCGTTCGCCAGTTCAGCCTAGAGAACTTCGCCTGGCTGATGGACGATCCGCTCTACATCAACGCCTATCTGTCGAGCCTGATGATCGCGGCGGTCTCGACCGCTCTGACGCTGCTGGTCGGCTATCCCGTCGCCTACGGCATGGCGCGCGCGCCGGCGACGATCCGCCCCTCGCTGCTGATGCTCGTCATCCTGCCGTTCTGGACGAGCTTCCTGATCCGCGTCTATGCCTGGATCGGCATCCTCAAGCCGGAAGGCCTCCTCAACCAGTTCCTGCTGGGCATCGGCGTCATCTCCCAGCCGCTGGTGATCCTGAACACGAACACCGCGATCTATATCGGCATCGTCTATTCCTACCTGCCCTTCATGGTGCTGCCGCTCTACGCGACGCTCGAGAAGATGGACGGCTCGCTCGTCGAGGCCGCGCAGGACCTCGGCTGCACCCGCACCGGCGCCTTCTGGAGGGTCACCTTCCCGCTGTCTCTGCCGGGCGTCGTCGCGGGCTGCCTGCTGGTCTTCATCCCGGCGGTCGGCGAGTTCGTCATTCCCGACCTTCTGGGCGGCTCGCAGACGCTGATGATCGGCAAGACCCTGTGGAACGAGTTCTTCGCCAATCGCGACTGGCCGGTCGCCTCCGCCGTCGCCGTCCTGCTGCTGCTCGTGCTGGTGGTCCCGATCATGGTCTTCCAGAAGGTGCAGGCCGACGCGCAGGAGAAGGGACGCTGAGATGAATGCGGGCTGGAGCCGGTTCAACGTCGCTTCCGTCTCGGTCGGCTTCGCCTTCCTTTATCTGCCGATCGTGCTTCTGGTGATCTATTCGTTCAACGCCTCGCGGCTGGTGACGGTCTGGGCCGGCTTCTCGACCCGCTGGTACGTCTCGCTGATCCACAACGAAAGCATGCTCGCGGCCGCCTGGGTGACGCTGCGGGTCGCGCTGCTGTCGGCGACGGCGGCGACCGTGCTCGGCACGCTCGCCGCGCTGGCATTGACCCGCTACACGCGCTTCCGCGGCCGCGTGCTGTTTTCAGGCATGGTGTTCGCGCCGCTGGTGATGCCCGACGTCATCATCGGCCTGTCGCTCCTCTTGCTGTTCGTGGCGCTCGGCTTCGACCGCGGCATCGTGACGATCACGCTGGCGCACATCACCTTCACCATGTGCTTCGTGGCGGTGGTCGTGCAGTCGCGCCTGCTCAGCTTCGACCGCTCGCTGGAGGAGGCGGCGATGGATCTCGGCGCGACCCCGGTGCGCACCTTCTTCCAGGTCACGCTGCCGGTGATCGCGCCCGCCATCGTGGCGGGCTGGATGCTGGCCTTCACGCTCTCGCTCGACGACCTGGTGATCGCCAGCTTTTCCGCCGGTCCCGGCGCCACCACGCTGCCGATGAAGATCTACAGCCAGGTGCGGCTCGGCGTGACCCCGGAGATCAACGCGATCTGCACCATCCTGATCGGCATCGTCGCGACCGGGGTGGTGGCCGCAACCCTCGTCAACCGCCGCCGCGAGCTGCGTCGCCAGCGCGACGAGCAGGCGGCGCACGCACCCTGACTCGCCTTGGAAACGGCATCGCCGTCGCAGGGAACTGGCGCCATAGTTCGCCGACTCGCCGGCGCGATTTCTATCGCTTGCCGTGGGTGTCGGACATCTGCCATGGTCCGGTGGAATGATTTTGTGCTTCGGAACGGACGCGCCTGAACAGGCATGTCGTGGCAGAAGATGGTCTGCACAGCTCGAAGCTGACCTGGACCCTGACCTTTGAGGATGGATAGGTAAAGTTGACCAAGGAGAAGAATCCGTCGTTGGCGAAAGGTCCGCAATCGGCCCCGCAGGAGGCCGCAACCAGGGTTAAACCCGCTCGGGCGCGCCGCGGAAGTGAAGCGCGAGCGGCCGCCGATAATATGAAGGGCGTCGCGCAAGGCGGAGAAACCGGCTTGAGCTTGAGCGACGGGGCGCTGTCGTTCTCCGTCGATCCCGGCAATCGGTCATCCACAGCGGAGGCAATCCTCCAGGCTGCGCTGAAGACTTTTGCGAAGAATGGTTTCGACGGTTCTTCGATGCAGGAGATCGCGCGGCTGGCAGGAGTACGGCACACGCTCATCAATTACCATTTCGGAGGCAAGGAAGAGCTGTGGTGCGCCGTGATGGACAGGCTCTTCGGCGAGCTTAAACGCTATTTCTCCGCCTTGTCCGAGGTCACCCCCGACCTTAGCGCGCTGCAATCCCTCAAACTCATCTGCCGCGCCTTCGTTCAGGTGACGTCACGCAATCCGGAACGCATTCTGATCGTGCGCCACGAATTATGGGCAGGGAGCCCGCGTATCGAGTGGTTGCTGCAGCGCCATGTCGTACCGGTGCACCGCTTTATCGATAGCGTCGCCGAGCGGGCCGTCGCCGAGGGGTCGCTCAAGAGGATCCCGGCGCCGCATTTCTCACATATCCTGATCGGTGCCGCGACATCCTTTTTTCTGGCGCGGACATTCATAAAGGAAGTCTACGGTATCGATTCGCAGGATCCGGAGATTGTAGCTACCCATGCCAACTGGCTCATCGATACGCTGTTCGATGGACTCACCGTCAAAGATTCCTAGCGCTATCCCGCAGCGGACATATGGGACGGATGTCTGTCATGGCGCGCTGAAGGGGTCTTTCGCCCCGTGAGACGGTCCCACCATGCGTCGATTTCCTGTGCTGTCGGAGGGGAGAGTTCCGCATGTCGCAGGCCGACATGACCGTCCGGACGGATCACGACCAGACTGTAAGTGCCATAGAGGGTTCCCCAGTCCTGTTCGGAAACGGCATAGTCGCCTCCGGTTCCGACCGTATAAGCCCGTGCGGGAATGCCGCGGCTTTCCGCTGCCGCCAGCACATCTGCCACAGCCGGGTTATCGGCTCGGCCGAAGATGACAAAGGCGCTTCCGAACAGATCGATGGCCGATATCCGCTCGCCAGCCCGTTCTAGCCATATGTGCGGTGCGCGTGCGCCCGGGATCGCGTTGGGATGGTACTCCCCGGCTGTCCAGCGCGCGTTCGGACTTTGCCCCGGTTCCGGCACGAGCGCCCCATCATTGTAGCGAAAGCCCAGCGATAGGCCTGGGTGGATGAAGTGCTCGCGCCTGTAGAAGGAGGAGTTGCCGGCGGTGTCGGACGTATTGTGTGATTCGAAGTTGAGCACCGCCTCGCTTGCGTTGAACTCGGCGACCGGACGACGTTCCGACGTGTAGGTGTCCAGCAGGTCCGGTGATGCCCACCCCCGCAGGACACCGGCAAGTTTCCAGCACAGGTTGTGAATGTCCTGGATGCCCGTGTTCATGTTGAAACCGCCGTTCGGCGGCATGAGGTGGGCGGCATCGCCTGCGAGAAAGATCGGGCCGGCCCGATAGGTCTGCGCGATCTGTACCGCTACCTGCCACGTTCGGGTGTCGATGAGATCTATCTCAGCTTGCGGATCGCCGAGGGCCAGATGCAGTTGACGTTGCCAGTCGATCATGTCGAAAGGCTGCTCGTCCATGACCTTCGGCCGGCCGAGCAGGGCGGCCCGCCCCTCGTCGTCGACAGGTGCTATGACGGCGTTACCGATCGTTTCCGGATTGTTGATGTTAACGAAGGCCGAGTAGGTTCCCAGCCTTTGCGCCAGCGTCTGTGAGCGGAACAACACGCTGACGGCTTCCTGAATACCATCTTCGCCCTCACAGCTTATGCCCAGTCTCTTGCGTACCTTGCTGCGGGCTCCGTCGCAGGCGATCAGATAGCGCGCTTCGACCTTGCAGCTGCGATCGGAGTCGATTTCGGTCGCCTCCAGCACCACGCCACGATCGCTCTCTCGCCAGTCATTTACCTTCCAGCCGAAGCGCAGATCTGCGTGCGGAGAGGCGAGGGCATGGTCCCTGAGAATTGGCTCGAGCGCATCCTGCGAGCATAGTTTCACGAGCAGCGTAAGCGGGCTGTAGCGCCCGTCGTCGAGCTCTCCGTACTGATTGGTCGAATCCATTACATGATCCCAAGGCGACGCCAGATCGCGCCCGAAAAAGCGCAACGGCGGCCGCTGCATGCCGGCGGCACGCACGGCATCATGGATCCCCCATTCGCGGAATATTTCCATGGTTCGCACGTTGATGGCGCGGGACTTGGGATGCTGCGTGGGTACGCGGTTTCGTTCAAAGAGCACGTGAGGAATGCCCCAGCGAGACAGCTGGATGGACGTGCTGACACCAACCGGCCCCCCACCGAGGATAGCTACCTCTGGGGCCTTCATGCCTGATAAAAAATTTGACATACTTGTAATCCAAATTGTGAGTCTCGACGAAAAAATCTCATAACAAAATCATAAAAAATAACAAGCTTGACAAAATGATTGTCGATATTTAGATTCAAATTGAATACCATGCCCATCAATAGGCGGGGCATGGCGGTGCTATCGGAGAAGGAGGAGAGTGGGATGACCGAGGTTAAGTCGAACGAAACCGGGTACGCGCACGGCCAGGCTGGCGACAGTGGCCTCATCGTGGTGGACACCAACGAGATCCCTTGGTCGAGCTTTCCTGGCTACGAAGAGCATGCCCTGTTCAAGCTCCTGCGGGTGGATCCGGTCACGCATGGCTCGACGATCCTGTTGCGCTACAAGACTGGCGAGGGCGTCAATTTTCAGGGCATTCCGGACCACAAGCATTACGGCGCCGTGGAGCTGCTGACCCTGTCGGGGACGTGGTGGTACGAAGGTGAGCCGGTCGTGCGTGCCGGCGGCTACGTCTATGAGCCTGCCGGTGCTGTCCACAAGGCGATCAACCCTGACTGGGTCGATACGTTCATCATTTCCTACGGACCTCTGCAGCTGATGAACGAGGATGGCACGCCTGGACAGGTCGTCGACGGGATGACCTATTACGAGGCGGCGAAAGCCAATAACGCGGTCGCGCATCTGCCGCCCCTGGGCTGAGTCTGTCAGCTTCGTTCCTGCCGTTCCCGGCTTGCCTTGAGGGCAGGCTTTTCAGCATCATTCTCCCCTGATGGAGTGGGCCAATGCAACGTCGCCATTTTCTGGGCGGGTGTGCTGCCTTGTCGCTTGGAGCATTCATGCCGCATGTCGGCATCGCTGCCTCCCGCGACACGCTTCGCATCGCCTGGACTCAAAGCTACGAAAACATGGATCCGTATTACGGCGCCTCCCGCGAGGGCCTGATTATGGCGCGCCATGTATATGATACGCTGCTGTACATCGATCCCCTCAATGGCGAGATTTCGCCCTTGTTGGCCAGGAGTTGGCGTTGGCTGGATGACGTTACACTAGAGTTCTCCCTTCGCGACGATGTGACCTTCCACAACGGCTATCCCTTCAGCGCCGACGACGTCGTGGAGACGTTCAACCGGGTGGTTCAGCCCGACAGCGGCGTGAAAGTGCGCAGCATCGTTGAGTGGATGAAGGGTGCCGAGAAGCTGGACGATTATACGGTTCGCGTCTATCTCGCGCGACCTAACCCTACCGCTCTCAACAGTCTGGCAAGCCAGATGGGCATCCACAGTGCCAGGTATTTTGCTGAGGTGGGGCGCGACGGCGTCATCCGCAACCCGGTTGGCACAGGGCCTTACATGGTTAAGTCCCAAGAGACCGATCAGGGCGCTGTCCTTGAGCGCTTCGACGGCTATTTCGAAGGAAGCGTCAAGGGAAAGCCGAAGATCAAGACCCTTGAGGTCAAGGTCATTCCGGACGTCAATACCCAGATCGCCAATCTGATGACCGGCCAAATCGACTGGATCTGGCGTGTCCCCTCCGATGTAATCGACAAGGTTGCGGGGCTTCCGTCCGTGGCTGTCGAAAGCGCGGAGACGATGCGCTATGTTGCCATTGCATTCGACGCGGCGGGGCGTTCCGGTGCGTCGCCCCTGCAGGACGCTCGTGTCCGCAAGGCCTTTGCCTATGCTGTGAACCGTCAGTCGCTGCGCGATAATATCATCAAAGGCAAGTCGCGCGTGCTGCATTCACCCTGTTTCCCGGCGCAGTTCGGCTGCACATCCGACGTGACGCAGTATGATTATAACCCGGAGCGTGCCAGGCAGTTGCTCGCTGAGGCGGGGTACCCCGACGGCCTCGATCTGACGATGGTGGCCTATACCGGTAAGAGCGAGACCGAGGCCGTTGCAGCCGATCTTGCCAAAGTCGGTATCCGTCTCAATACGCGCTTCCTGCGGTCGCCGATCGTGCGTACCATGATGGAAAACGGGGAGGCGCAGATCGTCATGCTGAGTTGGGGCTCCTACTCGGTGAGTGACGTTTCGGCAGCCATCAGCATGTATTTTGATGGTGGCGGTTACGACATGACGCGGGATACGGAGATTACGGCTTGGGTTAAGGCGGGCGACACGTCGCTTGATCCGGAAGTGCGCAAGCGCAGCTACGATCTCGCTCTCAAGCGTATCGCCGAACAAGCATACTGGCTGCCGCTAACGACCACGGTAACCAATTATGCTTATGTGGAGAGTCTCCGGTTTCGCGCGCCTTATGATGAAGTGCCGACATTCTTCGATTGCTCGTGGGACTGAGTTTGGCATGCTCTGGACGCGCGCCGGAGAGAGGAAGCGAGCATGTTAGAATTCCTCCTTCGGCGCGTCGTTCTGGCGCTTGCGGTCGCCTTCGCAGTCTCGATCATCGCTTTCTCGCTGCTGCGCCTGTCCGGCGATCTCGCGCAAGAGCTCGCCGGAGCGAACGCCACGGCGCTCGACGTGCAGCTCCTGCGCGAGGCCTACGGCCTCGACCGCCCGTTATGGGCGCAGTATCTTCAATGGGCGGGCCAGGTCCTGCGGGGAGATCTGGGACGCTCGGTATTCTTCGACGAGCCGGTCGCCGATCTACTGGCCGCCCGCCTGCCGGTGACCATGCGTCTTGGTGCTTTTGCGCTGGTGCTCGCACTCGTTGTCGCAATACCCCTCGGGATTCTGGCGGCGATGCGGCCGGGAACCTGGGTCGACCGGATCGCGCTCGGCACCGCGCTGGTCGGCCAGGCCATGCCTACCTTCTGGTTTGCGCTCCTGCTGATCGTCGTCTTTGGGGTGAAGCTGAGATGGCTGCCGGTTTCCGGCAACGACAGCTGGCGCCATTTCATTCTGCCTGCTGTGACCTTGGCTTATTTCGCTATGCCGGCGCTGATGCGTCTGACGCGCGCCGGCATGCTGGAAGTCATGAGCGCCGACTATATCCGTACTGCCCGAGCCAAGGGGCTGCGCCCGTCGAGCATCATTCTCAAACATGCTTTGCGCAACGCAATCATTCCTGTCGTGTCCGTCGCGGCTGTGCAGCTCGGCTTCATGCTGGGGGGGTCGATCGTGGTTGAGAGCATCTTCGCTCTTCACGGCGTGGGGTATCTCGGCTGGATTTCCGTTCAGCGCGCCGACTTTCCCGTCGTTCAGGCCATCGTCTTGGTTCTGTCGCTCGTCTTCGTGATGCTCACGCTGCTGGCCGATCTTCTCAATGCGAAGCTAGATCCGCGCATGCGCGGATCTAGACGTTAGGTCCGCTATGACCGTGAGTTCTTCGACGCTGGCGCCTGCCCCGGCGCGCGACGGGGAAGACCCGGCACGGATGCGCCGGCGACCCTTCCCGCGGCCAGGCAATTCCAGCATCGCGATCGGTGCCACGATCCTTGGGACGATCACCCTGATCGCGCTTGCGGCTCCCTGGCTCGGACTGGCCGATCCCTACGATAGCAACCTTGCGATCCGCCACGTTCCCCCGGTCTGGGACTCGGTGGGATCGTGGCAGCATCCGCTTGGGACGGACCATCTGGGGCGGGATTATCTTTCGAGGCTGGTTTATGGCGCACGCATTTCCCTCTTGGTCGGGATGGTCGTCACCGTCATGGCAGGCTGCATCGGCACCACGCTCGGCGTACTCGCAGGTTACTTCGGCGGGCGGATAGAGGCCGCCATCGACTTTGTCATTACGGTGCGACTGGCAATGCCACTGGTGCTGATCGCGCTCGCCGTGGTCAACGTCGTTGGCTCCTCGCTCGAGATCGTGATCCTCGTGCTGGGCCTGCTCCTATGGGAACGCTTCGCCGTGGTGGCGCGCAGCACGACGCAGCAAATCCGGTCGCAGGAATATGTCGCCGCCGCACGTGCCGTCGGCTGCTCGACGCCGAGGATAATCCTGCTGGAAATTCTGCCGAACATCTACGGCCCGCTGATCGTGGTGGCGACGCTCGAGATCGCACATGCCATCCTGCTGGAGGCGGCGTTATCCTTCCTCGGACTGGGCGTGCCTGCGCCGCTGCCGTCTTGGGGGCTGATGATCGCCGAGGGCAAGGACGTAATGTATTTCAGCCCATGGGTGATCACGATCCCTGGCGCGGCCCTGTTTGTCCTCATCCTGTCGATCAACCTGCTGGGCGATGGCCTGCGGGACCTGAACGCGATCGAAGGGAGAAATTGACATGGTGCTGCGCGCCGAAGGGTTGAATGTCCACATTCCCACCGTGCATGGCGCGCTCTGGCCGGTGCGCAATGTCGATCTCTCGATAGCTCCGGGGGAAACGCTGGGGATCGTCGGGGAGTCGGGTTGCGGCAAGTCCCTGACTTCTCTCGCGTTGATGGGTCTGCTGCCTGTCCGTGCGCGGCGCCACGCAGACGTGCTTGAGATCGCCGGCAACGATCTGCTGCAACTGGAAGAAAAGCAGATGAGTAATCTGCGTGGCGACACGGTTGCCATGATCTTTCAGGACCCGATGACCTCGCTGAACCCGGCCTATACCGTCGGCGAACAGCTCACCGAAGTGCTGCGCCGTCACACTGGTGCGTCGCGTCGGCAGGCCTTGGGCAGGGCTGCTGAACTTCTCGACCGGGTCGGGATCGACGCGTCAAGGCAGCGTCTGGCGATGTATCCCTATGAGCTGTCCGGAGGCCTGCGCCAGCGCGTCATGATTGCGATGGCGCTGATGTGCGAGCCGCAGCTGTTGATCGCGGACGAGCCTACAACCGCGCTTGATGTGACGATCCAGCTTCAGATCCTGGATCTGCTAGTCTCGTTGCAGGAAGAGTTCGGCATGGCACTGCTGATCATCACGCATGACTTCGGCGTGGTGGCGCGCATCGCGAACAACGTTGCCGTCATGTATGCCGGCGAGGTGGTCGAGCACGGCCCCGTCGGCAGGGTGCTGTCCGATCCATTGCATCCCTACACGCGCGGCCTGCTCAGTTGCATACCGGTTTCCGGGGTGCACACGCGCGGCCGGCTCTTACCCACCATCCCGGGCCAGGTATCGCCAGTTTTCAGAGGGGCGGACGGATGCGGATTCCGCAATCGCTGTAATCGGGTTTTCGATGCGTGCGAAAGTGGCGAAGTCCCGACACGGTTTATGGGAGATGGACGCAGCGTCCGCTGCCTGCTCTATGAGGTCGCGCAAGGAGCCGCCTCATGAGCCCGCCCCTTTTTGAACTGCGCGACGTATCGAGGGAATTCCGAATGCGCGGTGGTCTGTTTTCGCCGCGGCGGATGTTGCGTGCTGTCGACAATGTCTCTTTGCGAGTGGAGAAGGGCGAGGTTCTGGGCATCGTCGGCGAATCGGGTTGCGGCAAGTCCACCCTTGCCCGCATTCTGCTTGGTCTGGACCGCCCTACTTCCGGCGAGGTTCTGTTTGAGGGAACCGGCCTTGAGGTGATGGATCGGCGTGCCTTCACGCGTCGCGTACAGCCGGTGTTTCAGGATCCGTATTCGTCGCTGAACCCACGCAAGACGGTCGGAGAGATCATTTCGTTGCCGCTGCGTGTCCATCGTGTCGGCGATCAGGCCAGCCATCGCGCCGAGGTGAAGCGGATGCTCGACCGCGTGGGGCTTGCCGCGCGGCTGTACGACGCGTATCCAGCCCAGCTTTCCGGTGGCCAGCGTCAGCGTGTCGCCATCGCACGTGCTCTCATAACATCGCCTTCGATTGTGGTCTGCGACGAGCCCACTTCTGCTCTCGACGTGTCGGTACAGGCGCAAATCCTCAATCTGCTCGACGAGGTGCGCCGCACCTTGAGCCTGTCCTATGTATTCATCAGCCACAATCTCGCAGTCGTCGAACATTTGGCGACGCGCGTCATCGTCATGCAGGAAGGAAGGATAGTGGAAGATCGGGAAACCGTCGCATTGTTCCGGGAGCCCCGCCATCCGTACACGATCACGCTGCTGGGTTCGATCCTGAAGCTGGACGCCACCAGGAGCAGTCGGGAGGCGGCTCATGCCGACTGACAACGGCGCGCTGCACGGGATCAGTGTGGTCGATCTCAGCCGCGTTCTAGCGGGGCCTTTCTGCACACAGATTCTCGGGGATCATGGTGCTGACGTGGTGAAGATCGAAAGCCCCGCCGGCGACGACACACGCGCCTGGGGGCCCCCCTTCGATGGAGAGACGGCATCCTATTTTCTCGGTCTGAACCGCAACAAGCGTTCCGTCGTGCTCGATTTGTCGACGCACGAGGGACGGCAGGTCCTGGAAGAACTTCTGGCCAAGGCGGATGTGCTCATCGACAATTTCAAGCCGGGAACGCTGGTGCGATGGGGACTTGGCTCCGAGACCATCAGGTCGCGCTATCCCCGTCTCGTGCATTGTTGCGTTTCGGGCTTCGGCGAGACTGGGCCGCTAGGGAGGCTGCCGGGTTACGATGCCGTTCTTCAGGCCATGGTCGGTATCATGAGCGTGAATGGCGAGACCGGCGGAGGCCCGTTGCGGGTCGGAATACCGGTGGTCGATCTCGTTACCGGCCTCAACGCAGCCATCGGTATTCTGCTCGCGCTTCAGGAGCGCAGCCGGAGCGGACAGGGCCAGTTTGTCGATGTGTCGTTGTACGACTGCGGCATCTCGGTCTTGCATCCGCAACTGGCAAACTACTTCCTGTCGGGCCGCAATCCGGCGCGTTTCGGTAATACCCATCCGAACATCGTTCCCTACGACCTGTTCCAGGCGAGCGACGGGCTGATCTTTATCGGCGCCGGAAACGAACCGCAGTTTCGCAAGCTGTGCAGCTATTTGGAACTGGATGACATTGTCGAGGATCCACGCTTTCGCAATAACGCAGCGCGCAGCGTGAATCGTGAGGTATTGCGGGCGATCCTTGAGGAGCGCCTGGCATCTCGCGGGACGCAGCAACTCGCGCGCGAGCTGGGCGATCTGGGGGTTCCGTGCGGCCCATTGCAGACGCTGGACGCGGTGGTGGCCCACCCTCATACGCAGCACCGCGAGATGGTGGTGGACATCGACGGTGTGCGCACGGTGGGCACTCCGATCAAGCTTTCGCGTACACCGGCTACCTATCGTTATGCGCCGCCGGCGCTGGGAGAGCACACCGCTCAGGTGCTCGAAACCGTCAAGCTTGCGGCAAAGCCATGAATTTCGAACTTACTGACGAACAGCGCGCGATCCGGAGTGCCGTGGAAGATATCTGCAGACCGTTCGACGAGGAGTACTGGCTGCGCAAGGATCGTGAGGGCGGTTTCCCCGAGGATTTCCACCGGGCCATGGCGCAGGCTGGCTGGCTGGGCATCGCGATGCCGGTGGAGTACGGCGGTGCCGGCCTGGGGATCGCCGAAGCCGCCCTGATGATGGAGACGGTGGCCGCGTCTGGTGCGGGTCTTTCCGGGGCTTCTGCCATTCACATGAACGTTTTCGGTCTGCATCCGGTAGTGGTGCATGGCTCCGACGAGCAGAAAGGGCGGTGGCTGCCCCCCATCATTGCTGGCAGCACCAAAGCCTGTTTCGGGGTCACCGAGCCGAATACGGGACTGAATACGCTTAAGCTGCGGACTTTTGCTGAGCGCAAGGGCGACCGCTATATCGTGCACGGACAGAAGATATGGATCTCGACGGCGCAGGTAGCCGACAAGATCATGCTGCTTGCACGAACAACGCCGGTCGGTGCCGAAGGGCCGCCTTCACACGGACTCAGCCTGTTTTATACAGATCTCGATCGCCGGCGCGTGGAAGTTCGCGAGATAGACAAACTCGGCCGCAAGGCCGTCGATTCAAACCAACTCTTCATTGACGGGCTGGAAATTCCGGTCGAAGACCGTATCGGCGAGGAAGGGCGTGGCTTCCACTATATTCTGCACGGCCTTAACCCCGAGCGGCTGCTGATTTCGGCAGAAGCGACCGGTCTCGGGCGGGCAGCGCTTATGCGTGCCGCCCGCTATGCCGGCGAGCGCGTGGTGTTCGACCGGCCCATCGGCATGAACCAAGGGATCCAGCACCCGCTGGCGCAACGCTGGATCGATCTTGAGGCAGCGTTCCTGCTTTATCAGCGCGGTGCGTGGCTCTACGATCAGGGGCGCTCTTGTGGCGCGGAGGCGAACGCCGCCAAGTTCTTCTGCGCGGAGGCGGGATTTCGCGCGTGCGAAACCGCGGTTCTCACCCTCGGCGGGATGGGGTATGCTAAGGAATATCATGTCGAGCGATATTTCAGGGAGGCGATGCTCCCCCGCCTCGCACCCGTTTCACCTCAATTGATACTTTGCTTCATCGCAGAAAAGGTTCTGGGCTTGCCCAAATCCTACTGAATGTTGCTCGATAGGGGAGCGTGGCCATGACAAATCTGCCTTCGACCGCGAACCTGCTGCTTGAGCGCGATGGCTGCTGGAGTCCCCGCTGCAATATGCGGCGACAGGTCGATCCGCGGCGTGACCTTCCGCGGTAAAGGCGGCGCATTCTGTGCAGGCGGCGACGTCCGATATTTTCGGAAGATAGGCGGAGGTGAAGAGGTGGCTTTATTCAGCCCCCGCGCCGGAGAGCTCTTTCATGCCATCAACGAGCTTCCGCAGGCAACGGTGATGCTCGTGGAAGGCGCGGCGATGGGGGGAGGGAGGGCTCGTCTGTGCCGGGGATTTCGTGGTCGTGGCGCCCGATGCCATGTTCGCGCTCACGGAAACGCCGCTTGGCGTGCCGCCGGCGCAAATCGCGCCGCTGGTCGCGCAGTGCATCGGGGTGTCTGCGGCCCGCCGAATCATTCTGACGGCCGCGTGCTTCGACAGTGTGGAGGTCATGCGCATCGGCATCGCCGATGTCATCGTGGATGACGCCGCGTCGTTTGGGCGGTCGAAGCCGGATTCCACGTCGGCGTGCAGTGCTGTGCCCCGGTCGCCAACGCGGTGGCGAAAGAGCTGGTTCTCGCTGCGCCACACCACGCACGTGACGAGATGATCGACCACGCGGCGGAACGCTTCGCCTTCTGCCTGACCGGCGACGAGGGCCGGGAGGGTGTTGCGTCTTCCTCGAGAAGTGAAAGCCGTACAAGACGATGGCGCTTTCCTTGCGCTCGTCGGGCAGAATCTGGCTGAAGGCGATGCGCGAGACGTCGTCGATGCAGACATGGACGAACTCGAAGCCGGCGCCGCGCGACGTGCCCTGTTGGCGATCGCCGGTGATGCG
>Ga0182793_1000879_pt1 | contig 20361 bp, 15 predicted proteins | sample Passage237A_FD_130498 | JGI IMG/M metagenome (GOLD analysis project Ga0182793, IMG submission 130498) | Cellulose adapted compost microbial communities from Newby Island Compost Facility, Milpitas, CA, USA - Passage2 37A (version 2) (version 2) ... | reverse complement strand
TGGGGCACAGGTTATAAGCAGGCGTTGGAGTATTTGATAGAAAACACTAAGGACACACAAATCACGGTTGCCTGGGGACTTTCACCGCTTACCTACAACAAAGACATGTTGCAGGTACAAGACCGGGACAGGATTGTATTTCAAAACGAAAGCAAGGCAGCATACTATATCACGACTTTCCGGGCACATCCCGGAGAATATCCATTCAAAGAAGTGATCTACGAGATCAATCGTCAAAACAGTCCTGTGGTTAGGATTTACAAATTGAGATAACACTCAGCGGACATTCACCCTTCTGGCTACAACTAAACGGTACAATCCATTCTGCGTTTGCTGCCAAAGATGAGCGCCATCCGGTGTAGCATAATTTCGATTCAGGAAATTGACATAATAAAGGCCGGCAAACCATTTTTCAGAATTGTATCCTGTCGCGAGCCGTATGGTACCATTGAGGTGTAACTGAAAATCGGAAGAAACGGAATTGCTGTCGTTGGTAAAACTGGTGTTATTCCCTCCTGCTCCTGCCATCAGAGCAAGCGTAGCAAACCAGTGTTCTCTGAATACAAAAGTATGCGCATAACCGGCATCCACTCCCAGGCTGAATACACCTGTTTTCGTAAAATGTAGTGGTAGTTCCGATTTACCATTATTGAATTCAGGCGGAACTATGGATGAGTCTGCCTTCACCCGAACGTAGTGCATATTTAGCCCTGCAAGAAGTGATCCTGCGCTTCGGCGCTGCCATTCATTCTGAAGAAAAGAAGCTCTGTAAGAAAAGCGACGGTGATTGAAAATATAATGCCCGTTAAATCCATAGAATTGCGTCTGCAGATCGGGACGGAGCAAATATCGCGTGTGCAACGGTCGTGAGGCGAGTAAATCTGGGTCGCTCATGTAATGCCCTTTGTATATCTGGACAAATAGATCTACGGTGAATTTGCGTAGGTATGCATAACTGGCAAGATCTAGGCTTTTGGTACGTCCGTAAACTGCATCATCTGCGTTTAAAAACGGGAGCGAAAAATTAGCGTTCAGTCCCAAAAAACGATAAGAAAATCCAAGCCCTACTGTAGTAGCGTCGTTAGGAGAATACTCGGCTTCATGTTTCGCTCCGCGGCGACCGACCTGGTACCCGATAATTTTTCTGGAAACGAAGGTTCGAAGTGTGAGTTTGTCTGAAAAATCACTGATATAGCCGTTATCGGTTTTGGACTCAACATTTCCTCTCTTTTGTGCAACTGCTTCTGTTGATAAAAAAACAAAAGCATTGCCGGGACAACAAACCACTTCATGCAGCAATGCATAAAAAATCAAGCCTGACAATGCAAGGTATATCAATAACAAAGGCTGCCCGAGAGCAGCCTTTGTATTATAGCATTGAGCTTAAGAGCCCCTATTGCTTGTTTACTTTGATGACTTGCGTGTGGTTGTCATCAGCGTATCTCACAAGGTACATACCTTGCGCCATACCCTTCATGTCCACAGTGGCAACGCCATCTTCCATGTTGAGCACCTTCACCACTTTACCGGTAACATCAGAGATTGTTACGGTTCCGGTAGCAGCGTCAGTACCATACACTTCTATAGTAAGAACATCGCTAACAGGGTTAGGATAAACCTGTACGAGGAACTTACCACCTTTAACTGTTGCCTGAACTGTTTGTGAGTATTCAGTATTGCCGGCTACGTCTTTCAGCTTCAGCCTGTAGTAGTTAACACCTGTTATCGGATCTTCATCGATATAGGTGTAGTTGGAAGGCTGACCTTTAGCAGCGAGTGTAGCAATGGTAGTGAAGTTTCTGCCATCAACACTTCTCTCAAGTTCAAACATATCGCCCTTAGCCTCATCTTCTGTAGCCCAGTTGATGCGGTTGTGGCTGCCAACGTTGGTTGCAGTGATGTTAGCCAGTTTGATAGCCAAAGGAGTACCTGTTGCCTGAATTGTGAATGTTCCCTGATCTGTGTTGTAACCGTACACTCTTATGTAGTAAGTAGTGTTGGCGCTCACAGTAAATACTCCATACTCAGTACCGGCAGCAGGTCCGTCAATACATGTCTGTAAAGTTGGCGAGCTTGAAGATGTTGGAATCATTGCAGTAAGCGTACCTGTACAGCTACCGCTGTACCCCTGCATTACAAAATCTGCGATCGTAGAAACTACAGTCACCGTTACAGAACCACCGATAGAGCCGGTAGTAAATGAATACCACACATCATTAGCTACAGCAGTTGCATCACAAGCTGCCAGCGACTGAGTTGCACCATTGTTGTAACCATTGTAGATAGTTCCACCTACCAGGTTGATTGCGCCGGTACAAGCATCGTTTGGCGGCAGGGTAGCTGCCAGTTGAGCCATAGACCAGGTGCTGGTGTCGTTAGGTCCGCAAATAGATCTTACATAGATGTTATAAGCACCGCTGATACCAGTAAGCGTATAAGGCTTGGTATTGATAACACCGGTTACCGTACCAAAGCTCGTACTACCGAATGGTACATAACGAACCTGCCATTGTGTAGCCGATCCGTTCTCCGTCCAGTTAAGCGTTACGCTGTTGGCAGTAGGGGTAGTAACCACGATATTAGAAGGATCTGGACATGTCGGTGTGCTTTCCACCATAACGTCATCGATAGCGATGTCGTTGTAGTATGTAGTAGAAGCTGTTCCTGTGTAAGTGAATCTCAATTGCGTTGTAGTCACCGAGCCCAGCGCCGACAATGATGCTGTACGCACATTCCAGCCCTGATTCAGACTTTGCTGAACAGAATCCACAGTAATCCAGGATGTACCATCCCATGCTGCCACGATCAGTCTGTTATGACCATAAGTTGCTGCATAAGTAGGATTGTAGCTCATGAGGTAATAACGCAGACGTGGATTGGTCAATGTACTGATATCAATTACCGGAGAAGTCAGTACAGCAGTCTGGTTGTTGCTTACATAAGATCCGTCAACCCATGCAAAGGTGCTACCCGGTGTTCCTGTGTGATCTGTAAGACCTGCTGCGTCATAGCCCGGAGTACTGTATCCGGTTCCGAACATCCATCCATAAGGTACTGCGCCGCTGTTAGTCCAGCAGTTTGGTGTTGTCGTACCATTGAATGATTCAAGAACCGGAGAAACAAATGTAGAACAAGGGGTAGTGAAGTTTACACTTGTCCACACGCTTGTATCTCCTACAGTACAAATACTGCGGATAAAGATTGAGTAGTTGGTGCTGGCAGATAAACCGGTGGCAGTGGCAGTGGTATCACCAGGTGTCTCCATACCGGAAGAAACAGGTGTAGCAGATGGGGAAGAACCCTGCGGTACAACCACCCACTGATAACCGATACCCGGAGTAGAGACACTTTGATTCCATGACACGTTTGCCGAATTGAACAACACTGTTCCCGGTACCACGTTAGTTACAGGCGAACAGGTTGGCGGCGGTGCGATTGTGACCATATAGTCGTGTGTTTCACCGTAACCATAGTTGATACAGGGATCAATGCTGGATGCCGGCGACTGGTTCCAAACCAGACGCACACGCATACGATAACTACCTGCAGATGTAGTTGGCGGAATCGTAAAGGAGAATGCTCCGGTGCTTGCATTACTGATAGCGTTGACCGTTGCTACTTCTTCCGAGGACTGGAACACACCATCCAGATTGTAGTCGATCCAGATACGAACGTATTCAGAAGTTGAACCATAGTTAGTGGTTACATTACCGGAATAGGTAAGTCCCGCTGAAAGCGTTGCCGACATGTAAGTATAGTCGATATATCCATTGGAAGGACAAGGGGTATTCAGGTTATTGATACCCGGAGGAATGTCGCCCACAAGGATGAAATCGTCAATGTCATCGCCGGAGCTACAGTTGTAAGTATAGGTTGGCATACAGTAACACTGCAGCGGGTTTTTAACCAGAATGGAAAGTATGTTGGAATAACCGAAACCACCGCCATTCGAGCAGGTAACTTTCATGCGGAAATCTGTGGGTGCGATAATACCCGCCGCCACACTGTAAGTCGGATTGGTGGCACCGGAAATCGGCGTCCATGTACCCAGCCCCGCGGGTGATTGCTCCCATTCGTAGGAGATACCCTGCCCGAAGGAATATGCGGTATCACTCAATACAAAAACCACGCTCGGACAAACGCTGTCCGGTGCATAAGCATTCCCACCCGACGGCGTACCGGAGCAACCCGGAGCCGCGGTTACATCTACCACATAATCTTCAGTTTCGTAACCGTAAGCGCTGTAGCAGGCCTCTGTATGGGTAAATGGTTGCCAGTCGCTCAGTCGGAAACGAAGTCCGATATAGCCGGTGGCAGATGAGTATGGGATCATGAACGTACCTGAATAGCTGGTACCGTTACTGGCCACCGTAAGCGGTACAAACTCTGAGCTATCAAAAGTCCCGCTTCCGTCATAGTCTAACCATGCAGAAATCGGATAACCGGAATAAGCTGCTTCAGCATTCACCGTGTACTGAATTCCCTGTACGAGGCTGGCAGTATTGGAATTGCTACCATTGATGGGCCAAAACTGATTGTAGCCGCCGGCAATGGTCACACCGATACCCTGTGGTGAGTTGTAGTTCAGTGTGGTACCGGTGATACTGGCGTTGATGATATAGTTATAACCGTATGTATTGAGCGTCGTACCTGTATTGGTAGGCGAGCAATAGCAGAGATAGAACGGACTGATGTTTACCGATGCCGGACTGGTAACATCAAATCCACCACCGTTGATGCAGGTAACCACTGCGCGATATTCCATAGGCGAGGTAACGCCCGTCGAAACTGTATAGGCGGTACTGGTGGCGCCGGCAATAGGCAGAAAAAGTCCTGCGCCCAGCGGAGATTCTTCCCACTGAACGGTAATACCTGCCGAGGTGGAAAATCCTGTCACACTTAGTGTAAACGGTGCGTTGGCACAAACATCACTCGGAGCGCTGGCAGTACCTGCAAGTGGTGTACCACCGCATGGAGGTGCGGTAAATTCATACGCACCGATATCTGGCGTGAAATTTCTCAGATTACCCAGAATGTCCGTTGCAATATTGGCTCCCGCATCTCCTTTATCATCCATCTGTCCGCTGCTGGGCATGTAGTTGGAGGTAGCAGGCGACACAAAAACCGGATCTTCAGATACGCTCGCTGAATCGAAACCGAGTGCTCTCCAGGCAGCCATAGAGTTCAGATACACGGCAGTTGAAGAATAATATCCGATGTAATTGGTACCTCCGGGAGAACTTATATGCAGGTTGTTGTTGTTTGAGTTCTTACCTGTACCGGAATAATAAAGGGCAATCTTCATACCCGTACCGGGTTGCTGAATACTAATGTTGTTGTTACGGATCGCCATGCCCGCAGTACCCGAGGCATACAATCCGTATATAGTACCCGTTACCGTAGTCGTATCGGTAAATGCGATGGTATTATGAAACGCCCGCTGATAGTTGCCGCTTAGGTATAAACCATAGTAGCTGCCGCTGGTTCTACCGTTAAATTGTGCGATCACGTTGTTGATAAATCGGTTGGGATTGGCAGCCGTACCGGCAGATCCACAATAAACACCATAAGCGGTTCCGGTGTTGTTGTTATTGCCACCATGGGTATTTCTGATGAGATTTCGCTCTAGCAGCGCACCGGTAGTTTGTGTCGAAAGATAGATCCCATAGAAAGTCGTAAGCGATGTACGCGTCGGACGTTCTATCGTATCTCCTACAATATTCATCCCTGTTTGATAATAGCTGTAGATGCCATAACGATAGAAATCACGGATAAGACAGTTCAGCACCTTGTTACCCTGATTGGCACCGGCAGTATTTCCATAAAAGTAGGCACCGTCATAACCGTTGATGAGTTTACACCCATTCAGGGTATTGCCATTGCCGGACGTACCGGTGGTAGCCACAGAAGTGGCACTACCACTGATAGAAAAAGGTACGGCAGCGGTTGAGGTAACGTTCGGATTGGTGATGAACCAACAATTGTTGAAGGTGTTGGTATCTGCCTGACCCCAGAGGTGAACGACCAATGCCGAAGTGCTGTTCGTACCCCTGAACACAAAATCGTTGAAGGTAACATAGTCGGCTCCGTTTAGACCCAGTGTCCAGGGTGCAGCCGCCGTCCCGGCCCAAACAAGGGTATCACCGTTTCCGTTGAAGATAACCGTCTGACTGGCATTCGTACCAATGGTAGAGGGAATCGTTACCTGTTCGTTGAAGGTGGTATTGGGCGCAAGATTAAAGATCACATGCCCGGTAATACCACAATTGATAGCACTCACCGCGGCAGAGATCGATGTGAAATTGTTAGGTCCTGAACCTGCCGGGTCAATGGTATAAGTACCTGCCGGGAAAGGTGTCGGAATGACTACAGAGTCCACAACCGATGCCGCCGTAGCCGAGCCACAACTTACCTGACAACGATAATAAACCACACCGGAAGCAGTAGGTGTCGTGGTGTAATTGGGGGCAATCAGCGAAGAACCCACCGGTGTCCACGGACCGGACAGCGAGGTGGCTGTCTCCCACTGATAGCTCAGCCCGGACGCCACCGTATTGCCCGTAAGACCCAGCGTTACCGACTGACCAAAGCAGATGGTAGCGGGATTGACCACTGCATCACCTGCGTTGGGAGTTCCCGAGCAGGCAGTAGCCGGAACTACCGTGATGTCATAATCTTCTGTTTCACCCGACCCCATGGACGAACAGGCATCTCCGGAACCATTCGGGTTACCGGTACCCCGCGAACGGATACGCATCCGTGTTGTGCCCGGTACCGCCGTAAGCGGCACGGGTATCGCAATGGTGTGGGGATTGTTTGCATTGAGCAGGTTGGTCCCTACCTGAAGCCATTCCGAAGCCGCAAGTGTACCATCCTGGTTCCAGTCTATCCATACCGATACAATAGCACCCGAGTAGCTCGAAGGGGGATCGATACTGATGGTCAGGTTCTCCGTTGTGCCCATGATCACCGTGGTAGTGAGAGCAGGCCAATAAGAGTAGCCGTTGACCGGATAGGTAGATCCCGTAGTGTTGTTGATAGAACCAAATGTAACGTTTGACATAAGCGACCCCGCAGCATTGGGATCGGTATTGGCCGCCGTGCAGTATGTGAGCTGGGCTGCTGCCCTGTTACTCATGACCAATAGCAGGAAAACGAAGAGACTGAAGCCGGCATAACGCCTGGCATTCGTACTGTGTAATGGGTAATTTTTTCTCATACTAAGTTAAGTATTGCCTACTCTTAATAGGTTTTCGGCTATCCCCTTTTTGCTAATCATTTTAGTGATGTACACTTCCCATAGGCCTACTAGTTTTGGTTATAAAAACAATTATAAGCAAAAAACAATTGGTTATCTGAAATAATACGATAGAATTTTTAGATGTTTTTAACATAAAAAATGATGCCCTGCAGAAGTATACTATTAAAATAGTATTTAAAAAACTGAGCTCCAATGAGTAGGGACGACGGGAAGAATTATCGATATCTCGCGTCAGAAGGAATTTTTAAAGCATAAAAAAAGCACCGGATCGGTGCTTTCTATAGTTACATTAACTAAATAAATCTTTATTTATTGTCGTCAGAAATTCTTATAGTATAAAGATTGATAATTAAAAGTCTAATTAAATAAGTTTGTCTGGGAATCAAAATATCGCTGACTTAAAGAAGCCAGTATAAGTCCCAGCAAAGCACCGGCGATTCCGGCGTTAACCACATCGTCAACAAAAAAGGGTTGCTGCAGTCGAAATAGCACAAAGATCACAGTCGTCATTATCACCACCAACCAATATCCTATCCATGTTTTTGCATGAAATCTTATGCGCGGCAACAAAAAAATCTGATAACAAATGAGCAATCCTCCGGCAATACTGTTTGTCCATTGAAGCCATTGCCGTATGGCAATCGCCGTCTCAGGTGCCAGCACAATTCCTGCATGTCGGTGATACGCATAGGTATCCAGATGTGTGATCCTGTCCCAAAGAAGATGGCTAAAAATACCCACCAACATACTGAGGATAATCACAGCATAACGTTGCTTAAACGCAGCAATCCAGTTGAAGTGTAGATAGACGGCAAAACGTGCGGAAAGAAAAGGAGGGAGATTGTTGATAAGATAATTGCGGACGACGCAATGGAATAAAAAGCTAAGACAAAGGCAAAGAGGCAGGTCGAGGAGAAACATTCCTTCCCAGGAATGACTGAACTGCTTGGATCCTCCCAGCCGAAGAAAGGCTTCAAAGTCAGGGGTCAGGGAACCGGCAATAAGCCCCGTCCATGAGTAGTACCTCCGTGGTAAATACCGGAAAGGAATAACAGCGGCGGGATGCGCAAAGGTAAGTGGCATGACGGTTCATCATGGAAGCGTACGCAGTAGTTTGGCAGGATTACCCGCATATACTCCGGGAACGGTAATGTCTTTGGTGACCACGCTGCCGGCACCTATGACTACATGATCGCAGATGGAAACCGGAAGAATAGTGGCATTGCTGCCTATGGATACATTGTTTCCGATTTTTGTGTGCTTCCACAGGGTCTGATCGCCTGCCGCAGGACCGCCCTTGCTGAAAAGATCATTGATAAACATAACCCCGTGTCCTATGAAACAATCGTTGCCGATGGTCACCAGTTCGCAGATAAAGCTGTGTGACTGCACTTTCACGCGGTCGCCAATGGTAACGCGCTTCTGGATTTCCGTAAAAGGTCCGATAAAACAGTCATCGCCGATCGTGCATCCGTACAGATTTACCGGTTCGACAATCTTCACACGTTCACCGAAGGAAACATCTACAATCTTCGCCGTATAAATAGTGGGTGTGCTCATTCTTGTTGCTTAGCTTTCGGTTTCAGCAAACGCTACTTTTTCTGCGGCAGCATATATCCGTTCAATTATCTCCACAGTCTTTAAGCCTTCAAAAGAGCTGGTACTAATGGGAGCATTGTGTTGCAGTACATCGATCAGATTGTCGTAAACCTTGTCGTGATTGCTCATAGATCCCTGATAATGTCCATAGTCATTGGCTTTATTACCCCTGGGCAATTCCGGCAGCGGATCTCCTTCCATCCGGATGTACTCCATCTCATTCAGGTATTGTCCGCCTATTTTCACCGTTCCCTTCTCTGCGAAAATCGTAAGAGAGCCTTCCATGTTTTGCTTAAAACTATTGACCGTATAATTCAGAGCACCCATCACCCCGCTATGAAATTCAAGAATGGCCACTCCCGTATCTTCAAACTCTATCTGATGCTGATGAGCATAATTGGCAAGATAAGCCTGTACATTCCTTACATCTCCAAACATCCAGTACAGTAAATCAATGAAGTGACTGAACTGGGTGAACAATGTACCTCCATCCAGGTCTTTTGTTCCCTTCCAGGAACTCTTGTAGTAATCTGCATTTCTGTTCCAGAAACAATTCACCTGAAAACTATATACCCGTCCCAGTCTGCCCTCGTCCAGCAGAGCTTTTACTGCTGCCACCGGAGGATTAAATCTATTTTGTTTGATAGCAAAAAGGCGGCGATTCGCTCGTTCTGCAGCCTGAATCATTTCACCACAATCCTTTACACGGATCGCCATCGGCTTCTCACACAAAACATGCACTCCTGCACGCAGCGCTTGTATCGCATGTGCTGCATGAAGTCCGTTGGGAGTGCAAATAACTGCTACATCCAGACCTTGCTCTGACCGAAGCAGGTCATCAACAGACTCATAATAATTCGCATGGTATTGGTTGCCCAGTTCCTCGGCACGCTCCTTTACAATATCGCATACCGCCGCAAGATGACCGCATCTGGCAATTTGTTCTGCATGCCGCCGGGCTATACGACCACAACCAATAATCGCAAATTTTAGCTTGTCCAAAGTCTCTAGGATATAAGATAAAAATAACAGGGTTTCTTAAATCTGCTCACCGGATTGTATGCTGCTTTTCAAATCTTTCATTGAAATCCAATCGCGACACTTCAATTATCCTTGCTTGCGAAGCCCCCGATATGCCATAAACTTAAGCAGAATATATACGGTTCCTGCAATTAGGATTAGGGTCGAAAGAACCTGGTATGAATTCCCTGCGCCAATGATGTACCAGTTGACACCAAACTGCACCACAGCATACACGCTGCTCATTACCAGATGTGGTACTTTGTACTCATTGCAGTATATCTGAAAAAGATGTCTTCGGTGTGCTTTAAGAATATTCTCACGCAAATACAGCCTTTGAACAATAGTGAGCACCGTATCGGTGCCATACAGCAATAGAAATCCCAGATAGTTGATGTTCTGTGTTTCTGCTATGCGTACGATCAGGAAAAAAACAATCAGTATTGCCATGGTCACACTACCTACATCACCTGCAAAACAGCGAGCCTTTTTACGGGCATTGAAAAACAGGAATACCAGCAAGCCGATAATGGTATAAAGCTGCAAATCCTTTATTTGTGCATTCTGCTCTGTGAAAAACAATGGCGCCACCACAGCCAGACCATACAGGCCGGTAATGCCATTGATACCGTCCATAAAGTTGTACGCGTTGATAATGCCGATGATCAGTATGATAATGACCAGCAGATACACAGCCGGAAGCCCGGTAAGCCCCGCTTCGTTCAGCACCAGCAGACCAGAACAGAGGTGTGAAAGAAAGCGCATCCAGGTAGGAAGACTGCGAATGTCATCAACAAAGCTCACAAGTCCTGACAAGAGCAACGCCCCCATAAGCAGCGGATAACTACCTCCGTGGAACAAGGAAAAAAGCAATGCAGCAATCAGGAAGATGATTCCACCTCCGCGAATAGTGGGATGCGCATGAGAACTTCGCTCGTTCGGTCGGTCAATAATGCGGAAACGTTCCGCCACCCGGAAATACAGCAGCTCAAGTCCGAAGAGTAAGACTGCGACAATGAAGTAAGTAAATAGCTGAGGATGCATAAAAAATGAGGTCTCAGTTTGCTTGTCTGAATGATTTGATAGTGATCGTGAGTCCTTCTCTGGCAGAAAGAGGCAAGCGCTCCAGATGCAGCGCTTTCTTTATCTTCTGGTTACTTACCACATAACTCTCGGTAAGTTTTTTCAGTCGTTCGCTGTTGATAGGGAGCTTCAGAACATCTCCGGTACGCGCAAGTAATCGTATCAGAGCTGCGGGTATTCTCCAAAGTCTTGCTTTTCTTCCATCTGCTACTGCCATGATATCTATCAGCGTATTGGTAGAAAGCGGCTCGTCATCTGCCAGATGATACACCCCTGAGGAAATATTTTCAGAAAGCAGTCTCTGAACAACAAAACAAAGATTGTCAATACTCAAAAAAGAACGCCTGTTGCTAAAGGCTGCCAACGGCCAGGGCACTCCCTTGCACGCAACTTTATACAAAAGATTCAGGTTCCCCTTATTGCCCGGCCCATGCACCATACAGGGGCGCAGGATATATACTTTCCGTCCCTGCGGAATACGTTGCAGCAGATATTGCTCCGCCTGTAATTTTGATTGTCCGTAGGGTGTACGGGGATCGGGAGTTGCTTCTTCGGTAAGTACGCCGTTCACTGTATCTGCCGCAGCCTTCACACTGCTCATGTAAATAAAGGTCTGCGCATTGCTGTTCAGAAAATGGTCGTACAATTTTCTGGTCAGTTCATAATTGACCTTGAAGTACTCCGACGCTTCAGAGCTATTGCTGGTATCATGTGCTTTTCCTGCCAGGTGTATAATCGCATCTATGCCGGAAAGACTTTCATCGGAAAGGCTTTCCCAGCAGAGGTCTGCATGTTCCCTTCCCAGGGTCTTTATGGTTGCTGAAGGTTGTTGTGCAGCCAGATAAGCTACCAGGTTGCTGCCCATAAAACCGGATGCGCCGGAGATGAGAATATTCATATCGGTCGAACTGGGTACAACAGATCTATTTGTTAAAAAGAAACTCGAAGGGTTTGAAAAAATACTTAGAGTAGATCATAAGATAGTTGGTATATACGCTGTTTTCAGTACAGCCTCTTTTTATCTCGCGGTTCAGCGTGAGGATGCTCTGAATATTCTTTGTACTGGCACCACCCATTCTCATCTTCGTGGTGACCATAGGGAGATAACGGAACTTTAGCTTATTGACCAGCAGGAAACGAATGAGTAGTTCATAATCGGCTGCTATCTTATAGTCGGTTTGGTGATATCCGTGCAGATCGTACATCTTCTTCCGGCAGAAAAAGCTCGGATGCGGAGGCATATAACCCCAGGCAAACCGCGAAGGCCGCCAGTTTTTGGCTGAATAATGTCTCAGCACTTTACTATGATCTTCGTTGTGAATGAAAACAATATCTGCTATCGTGGCATCAAGGCTTGGATCTTCCTCAAATGCGGCGGCAATAGAAGAGATCACCGTGTTGTCATAAAAGAAATCGTCTGCATTCAGGATACCCACAACCTCCCCCGTCGCCATGCGAATCCCTTTGTTCATGGCATCGTAAATTCCCTTGTCTTTCTCCGATACAAACTTTGAGATACGGTCTTCATAGCGACGGATAATATCTACCGTACCATCGGTGGATTGTCCGTCCACAACGATATACTCGATGTCTGGATAGTCTTGATTCAACACCGACTCTATTGCCTGAGCTATAGTAGCAGCGTTGTTATAAACTACCGTAACGATGGAGATCTTCATGGAGTGTAATAAACTAACTTTGTAAATTTTCCAGGGCATTTCAACTAATGCTCTGCTGTCACCTGCGCTCCTCTTTTTCATTTATGGCGTCAGCCTCCTGACGACGCACCTGCGGCAAATTAAACCAGCGATAAAGCAGCAGGAACAGTATACCATATACGACAATGTTGAACAGCAAATGATGATCAACTTCTGTCTTTGGCCAGGAATTGTACACCAAAGCCACCGCCGCAATACGCATAATATTCAGCAGCACAATAAGCGCTGTACCTCCGAAAAAGAAAATGATCTTATTTTTCAGCGATTGAGGGAACGCCAGGATCATAGCCCACCAAAAACTCAGAATACTCAGACCCAGACAGGAATATACCAGTCTAACTCCGCGGCCTGTATCCATTTTGAGGCCCAGATCATAGACACTCGTCGAATGGCCGAACAATCCAATAAATTCACCTGCCATCAATAACAAAAATCTTCGGAAGGCTTTTACATAGTTCAGATGTTCATCAAGAAAGGGGCTGTAAAGATTTCCTTCTGTTGTAAGCCCTGTAAAAACCTGATGACCAAATGAGAATGCCAGGTACAGGACAATAAAAAGCCCTACCGAAAAATATTTACGCTGTCGCAGTTTCAATGTTTCTAGATTTAATGGGGACTGCAGGATTTCCCTGGTAAATGATATATGGTTCCAGATTCCTGGTAGCAACGGAATTGACAGATAATACCGAATGAGAACCACAATGTACACCCGGACACACCACGGATCTTGCACCGATCCAAACTCCGTCTTCCAGTGTAATACCCCGGGCCATAAGATCGAAAGTGGAGCGTCTGTAGTTGTGATTGCCGGTAAGCAAATAAGCGCCCTGAGAGATACAGACATGATCGCCCAGCTTCACTTCAGCCAGATTGTCTATCCATGCCCCCTCACCGATCCAGCAATGATTGCCGATCTTCAGAAACCAGGGATATTTGATGTGAACAGATGGTTTGATGTTAACACCCTTACCAACGCTGGCTCCAAACATCCTTAGCAAAAAAGACTTCCATCCGCTAAAGACCGCGAGACTATGCCGAAAGAACACTGCACTTACAATCATCCAGAGTAGCCGTTTTACTGCGCCTCCGGGCTGATACCAGTCGTTATTGTATTGATCGAGTGTTGTCCGTCCGTTGTTCATCAATTATTCGATTGAGTAAACATTTCCAGATAGGCTTTACGCAGCGATGCCACATCGATAGCCTCCTCTGCCAGTTTGCGGGCACCCAAAGTCCATTGCTCATATTCAGCATGTTCCATTGCTGCAAAACTTTCAACAGCTTCCACTATAGACGCAGGATGCTCAATAGCAACATTCAGTCCGGCGCGAAGATCCTGCAACCCGTTCCAGGGTGTATGCTCACTTGTGATGACGGGCTTACCGCTACTGAAAGCTTCAAAGATGGAATGTCCGAAATTCTCGCTTTTGCTCGGCAAAATAAAGACATGCGCCTGACTGAGCGCATCGGCAATTTTATCAGGGTTTACATCTCCGTGATAAGTCACCTGCACCTGTGCCGGCAGCTTAGCAATTTCACGCTGGCAAAGCTCCCAATACGCAGCATCTTTCACAGGTCCGAATATCTGATAATGTACCTGCGCCTTCACGCTGGCGAGCGCCTGAAGGATCAGCAGATGATTCTTCATGGGACTGATAAGTGCTATCGAAACCAAATTGACAACCCCGGATTGCTTGGGCATTGGCTCCAAATAAGACAAACTTTTTGGAAAATTTGGGATGGTCCACACCCTGATATTTTCCCCGAAATAGTTTCTGATAAAAGCGGCTTCCTCCGGAGCTGTGGCATGAAACTCTACTTTATTTGCCAGTCCCAACGATTTCCAGATCGATAAATACAGTTTCTTTTTCAGTGCCTTCTGCGACAAAGCACCGGGATGCAACATGCCCCTCACTGCCACAATTTTTCTACGGGCAGGAGCAAACAGGAGGGGGAAAAGGTTGAACCGCGGGCTATATAGTCCATTGACGTACAAAACATCGCTAACAGGCAGTTTCCTAAGCCATGCTTTTGCCGGAGCTGTCGCAGCATAGAAAATCCGGGAGTTTCCCCGTTTTACCCAAGCATCACGTACCACATCCAGCACAGTACCATCGTGGTCGCGATCACGACAGACAACTTGCAGATCCAAATCTTTTTCCAGATGCTGCACCAGGTTAACAAGCGACTGGGTAGGCCCACCCGCTTTGTATGCGGGAGAAAAATAATCGTAGAAAATACTTACAGTAGGTAAAGACATGTAACTGGTGCGTTGCTAAGAATCGAAATCGCTACACATTCCCACAGAAATCATAGTGTTTTTTCATGCGTCCTTAGACAGTAAAACCTGATATTCCGGGAACAGGCATGGCAGAGAATGCAGGCGATAATAAATTCCATATGCCTCACATCGCTGAACGAGCTTAAACTAGCTTTAATTTAACAAAGCGTCTACCAACGGTTGACTCGCCTTTTCGCAGGTATAATCAATGTCGCGTACGAATTCCGGTTTACGCTCAGCAATCTTGATTATGTTATAGTCAAGAAGTCGGTTGAAATCCAACCGGACAACCTTTGGCCAATATTCTGCTGAATCGTAGGGATAAATGCCTTCGATATCTGTAGGATACCACACATCCAACCCACACGCAAGGTATTCAAATAACTTATTAGGCGCATTATAAGTAAAATTCTTCGTGGTACCTTTATATAGTATCAGCCCTACCTGATAATGCTGCAATATCCCGGGCAACTCGTAGTAATTCACCGGTCCTTTGAGAGATATAAATGGACAGTCCGTAGAGTCAATATATTGTTTAATATAAGGGGGAATTTCAAAACTATAAACGTCCAGTGTTGCTTTCCCTTCAAGTTGTTTCACCCATTGAACTGCTTCCTTTATATACAAAGTATCCATAGACCCGAATGAACCAACGTACACCATCTTTATAGGAAGGCCATCGTCTTTGGGGGTCGTCAATTTCCTCCATGCAGAAGGCGGATAGTTTGGAAATACACGCCCTACAGGCAAATCGGGGATACCAATATCTTTACTGAATAATTGGAGTCTTTCGTTATTTGTATGAGATATCCATTTTGCGTTTGGATACAGGTATGACTTTTCACATTTAAAATAAAACCGCAACAAACTCGTTGCCGTTGTACGCCACCACTCCGGTGAAAAATATTCATGGCAGTGAATGAATACCTCCACTTTGGGATTTACAAATCTTTTGTAAATGTAAACGGGAAAAGCAGAGTATGTTTCGTAATAGAGGATACGATGTGGTCTGAGTCGTATCAGGCGCAGGAGAACTGAAAAGTTGAAGTAAAAATATTTCAATAAACGTTTGATAAACGCTTCTTTTTTTGGAAGCGGAAAACGAAATATCCGGCAGTTTACTTTTTCAAAATATGAAATATCATTTTTATCCAAACGAGTGGTGAATAGTTGTACAGCGTCTGTGTCTTTCGCATGAAGAGCCTCCATAAAATTCATCACTGGAGGGAAAAGTTCAATAGGCTGATAGTGTACTACTGCGATTCTATTTTTCATCTTCGACAATCATTTTTTCGAGTAAACTGCAATAGCGTGAACCGGAATACACATCATACATTTTAAGAGCCGCCTGCTGATATATTTTTATACTATTGCGAAGATCCTCGATCTTACGAGCAAAATCCTCAACCCAGTTTTCTTTAGGCGACACCAAATATGATTCCAGCCCAATGTTATTGGCGATTTCACCAATGCCTCCTTCATTAAAACCAATAAACGGTACTCCATGAACCAATGCCTCCAGAAAGATAACTCCCAATGGTTCGAATCGGTTGAAATGTGCAACTACATCAACTGTACCATAAATCTTCTTTTTGTCGTGTTCGAATCCTTTTAGGTGGACGTTGACGTACTTATAATTTTTAATGGCTTCCAAAAATGCACTTACTTCAGGATCATTCATTTGCACTTCACCAAACAGGTAAATTTCTTTAGAATCCTTTTTAACCTGTTCGAGATGATCACAAAGTGTTTTAAGCTCTGCAAGACCCTTTGTTGAACATACTCTCCCAATCACACCGATCTTTTTGATTTCTCCTATTTCTTCAAAATTGTCCGATCGCTCGCCTCTTAACGGCGAGCTGATAATGGGGGTAGAAATGTTGATATTTTGTTTTACCAGACCGGCTATAAAGCGAGATACACTGATCAGAAAAATATTAGGTGTAATACCGTTCAGCCTATTGAAGGTGGTATCCTCAGTTAAACGAACGTGAACAAAAAATTTCTTCTTCGGCAGGAGTTTAGCCAGAACTTTTACATAACGGATAAAACCTGCTTCGTTTACATATACGCGACTATACTTGTTTGTAAATAAATGAAAGAAAATTTCCAAAAACAGCAGCCGTACATTTCGATAGGGACGGATGGTATGGCTTGTTTTGCGCGTCAGATATTCAAGCAATTTGCCATCATTGGCATTTACATAAACATCGTATTTTCGGGTTGTAGTGGTCAGGAATGTAAAGAGCGTCTGCTCGCTTCCATAAAACTTTCCGGAGGGACTAATAATTACCGTTTTTTGTTTCGAAACCTTACCCATTACTTTTTGTTTCTTTCATCATAGTTTATTGACTTAATCAATTTTGCAGGATTACCTCCGTAAATGGATGCTGCCGGCACATCCTTTGTAACCACAGAACCTGCTGCAATTACAGCACATTTACCGATTGTCACTCCCGGAAGGACAATAACGTTCGACCCTATCCATGCTCCATCCTCTATAACTACGGGTTTAATAATAACTCCCCCCTGCCAGGCAGCTACACCTTCTACATCATATCTGTGATTGTGGGTATAAATTATGCAACCGGAACCTAAAGCAACATCGCGACCAATAAGAAGATCACCACAAATGTCTAAAACACATCCGTTGGCGATATGAGTTCCGCTTCCAATTGAAAGCGTTCCGGCATATCCTTTTTCACGGGGGAATATTGATGAAAATGATGAAATAGATACATTATCACCGATGTCGCATATGGAATTGCTGCGAAGGATACAGTTCTTTTCAATGGAAAAATGAGCACCGATTTTTATGCTGCCCTTTTGATCTACGATGATTTGTGCATCAGAACATATAAGGCAGTTGTCACCAATCTCAAGGGAACCATTACTGCGTAGGTATGAGTATTTGAATAACCTTGCATTCTTACCGATTCTCATTTTCCCATGCACCCTGACCATTAACGGAAATTCGATACTGGCATTTTCACCCAGCGTTACTCTGGACAGACCATAAATGGAATAAACGTCTTTTGCTAAAGATCTTATAAATGACTTTAGTCTAAAAAAAATGATTTTCAACATAGTAATCTAAACTCCTTATTTGGAATCTTTAAAAAATGCAGGGATGAAGCTCAATAATCCGAGCCTTCAATCTTAACTAATTAATCTTGTACATCCACTTACTGCCCGAAGGTTTTGAAAGGACATTTTGTTTCACAAGTTCCTGCAATTGCTGTTCGTACTCCGGAGACTCCTGAGAAAAATTAAGGAACAGTCTTAAATCGGGGAATGGTTCGCTCCTTCCTCTCAAAAGAAACTTCCTTGGTAAAATACTTTTTATAGGTTACCACCAGAAGACCGTATAAGACTACAGACTTCACCAGGTGTCCGATAGTTGTCTGTGTTTCACAATCTGGCCGGACTGCATAATTAAGTATTGGAAGTATGAAGAGAATGAAGAACGGCGATATTTCTGCCCATCGTTCTACAATTTTGAATACAACAGCAAAAAGCAAACCCAATCCCAATCCAAACAATAGTGCGCCCCAGTAACCATATGCAATATAACCGTCGGCAAATATTCCTAAACCCATAGAGGTGTTTGAGCCAATTCTATGCCCCGAAAACCTGTTAAATATATCTTTACTTCCGGAAGTGATTTTATTAGGTGCCAGAAACCTGGGTAGTAAGGCTCCTTCGATATACCGACTCATAAGATTCATTCCCTGGAAATCACGCGTTCTTTCCATATGGTTTACGGTACTGGCAAGAATCCATGCCTGATTCACACGGGTAAGTGAACTGGCAATATTTGCTTGAGAAAATAAACCTCGTTCGGCAGCGATATTTTTTGACACCACCTCTTGGAACACTTCTAAGCCGGCTTCCTCATTACCAAACCATGTCTTCTGACGGTATTCACTTTTAGACAACTGAAGAACGAAGAAGGAGAATACGGCTATGGACGCTAATGAGACTTTAACCCACAACTTAAACTTTGCCAGATATACCCAAAAAATACAGAAAAATATAAGCCACATGGCCATATCATGGAACATTCCACCCATAATGGACTTGGAAATCTCGAAAAACAATACCCCCAATACCCACCATCGGTATTTTTTTCGATCCAGTGAGAACAGAGCAAAAGCTGCTACAAAACGAATCAGGCTCAATAGATAGACAAAGAAACCTAATTCCGTCGGAGCGTAGCGAAAAACGAAAGACAAAATAATACCTGCAATCACCCATCCTTTTAATACTCTCTGGTTGATATGAGCCTGCAGGCGTACTGCTTCATAGGGGACGTCAAATATCTTTGTTTTAATAGCAAAAAGTCCTATCCGCAGGCAAAGCATTGCGGGAATCGCTAATTCGAAATATTCATCCCTTGGCATTTTCATTTTGTACGAAACCAGATGATCGGGAAATGTATAGGTAATCGCAGGGGCCAATAAATAATTTAGTCCATATAGCGCGAGCAGAAACTCGCGAAAGGCAAGTCGATGACTCGAACGAAAAAAAAGCTCATAAGCAAAGAGAAACCACAGCGCGATGGCGAGAGCCGGAAGTGTTGGAAATTCTCCAAAGACAACCGTACCTAAAAATACCAATAACGACAAGATTATCTTCATGACCAAAGCACTGTAGTATCGAAAAGCAAACAAAATTGCAAAACTAGAGCTTTTTGCACTAGCAATCGCCGCCAACCGGGGTATTTACCTGTACAGGTAATCAGGATTAGATTATTGCAAGCAGCAATCTTACGAAGGTCTGCAGATAAACTAACTTCCTGTAGCAAGTCCAAGAGTGGAAACAACATTTTTAAGAATAGTGAAATAGTCAAAGCCTCCGTTCACAACCTTGTTATATCCGTTCTCAGTTACCAACTGAAGCCTTGTTGGATCATCAAGGATATCCCGAATCGTATCTACCGGACTATCTTCCCTGAAAAAAAATACATCCTGTTCTGAAAAAAAATTACTTAACTCAGAATTTACGGGAGTACATAACGCTGTCCCACAGGCAGGAATTTCAAACGTTCGTGTAGTATGCAGTTCCGGGAACTTTTTCGAAAGTAACCCTAAACCTACCAGGCTGCCTGACAAAAGACGCGCATAATCTTCACCGTAAACACCACGCCCCATAAAACTTAGGTTTGAATAATGTCGATGCCTTTGAGCAAATTTTTCCCACCCGGGCCCTGCAAGTTTTACGTGTATTCCAACTTTTAGTAGTTCGCCAATCACAAAAGCACGGTATGGTTCACACAGTCCAACAAATACCACACCTTGCTTTTCTTCAAAAGAATGATAACGCTTATGTATTTTCGGATCATATCCCTGACTACAAAATACCAATTTTCGTGCACCCGCCTGTCTGTAGGCCTCCAT
>Ga0182793_1000878_pt1 | contig 20373 bp, 22 predicted proteins | sample Passage237A_FD_130498 | JGI IMG/M metagenome (GOLD analysis project Ga0182793, IMG submission 130498) | Cellulose adapted compost microbial communities from Newby Island Compost Facility, Milpitas, CA, USA - Passage2 37A (version 2) (version 2) ... | reverse complement strand
TCGGCGGGAAGGACGCCGCGAACGGCCGGCCGGTCAGCTCGACCACCTCCAGCGCCCGCACGATGCGGCGGCCGGCGGGGGGGGGGAGGGGGGTGGGCGCGGGCGGGGGGGGGGGGGCCGGGTGGGGGGGGGGGGGGCGGGGGGGGGGAAAATGGGTTTGCCCCGGGCCGGGGGCGCCGCGCCCCAGTCCGGGGTGCAGCCCCGCCGCGCCGAGCTCGGCGAGCCGCTCCTCCCATTTGGCCCGCACCGCCGGGTCCGTCGCGGGGAACGTCCAGTTGTCCAGCAGCGACTGGATGTACAACATCGAGCCGCCGACGATGATCGGCACCGCACCGCGGTCGGCGATCGCCTCGATGTCGGCGGCCGCGTCCTTCTGGTAGCGCGCCACGCTCGCGGTCTCGGTCACCTCCAGCACGTCGAGCTGGTGGTGCGGCACGCCGCGGCGTTCGGCGACCGGCAGTTTCGCGGTGCCGATGTCCATGCCGCGGTACAGCTGCATCGCGTCGGCGTTGACGATCTCACCGCCGACGCGCTCGGCCACCGCCAGCGCCAGCGCCGACTTGCCCGTGCCGGTCGGCCCGACGATCGCGATGGGCCGGGTCATGGCGTCCAGACGCCCACGAAGTAGCCGACGCCGTACGGCGCGCCCCGGTAGAGCTCCTTGGCCGACCGCGGACCGGGCTCGCACAACCCCGCGAGCACCTGGTAGGCCACCCGGCCGACCACTCCGTCGGGCAGCCGCGCCAGCGCGGCGGCGTCACCACGGGCCAGCGCGTCGTCGAGCTGATCCTGGCGCGGAACGGAGTCGGGGTCGTAGCCGCCGGGCGCGGGCGGGGTGAGCGTGTGCAGGCCGTCGGCGACGATCAGCACCCCGACCGGGTCGGCCGCGGCGTCGAGTGCGGCGCGCAGCTCGCGGCCGCGGGTCAGCGCGGTGTCGGCGTCGCACGCGCCGTACACCCGGACCTCGACGTGTGCCTGCGGCATGACCTGCCCGCGCAGCCAGCCGGCGATCAGCGCGCACAGCGGCAGCGGCTCGGGCTCGGCGGGCTCGGGCGACAGGGCGACCGGCACGTCGACGCCGTAGCCGGCGAAGGTGCCCGCCTGCCGCGGGCCCACCACGGCGTCGGCGGTTCCGGCGCCGACGGCCAGCCAGCGGGCGGGCAGCGTGCCCGCCGCCGCGAACGCCGCCTCGCGCAGGTCGGCCAGCTCCGGCGCCGCCCCGGCCGCCAGTTGCGGCACCATCACGGGAGCCGACGGGACGAGGGCGATCGCGCTGGGCATGCCACTAACGCTAATCGGCTACCGCCGGGACCCGGCCGGTGGCGGCCGCCTCGCCGCGGGCCAGCGCCGCGGTCGCCACCACCATGACCGCGAACGCCGCGCCCAGCACCAACCAGCCGGCGTCGCCCGGGCGCAGCGTCTCACCCAGCACGACGATGCCGAGCACGGAGGCGACCACGGGTTCGGCGACCGTCATCGTCGGCAGCGACGCCGTCAGCGAGCCGGCCCGAAACGAGAACTGCTGAAACGCCGTGCCGCCCAGCGCCACCGCCGCCCACACGTACAGCTCGGGGGTGCGCAGCAGCGTCTCGAGGCCCGCCCAGCTCGTGACGTCCAGCCGCGACATCACACCCTTGGTCAGCACCGCGAACACGCCCCACAGCACCCCGGAGACCAGCCCGAGCAGCACCGCGCGCACCGGCCCCGACCGGATCCGGGCACCGACCACGCACGCCACCAGCGCCGGGCCCAGCATGGCGAGCACCGCTGTCCAGGTGGCCGGCGTCGCCCGCGAATGCCCGGCGGTCGGGTTGCCGACCGTGACGATCACCGCGACCGAGGCCGCCAGCAGCACCGCCCACGCCCACGACCAGCCGCTCACCCGCTGCCCGGACCACCGCGCATTGATCGGCAGGGCAAACAGCAGCGAGGTGACCAGCAGCGCCTGCACCAGCAGCACCGATCCCAGCCCCAGCGCGGCGGCCTGCAGGGCGAACCCGACTCCGGCCACGATGCTGCCCAACCACCAGCGGCGGTCGCGCAGCAGTCGCAGCACCAGTTCCAGATGCCCGACCGGCTCGTCGGTGACGTCATGGGCCTGACGCTGGTGGATGACGTCGCCAATCGCGACGAACAGCGCGGCGCCGAGGGGCAGCAGGGCCGCCAGATCCGACGCGGGCATTCCGTCCCGCCCGCCTCTCCTGCCCCAGGTCCGCCCAGCCGTCGAGCCAGCCTAGACAGATCCGTCGTGAAAGCCGTGCGCGCGCCGGGCGATGACCTGTTTGAATAGCGGTCGAAAACCACACGGCGCCGCGTCGCGCGGCAGGTGCGCGGTCTTCGCGCGGAGGGCACGAGGGACGGACATGACGACTGGCGACAACCAACAACATCCGGCCTCACCCAAACCCACGCCCGGTCCCCGACCCGGTGTGCCGCGCCCCGCCCCGCGCCCGGGCCGACCGGCGCCGGTGGTAGCCGCCCCGCCGGCCAGCGACCCGCATCAGTTCGGCCGCGTCGACCCCGATGGCACGGTGTGGCTGATCACCAAGTCGGGCGAACGCAACATCGGCTCGTGGCAGGCCGGTGACCCCGAGGCCGCGTTCGCGCACTTCGGCAGGCGCTTCGACGACCTGCTCACCGAGGTCGTGCTGATGGAGAGCCGGCTGGAGTCCGGCACCGGCGACGCCCGCAAGATCAAGGTCGCCGCGACCACACTCGCCGAGTCGCTGCCCACGGCACACGTGCTCGGCGACGTCGACGCCCTCGCCGAGCGGCTGGCCACCATCATCGAGCAGGCCGAGGCCGCCGCCGAGGCGGAAAAGGCCCGCCGCGAGGAATACCGCGCCGCGCAGACTGCGCGCAAAGAGGCGCTGGCCGCCGAGGCCGAGGACATCGCCGCCAACTCCACCCAGTGGAAGGCCGCCGGCGACCGGCTGCGCGAGATCCTCGAGGAGTGGCGCACGATCACCGGGCTGGACCGCAAGACCGACGACGCGCTGTGGAAGCGGTACTCGGCCGCACGGGAGGCGTTCAATCGCAGGCGCGGATCGCATTTCGCCGAGCTCGACCGGGAGCGCGCGGGCGCCAAGCAGGCCAAGGAGGCGCTGTGCGAACGCGCCGAGGCATTGGCCCACTCGACCGACTGGGGTCCCACCGCCGCGGCGTTCCGTGAGCTGCTGGCCGAGTGGAAGGCGGCGGGGCGCGCGGCCAAGGACGTCGACGACGCGCTGTGGGCGCGGTTCAAGGCGGCCCAGGACATCTTCTTCGCCGCACGCAATGCCGCCAACGCCGAACGTGATTCGGAGTTGCGCGCCAACGCCGAGGCGAAGGAGGCGCTGCTGGCCGAGGCCGAACGCATCGACACCTCGGACCTGGACGCGGCGCGGGCCGCGCTGCGGGTGATCGCCGACAAATGGGATGCGATCGGCAAGGTGCCGCGCGAGCGCAGCGCCGAACTGGAACGCCGGTTGCGCGCGGTCGAGAAGAAGATCCGCGAGGCGCCGACCGGCGGCGTCGACCCCGAGGCGCAGGCCCGCGCGGACCAGTTCCGGGCGCGCGCAGAGCAATACGAGCGGCAGGCCGAGAAGGCCGCCGCGGCGGGCCGGACCAAGGACGCCGAGGAGGCGCGCGCCAACGCCGAGCAGTGGCGGCAGTGGGCCGAGGCGGCCGCCCAGGCGCTCAACCGCCGCTAGGGCTGCGGGCCGGACTCCTCGCCGTCGTCCTCGTCGTCGAGGTTCTCCAGCAGGCCCTTGCGTTCGCGTTTGGCCACGCTGCGCCGCCGTTCGTCCTCGACGGCCAACTGCAGCGCGGTGCGCGCCCACACCGCCCGAGCCCAGTGGTAGGTGACCAGGATCACGGTCAACCACGCCAGGATCAGCCCGACGCCCGGGCCGGGATTCGGTTCGACCGCCGTCTGCCGGGACCAGACCGCGAGCAGACCCGACAGCGACGCCACCAGCGACCCGGCCAGCGCCACCCAGGCCAGCGCCCAGCGCCGGGTCAGCAGGGCGAGCATCGAGAAGCCCACCGCGAACACCAGCGTGAGCCAGGTGAACACCCGCGACGGCAACGACACGCCTTCGCGCAGCGCCACGTCGCTGCCGGCCAGCACGTCCCAGCCCCCCGCGGCGCCGGTGTGCGGCAGCACGAATGTCACGATCAGCACGAAGACGCCGATGGCGATCACCAATGCCCGTGGACCAGGGTCAATCTCGCGTGCCACACGACGTTCGGCCGCCTCGAGGTCCGCCTTGAAGGCCTCGAAGTCGCCGTCGCCGGGCGCGCTCAACGGTCACACCCCGACGTCGTCGACGGCGCCGGGACGCCGACCTTCGGCATGCCGAGCCCGACGCCCGTGCGGGGCCGAAGTCCAAGAGCGTGCGCGTCGCCGGCCCGGGTGCGCCGGTGGCTGAGCACACCGGAGTCGGCGATCAGGTGGTGCGGTGCGGCGCCGGTGATCGTCGTCGTCACGACGTCGCCCGGGCGGATGTCGAGGCCTGACGGGTCGAAGTGCACCAGCCGCCCGTCGCGGGCGCGGCCGGACATGCGCGCGGTCCTGGCGTCCTTGCGCCCCTCGCCGGTGGCCACCAGCACCTCGACGGTGCGGCCGACCTGCGCGGTGTTCTCTTCCAGCGAGATCCGTTCCTGCAACTCGATCAGCCGCCGATAACGCTCTGCGACAACGTCTTTAGGCACCTGACCAGGTAGTTCGGCGGCCGGCGTGCCGGGCCGCTTGGAGTACTGGAAGGTGAACGCGCTGGCGAAGCGCGCGCGCTCGACGACGTCGAGGGTGGCCGCGAAATCCCCTTCGGTCTCGCCGGGGAATCCGACGATGATGTCGGTGGTGATGGCCGCGTCGGGGATCGCGGCGCGCACCTTCTCGATGATGCCGAGGTAGCGCTCCGCCCGGTAGGACCGCCGCATCGCTCGCAGCATCCGGTCCGAACCCGACTGCAGCGGCATGTGCAGTGTGGGGCAGACATTCGGTGTTTCGGCCATCGCCTCGATCACGTCGTCGGTGAACTCGGCGGGATGCGGCGAGGTGAACCGCACGCGCTCCAGTCCGTCGACGGTCCCGCAGGCGCGCAACAACTTTGCGAATGCCCCGCGGTCGCGCGGCTGCGCCGGGTCGGCGAAGGACACGCCGTAGGCGTTGACGTTCTGCCCCAGCAGCGTCACCTCGAGCACCCCCTGTTCCACCAGGGCGCGCACCTCGGCGAGCACATCGTCGGGGTTACGGTCGACCTCCTTGCCGCGCAATGCGGGCACGATGCAGAACGTGCAGGTGTTGTTGCACCCGACGGAGATGGAAACCCAAGCAGCGTAAGCGGATTCACGCGCAGCCGGCAGCGCCGACGGGAACTCCTGCAGCGCCTCGGCGATTTCCACCTCGGCGCGGCGATTGTGCCGGGCACGTTCCAGCAGCGCAGGCAGCGAACCGATGTTGTGGGTGCCGAACACGACGTCGACCCACGGGGCGCGGCGCAGCACGGCGTCGCGGTCCTTCTGCGCCAGGCAGCCGCCGACGGCGATCTGCATGTCGGGGTCGGCCTGCTTGCGGGGCGCCAGGTGGCTGAGGTTGCCGTAGAGCTTGTTGTCGGCGTTCTCGCGCACCGCGCAGGTGTTGAACACGACGACGTCGGCGTCGGCACCGTCCGGTGCGCGGCGGTACCCGGCGGCCTCCAGCAACCCCGCCAACCGTTCGGAGTCGTGGACGTTCATCTGGCAGCCGTAGGTGCGGACCTCGTACGTGCGCGGTGCGGGGGGTGCTCCGCCGGCCGGGACGGCGGCCGTCGAGCGAACGGCCGTCGCGCCGTCCGCCTCGTGGGCCACCGTGGAAGTCACGGGCACCATGGTACGGACCGCATTGTTACGGCGATCGAACGGATTCACGAGTTCCAGACACGCTCGGCCTTCGCTGGGTAATGTCTGCTCCCATGGAGACCACCGGGTCGGATGTGAAGGAAGTGGATCCGCCTCCGTCAGGTGTTCCGATGATCTCTATGAAGGGTGTCAATAAGCACTTCGGCAGCCTTCATGTCCTCAAGGACATCAATCTCGAAGTGGATCGCGGTCAGGTGATTGTCGTGCTCGGCCCCTCGGGGTCGGGCAAGTCGACGTTGTGCCGCACCATCAATCGGCTGGAGACCATCGATTCGGGCACCATCGAGATCGACGGTGAGGTGCTACCGAGCGAGGGCCGCAAGCTCGCGCAACTGCGGTCGGACGTCGGCATGGTGTTCCAGTCGTTCAACCTGTTCGCGCACAAGACGATTCTGGAGAACGTCACGCTCGCGCCGATGAAGGTGCGCAAGATCTCCAAGGACCAGGCCCGCAAGACCGCCATGGAGCTGCTGGAGCGGGTCGGCGTGGCCAACCAGGCCGACAAGTACCCGGCGCAGCTGTCGGGCGGTCAGCAGCAGCGCGTGGCGATCGCCCGGTCGCTGGCCATGAACCCCAAGGTGATGCTGTTCGACGAGCCCACCAGCGCGTTGGATCCGGAGATGATCAGCGAGGTGCTCAACGTGATGACCTCGCTGGCCAAGGACGGGATGACAATGCTCGTAGTCACCCATGAGATGGGCTTCGCGCGCGGCGCGGCCGACCGGGTGGTGTTCATGGCCGACGGGGCGATCGTCGAGACCGCCGCACCCTCCGAGTTCTTCACCAATCCCCAGAGCGACCGAGCCAAGGACTTCCTCGGCAAGATCCTCAAGCACTAACGCCCGGCGAAAGGAAACGCAGCATGTCGTTCTTCTCAGTCCGCTCGATGCGCGCCGTCGGCGCGATCGCCCTCGCGATCGGCCTGCCCCTGACCATGACGGCGTGCGGCGGCGGTGAGAGCAGCGGTGACACCATCGTCATCGGAACCAAGTTCGACCAGCCCGGGCTCGGGCTGCGCAATCCCGACGGGACCATGAGCGGATTCGACGTCGACGTCGCCAAGTACATCGCCGAGCAACTCGGTTATCCCGAGGACAAGATCGAGTGGAAGGAAGCGCCGTCCGGCCAGCGCGAGACGCTGATCCAGAACGGCCAGGTCAAGTTCATCGTCGCGACGTATTCGATCACCGACACCCGCAAGGAGAAGGTCAGCTTCGCGGGGCCGTACCTGATCACCGGCCAGAGCCTGCTGGTGCGCGCGGACGACGACTCGATCACCGGCGCCGCCTCGCTGGAGAACAACAAGAAGCTGTGCTCGGTGTCGGGATCCACTCCAGCCCAACGCATCAAGGACGAGTATCCGGGCGTGCAGTTGCAGCAGTACGACACCTATTCGGCTTGCGTCGAGGCGCTCAAGAACGGCGCGATCGACGCCGTCACCACCGATGAGGTGATTTTGGCGGGCTACGCGGCGCAGAGCCCCGGCGCGTTCAAGATCGTCGGCGAGCCGTTCTCCGAGGAGCGCTACGGCGTCGGGCTGAAGAAGGGCGACACCGAACTGTGCAACCAGATCAGCGACGCGATCAAGAAGATGGAGGACGAGGGCGCCTGGAAAGCCGCGTGGGACAAGAACCTCGGGCCCGCCGGCATTCCCGCTCCCACTCCGCCGGCACTCGACCCCTGCTGATCTCGCCTGAAGCTAAGGGCGCCAGGTGCTGCAGTTCGGTACGAATTCCTACGACGTCCTCGGGGCGTTCTGGACCACGATCCAGCTGACGGTCCTGTCGGCGATCGGTGCGCTGATTCTGGGCACGGTGCTGGCGGCGTTCCGGTTGTCGCCGGTACCGACCCTGAACTGGATCGGCACGATCTACGTCAACGTGGTGCGCAATACGCCGCTGACGCTGATCCTGTTGTTCTGCTCGTTCGGGTTGGCACAGACGCTGGGAATCACGTTGGTGGACCGGAATTCCCCGACCTCCATCGCGGACAGCAACTTCCGGCTGGCGGTGTTGGGCCTGGCGGTGTACACGGCGGCGTTCGTGTGCGAGACGGTGCGCTCCGGGGTGAACACCGTCCCGTTGGGACAGGCCGAGGCAGCCCGGTCGCTGGGTCTGACGTTCAGCCAGAACCTGCGAATGATACTGCTGCCGCAGGCCTTTCGAGCGGTCATCGCGCCGCTGGGCTCGGTACTCATCGCACTGACGAAGAACACCACGATCGCCTCGGCGATCGGGGTGGCGGAGGCCGCGCTGCTGATGAAGGAGATGGTCGAGAACCAGGCCGCACTGCTGTTGATCAGCGGCATATTCGCCGGCGGGTTCGTCATCCTCACGCTGCCGATGGGGCTGCTGTTCGGCTGGCTCGGAAACCGTTGGGCGGTGGCCCGATGACGCGCGTGACGAACGGACGGTGCTGATGGCCGGATCTGTGCTGTTCGACGCGCCGGGACCCCGCGCGCGGATCCGCAACCGGATCATCACCGTGGTCACCGCCCTGGCCACGCTGGCGGTGATCTGGCTGGTGATCTCGGCGCTGGCCGACAAGGGTCAGCTGACGGCGGCGAAGTGGGAGCCGTTCCTGACGGCCAACCTGTGGAAGACCTACCTGCTGCCCGGTATCGAGGGCACGCTGACCGCGGCGGCGGTGTCGATGGTGCTGGCCCTGGCGCTGGGCTTCGTGATGGGCGTGGGCCGGATGTCGGCGCACCGGCCGATCAAGTGGTTCTGCGCGACGTTCGTCGAGTTCTTCCGCGCGGTGCCGGTGCTGATCATGATGATCTTCGCGTACTTCTTCTACGCGCTCTACGACGTCTTCCCGTCCAAGCACCTGGCGCTGGCGGGGGTCATCACCGGCCTGACCCTCTACAACGGCGCGGTGATCGCCGAGATCGTGCGCGCCGGGGTGAACGCGCTGCCGCGCGGGCAGTCCGAGGCCGCCGCGGCGCTGGGCATGCGCTGGGGCCAGACGATGCGGGCGGTGCTGCTGCCGCAGGCGATCACGTCGATGCTGCCGGTGCTCATCTCGCAGTTGGTCGTGGTGTTGAAGGACACCGCGATCGGCTACCAGATCACCTTCCTGGAGATGGTGCGGCAGGGCACCAACGTCGGCGCGGCCTACAGCAACTACATCCCCGCGCTGATCGTGGTGGCGCTGTTGATGATCGCGCTCAACTTCACGTTGTCGTGGGTGGCGACCGTCCTGGAGGCTCGGCTGCGACGGTCGCGGCGCGGCCCCGAACCGATGCATGCCGACGTGCCGGTGACGCAGGGCTCCTACTCCGCGGGGGCGGGCGGCACGACCTAGCGTTTGAACCGACGAGACGGTCAAAGCGACGCCGCGCAGCGCTGAAGTTGTTGCGGGGTCGGAGGTTGATAGAACGACAACACCGCGTGTTGACAACCCCGGCTCGCCAGCTCGGGCAACAACTCAAGGTTCCGATCGAGCTGACCCGGCTGCTGCGGATGAATGAACAACTGGACGGATCGGCGGATCTGGGCGGGGTCGCGCCCGACCTCGGCGCACGCCTCGTCGAGACGGGCGCTGGTGCGCGCCCACGCCGGGACGTCGCCGCGGTTGGGGACGTTCCACTCGTCGGCGTGCTTGGCGATGACCCGCAGCATCTTCGGTTTCTCGCCGCCGACCACGATCGGTGGATGCGGTTTCTGCAGTGGCTTGGGGTTGCCGATCGCGTCCCGCAGCGCAAAGTACCGGCCCGCGAATGTCACCGACTCCTCCGTCCACAGCCGGCGGATGACGGTCAGCGCCTCGTCGAGCATCTCCACGCGGACCGCGGCACTCGGGAAGCCGTACCCGTAGCCGTGGTGTTCGTCTTCGTGCCAGCCGGCGCCCAGCGCGAAGTCCAGTCGCCCGCCGCTGATGTGGTCCACCGTGACCGCCATCTTCGCCAGCATCGCCGGATTGCGGTACAGGACGCCGCTGACCAGACAGCTCACCCGGGCCCGCCGCACCACCACGGCCATCGCGGCGAGCGATGTCCACGCCTCCAAGGTTGGGTCGGCGTTGTCCTCCAGTCCGTAGAAATGGTCGTAGTTGGCCACCGAGTAGAACCCGAGATCGTCGGCGGCACGCCAAAACTCTTCCAGCACCGCGTATTCGAATGTTGGTGCGAGCTTCGCCGACAGCAGCACGGCTATCCCCCGACCAGTTCGCGCAGCCTCGCCCCGAACGGCGAGCCGGTGTCTGCGCTGTAGCGGATCAACGACCGGCCTGGATCGTCGGGCAGCTGCAGCACCTCGTAGTTGAGGGTCATGATGCCGACCGACCCATGAGCGCCAACGCGTCCGCTGGCGGTGAGCACCTGGTCGGACACGTTGGTGGCGCGGCCCTGTTCCAGCCGGGCGGTCCCGGCGCGCCCGACTAGGAGCTCGCTCCGGCGGGTGGTCACCGGGTCATTATCGGCCATCGCCACGCCGCCGGGTGGTTCTGCCAGACCAGGTGAACCAGGGCCAGCGGGCCCGGCCCGTTCCGCACCGGCTTCCTGTCCGCAGAAAAGTCTGCGCCTCGCGGCGACCGAGATCGACGACTACGCCGGCAGCGGTGGCGCGGCCCGGCAGTGGGCGCACGACGACCACGACGCCTACGACCGATCCGGTCAATGCGGCGAAGGTCATCGCAAGATCTGCCAGAACTGGCGCGAGCTCAGCGTGTCGACCGACTTCGAGAAGTCGGCCGGAACTGACGCGTTAGACGCGACGCCGCTCCCGTTCGTTGGCCAGTTCGACGGTGACCACATCGACGGCCAACGACTGGCTGTAGCCGCGCCGAGCCAGCATCCCGACCAACCTGCGCATCACCTTGGGGTCGTCCTCGCCGACCAGGCGTTCCCGGCGCAGCTTGTCGCGGACCAGCTGCTCGGCGCGCTCGCGTTCGGCGCCCGCGTCGATGCCGGCCAGTGCGGCGGTGATGACCTCGTTGTCGATCCCCTTGGTGCGCAGCTCGGCGGCCAATGCGCGCTTGCCCTTGCCGGCGTGCAGGCGCCGTGAGCGGACCCACTGTTCGGCGAAGTCGGCGTCGTCGATCAGCCCGACCCGCTCGAGCCGGTCGAGCACCGTGCGGCTGACGTCTTCGGGATAGCCCCGTTTGGCCAGCTGCCCCTCAAGTTCGGCGCGGGTGCGCGCTCTCGCGGTGAGCAGGCGCAGGCACAGTGCCCGCGCCTGTTCCTCGCGGGAGACCTCAGAAGTCGACGGGGGCGGGCAGGACTTCGTCATCGGCCGGAGCGGCGGTGATGTCGGCACCGATGCCGAGCTTTTCCTTGATCTTCTTCTCGATCTCGTTGGCGACGTCCGGGTTCTCCATCAGGAAGTTGCGGGCGTTCTCCTTGCCCTGGCCCAGCTGCTCCCCCTCATAGGTGAACCACGAGCCGGACTTGCGGATGAAGCCCTGCTCGACACCCATGTCGATGAGCGAGCCTTCGCGGCTGATGCCGCGGCCGTAGAGGATGTCGAACTCGGCCTGTTTGAACGGCGGCGAGACCTTGTTCTTGACGATCTTCACCCGGGTGCGGTTGCCCACCGCCTCCGTGCCGTCCTTGAGCGTCTCGATGCGCCGGACGTCCATGCGGACCGAGGCGTAGAACTTCAAAGCCTTTCCACCCGTTGTTGTTTCAGGTGAGCCGAACATCACGCCGATCTTTTCGCGGAGCTGGTTGATGAAGATCGCGGTGGTGCCGGAGTTGTTGAGCGCGCCGGTCATCTTGCGCAGCGCCTGGCTCATCAGCCGGGCCTGCAGGCCGACGTGACTGTCGCCCATCTCGCCCTCGATCTCGGCGCGCGGCACCAGCGCCGCCACCGAGTCGATGACCAGGATGTCGAGCGCGCCGGAGCGGATCAGCATGTCGGCGATCTCCAGCGCCTGCTCCCCGGTGTCGGGCTGGGAGACCAGCAGCGCGTCGGTGTCCACGCCGAGCTTCTTGGCGTACTCCGGGTCCAGCGCATGCTCGGCGTCGATGAACGCCGCGATACCGCCGGCCGCCTGGGCGTTGGCCACCGCGTGCAGTGCGACGGTGGTCTTACCCGAGGACTCCGGGCCGTAGATCTCGACGATCCGACCGCGCGGCAGCCCGCCGATGCCGAGCGCCACGTCCAGGGCGATCGAACCGGTGGGAATGACGGAAATCGGCTGGCGAACCTCGTCGCCGAGCCGCATCACCGAGCCTTTGCCGAAGTTCTTGTCGATCTGCGCGAGCGCCAGCTCGAGGGCTTTCTCGCGGTCAGGGGCCTGCGTCATGGGTGGTCTCCATCCCTTGTCGAAGTGATCGGTTCTCGATCGGTTGGCCGTGACGCTAGCCACGGGGTCTGACAAGCTCGTGCCTCAGACAGTAGCGAACGTGTGTTCGATTTCAAGGCTGACACGCCGACGAGCGCCGCCTCTGTTCCAGGGTGCGGGCACGTGACCGGCCGCGGGCTCGTGCGCCCGCCGAGACATCCCTCTAGTCGACGGCCGCCGGCCTCACCCCGATCCCAAGGGGTGTTTCGGGGAACTTCCTAGGCCGTCCGCGGGCCCAGCGGCGCTTCTGCCACCCAGGCAACCATCGGGGTCGGTCAATTCCGTTGCATGCGAGCGCATCACAGCATCCGCACCCCGGCAGGCTAGGTCTGCTCACGCAAGGAACGGGAAGGAGTCACCACTGATCGCGCGGGACGTCGAAGTCCGCGCACAGCGCGCGCCACACGTCGCGGGGATCGATCCCGTCCTCGATCGCCTGTGCGGGTGTCCGGCCGATTCCCGTCAACACGTGGTCGACGAGCATCGACGCCGCCCGCACGCTGCCGAACTGGGCCTCGACGAGTTCGTGGAATTCCGTCAACCGCACAGCATTCAAACCTACCTACGCGCCGAGCGCCGCGTCCTGGCACACCTGCACCGGATCGGTCAAGTCGGCGGCCGACGCCGCGGCCCGGCCCGCGGCCGCGCGGAACCGCGGCGACGCCAACACCTCACCCACCGCCGCCGCCAGCGCGTCACCGGTCAACGGCCGCACCAACAGCCCACTGCCCTGGCGCACCACGCGATTGGCGATCTCCCACTGATCGCCGCCACCGGGCACGGTCACCAGCGGCACCCCGGCCAGCAGCGCCTTCGACACCAGCCCGTGTCCGCCACCGCACACCACCACGTCCGCGTGCGTCAACAGGTCGTCCTGGCGCCCGAGACCCGCCACCGCCCACGACGGAATCGGCCCGTCGAGCGGATTCAGTTGCGACACAACGACCCGCGCGCCCGCGGGCAGCGTCTCCCCCGGCCGCAACGCCTCGAGCGCGACCTCGGCGACGCCGCGGGTGCCGGTCGTCGCGGTCGACGGCGCCACCATCACCACCGGTCCGTCGCCGGGCGGAACGGCCAGGCGGGTGTCGGTCGGCTCGAAGTGCAGCGGCCCCACCACCACCGCCTCGGCCGGCCAGTCCGGCCGCGGCACCTCCAGCGCGGGCAGCGTCGCGATCAGCCGGCGCCGCGGCCCGGGGTCCGCGGCGGGCAGCCCGATCTCGACGCGGACCGCGGCCCGCTGGCGCAGCCCCGCGCGCAGGGACCGCGCCGTCAACGCCCGCATCACCGCGTCGCGCAGCCGGCCGCGCAGGCCCACCCCCGGCGCCAAGCCGCTGCCGATCGGCGGCAGTCCCTTCGACGGCAGGTACAGCGGATGCGGGTTCAGCTCCACCCACGGCAGCCCGAGCAGCTCGGCGGCCAGCCCACCGCAGGCGGTGATCACATCGGAGACCACCAGGTCCGGTGCGAGTGCGCGCAACTGCGGGGCGTTCTGTACGGCCATCCGCGCCGCACGCTGATGGATCTTCGCGCCGGCGTCGGTGTCGTCGTCCTCGTCGGTGGGGTCCAGGCCGAGCAGTTCCACCGCGTCCACCCCGGACCGCCGGGCGGCATCGAGCCAGGCGACGCCGGTCAACAGCGTCGGTGAGTGGCCGGCGGCCAGCAGGCGCAGGCACAGCGCAATGGCCGGAAAGGCGTGCCCCGGATCGGGCCCGGCAACCACCGCGACGCGCACGCGGCCTACCCTGCCACAGGCCCGCCCCACTAGGCTGGGGCCATGACCGACCAGGCTCCCGGACTGACCGAAGTCGACAACGTCCGCGCGGTTGAGACGTTCCTGTACGCGCTGCAAGACGAGGATTTCGACACCTGCGACAGCTTGCTGGCCGACGGCATCGAGTGGCAGAACGTCGGATTTCCCACCATTCGCGGCCGCGAACGCATCATCAAGATGTTCCGCCGGTCACAGGGCCGCTACGGCTTCGAGGTGAAGATCCACCGCATCGCCGGTGAGGGCAACGCGGTGCTGACCGAACGCACCGACGCGCTGGTGTTCGGCCCGCTGCGGCTGCAGTTCTGGGTGTGCGGCGTGTTCGAGGTGCATGGCGGCCGAATCACCTTGTGGCGCGACTACTTCGATATGTTCGACTTCCTCAAGGCCACGCTGCGCGGTCTGGCGGCGATGGTCTTCCCGTCGCTGCGCCCGACGCTGTAATTTTTTCGGTTGATAGCATTTGGGCTCGACATGAGCACCGAGACCGGCCGAACGCGGCCGAACATCTTCCAGTACATCGGCTACTGCTACGGCCGTCGCCTCCCCGACTCCATGCTCGACTGGGTGCGCAACGATCTGGCCGGTAAGGGGGCGACCATCCGGATGATGGTGCGGGTCTTCATTCCGGCGCTGCTGATCATGGCGCCGTTCTGGCTGATCCCCACCACGCTGGACGTGCACCTGTCGATGACGCTGCCGATCCTGATCCCGTTCGTGTACTTCTCCCACGCGTTGAACAAGGTGTGGCGCAGGCACATGCTGCGCAAGCACGGCCTGGACCCGGGCCTGGTCGATGTGCGCGCCCGCGAGAAGAAGGCCCACATCCACCAGGCTTACATCGAGCGCTACGGGCCGCGGACGGGACCGTCGAGCTCGCACGACATCTGAGCTAAGCGCCGCGCAGGTGGCCGATTTCGTCGAACGCCTGCGCCCAGCCCAACAGGCGGTCGGTGGCGTTGTTCAGCTCGGCGCGGTACCGCTGTTGCACCATCGGTGAACTCGACAGCGAGCCCGAGTTGGCCGCGGAGACCAGTTGCGCGGCCGCGTCGACCATCTCGTTGTACTGCCGCAGCCCGTGTTCGAGCTGCGCGGTGAACGCGGCGATGGTCGCCGACAGATGCGCCTGCGACTGCGGTGCGGAGCGGATCGCCCGCTCCATCGAGACCACCTCGTTGGCGGTGGCGGCCATGTTGGCGGCGGTGTGGTTGGCCGCGTCCGCCACCTCGCGAAGCTCGTCGGGCGGCAGCATCCGGCCGCGTTCCATGACGCCCAGCAGCGAGAACAATCCGCGTTCGGAGGCCGCTAGCGCCGCCATCGGTTGCCGCGCGGCCGAACCCCACGGCGGCAGCCTGCGCAGCGAGCGGGACCGCGGCGGTGGCAACGGCGTGCGGCGCAGCCAGCGGTAACGCAGCAGCGCCAGCGTCGACAGGAAGGCCGCGCCGATCGCGATCGGCGCCGGGATGAACAACGCCCAAAACGGCGCGTCCCACGACGACAGCAGGCCGGTGACGCCGATCCAGAACAGCGAGGAGATGCCGAAGAACACGCCCAGGCGCAGCGCCCAGCGCCGCTTGCGCAGCAGCTTGGCCCGTGGATCGGCGGCCGCGTTGAGCTTGTCGGCGAGCACGTCGGACCACTCCGCGGCGGTGTCGACACCCCGTTGCACCAACGAGCGCCAGGCCTCGGGTCGACTCGCGCGCGTACTCACTGCACTCCCAAAGTTATTGCGACAGCGGGTTTTCCGGAGTCGCCTGCGACTGGTTGGTGGCCGGCGTGGCCGGGGTGCCGGTGGTCGCCGCACCGCCGGTGGGCAGCTGTTCGCCGCGCATCGAGGCGCGGATCTGCTCCAGCCGCGCGTGCCCGGCCATCTGCACGCTGGCCTGCTGCACCTCCATCATGCGGCCCTGCACCGAGTTGGCCGCCAGTTCGGCCGCGCCCATCGCGTTCGCGTAGCGGCGTTCGATCTTCTCCCGCACCTCGTCCAGACTCGGCGTGTTGCCGGGCGCGGCGAGTTCGCTCATCGACCGCAGCGAGGCGCTGACCTGCTCCTGCATCTTGGCCTGTTCGAGCTGCGACAACAGCTTGGTGCGTTCGGCGATCTTCTGCTGCAGCACCATGGCGTTCTGCTCGACGGCCTTCTTGGCCTGCGAGGCGGCCTGCAGCGCCTGGTCGTGCAGCACCTTGAGGTCCTCGACGCTCTGCTCGGCGGTCACCAGCTGGGCGGCGAACGCCTCGGCGGCGTTGGTGTACTCGGTGGCCTTGGCGGCGTCCCCGGCGGCGGTGGCCTGGTCGGCCAGGGTCAGCGCCTGGCGGACGTTGACCTGCAGCTTCTCGATGTCGGCCAGCTGGCGGTTGAGCCGCATCTCGAGCTGGCGCTGGTTGCCGATGACCTGGGCGGCCTGCTGGGTGAGGGCCTGATGCTGGCGCTGGGCCTCCTCGATGGCCTGCTGGATCTGAACCTTGGGATCGGCGTACTCGTCCACCTTCGAGCTGAACAGCGCCATCAGGTAGCGCCATGCCTTCACGAACGGATTGGCCATGAGTTCACTCCGCCTTCGTCTGGTTGTCTGGCCTGTCACCGGCCCCCGGTGCTGCCCAATCTATCGGGTCGCGCAGCGGTGGCGCACCCACAACCCTCAGGCCACGGCCATCGAGACGACCTGCGGAATGACCACCTTCGTCTCGGCGTCGATGTTGGTCGCGGCGGGCGCCTCGACCCCCTCGGCCCCCGCCCGCTCCGCGCGCTGCAACTCGTCTCCGGCGTCGGCGAGCACCCGCGACAGAGGCACATCGAGCGCGCCGCAGATGGCGCTGAGCAGTTCACTCGACGCCTCCTTGCGGCCGCGTTCCACCTCGGACAGGTAGCCGAGGCTCACACGCGCCGAATCGGACACCTCGCGCAGGGTGCGGCCCTGTTCGATGCGGGCACGACGCAGCACGTCGCCTATCACCTCGCGCAGCAATGTCGTCATCGCGGTCTCCTTCAATCGCCGTTACTAGGGCAACGCAGCGCGGCGCCGGGTTGGTTCCCGCGGGCCGAGATTGCCTCGTCAGGACGTGATTGCGCAGGTCGGCTGCGGTCAGGCCACCATGCGGGCGCGGGTGTCGCGGACCGCCGAGACGACGTAGTCGACGCCGGTGGCCACCGTCAGCGCCACCGCGACCCCCATCACCACCCAGGCGCCGGTCAGCCACGGACCCGACAGCGGCAGCACGAACAGGCCGATCGCGACCGCCTGCACCAGCGTCTTGAGCTTGCCGCCGCGGCTGGCCGGGATCACGCCGTGGCGCAGCACCGCGAAGCGCAGCGCCGTGATTCCGACCTCGCGCACCAGGATCACCACGGCCACCCACCACGGCAGGTCGCCGAGCACCGCCAACCCGATCAGCGCCGCACCGATGAGCGCCTTGTCGGCGATCGGATCGGCCAGCGCGCCGAACTCGGTCACCATGCCGTAGCTGCGGGCCAGCGCGCCGTCGAACCGGTCGGTGATCACCGCGACCGCGAACACCGCGAATGCGGCCACCCGCCAGAAGGTTTCATGACCGTCGCCGACGAACAGCAGGACCAGAAACACCGGGACCAACACCATCCGCACACCGGTGAGCACATTGGCGAGGTTCGCCACTCTGGCGCGCGGGACCAGCGGATCAGTCTGAGGTGGGCCCGGCACCGCAACAGAATATCGGTTGGCAGAACCGATACCCTCGCACACGTGATAGCTGTGCCGGAGTCGCATGACGCCGACGGCGTTGTCGTCCGGCGGGCCCGCACCTCCGACGTGCCCGCGATCAAGGCCCTCGTCGACATCTATGCGGGCAAGATCCTGCTGGAGAAGAACCTGGTCACGCTCTACGAGGCGGTGCAGGAGTTCTGGGTTGCCGAACTCGACGGCGAGGTCATCGGCTGCGGGGCGCTGCACGTGCTGTGGTCCGATCTCGGCGAGGTACGCACCGTCGCCGTGCATCCGGACGTCAAGGGCCGCGGGGTGGGCCACCGGATCGTGGACCGCTTGCTTGACGTCGCGCGCGAGTTGCACCTGAGCCGGATCTTCGTGCTCACCTTTGAAGTCGAGTTCTTCCGCAAGCACGGCTTCGAGGAGATCGAGGGCACCCCGGTGACCGCGGAGGTCTACGAGGAGATGTGCCGCTCCTACGACACCGGCGTCGCCGAGTTCCTCGACCTGTCATACGTCAAGCCCAACATTCTCGGCAACACCCGAATGTTGCTGACCCTCTAGGGGTTTCGCTAACTTTCTGCGGCGTCGTCGTCGCTGTCGTCACCGCCGGCGCCACGGATCGAGGCCAGCGTGGCGGCCAGCTCGTCGGGTTTGACCAGCACCTCACGGGCCTTGGAGCCCTCGCTGGGGCCGACAATGCCGCGCGTCTCCATCAGGTCCATCAGCCGGCCGGCCTTGGCGAAGCCGACGCGCAGCTTGCGCTGCAGCATCGACGTCGACCCGAACTGGCTGGACACCACGAGCTCGACGGCCTGCAGGAACAGGTCCATGTCGTCGCCGATGTCGGGGTCGACGTCGGTGCGCTCGCTGTTGGTCTTGGCGGTGGTGACGCCCTCGGTGTACTCCGGCTCGGCCTGGTCCTTGCAGGCCTGTACGACGGCCTGGATCTCCTCGTCGCTGACGAACGCACCCTGCAACCGGATCGGCTTGTTGGCCCCCATCGGGATGAACAAACCGTCGCCCATGCCGATGAGCTTCTCGGCGCCCTGCTGGTCAAGGATGACCCGGCTGTCGGTCAGCGACGACGTGGCGAACGCCAACCTCGACGGCACGTTCGTCTTGATCAGGCCGGTGACCACGTCCACCGACGGCCGCTGGGTGGCCAGCACCAGGTGGATGCCGGCCGCGCGGGCCTTCTGGGTGATCCGCACGACGGCGTCCTCCACGTCGCGCGGCGCGGTCATCATCAGGTCGGCCAACTCGTCGACGATCGCGACGATGTACGGGTACGGCTTGTACTCGCGCTGGCTGCCCAGCGGCGTGGTGATCTCACCCGAGCGCACCTTCTTATTGAAGTCGTCGATGTGGCGCACCCGGCTGGCCTGCATGTCCTGGTAGCGCTGCTCCATCTCCTCGACCAGCCACGCCAACGCCGCAGCGGCCTTCTTCGGCTGCGTGACGATCGGGGTGATCAGGTGCGGAATGCCCTCGTACGGCGTCAATTCCACCATCTTCGGGTCGATCAGGATCATCCTGACCTCGTCCGGGGTGGCCCGCGCGAGCAACGAGATCAGCATGGAGTTGACGAAGCTCGACTTGCCTGAGCCGGTCGAGCCGGCCACCAACAGGTGTGGCATCTTGGCGAGATTCCACGAGATGTACTCGCCCTCAATGTCTTTGCCGAGCGCGATCACCAACGGATGGTGGTCGGCGCGGGTGGACGGGTCGGTCAGCACGTCGGCGAGGCGCACCATCTCGCGGTCGACGTTGGGCACCTCGATGCCGACGGCGGACTTGCCCGGGATGGGCGCCAGCATCCGCACGCTCTCGGTCGCCACCGCGTAGGCGATGTTCTTCTGCAGCGCGGTGATCTTCTCAACCTTGACACCAGGCCCCAACTCGACCTCGTAGCGGGTGACGGTCGGCCCGCGGGTACACCCGGTGACGGCCGCGTCGACCTTGAACTGCTGCAGCACCTCCGTGATCGCTTCGGCCATACGATCATTGGCCGCGGTGCGCCGCTTGGGCGGATCACCGGCGATGAGCAGATCCAGCGACGGCAGCGTGTAGGGGCCCTCCACCACCCGGTCGACCGGCTTGGGTTTCGGGGCCTTCTTCTTACGCGGCTTGGTCGCCGGTTCCGGGATGGTCGGCGACTCGTCGACGATCGGGTAGTTGTCCATCGGCGAACCGCCCGGCCACTGTGCCTCGTCGCCGCGATAGCCGGTCGGATCGTCGTAGTACCCGTCGGAGTAGTCCTCGGGCTCCGGCCCGTCGGCCGGCTCGTATTCGTCGTCGTAGTACTCGTCGTCGTAGTGCTCACCGCGGAAGGCGCGCGCCGAGAACATCATTCGCACGGTCTCGGGGACCTCGCGGATGGTCGTCCCGGTCACCAGCAGCACACCGAACAGCACTCCGATGAACAACAGCGGCGCCGCGATCCAGGCGGTCAGCCCCTCGGCAAGCGGACCGCCGATCGCGAATCCGAGGAAGCCCGCGGCGTGCTGGCGGGCCGCCGGGTCGGCAGGCGATCCGGCCCACAGATGCCACAGTCCGAGCGCGGGCAGCGCGATCATCGCCGCTCCGAGGATCAGCCGCGGCCGCGCCTCGGGATCGGGTTCGGTGCGCATCAGCACCACGGCGATCGCCGCCAGCGCGATCGGCAGCAGCATGACGGCCGACCCGACGACCGTCCGCAGGGCGGGGTCGATGACGCGCCCGACCCGCCCCCCCCCCCCGAACCACAACAAG
>Ga0182793_1000874_pt1 | contig 20420 bp, 13 predicted proteins | sample Passage237A_FD_130498 | JGI IMG/M metagenome (GOLD analysis project Ga0182793, IMG submission 130498) | Cellulose adapted compost microbial communities from Newby Island Compost Facility, Milpitas, CA, USA - Passage2 37A (version 2) (version 2) ... | reverse complement strand
TCGGCCTCGCGCAGGATGCCGATGATCTGCTCGTCGGTGAATCGCTTCTTCATGGAGCTCTCCTTGCCTGTTAAGGGTAGAGAACTCACCAGCCAAATGGCTACACGATCCGTCTCAGGTCAGAGCGGCTGATGCGCCGGGCTGGCCTTCAGGGCGTGGTGCGCGGCAAGCCGCGCAAGTGGATCGGGCAGGAGCTGGTCGAGGAGAAACCGATGGATCTGGTGAAACGGCAGTTCACCGCCGACCGGCCGAACGCCCTGTGGGTGAGCGACTTCACCTACGTCCCGACCTGGCAGGGCTTCGTGTACGTCGCCTTCGTGATCGACGTGTTCGCCCGGCGAATCGTCGGCTGGCGGGCCAGCTCGTCGCAGCAGACCCAGTTCGTGCTCGACGCGCTCGAGCAAGCCGTGTGGGCGCGCCGGCCCGGCGAGAAGGCCCTGATCCACCATTCCGACCGCGGCAGCCAATACCTGTCGATCCGCTACACGGACCGCCTGATCGAGGCTGGCATCGAGCCATCGGTGGGCAGCGTGGGCGACAGCTACGACAACGCGCTGGCCGAAACCGTGATCGGGCTGTTCAAGGCCGAGGTTACCCATCGGCGCTCTTGGCGCAGCCGCGAGGAGGTGGAATGGGAGACCCTGGGTTGGGTCGACTGGTATAACAATCGCCGACTGCTGGGGTCGATCGGCAACATACCCCCGGCAGAAGCGGAGGCGGCGTACTACGCTGGCAACACGGGTCACGCCATGGCGGCGTGACTCAGACGAAATGGCCTCCGGAGAAGCCGGGGCGATTCAGTGGCTGGCCGAAAAGATGTGTTGGGAGGCTCGCGAGGCGGTCTGCCTGAACCCCGCACTGCGGCGGAGTCGCGGATTCCACAAACGAAAACGCCCAACCGGAGCCGGTTGGGCGCTGAATGGTGGTGGTGGACTTCACCCGAAAAGACAACCCAACTTCTCCATCAGGACGCGTTTGGGCGGAAAACCGCGGGCTGGCGCGGGGCCCTCGCCGATTACACCGGAATCTCGCCAACTGGAAGGAAGTCGCCCTGCTCGCCATCGCGCAGGCTGATGTACTCCAGGCGCCACTGATCCACCCGGCGCAGATCAGCAAGCGTCAGGTAGGTGTCTGCCACGGCTTCGCAAGCGTCGAGCGCGATTTCCGTGGCAACGTCGGGCTTGCCATAGGTATTTTCGAACAGCTCGCGCAGCTGCATGGCGACACGCTCGGCCGCTCCCCTTGCGTCGGCGCCCCCTTCGTTGGCGTCGTAGACAACAGATACCGACAAGGCGTAGGGCTCCCCCTCGACCGCTTCTGTGCCTCGCTGCTCGCCCAGATCGAAGAACAGCCCGACCAGGTACTTGGCATCGGGCTCCAGAATCTTTGCAATCTTCCGCTCGACCTTGCCCTTACGCAGTCGCTCTTCGAACTCGTTGGGAAAGGCAGGTCGGCCGTACCGTGCAGCGAGCCATTGCTTCAGAATCCGCTTGGCGTCAATCGGCAGCGCGAGGCTGTGATCTTTGACTGCGCGCTCGGCGAAATCGCCTTTCGGTACGCTGCGGCGATCACCGTGCCGAAGCTCAAGAATCAACGGCGCAGCGTTGATGCCCTCGTAGGCAAGGTGGAGTCGTCGCGGGTTTTTGGCGTAGGAGAGCTGCGGGTCCTCCTTGACGACCATTTCGGCGACGATGACCTCGACGCACAGTTCGCTTTCATGCGGCAGGTCGCAGTCGTGAGCGATAACGATAACGCGGTGCCTCTCATCAGCAGCCGCGACCAGCCCGAGAGCAGCAGCGGCCTCGCGAGTAAGAAGATCGCCCTGTCGCCAGTCCGTATCACGCCCCAGCATCCGTTGGCCCCCGACCTGTCACTCGGGGGCCCCGGGAATGGACACCTCTGCTCGCCAGTCGGTCGAGGGCTTCGCTTTCGACTTCGCCATACCGGATCGGTCGTATGCTGCATCCATCGCTTGGGCTTCGGCAATCAGCATTTGAATATGTGAGGGCAAAAGCTGCCCGGTAGCAGCGAGGTCCAGCAAGGACCGACCTTCAAACGCCTTCATCTTCAGCATGGCAGACGCGCGCGTAATTCCAGCGTCTCGGAAAGCGTCGGCAGCATGACTGAGGGCGATGATCCGCTCAAATTTCTCGGGCTCAGGCGTGGCTTCGCCGCCGATCCACTTGTAGATCGCCTGCCGGGAGACGCCAAACACAGCGGCCAGATCCGCGATGGCCGGATTCAACACTTGGCGTATGTTGGCAAGGTGGTCAGATGCAGATCTCAGATCCGGGCGCTGTTCCTGGCTATCGTCAGCCACCCCCACATCGACATGAAAGGGCACGCGCGCCTCCAACATCCTGCGCCAGTCCCCGGCACGGGAGAGATCGAAAACACTGCCAGTACCGCCGATCACAAGGGCTGAGCCGATCAGCGCAAAAGCTGCGGTAGCGGCAGCCCCTATCGGCGCGGCGAACGGCATCGGTCGCTGGGAAGGGAGGGTTGCTGTGTACATGACGTTTGCCTTGTCCGGTTCAGGCCCACGCGCCGCGCGCGTGATCCGTCGTCGTCGCTCGGAAGACAGACTTGATGATCGCATGCAGCGAGAGCAACTCCTCACCTAGCTTGTCCATGTCGATCGGCATGCGGCCTTCGACGAAGTGATCCGTATCAATGACCGCATGCGCCCGAGGCTCCTTTACCTCGAATTTCGAGTTAATCGTCAAGCCGCTGGGCTGCATGTCTGGCGGGAACCCCAAGGGCGCGGTCATCCTATGCACCCGAGCCACGAGCGTCCCCATCGGTACCAGTGGGCCAATCTCCGTCCTAAAGACCGATTCCGTCAGTCTGTAAAGTGGCTGTGCATTGAACTCGACCCCATGCAACCCGCCAACAAGGTACTGCTCCACGCTCTCACCGGCGCGAGGTAACACGGCATCCAGGTAGCGAAGGCCCAACCGACTGACGTGGTCAAGGGTGACCGCCTCGTGCACGGCCGCCAAGCCGCGCAGCAGTTCCGGGATGAACTCGTTATGCGTGTCGTAGTGGGTCGTGTGGTAGGTGATGGCCGATGGCGCCAAGATGAACCCCGCTGTGCGGTTGCTGCGGGTGATGAGCCATTGATGGACCTGCGTGACCTGCGGTTCCGCTGGCTGCGCTCGACCCGGCCCTGGCACAACCAGATGCGTGACTTGCTGCGGCTCAAACAACGGGTATCCCTCGCGTCGCAGCCGATCCTGGATCTGGTCCACGTACTTGGACATTGCCGCGACAGGATTGAAGTGCGCCTGCGCGAGGGCGTAGTACACCGGCGCGTTGGACATCCTCTCGCTCACTGGTAGGCTCCGATCATTTCGCGGTTGACAGTTCAGTTGTCAGTTTACAGCTTGGTTGACGCTGTGGCCAGAGAATCCGTGACCTCTCCCGCGTGCACTGGCCCGCAACGACCTCCCACTCTCGGACAGTACTGATCATTTTACGATGCACATAGGCGCTTTTTTTAAAACTAATTGACGTTTTTTTTGATACTTGTATGATGCATCAAACAGTACTGAATCCAACGCGCAAACATGTCCAGCGACCGACTCCCGGAGATGACCCAGGCGCAACGCGACCGACTCGCGTTCGTCGAGTTGCGCCTGCGGTTCGTCGGCGAGATCCGCCGCCAGGACTTGGTGACGCGCTTCGGCATCCAGGCTGCGGCGGCCACGCGGGACATCGCCCAGTACAAGGAGCTGGCCCCAGGCAATATGGAGTACGACACCAAGGGCAAGGTCTACGTCCGCGCCGCTTGGTTCCGCCCCCTGTTTGACTTCCCCGCCGAGCGGATCCTCACTTGGTTGTCCCAGGGCTACGGTGACGGCGAGCCCATCCGCTGGAAGGGTGTCGTGGCACAAGAGGGCACCAGCCTGCCGGGCAAGATTGATCTGGATCTGCTGTCCGTCCTGACCCGCGCCATTCACCAAGGCGCCGCTGTTGAGGTCGCCTATCGCGCGCTGTCGAGCGGGCTGACGACCCGGGAGATCGTCCCGTTCGCACTGGCCGACAGCGGCCTTCGTTGGCACGTCCGCGCCTTCGACCGGCGCAGCGGTGAGTTCCGCGACTTCGTGTTGGGCCGCCTCGACGCCGCCCGCATCCTGCCTGGCCCTGTGGCCGACCACGAGAAGCCCGATCAGGACATCCAGTGGAACCGGATCACCGAGCTCGAGCTCGTGCCGCATCCGGCCAACGTGCAGCACCCCGACACCATCGAGGCCGAGTACGGCATGGACGGCGGCGTGCTCAAGGTGCGGACCCGTGCGGCGATGGCCGGCTACCTGTTGCGCCGCTGGAACGTGGACTGCACCGAAGATCACAGCCTCAAGGGTGGCGAGCACCACCTGTGGCTCCGCAATCGCCAGGCCCTCTATGGCGTCACCAACTTGGTGCTCGCGCCGGGCTACAGCGAATCCAGCAAGTAGGGGTAATCATGACGATCACCCCCACCTGCAATCCCGTCGACCGTCACCGCCGAAAGGAGCCCCATCATGGCTAAGCCTCCCGCCAACCACGGCAAGCAATGGACGCCTGCCGAGGTCAAGCAGCTCAAGCAGCTCGCCCAAGAAAACACGCCCACGCGGGTTATCGGCCTGAAGCTGGGCCGCACGGAGGACGCGGTGCGAGCCAAGGCGGGCGAGAACAACATCTCCCTCAAGCCTACCAACCAGTCGCCCTACAACCGGCGCAAGCCCTGAGGCGGAAAGCAATAACAAGGGGGCGCACCGTGCTGAAGCTCGAACAGATCCAGAAGAGCGCGGCCATCTCGGGCTTGGAGCCCGGGCAGGTCGTGCGCATCGTCACGACCGAACCGGTCGGTGACAACGCCCTCACCGTTTACTACAAGACCGCCGACGGCAAGCTGCTGGAGCGGATGCTGTTCCGCACCGACGAGGCCAACCTGTCGTTGGCCGAAGCCGGCCGCCCATGGGCCTTCGACGCCCCAGGCGAGGACTTCAAACTTGCCACCGAGGCCTACCGGATCAACCTGGCCCACCTGTTCGATCCGATGATGGCGGTGCACACGTCGAACGTGGAGCCGCTACCGCACCAGATCACGGCGGTCTACGAGTCGATGCTGCCGCGCCAGCCGCTGCGCTACGTGCTGGCCGACGACCCCGGCGCTGGCAAGACCATCATGGCGGGCCTCTTCATCCGCGAGCTGCTGATGCGCGCGGATGCCAAGCGCGTGCTGATCGTCGCCCCCGGCAGCCTGGTCGAGCAGTGGCAGGACGAAATGTTCGAGAAGTTCGGCCTGTCGTTTGCGCTGTTCTCGCGGGAGCAAGTCGAACAGTCGCGCAGCGGCAACCCCTTCGACGACCACGACTTGCTGGTCGCCCGCGTCGACCAACTGGCCCGCGCGGACGACCTGCAAGAGAAGTTACGCCTGTCGCACTGGGACCTGGTGGTGGTCGATGAAGCCCACAAGCTCTCGGCCAACTACTTCGGCAACAAGGTCAACAAGACCAAGCGCTTTCAGCTGGGCGAGCTCCTGGGCTCGATCACCCGCCACTTCCTGCTCATGACGGCCACGCCGCACAACGGCAAGGAAGAGGACTTCCAGCTGTTCATGTCGCTGCTGGACGCCGACCGCTTCTACGGAAAGTTCCGCGACGGCGCGCACAAGGTGGACGTGTCCGACCTCATGCGCCGCATGGTCAAGGAGGAACTGCTCAAGTTCGACGGTACCCCGCTGTTCCCCGAGCGCCGGGCCTACACCGTCAACTACAAGCTCTCCGACCTCGAAGCCGCCCTGTACGCGGCCGTCACCGACTACGTCAAGGAGCAGTTCAACAAGGCCGACCAGTTGGCCGACAGTGGGCGCAAGGGCACGGTGGGCTTCGCCTTGACGGCGCTGCAACGCCGCCTGGCTTCCAGCCCGGAGGCCATCTATCAGTCGCTTAAACGGCGGCGCAACAGGCTCAAGCGCCGCGTCGAGGAAGAAAAACTCCGGAGCCGCGGCCAATCACTGGCCGAGACACTGGGCGGCAGCAACAGCCTGCCCGACGACATGTGGGAAGCCGCCGACGCTCTGTCGCCGGAGGACTACGAGAATTTCGAGGAATCGGTCGTCGATCAGGCCACAGCGGCGCAGACCATCCAGGAACTCGAGGCCGAAATCATCATCCTCGAAGGCCTGGAAGAGCAGGCCCGCCAGGTGGTGCATTCCGGTCAGGATCGCAAGTGGGACGAGCTCTCCCGCCTGCTGCAAGACACGCCGGAGATGCACGACGCCGATGGGCGCCAGCGCAAACTCATCATCTTCACCGAGCATCGAGACACTCTGAACTACCTGGCGGTGAAGATCCGCGGCCTCATCGGCAGCGAAGAAGCCGTGGTGATGATCCACGGTGGGGTCAAGCGCGAAGAGCGCCGCAAGGTGCAGGAGCTGTTCCGCAACGACCCCACGGTGCGCGTGCTCATCGCCACCGATGCGGCAGGCGAAGGCGTGAACCTGCAGAACGCGAACCTGATGGTCAATTACGACCTGCCTTGGAACCCCAACCGCCTGGAGCAGCGCTTTGGCCGCATCCACCGCATCGGCCAGACCGAGGTCTGCCACCTGTGGAACATGGTGGCCGCCGAGACCCGCGAGGGGGATGTCTTCCAGCGCCTGTTTGAGAAGCTGGAGGTGGAGCGCCAGGCCCTGGGCGGCCGCGTGTTCGACATCCTGGGCGAGGTCTTCGAGGACAAGCCCCTCAAGGACCTGCTGATCGAGGCCATCCGCTACGGCTCGGATCCCGAAGTCCGTGCCCGCCTGCTCAAGAAGGTGGAAGGCGCGCTGGATACCCAGCACCTTGAAAACATCATCAAACGCAATGCGCTGTGCGAAGAGGTGATGGATGAGAAGCGCCTGTTCGCGGTGAAGGAGGAGATGGAGAAGGCCGAGGCCCGCAAGCTGCAGCCCTTCTTCATCCGCGCTTTCTTCAATCAGGCCTTCCAGCAACTGGGCGGCGAGCTGCGCCCGCGCGAGCAAGGGCGCTACGAGATCACCAACGTCCCGGCCATCATCCGCGAGCGCGACCGGCAAATCACCGGCCGCGACCGCCGCAATACCGACCCGGTGCTACGCCGTTACGAGCGCGTCTGCTTCGAGAAGCAGTACGTGCGGCTGACCGACCGTGTCGGCGCCCCGATGGCCAGCCTCATCCATCCCGGCCACCCCTTGATGCAGGCGGTCACCGACCTGGTGCTGGAAGCTCACCGCAACAAGCTCAAGCAAGGCGCGGTGTTGGTGGACCCGAGTGATATGGGCGTCACCCCGAAGGTGATGTTCATCGTTGATCACGCGGTCAAGGAAGGGGCAGACCCCGCGCGCATCGTCTCGCGTCGCATGCAGTTCGTCGAGATCGACCCGCAGGGCCATGCCACCAACGCCGGCTGGGCGCCTCACCTGGACCTGGAGCCCATTGCGCCTGCCGACCTCAAATTGATCGAAGACGTGCTGGCGGCCCCGTGGATCGCCAAAGACCTGGAGCAACAGGCCTTGACCCATGCCGGAAGCTTCCTGGTGCCCGAACACTTCGATGAAGTTCGCACCCGCCGCGAGAAGGCGGTGGACAAAACCCTGGCCGCCGTGCATGAGCGTCTGGTCAAGGAAATCAACTTTTGGTCCGACCGTTACATCAAGCTGCAAGACGACCTGGCTGCCGGCAAGGATGTGCGCCTGACGCTGGAGAACGTGCGCCGCACCATCGACGACCTGACCGCCCGCCGCGAATCGCGCGAGAAGGAGTTGCTGGCCATGCGCCATGTGGTCTCCGCCACGCCGGTCGTGCTGGGCGGTGCGCTGGTGATCCCGGCGGGCCTCTTGATGCAGCGCAAGGGTCAGCCCGGCTGGTCGGCGGATGCCGATGCGCGCAGCCGCATCGAGCACATCGCCATGCAGGCGGTGATGAACGCCGAACGCGCGCTGGGCCATGAGGTCATCGACGTCTCGGCGCAGAAGTGCGGCTGGGACGTCACCAGCATCCCCCAAGCCCGCGATGGCCGCCTGCCCACCTCGCGCCACATCGAGGTCAAGGGCCGCGCTAAAGGCCAGACCACGATCACCGTCACCCGCAACGAGATCCTCTATGGCCTCAACCAGGCGGACAAGTTCATCCTGGCCATCGTGCTCGTTGACGGCGGCAGGCACGAAGGGCCGTTCTACATCCGAAAGCCCTTCACCCAGGAGCCCGACTGGGCGGTGACCAGCATCAACCTGGACCTGGACGCGCTGCTCGCGCGCGCCACGGCGGCGGAGGGCTCGCTGTGAGCCTGGGCTGCCCTCAGAAACAGAAACGCCCTCACGGGGAGGGCGTCGGGCCAGGGCTGCTCACCTTGGCGGGGCTACAAGAAGAGACGCCTCCCGAGGGAGGCGTCGGGCCGGAGATGCTATCTCCGGCGGGGTTAATGCGCCATATTGTCGTCAGACCAGGCTCTGCTGTCAAGCCGAGCAGCGTTTCCGGAGGCCAGCCATGCAGCGCGTGACGGCCTACGTGGACGGCTTCAACCTCTACTTCGGGTTGAAGGATTCCAGCTTCAAGCGCTACTACTGGCTCGACGTCTCAGTGCTTGCACAGAGCCTCCTCAAGCCTGGGCAGCAACTGCTGGCCACGCACTACTTCACGGCCCGCATCCGCGCCAATGGCCGCAACTCGGCTGACCAGAAGCGGCAGAACGACTACCTCGAAGCCCTGGCCCTGCGCGGCGTGCGCTGCCAGTTCGGCCACTACCTGCAGAAGACACGCCAGTGCCGGCAGTGCGGCGCGAACTGGCCCGACTACGAAGAGAAGATGACGGACGTGAACATCGCCATTCAGTTGCTCGGCGATGCCTTTGACAACGCCTTCGACACAGCGCTCGTCATATCCGGCGACAGCGATCTGACGACACCCATCCGCAGGGTGCGCGAGCGCTTTGCCCAAAAGCGCATCGTCGTTGCCTTTCCGCCCGGTCGTTATTCGAACGAACTCAAGCGCTGCGCCAACGGCTACCTCAACATTGGTGAAGACAAGCTGCGCGCCAGCCAGCTACCCGAACAACTCGTCAAGCCCGATGGCTACGTGCTCGCACGCCCTGCCACCTGGCGCTGAAGGACTTCAAGAATGACCAGCATCAAAGCCCCCAAAAAACTCATCGAAGTAGCATTGCCGCTCGACGCCATCAACGAAGCGGCAGCGCGCGAGAAGTCCATCCGCCACGGCCACCCCAGCACCCTGCACCTGTGGTGGGCGCGCCGGCCCCTGGCGGCGGCGCGGGCGGTGATCTTTGCGCAGATGGTCAACGACCCCGGCTACGAACGCCACCTGGGCCGCGGCGTCAACAAGCAAAAGGCCGCCGCCGAGCGCGAGCGCCTGTTCAAGATCATCGAAGACCTGGTGCAGTGGGAGAACACCAACAACGAGGAAGTGCTGGAACGCGCCCGCGCCGAGATCCGCCGCTCGTGGCGCGAGACCTGTGAACTTAACAAGAACCATCCGCAGGCGGCCGAGCTGTTCAACCCCGACGAGCTGCCCGCCTTCCACGACCCGTTTGCCGGGGGCGGCGCAATCCCGCTGGAGGCGCAGCGCCTGGGGCTGGAAGCCTGGGCGTCTGACCTCAACCCCGTGGCGGTGACGATCAACAAGGCGATGATCGAAATCCCGCCGCGTTTTGCCGGCCGCGCGCCGGTGGGGCCTCTGCCCCCGGGCGAGAAGCAGGCCAAGTTGCACGAGGACTGGCGTGGCGCGCGCGGGCTGGCGGAGGACGTGCGGCGCTACGGCGCCTGGATGCGCGCCGAGGCCGAGAAGCGCATCGGGCACCTGTACCCGAAGATCACCGTCACCGCCGAGATGGCGGCCGAGCGTCCGGACCTGAAGCCGCTGGTGGGGCAACAGCTCACCGTGATCGCCTGGTTGTGGGCGCGCACGGTAAAGAGCCCGAACCCGGCGTTCAGCCACGTCGATGTTCCGCTGGCATCGACCTTCGTGCTCTCCAGCAAGGCGGGCAAGGAGGCGTATGTGGAGCCGGTGGTGGAGGGCGACCAGTACCGTTTTACGGTGAGGGTGGGCACGCCGCCGGAAGAAGCGAAGGACGGAACCAAAGCCGCCGGTCGTGGCGCAAACTTCCGCTGTGTGCTGTCGGACACGCCCATCGGCGGCGACTACATCAAGGGCGAGGGGCAGGCCGGGCGCATGGGCGCAAGGCTGATGGCTATCGTCGCCGAAGGCGCGCGTGGTCGCGTCTATCTGGCACCGACTCAAGAACACGAGGATGTCGCTCGACAGGCGCAGCCCACTTGGAAGCCCTCCGGTAATGTGCCTGCCCGCCTTACGGGGGGCACATGCGTTCCCTACGGTCTGACCGAATGGGGCGACCTCTTCACCCCCCGCCAACTCGTCGCGTTGACTACCTTTTCTGACCTGGTGCAGGAGGCCATCAACATGTGCCGGCAGGACGCCATCGCCGCCGGCCTGCCCGACGATGGCGTGGGGCTGGACGCCGGCGGCACCGGCGCGACGGCATATGCGGAGGCGGTCGGGGTGTACCTGGCTTTCGCCACAGACAAGGTGAGCGACCGAAATTCCAATCTATGCGCATGGGCAAGCCTCCGCGAACATGCCAGGAACACCTTCGGGCGGCAGTCGCTACCCATGACCTGGGACTTTGCAGAAAGCAATCCGCTTTCCGACTCCAGCGGCAACTTTGAAGGCGGCATCAAGTCGATTATTGACGCGCTCGCCGGCCTGGCCCCGGTAGCTCCTGGAAGGGCTCGCCAAGCGGATGCCCAGGGCCAGTCACTGTCCCTGAACAGGGTCGTTTCAACAGATCCACCGTATTACGACAACATTGCATACGCAGATTTGTCCGACTTCTTCTACGTCTGGTTGCGCAAGAGCCTTCGGTCGAGCTTCCCAGAGCTGTTCGCGACCTTGGCTGTTCCCAAAGCAGAGGAGCTTGTTGCGACGGCATACCGTCACGGCAGCAAAGAGAAGGCGGAGGCCTTCTTCCTTTCTGGCATGACCAAGGCCATGCACAACCTGGCCGAGAGCGCACATCCGGCCTTCCCTGTAACGATCTACTACGCCTTCAAGCAGGCCGAGACCAAGATCGACGCTGGAACATCAAGCACGGGCTGGGAAACGTTTCTTCAGGCGGTCATTGATGCAGGGTTTGCGGTTACCGGGACCTGGCCGATGCGCACAGAGCTTGAGCGGCGCATGGTCGGTGCCGAAGCTAACGCGCTCGCGTCCAGCATCATATTGGTCTGCCGCCAACGCGCAAAGGATGCGCCTACCGTCAGCCGCCGCGAGTTCATCCGCGAACTGAACGCGGTGTTGCCCGAGGCTTTGGATGAAATGACCCGCGGCGGCGTGAACTCTCCCGTCGCGCCAGTGGATCTGTCGCAGGCCATCATCGGCCCGGGCATGGCGATCTTCAGCCAGTACGCCGCGGTGCTCGAAGCCGACGGCACGCCGATGAGCGTGCGTACCGCGCTGCAGCTGATCAACCGCTTCCTGGCGGAAGATGACTTCGACCATGACACCCAGTTCTGCCTGCACTGGTTCGAGCAGCAGGGCTGGGCCACGGGCAAGTTCGGTGAGGCCGACGTGCTTGCCCGCGCCAAGGGCACCAGCGTGAGCGGCTTGCAAGCCAGTGGCGTGGTGGCCTCCAGCAAGGGCGAACTGCGGCTGCTCAAGTGGGCTGAGATGCCGCGCGACTGGTCACCCGAGACTGACGCCCGCCTGCCCGTGTGGGAGGCGCTGCATCAACTCATCCGCGCGCTGAACCAGGAGGGTGAGGCCGCCGCCGGCGCGCTGCTCGCCCGCATGCCTGCAAGGGCCGAGCCGATCCGCGCGCTGGCCTACCGCCTTTACACCCTGTGCGAGCGCAAGGGCTGGGCCGAGGAGGCCCGCGCCTACAACGAGCTGGTTACTGCCTGGAGCGCCATCGAGCAAGCGGCCAGCGAAGCGGGCGTAGTCGGCTCGCAAGCGCAACTGGACATTTGAGAGAGAGACATGTCTAACACTCTGTCGCCTTACCCTGGTTCGCGCTGGTGGAAGTTCGACTTCCACACCCACACGCCGGCTTCGAAGGACACCCATGCCTGGCAGAAAGCCATGGGCACGCCCGATGAAATCACTCCCGAGAAATGGCTGCTCAAATACATGGCCGCCGAAATCGACTGCGTGGCCGTGACCGACCACAACAGCGGGGCCTGGATCGACGGGCTCAAGGCTGCCTATGCAGAGATGAAAGCGCAAGCCGACGCTGGCACCCCGCCCGCCGGGTTTCGTGAGATCACGATCTTCCCGGGGGTGGAGATTTCGGCCAACGGTGGCGTGCATGTGCTGGCGGTTTTCGACTCATCGGCCTCAACCCGCGATATCGACAGTCTGCTGGGTGCGGTTGGATTCCCGACTCAGTTGCGCGGCGTAACCGACAGTGCCGACGATGCCGCTGTGACACGGGCCTCCTTGACTCAGGTCTTGGAGGAGGTTTTTCGTGCCGGCGCGATCCCCATCCCGGCGCACGCCGACAGTGGCAGCGGCCTGTTGCGCGTCAACCCTGGTACGCGGCAAAGCGCGCTGTCAGCCAACACTGTCAAACAAGCGCTGGAAGTAGAGGGTTTGTTGGCAGTGGAGTGGTGCGACCTGAACAACCCGTACCCGGAAGCCATGGAGAAGCTCGCCAGGCCCTTGGCCCGCGTGCTGGGCAGCGACTGCCACAACTTTCAAGGCGCGAAGGTACCAGGCAGCGCTTACACCTGGGTCAAGATGGCCAAGCCCACGCTGGAGGGGCTGCGGTTGGCACTGCTGGACGGCAACGGCGTGTCGCTGCGGCGCAGCGAAGAAGGTTCGTTCGACCCATTCAAGACGCCGGCGCATGTGATCCGTTCGATCACCGTTGAAAAAGCGAAGGTGATGGGAAATGGCAAGCCTGCCGTGATCGAGATGTCGCCGTATTTCAACGCCATCGTCGGCGGCCGTGGCACCGGCAAGTCTACCGTGGTGCATGCGCTGCGGCTGGCAACCCGGCGCGAGGCCGAGATCCAGGCGCTGCCAAAGGAGAGCGAGCCACGCGAGCGTTTCGAAGCCTTTCGAATGGTGGCCAAAGGCCGCGATGACGAAGGCGCGCTGAAGCCAGACACGGCTATCAGGGTCGAATGGCAGCATGAGACGACGCGGCTGCGCCTGTGCTGGCGTGATGAAGGAAAAGCCGTCGAGGTCGAGGAGTGGCGCGATGGCCAGTGGCAGCCTTCTGCTAGCCAGAGCGTGAATGCGGCCCGCTTCCCCTTGCGCATTTTCTCCCAGGGCCAAATCGCGGCGATGGCCGGTGGCGGACGGCAGGCCCTGCTGGCCATCATCGACGAAGCTGCGGGTGTGGAGCCGCTCAAGCAAGCCTATGAGGAAGCGCAGCGCGCGTTTTTCGCTCAGCGCGCGCGGCTGCGCGAGATCGACGGCAAACTCGCCGTACTGCCCGAAGTCGAGCGACGCCGGCAGGAGGGGGAGGGCAAGCTCAAGTCGCTGTCGCAAGCCGATCACGCAGCCGTGCTGCAAGCCTTTGCCCGCGCTCAACACCAGCAGCGCGCGGTAGACGAAGCCTTGGGGCAATTGCGCGAAGGCGCAGCCACCTTGCGCAAGGTCGCCAATGGCCTGCTGCTCGATGACTGGCTGCCGCAGAATTTCACCGAGGCCGACGCCGACCTGTTGGCGTGGCGGGCCGAGGCCGATGGCCTGCTGGCCAGGGCGCGGCAACGCCTGGGGCAGGAGGCGGCGGCGCTCGATGAAGGCATCGCCCAACTCACAGCCGACGCGCGCCTGGGCGCCTGGCGCAGCCGGGCCGACGCTGCTCGCGAGCAGCACCAGAACTTGCAGACGCGACTTGCCGCACAAGGCGTGGCTGACCCGCAGGCATTTGCACGACTGACCCAGGAGCGGCAGCACCTGGAGACACAGATCAAGGCTCTGCGGCAGATGCAGTCGGATAGAACGCTGCTCGTGCAACAGATCGAGGCTCAGCAGTCCCTGGTGCTGGAGCGCCGCCGGGCCATCACGCAGCAGCGGCAGGCGTTTCTGAAGGACAAGCTCGCCCAGAACCCCCATGTGCGCATGAGCGTGGTGCCGTTCGGTTTCGACGCGCAGGTGATCGAGCGCAGTTTGCGGGAGTTGATCGAGGCGGCAGACGGGCGATTCGCTGACGACATTCTCAAGATCGAGGATGGACAGGCCACGTCCGGACTCGCGTTCGATCTCGCTACGGCGACTGCCGACGAGAAGTTGGCGGCATTGGATCGCACCCGCGAAGCCATCCTCCAACGTCCCGCGTCCTTGGGGGGGCACTTCCGCAACTATCTGGAACGAAAAGCCCAAAAGCCGGAGTTCGCCGACCATGTGCTCGTCTGGTACCCGGAAGACGACTTGCGCATCGAGTACCAGCGCGACAACAAGTGGTACGCCATCAGCGAAGGTTCCCAAGGCCAACGCTCGGCGGCGTTGCTGGCCTTCCTGCTCGCCTTCGGTGAGGAACCCATCGTGCTCGATCAACCCGAAGACGATCTGGACAACCACCTGATCTACGACCTGATCGTGAATCAGATCCGGGAGAACAAACTCCGGCGACAGCTCATCGTGGTTACCCACAACCCCAACGTGGTGGTGAATGGCGATGCCGAACTGGTGCATGTGATGGAGTTCGGCCGCGGCCAGTGCTTCGTTCAGCAGAGCGGCGCCTTGCAGGACAAGGCCGTGCGCGAGGAGGTCTGCCGGGTGATGGAAGGCGGCCGAGAAGCATTTGCCCGTCGCTGGAAGCGTTTGGGCAAGGAGGTTTGACATGCTGGCGACCCGTGCGGAGTTGATCGAGAAGATTCGCCTGGGCGAAGACAGCTTCCTCGAGCTGAAGCAGGTGAAGTTCGCGGGCGGCAAAGTCCGTGGGCCAGCGCAGGAAGACTTGGCCGACGAACTGGCTGCCTTTGCCAACAGCGCAGGCGGCGTGGTGCTGCTTGGCGTCGAAGACAAATCGCGGGAAGTGCTGGGTATTCCTGCCGAGCGGCTGGATACCGTGGAAGCGTTGGTGCGGCAGGCCTGTGAGGATTCGGTGAAGCCGCCCTTGGCGCCCATCATCGAGCGCATCACACTGCCCGATCTGAGCGGCGCGGAGCAGCCCGTGATACGGGTCGAGGTGGCACGCAGCTTGTTCGTGCACCAAAGCCCGGGCGGATATTTGCATCGGGTAGGGTCGTCGAAGCGCCCGATGCCGCCCGATCACTTGGCGCGTTTGTTTCAGCAACGCAGCCAGTCGCGATTGATTCGCTTCGACGAAACACTGGTGCCGCGTGCGACGCTCTCTGATCTGGATGAGGCGTTGTGGCGGCGTTTCGCGCCCGCGCAAAGCGCAGACGCGCCGGAAGTTCTGCTGTCCAAGCTGGCAATGGCGGCGCAGGACGAGCAAGGCGTCTGGCGGCCGACGGTGGCGGGCCTGCTAATGGCCAGCAGCCAACCGGAGCGTCACCTTCCCGGCGCCATCGTGCAGGCCGTGGCCTACGTGGGCACGGAGGTAGTGCCCACGGGCGAGGGGGTGTACCAACGGGACGCGCAAGACATCACGGGCCCGCTCGATGAGCAGATACGCGCCGCATGTGCCTTTGTGCGCAAGAACATGCAGGTGGCAGCCTACAAGCGCGCCGGGGGCGGTCGGGTGGATGTGCCGCCATTCGACATGACAGCCGTGTTCGAGGCTGTGACCAACGCCGTGGCCCATCGAGACTATTCGATGGCCGGCGCCAAAGTGCGGCTGCGCCTGTTCGATGACCGGCTGGAGCTGTTCTCTCCGGGGATGCTGCCCAACACGATGACGCCGGAAAGCCTGCCTTTCCGGCAGGCGGCGCGCAATGAAGTCCTGACCAGCCTCCTGGCGCGCTGCCCCATCGGCGATGTCGGGCTTGCCAGCCATCGCAGCCACATCATGGACAAGCGTGGCGAAGGGGTGTCCATCATCCTGACGCGAAGCGAACAGCTATCCGGCAAGCGCCCCGAATACCGATTGAACGATGACAGCGAGCTGATGTTGACCATCTTTGCCGCTCGCATGGAGCAAGAAGCATGATCCTCAAACCCTGGCGCGAGATCGCAGAGCCGCATTCCGATGTGCGGGAGGGCAAGTTCCAGCAGGCCGAGTTCGCGGCGGACCTGTCGCGGGTGCATGCGCGTACGGCCAACGAGGAGTACCAGAACCCGGTGCTGTTCTTCCAGCGCACCTTCATTACCGAGGGCATGCGCCTGCTGCTGGACTCGGTGGTCAAGCGCCTGGCCGGCAAAGGCGGCGATCCGGTCATCCAGCTTCAGACCGCATTCGGCGGCGGTAAGACGCACACGATGCTGGCGGTCTACCACCTCGCCAAGGGGGCGGCGCCGGCGAGCGAGCTTCAGGGGGTGCCCCCGATTCTGGATGCAGCCGGCGTGACGGAGTTGCCCAAGGCCCGTATCGCCGTGCTCGATGGCGTGGATCTGCTGAGCCTGGCCAGCAAGCCCCGTGTCCATGACGGCTGCACGGTGCGCACACTCTGGGGTGAGTTGGCCTGGCAGCTGGGCGGCGAGACGGCCTATGAATACGTGAAGGAGTCTGACCAGACTGGCACAGCTCCCGGCAAGAAGGAGCTGGCGGACATGCTCGCGGCCAGCGCCCCCTGCGTCATCCTGATGGACGAGCTGGTGCGCTACGTGTCGCAGTTCGAGGAAGGCAAGACGCTCTCGGGCGGCACTTACGACACTCAGTTGTCGTTTGTGCAGGCACTGACCGAGGCCCTGAAGGCGGTGCCGACGGCGGTGCTGCTCGCCTCGCTGCCGTTCTCGGATCGCGAGGCCGGCAGCCAGCAAGGCGTGAAGGCGCTGCGTGCGCTCGAACACTACTTCGGCCGCGTGCAGGCACTGTGGAAGCCGGTGGCCACCGAGGAAGCGTTCGAGATCGTCCGCCGCCGCCTTTTTACCAACATCAACGACAAGCTGGCGATGGAGTCGGTGTGCCGCGCGTTCGCGGACTACTACATCGCCAACCGCGAGGACTTTCCCCAGGAGACGCAGGACAGCAAGTACTTCGAGCGCCTGGTCCACGCCTATCCCATCCACCCCGAGGTGTTCGACCGCCTGTACGAGGACTGGTCCACGCTGGACAACTTCCAGCGCACCCGCGGCGTGCTGAAGCTGATGGCCAAGGTTATCCATCGCCTGTGGAAGGACGGCAACAACGACCCGTTGATCATGCCTGGCAGCGTGCCGCTGATGGATGCCGACACGCGCAACGAGGCCATCTACTACCTGCCGCAGGGCTGGGACCCAGTGATCGAGCGCGACGTGGATGGCGAGCGCTCCGAGACCTGGGAGATCGAAAACAAGGACACCCGTTTCGGCAGCGTGCAGGCCTGCCGCCGCACTGCCCGCGCGATCTTCCTGGGCAGCGCTCCGCATTCCGTCCAGATCGCGTCCAACCAGCTGGTACGGGGGTTGGAGCTGGAGCGCGTGCTGCTGGGTGTCGCCCAGCCCGGCCAGCAGATCAACCTTTACAAGGATGCGCTGCGGCGCCTCTCCGACCGGCTGCACTACCTGAACCACGCCAACAACCGCTTCTGGCTGGACACGCGCCCGAACCTGCGGCGCGAGATGGAAGAGCGCAAGCGCCGATTCCAGGACAAGGAGGATGTGTTCCCCACGATCCGAGAGCGCGTGCAGCGCAGTTTCGCCAGCGGCGTCTTCGGCGGCATCCACATCTTCACCGGCAGCGGCGATGTCCCGGACGACTGGGCGCTGCGGCTGGTGGTGCTGCCGCCAGATGCGGCCTTCAGTAAAAGCGGCCAGAGTCTGGCAGTAGAGCGCGCCACCGAGATCCTGAAGAAGCGCGGCGACCAGCCCCGCTTCAAGCAGAACCGCCTGATCTTCGTGGCCGCGGACTACGACAGCGTGAGCCGCCTGAAGGACCACGTGCGCTCGTACCTCGCATGGCGCAGCATCGTCGGCGACTACAAAGACAACCGCATTGTCCTCGACAACCTGATGGCCAAGCAGGCGCAAGCCAGCCTGGAGCAGGCCGAGGAAACCGTGCGGCGGATGATTCGTGAGACCTATAAGTGGCTGCTGGCCCCGGTGCAAGAGGCACGGCCGGGCAAAGGGCTGTCTGAGGTGATGTGGGAGCACTTTCCGCTCAACCCAGGCGCCCAGAACTGGTCGCAGGAGATCGAACGCGTCCTCAAGGAGAACGAGCTGCTCATCACCGAGTGGGCTCCGATCCACTTGGCCAAAGTGCTGAAGGACTGGTTCTGGAAGGATGACGTCAAGGATGTTCCGGCGCTCACCGTCTGGCAGCAGAGCTGCCAGCAGCTGTACCTGCCCCGCCTGAAAGACGACACCGTGTTCCAGAACACGATGGCGGCGGGCGCCGAGAGCCGTGAGTTCTTCGGCTTCGCCCAGGGCAAGGAGGACGGCCGGTACGTGGGGTTCAGCTACGGCAAGCGCACGTCGCTGATCATGGACTCGTCGCTGCTGCTGATCGAGCCGCTGACGGCCGCCGCGTACATGGAAGCCCTGCGCGCGTCTGAAGAGGCCTCGCGTGCCAAGACCGCTGAAGCCGGAACGGGCGCAAGCACCGCAACGGCTCCGGCTGGCGGCGGCGAAACCTCGCACGTCGAAGACTCGGCCAAAGGGGGCTACCAAGCCGGTGGCGCGACCGCCGGCCAGATCGTCAAGAAGCAGTTCTACGGCAGCATCGACCTCGACCCCATCCTGGCCAAGAAGCAGTTCGCAGACCTGGTGGACGAGGTGGTCCAGCAATTCACCTTGCGCCCCGATGTAAAGGTCAAGATCGCCATCGAGATCCAGGCCGAATCGGCCACCGGGTTCGACGATGGACTGCAGCGCGCCGTGAAGGAAAACTGCAACGTGCTGAAGTTCAAGAACGCTGAGTTCGAGACCGGCGAATAGGGGCCGCCGTGGGGATCATCGACAAAACCACATACCGACTGACCTGCCCGAAGTGCGGCGCTGTTGAGAAGGCGAACGTACTCGACAAGGGATCGAACTGGAGCGGATCGCACTGGCAATCCGGCGCAACGTTCGAGCGGTTCGAAACGTCTTGGTCTGGTGGCGGCAGTACCGAGCCCGACCTGACCTCGGCGACCTGCAGGCAGTGCGGTGTAGCCGCTCAGCGCAGCGCCTCGTAGGTCCGCCACACATGCCCAAGAAGAAGAGCATCAAGCGTTCGGCCAACGAGTTCAAGGCCGAAGCCGACAAGATCCTGGCCTTCCTGACGGCATCGGCGGGCCTCGGGGATGAACATGTCTCGTGGTGTCACGATCTGGCGATCATCCGCCTCTATCGAGCCTTCGAATCGTTGATGCTGGACACGCTGGTGGGCGCGCTCAACAACGACACGTCGACGCTGTCCACCAGGACGGGCTTCTCCTTTCCCAAGCATCTGACCGATGAGGTCTGCCGATTCCTGGTGACGGGACGCGGCTACTTCGACTTCAAGGGACGGGACGGCCTGATCAAGACGCTCAAGCAGTACCTGCCAGACGACCACTATCTGGTCGAGGTCGTGTCCAAGCCGGGGTATCGCAATTCCCTGGAGCTGCTGAGCGCTGCGAGAAACTACGCCGCGCACGAAAGTCAGCAGGCCAAGAGCGCCTTCAAGAAGGCAACCGGTCAGGATCGAGTTGGCGCCGCGGGGTCGTGGCTGAAGCGGCAGAACCGATTTCAGACCATCGCGGACAGGCTAAAGGCAATGGCCGACGAGATCCACGCCGAGGCGCCTTGCTAGCCCTCGCGCGGGCTGTCGGACAAGACGAGCGCGCGTTCGGCGTCCCGGCGAGTCACAAGCCCGGGCAACACCTTTCCGCCACCATAGACCCACCGCCGCAACTCATTCGCTGCGCTCGCCCAGTCCCGCTGGTTGCGTAAGCTTCCCCGTCAAGCAGGCATTTCAAAAGTAGAACTTCCGGCGACGCGTTGGCGGTACTCGGCCGGGGTCAGATCGCCGAGCGAATCGTGGGGACGCTCCTCGTTGTACTCGAGCATCCACCAGTACGCGGCCTCGCGCACGTCGTCGAGGCGGGTGAACAGGTGCTGGTCCAGGACCTCCTCGCGGAAGGTCCGATTGAAGCGTTCGATGTAGGCGTTCTGGTTGGGCTTGCCGGGCTGGATGTACCGGATGGCCATGCCGTTGAGCTTGGTCCACTGCACGAAGGCCTCGCCCAGGAACTCCGGGCCGTTGTCGGTACGCAGGACCTGCGGCAGGCCGTGGTCGCGCTTGAGCTGCTCGAAGATGCGGACCAGGCGCGTGGACGAGATCGAGGTGTCGACCTCGATGTGCAGCGCCTCGCGGTTGAAGTCGTCGACCACGTTGAAGGTCCGGAAGCGGCGGCCACACGCCAG
>Ga0182793_1000873_pt1 | contig 20431 bp, 13 predicted proteins | sample Passage237A_FD_130498 | JGI IMG/M metagenome (GOLD analysis project Ga0182793, IMG submission 130498) | Cellulose adapted compost microbial communities from Newby Island Compost Facility, Milpitas, CA, USA - Passage2 37A (version 2) (version 2) ... | reverse complement strand
CCGGGGGAAATCCCCCCGCCGCCGTGGGGGGGATTGCTGCGCATCCCGACCCCCAGGCCGACGTTGCCCCGCCAGTCGCCGACGGCCACACAGTTTTCCCGGCAACCCGACTGCGCCGCCGCTTCCAGCGTCAATGCGAGTAACAGCAGCAACACGCAGACTTGCCAAAACGCCGACCACGGCCGCATGCGGCTGGTATCTCCATCGGGAAATCCTGGCGACGCTGGGGTTTTCACAAGTGCATGCCTTTGTACATCGGTGATCTGCTATAGAACGGTGCTGCAATTTTAGCGGCATGCTCCGACGCGAAACCAGAGCAGCTACACTTCTTTACAAGCGTCAGAACGAGGTAAACCGTGCAGTTTGACCGAAATTGAGGTGAGGGCAGATTGGCCTGCACAGCCGATTCTTTGCGCATTCCCTGGTCCGGACGCGGTCGCACTGCCCGGTTATTATCGCTAGAATGCTTCGACTTATAGTCCGACCACCCCAGCTGAGTGGCCGGTCCTGATTATTCTAATAATGAGGTTTTTCCGTGACTTCGATTGCCAAGCCCCTGGTCCGCTGCAGCCTGCTGGCGGCCGGCCTTACCCTGTTCTTGACCGCCTGCTCCACGCCGGATACCGCCCAAACCGCGGCCCCGGTAATCGAGCAAAAGCGCCAGCCGGAGCTCTGGCCCAAAGTCAAAACCCCATTCCCTGCGGCGGAAACCGCCGCGATCAACGCCGAAGTGGAAAAGCTGCTGGCACGCATGAGCCTCGCGCAAAAGGTTGGCCAGATCACCCAAGCGGAGATCAGCCGCACCACTCCGGATGACGTGAAGAAATATCACCTCGGCTCTGTCCTCAACGGCGGCGGCGGTTTTCTCGATGGCAACAAACAGGCGCCGATCCAGGACTGGATAAAAGCGCTGGACGCCTACTATGAAGCCTCCATGGACACCAGCGACGGTCGCCTGCCGATCCCCATCACCTGGGGCACTGACGCGGTACACGGCCACAACAAAATCGTCGGCGCCACCATCTTCCCTCACAACATAGGCCTAGGAGCGACCCGCGACGGCGAGCTGGTACGCCGCATTGGCGAGATCACTGCGGTGCAAGTGCGCGCCAGCGGTATGGACTGGACCTTCTCGCCCTCACTGTCCGTGGTGCGCAACGACCGCTGGGGTCGCACTTACGAGGGTTTCTCGGAAGATCCCAAACTGGTGTCGGAACTCGGTCGCCAAGCGATTCTGGGCTACCAGGGCGATTTGAGTAAAACCGGCCGCATCGGCCCCAACCACATTATGGCCACCGCCAAACACTATCTGGCCGACGGCGGCACCGTGGACGGCATCGACCGCGGCAACAACTTCTCGTCGGAAGAAGAATTGATCCGTCTGCACGCTTATCCCTATTTCGCCGCCGTGGAAGCCGGCGTTCTCAGTGTCATGGCGTCCCACAGCAGCTGGCACGGCACGCGGATGCACGGCGAGCAGTACCTGCTGACGGAAATTCTGAAGAACCGCCTCGGCTTTGACGGTTTTGTCGTCGGCGACTGGAACTCCCACGGTCTCGTCGAAGGCTGCACCAATACCCGCTGCCCGCAGTCGATCAATGCGGGCGTGGATATGTTAATGGTGCCCTTCGACTGGAAAGAATTTATCGAAAACACCATCGCAGATGTCGAGGCCGGTCACATCTCTATGGCGCGCCTGGACGACGCCGTGCGCCGCATTCTGCGCTCGAAATTCCGCGCCGGCTTGATGGACGGGCGCAAGCCCTCGGAACGCCTGCACGCCAATAAGGCTGAGTTGCTGGCCGCGCCGGAATTCAAAGAGGTAGCGCGTCAGGCCGTGCGCGAATCCCTGGTCTTGCTGAAGAACAACGGACAGACCCTGCCGCTGAAACCCAAACTGAATGTCCTGGTGGCGGGCAAGGGCGCCCATAACCTCGCACAACAGAGCGGCGGCTGGACCATCTCCTGGCAGGCGACCGATATCACCAATGAGGATTTCCCCAACGGCACCAGCATTTACGATGGCATCCGCCAGACCGTAGAAGCCGCTGGCGGCAAGGTGGAACTGAGCGTTGACGGCAAGTACAAGCGCAAACCGGATGTGGCCATAGTGGTGTATGGCGAGACGCCTTATGCCGAGTGGCAGGGTGATATTCGCCATATGGGCTACCAGACCGGCGGCCATCAGGACGCCAAGCTGCTGGAAAAACTCAAAGCGGACGGCATCAAAACCGTGTCCGTATTTATCTCCGGCCGACCGCTGTGGGTCAACCGCGCGCTCAACGCTTCTGACGCTTTCGTCGCCGCTTGGCTGCCGGGCTCCGAGGGCGCCGGCATTGCCGACGTCCTGTTCGCCGATGCAAACGGCAAAGTGCGTTACGACTTTAAAGGCAAACTGGCATTTTCCTGGCCCAAGTCCCTCGATCAGACCGAGGTCAATATCGGCGATGCCAACTACGATCCACTGTTCCCCTTCGATTACGGCCTGACCTATGCCGATAACACCACGGTGCCCGCGTTACCCACAGAAGAAAACTTCGAAAACGTCAAAGGCGGCGCCGATGAGGAATTGTTTGTCGGTACCGCGCAGGCCCCCTGGCAGGTGTACGCAATGGCCCCCGATACAACGCCGGTACGCTACCTCTCCGGCATCGCGAAAAACGCCAGCCTGACCCTGACCGAAGGCGACAAGGAAACTCAGGGCGATGCCATTCACGCTACGTGGGACGGCCGCAGCACCAGCACCTTGCAGATCATCGTGCCCAACGCCATGCGCGACCTTTCTCAAGTACTGGAGGAAAAGGGCGCGCTGGTGTTCGACATACGTCTGCTGCAAGCCTCCAGCGCCCCGGTGAAACTGCAAATGGCCTGTCTCGGCGCCGGCTGCGAGGCGGAAATCGATCTCACCACCCTGGTGAACGCATCGCCGCGCAATGACTGGAATGAGCTGTCCGTGGACCTCGCCTGTTTTGCCAAACAGGGCATTCGCTTTCACGAGGTTACCCGCGGCTTCGCCCTCGAAACCAGCGGCAAGTTGGAGCTGCAGGTCACCAACATTCGCATGGCGCCCGGCATGGGCGACAAAGCCGGAGCGCAATGCCAATAAATCACTTGACGCGCCCGCGATAACGGATTTTTATCCGGGCGCGTATCAACAAAATTGGCATAACAAAAAGCCAAAATTCCATTTCACTTAATTAACGCTGGATAAACGTGAGATTTTGCGGATCAACGTCCTTGCGCTGATTTTTTCTTGATTGGTTATTTCTTTCTGTTCGGAATTTCGCAAAAACTAGGCAAAAGTGTTCCACTGAAAGCATAAAAACCTTCCTACAATAAAATCAGCAACGGCGACAAATACTGGTCAGCGCGTAAGGCATTTAGCTGTAGTCTTTGTAGTCGCACTCTCCACCGTCACGTTGCTTGCACGAACCAAGGCGAGGTGAGTGTCGGACCAAGAAGCGATCTTTCAGGTTTATGTTGTACTGATGTAGTGCTCGCTTCTGCTGTTGGTCCCTCACTCATCTCACTTACACCAGATTTTGAGCTTGCACCAGATTTTGAGCTTACCGATCGGGGCGTGGTCGGTTGGCTTGGGCAGGTGGCAACACCGGCCCGAATTGACTGTGATGGTTATGTCTGCCTCGCATTAATGCCCTTCTCCTCAAGGTTTGAATCCGTTTTCCCCGGCCTCGTAAGAGGCCGTTTTTTCTTCTCTCCCCGATCCATTACAATAGCCGCCACACGCGCCGACCATTTCACAATTACACGGCGGACATCACATCGGTTCTTACGCTGACAAGCCGACCCCACGGAGTCTCCATGTTCCCAAAACTGTCTTACGAAACCGCTGCTGCCTGGGCGGAAAAAATTCTCGCGCAAATGACACTCAGCGAAAAATGCGCTTATATCGGCGGCGTGGATATGTTTTATATCAAGGGAATTCCACGTCTGGGTCTGCCGCCCATCTTGTGTTCTGACGCCACCGCCGGCATCACTCTGCGCGAACGTTTTTTCGATGTGACTTATCAATATCCAGTACCGACCTCAGTCGCTTTTCCTGCGCCGATTATGTTGGCAGCGACGTGGAATACCGACCTCGCAGAAACTTATGCCACCGCAGTCGGCGAAGAATGTAATGCCAATGGCATCGGCATTTTGCTCGGCCCCGGATTTAATTTGTATCGCGTTTCCCAGTGCGGTCGAAATTTTGAATATTTCGGCGAAGATCCCTATTTAATTTCCCGCATGGTCGAGCGTTATGTGCAAGGTGTGCAAAACACCGGCACCATCGCCACACTGAAACACTTTGTTGCCAACAACACCGATTTTTTCCGACGCAAAAGCAATTCCATCATCGACGAGCGCACACTGCGCGAAATTTATTTACCGGCATTTAAAGCGGGCATCGACGCCGGCGCTATGGGCGTGATGACATCTTATAACCTGTTAAATGGCGAATGGACCGGTCAAAGCAAAGCGGTGATTCACGATCTGCTGCGCAATTCTCTCGGCTTCCGCTGGCTGGTAATGACGGATTGGTGGTCGGTGTACGACGGTGCAAAAGTCGTGGAATCCGGTCAGGATTTGGAAATGCCAGCCAATCTGGCGACCCTCGGCCTGGAAGAAAAAATCGAACGCGGTGAAGTCAAAGAGGCCGACTTGGATCGCATGGTGAAAAGTATTCTCACCACCCTCAAGGCGATGGAACTCTACGACAAAAAACCGCGCCCGGAATTGATCCACAAATATCCCGAGCACGAAAAAATCGCGCTGCAAACCGCACGTGAAGGTGCGGTGCTGTTGCGCAATCAAAACCAGATTTTGCCGCTGGATAAATCCTCACCGGACGAGATTTTGCTGCTCGGCGATTACATCCACAAAAAAGCCGTGGGCGGCGGCTCTTCGGAAGTGAAAGGTTATAACCAAGTCACTTTGTATCAAGCACTGCACAAAGTGTTTGGCGAACGGGCGCGCTACGAAGCTGCGCCAACGGATGACACGATCAAAAATGCCAAGCGCATTATTCTCGCTATAGGTACGCAGGAAGCGGAAAGTTGGGATCGCCCCTTCGCTCTCGACATCGGAGAGGAGCTCTATATCAAACGCGTTTTGCGCTTGAATCCCAATGTCATAGTGCTGGTAAATTCCGGCTCCGGCATTCGCATGACCGATTGGTATCAGCAGACCGCTGCCATTCTCTATTGTTTTTACAACGGCCAGAACGGCAACACCGCAATTGCGGAAATTCTTACCGGTGACGTCAATCCGTCCGGCAAATTGCCTTTTACCATCGAGAGAGAATTTTCTGACGGTCCAGGCGCGGACTATGTTCCCGCTGGCCAAGTGCTCTATCAGGGCGCCAATGACGAGTGGGAGAAGGTCTATCCAGTTTATGACGTGCCTTACAAAGAGGGCGTTTTTGTCGGCTATCGCTGGTACGACAGCCGCAATATCGAGCCGCTGTATCCTTTTGGATTCGGTCTGTCCTACACCCAGTTCAGCTATTCCGACTTGGTGGTGAATCCACCCAAGAGCGGCGAAAGCCACGTGGAAGTGCGTTTTAAAGTCAGCAATACCGGCAACGTCGCCGGCCAGGAAATTGCGCAGATTTACGTGCGCGATCTCCATAGCAGCGAAGCGCGACCATTCAAAGAACTCAAAGGTTTCCGCAAAGTAAACTTGGCGCCCGGCGAGCACACCACCGTGCAGATCGAGCTGAACTCGTCGGCGTTTGCGTTCTGGTCAACCGCGATCGATAACTGGTTGGTGGAGCCGGGCGATTTCGAAATTCTGGTCGGCAGCTCCTCCCGGGATATACGTTTAAAAAGCCAGTTCCATTTGAATTGATAGACTTCTGGTCATGTCGAAATTATTTACATGACACACTTTGAAACAACGCGCCTCCTGCTAAAAACAGCGGCGCGTATTGTCCTTTTCTCCGCTCAAAAAACATACTACCGCTTACACTTTTTTCTCATCGTTAAATAGCACCGCCGTTGGCGCCAGTATTTCCGCCAGTTGCAACCTTCCTATTTTTTTAAGCAGCGCTAAAAAAGTATTAATCCGTTAAGTCACACCCACCCTGTCTGTATTGCAGACAAGGTCCTGCAGTCTCAAGGTACACAAATTGCACACATGCGGTTAGCTAATGTGTTAGCTAAATTGCGGGACGCGACCGGAAATGGTTGCTGGAAGACTAACCAGGTGAAGCGCAACATTTGATCGCCCCGGTGAGCAGATAATAAAAATCCTCCCGCCTTTTACGACCATGTGCCGCACCAGCGGCGTTCCCTTGTTAACAACCGACTCATCAGGACTCCCAATGGCCAGCTCTGTGTCCGCCCAAATTCGCTCCAACGTGTTCAAACTCAGTCCACTTTTTATCGCCATCACCAGTCAACTGTTTGTTGCCAGCAGCGCCTTAGCTGCACCCACGGGGGGAACTGTCGTGGGCGGTAGCGGCGCTATCGAGCAAAGCGGTTTGAACACCACCATCACCCAAGAGACCGACCGACTCGCGGTCGATTGGGCATCGTTCAACGTCGCCACCAACGAGCGGGTGGAATTTGTTCAACCCAGCGATTCGGCTATCGCGCTCAACCGCATTCTCGACGTGAACGGCAGCCAGATTCTCGGCCGCATAGACGCCAACGGCCAAGTGATCCTGATGAACCCCAATGGCGTTTTCTTTGGCGCAGACGCCACGGTAAACGTGGGTAGCTTGGTCGCTACTGGCCTCACCATTGATACCAGCGATTTTATGAACGGCGACTTGCTGCTGCGGGCTACTGAAGATGGTGCCGGCACGGTGATCAACCGCGGCCTTATCAATGCCGCAACTGGCGGCAACGTTGCTTTGATCGGTAAACAAGTGACCAACAGCGGTTTAATCAGCGCCGAGCTGGGCCATGTGGTATTGGCCTCCGGCAACGCCGCCGTGGTGACTTTCGATGACCAGGGCCTTATCGGTGTGCGCGTGGATGAAGCTGCTCTGGAGCAGGAAATCGGAATCGATAACTCCGGCTCTATCGAGGCTGCAGGCGGAAAAATTCTGCTGACCGCGAGCGTGAGTGAGGATTTGTTTTCCCGCGCGGTTAATTCCGGCGATCTCGGCGGTGAAACCCAAGTCGTTCTGCACGACGACGGCAGTTTTTCTCTCGGCTCAGGTGTCGATGTCGTTAACACCGGTTCGTTAAACGTCAACTCAATCGCTGGCACAGCTGGTGAAGTGGTTTTGATGGGTCAAAATGTCACCCAACAAGGAGAAGTGACCGCAAATAGCGACGGCGGCGAAGCCGGTGGTATTCACCTGCTGGCATACGACAACCTCCGCCTCACCGGCGGCGGCAGTGTGAGCGCCCAAGGCGACGCAGACAGCGGCCATATAGTGCTGGAGGGAGATCACGTTATTAGCGCTGCTGGTAATCCGATCTCAACCAGCGGCGATGTTGAAGTTACCGCTTACATCTCTGCCAACCTGCCGCAAATCGAGGCGCAGAGTCTTACCATCAAGAGTATCGGAAACGTCCGCCAAGCCGGCGCACTTTCAATTTCAGGCAACACGCATCTGTATGTGACCGCCGAGGCAGATGTACGCCTCAATAATGCCGCCAACGATTTTGGCAGCGTCACTATGGACGCAGGCCATACCAGTTTTGTCAGTCTGACGGATACCGGCGGAATTGATCTGGGCGAGCTGGATTTGCAGGATTCCATCGTGCATATCCAATCCGATGGCGAGATCCGCCAGCTGGATGGCACTAGCATCACCCTCGACGCCAGCGACCTGCATTTGACCGGCGACAGTATCGCGCTCGGGCAACGCGCCGACGGCAGCGGTGTGTACCTGGCCTATGGCTGGCTGGATCTGAATTTCAGCCGCAGCATCGACGCGGTAAATGCCATCAGTTCGCCGAGTGAGTTTGATACCAGCCTGGTGACGGCGAGAGGTTACGACGGCGTCAACCGCATCAACGCCCGCAGTCAGGCACAGTTCGACGTTCCGACTACCTACGGTCCAAGCCAATTCGCTTTAGCCGCCACGATTGATGATTTCGGTATCGAGATCGGCCGACTCACCGCCAACAGCGCGAGCCTCGCCTCCATTGGCGATGTCAGTCAGACCGGCGCGATTCAAGTGAACACCTTTGACCTGACCGCCGCAGCTGGCAGTTACACCTCTCTCACCCATGAGGAGAACGATTTCCGCAGTATCAGCCTCCAGCTCGGCCACACCGCCGCAGTGGAAATCACCGATGCCAATGATCTGCTGGTGGACAGCCTCAATATTCAGGACTCCCGCGTGACCCTGACCAGCCTGGGCAGCAATTCGATGATTTCGCAGCTGGCCGGCGCCAGCATCGACCTCGACGACAGCACCCTGGTGGTATCGGCCGCTCGCATATACCTCGGCGACAAAGCCGGCACACCTTTGAACCTGCATGGCTTCAGTGACCTGCACGTAAATTACACACGTGGAGCCCGCGTCACCGGCACCAGCAGCAGCCCGGAGGAATTGCCGGAATTTGTACCCTTCTACACCAGTGGTGACTTCGGTACTTCACGCCTGGATGTGCAGGGCCACGGCAATTTTGCGCTAAACGTTACTCTCAACGGCCAACTCAATATCCATCAACTGCGCGCCACGGATGCACAGCTGGCTTCCATCGCCCGTGTGCGCCAGACCGGCGCCATAGAATTGACCGGTACTTTGGATCTGACTCTGGCTTCAGAAGCGGATGTGCAGCTGATTCACAACGACAATCAATTGAACAGAGTGTCTGCACACACTGCTTACACCAGCAACTTGGATCTCTATACAGCGGATTCCTTGACCCTCGCCGATCTCGACCTCGGCGACTCCAATGTGAGCATCAGCGCCGGTGGCGCCATAGTGCAGGAGGCTGGTACCCGCATTCGCCTCGGTGACACTGCTCTGCGCCTGGACGGTCGCGACGTTCGTATCGGTCGTTTGGGTGAAGGCAGTGGCATTACTCTAAATAACAGTTTCCTGGAGATTTTCTTCCGCAAGGAAATTGAATTGATCGATGCCATCAGCACCGGCGGTGAATTTGATTTTTCCACAATCATTGTTAACGGTGAGGAGGATGAATTTACCGCGAATCAAATTCATCTTTCCCAAAGCACTCCGCTAAGTGTCAAAGCGAATTTGTTTGACGAAAACGGCGATCTGAGGATTGATCTGCTGGAGGCTGAAAATGCCGAACTACTCACCCTCGACACCATTACCCAAACAGGAAAAATTACTCTGACAGGTAATTTATTCTTGCGCACGCCTGCTGGTGGGCAGATAACACTGGAAAATCCTGAAAATGATTTCAATTTGATTCGCGTCGATGCCGATCATGTCAGCACCATATTTCTCACCGACGCCAATGACATGGTGCTGAGCGATATGGACTTGATAGATTCCGCAATAACACTCACATCTATTGCTGACGATGCCACTGTGTCACAAGCGGACAACAGCCGTATTTATGGCGCTGAAAGCAGCGTGAGCATTCGTGCAGCAAACGTTGAACTGGGCGCAGCGGGAACTGCCAGCATCGAAATCTTCGCGATAGGCAACTTGGGGGTGCAGTTCACGGAGTCTCTTACTCTTGATGGACGGATACTTTTGGGCGATACCGTTTCGTCCCTCTCTATCGCAGGATCCGACGGCGACAATAGCTTAACCATCGGTCAATTCGCTGATGTCGATATCACTTCCATTTTTGAAAATTTTCTGATCGACCTGAAAGGTGGCAACGACACCATCGAGATTTTCAGTGATTTTCACTACGGCTTTTACACCGGCTCTGGACAGGACCGGATTCAGCTGGTCAATAATGAGGTGGTTTATTCCGTTGAGGATTTCGATCCTGATTTCGACGATATTCTGATCCTGCCATAAGCTTCTAATCCTGCCCCAACCAAAGGCCGCACGCGCGGCCTTTTCTTTTCTCTCCTTAGCCAAACTTGACGATACGAAACATTGTCGGTAGCTTGCCGCCCCTTTGTATTAGCTACTGAGGGAACATATGAATAAAGTGTTTTTGTTAACGTTTTTGCTGTCGCTGATTCCCAACTGTTTTGCAGACTACGACAGAGCCTGGATGGAATTTGGCTCGTCGAGCTGGGATAACGCATCAGTCAAAATCAAATACCAGGATCTGCAAAAAGCCGGTTGGGCGTTTGCCTATTCCCAATATGATGTCGATCCCGGATATATTCGCACCGGCCGCATCGAACAAAACAAATAGGAAACATTTAATCCGCTTTTTAAAACAGTTTCTGTCTCCCGTTTTATCTCCGCCACAAGCGGCTGGGGCTACGCCGATGCCGGTATAGGATTGGGCGTTGGAACTGGCTCGTGGTCCAAGAATTGCGGCTCTCTGCAGGTAGACGGCTTGTTTTTTCCTATTTGGCGTTGCGACGAAAAGAAAGGCACCCTGATCGGCATTCCGTTTTACGCAACTGCTGTTTTAGGTAGATACGCGGGAATCGGACTTTACGTTGATGCTTTTTATTCCCCAAGCCTGAAAACTCAAGTGCAAGTAGGAATAGCCATTCCGATTGGAAAATTCACCAAATAAATTTGCAGCGATCGCAAAAAGCAGCTGAGCACAGATATTTTTGCGGTCGCTTCTATTTATCCGCTAACCGCTTTTATTCCCTCGCTAACAGTTTTCATCCCCTCACCAACAAAGGCTGCAAAACCGGCCACACATTATCAAGAATTTTCTCCTGCGCTGCTGCCGTAGGATGAATGCCATCCCGCTGCATCAGCGCCGCATCCGTGGCCACGCCGTCCAATAAAAACTCCACCAATGGCAGCTCGAATTTTTCTGCCAATTCTTTGTAGATATCGCGAAAACGGTTGGTATAACGCGGGCCGTAATTGGGTGGAATTTGCATGCCTACCAGCACCACAGTTGCGCCTGCAGCGCGGCTCTTTTCAATAATGTCCACCAACTGCTGTTGCATTACGTTAAGTGGATAACCGCGCAGACCGTCGTTGCCACCCAGCTCCACAATCACCAATTCCGGCTTGTGCTGTTCCAGCAGCGCGGGCAAGCGCGCGAGGCCGCCGCCAGTGGTTTCGCCGCTGACGCTGGCGTTGATCACCTTGTGGGGATATTTTGCCGCGACGCGTTGTTCTAACAGGCTCACCCAACCCTGCTGCACTTCGATGCCGTAGGCAGCGCTGAGGCTGTCGCCCAGCACCAGCAGACGCGGAGTGTCGGCGGCGCACAGTGGTGCGATCAGCCAGAGACTTAACCAGATGGCAAAACGGTAAGAGGAAAAAAGTCGCGTCATGGGTTTAACTCAATTGCAGTAAATCGGTATCAGGCACGTCCAACACAACTTTCGCGCTACCAAGGATTGTCATGTCATCAGCCCCAATGGTCGCCGCCAGCGGCCTCGTTAAGACCGTCACCACCTATGAAGGTGCCCTCACCATTTTGGACGACATTTCCCTGGAGGTGGCCGCAGGTGAAAGTCTGGCCATAGTCGGCGCCTCCGGCTCGGGCAAATCGACCCTGCTGGGCATACTCGCCGGGCTGGATCTGCCTACCAGCGGCAGCGTGTCCCTCAATGGCCATATCCTCACCAATCTGGATGAGGAGGGACGGGCGCAAGTTCGCGCTGAGAATGTCGGTTTTATTTTTCAGTCGTTTCAACTGCTGCCAGGACTGACCGCGCTGGAGAATGTGCTTCTTCCGTTGGAGCTGCACGGCGCCAGCGACGCCCGCGCAGCGGCGGCGGACTTTCTTGATCGCGTCGGCTTGTCCCGGCGTCTGCACCACTATCCGCAACAGCTCTCCGGCGGCGAGCAGCAGCGCGTGGCCATTGCGCGGGCCTTTGCCAGCCGCCCGCGGGTGCTGTTTGCCGACGAACCCACCGGCAATCTCGACAGCACCACGGGGGCGAAGATCATTGAGTTGCTCTTCGATCTCAATCGCGAACTCGGCACCACCCTGGTGTTGATCACCCACGAAGAGCGCTTGGCGCAGCGCTGCCAGCGGCGCATTGAGCTGGATGCCGGTCGGCTCGTGTCCACAGGAGCAACCGTCTGATGCTGGCGTTCCGGCTGTTATGGCGCAACTGGCGCAGTGGCGAGGTAAAACTGCTGGCTGCGGCACTGCTGCTGGCGGTGGCGGTAGTAAGCGGCATCGCGATCTTCACCGACCGTTTGCAACACACCCTGATGCAAGAGAGCAACGCGCTGTTGGGCGCGGATAAAGTCGTGCGCGGCTCCCATCCTCACGATTCTGACTGGGACGCCGCAGCCGAACAGGCGGGACTTAGCCACACCACCGCCACCCATTTCTCCTCCATGGTTTACGCCGGCGAGCATATGCATTTGGCGTCGGTGAAAGCGGTGGGTGAGGGCTATCCCCTGCGCGGTCAGCTGGAAATCAGCACCGTTCCTTTCGCGGTGAACCCCGGTCAGATCGAAGTGGCGGATGGCATTCCCGCTCCCGGTGAAGCCTGGGCGGATTCGCGCCTATTGCCACTGTTGGACTTGCAGCTCGGCGACACTGTGGCGGTAGGCGAATACGAACTGCGCATCACCCGCGTGCTGATCCGCGAACCCGATAGCGGCAATCCCTTTAGTTTTATGGGCGCGCGCCTGCTGATGAACGAGGTCGATCTGCCGCGCACCCAAGTCGTACAACCGGGCAGCCGAGTGCAATACCAATGGTTGATCGCCGGCGACACTGCGGCAGTAGAGGACTTCTCGGCGTGGCTGGAGCCTCGCCTCAACGCCCATCAACAACTGGTGGATGTCAGCGCTAATCAGCGCGGCCTCGGCCGCACGCTGGATACTGGTCGGCGCTTTCTCCTGCTGGCGGCGGTGATTGGCGTGCTGCTGGCGGGAGTAGCCCTTGCCCTGGCAGCGCGCCAGTTTGCCAATCGCCATGTGGATCAGGTGGCGCTGTTGAAAAGTCTGGGCACCAGCAGCGGGCGCATCCGCCGGCTTTATTTCACCCAATTGTTCACCCTCGCCCTCGTCGCCTCCGGTGCTGGACTGCTGGTCGGAGAAGTCCTTCAGCGCTTTGTGGCCGCAGGACTCTTGCAGGCCTATCAGATCCGCCTGGGCGAGGCGACGCTTTATCCCTACGCCATCAGCTTTGCCAGCGGTTTGATCTGCCTGCTGTTTTTCGCCCTGCCGGCGCTGTGGTTCCTGCCTTATGTGCCGCCAATGAAGATTCTGCGCCGCGAGCTGGCGGTGAGCGGTCTGCAGTTGTGGCTGCAGGTAGCGCTGGCGTTTTTCGCCGTGCTGCTCCTGGTGTTGTTGTTCAGCCAGGATCTCGCCCTCGCCCTGAGTGTGATCGGCGCGCTGACCGGCGTCTTCGCCATTACCGGCCTGCTCGCTTTTCTGCTGCTGCGCCTCAGCCGCCGACTGGCCGGCGGCGCGGGCAGCGTCTGGCGTCTGGCCGTGGCCAATCTGCAGCGCCGGCGCGAGCAGACCCTGGTGCAAATCGTGGTATTCGCCACCGCCATCATGCTGTTGCTCACCCTCACCATCATCCGCACCTCGCTGCTGGACGACTGGCAGGCGCAGCTGCCGGAGGATGCGCCCAATCATTTTCTGGTGAATATTCCCGCCCACGAAGTTGATGACATTCAGCAATTGATCGACGACCGCCATTACCAGCACCAGCCGCTCTACCCCATGGTACGCGGCCGCCTCACGCACATTAACGGCGTGGAATTGAGCGAAACCAAAGTTGCGCGCGAGGGGGTATTCAACCGCGAGGCGAATTTGACCTGGACCGACACCCTCGCCGATGACAACAAAGTGGTCGCCGGGCAGTGGTGGCCGCAGTGGCAAAGCCGCCACGGTTTGGTCGGCGTCTCCGTGGAAGCGGAAATGGCCGAGCAGGCCGGATTTAAACCCGGCGACCGGCTGACGTTTTCCCTCGGCGGGCTGGAGCTGGAAGCGGAGATTGCCAGTGTGCGAACTTTGGATTGGCGCTCCATGCGGCCGAATTTCTTTTTTATTTTCGAGCCGGGCGCGCTCGACGAGTTCTCGCCGACCTATATCACCAGCCTGCATCTGCCCGCAGCGGACAAAGCCTTTATCAACGAATTACTGCGCAGCTATCCAACGGTGCTGGTCATTGAACTCGATCGGGTGATTGGGCAGATCCGCACCATCGTCAATCAAGTGAGCGACGGTGTGCAGCTGGTGTTGTGGCTGACCCTGGCAGGCGGCTGCCTGGTGTTGCTCGCCGCCGTCACCAGCAGCATTGAAGCGCGCAAACAGGAAGTGGGTTTGCTGCGCGCCCTGGGCAGTCCGCGCCGTTTGATGCTCGGCAGTGTCTGGTTGGAATTTTCTGTACTGGGATTATTGGCGGGGATCATCGCCGTGCTCGGCGCGGAAGTGCTGCTCGCCAGTCTGCAGCATTGGGTACTGGAAACACCGATCAAACCCCATGTGCTGATCTGGTTTGCCGGCCCTCTATTGAGCGCGGCGTTAATCGGCGGATTGGGCGCTTTGAGCTGCCGGTCAGCGGTGAATACGCCGCCGGCAGTGGTGCTGCGGGAAGCGGCTTAGCAGGCGTAATTGCCTTCGCCGCGGCGGCGCTCACACTCCTTGCGGATGTTTTCGCAGGCGGTGACTTTGCCGGGGGAACTGGGATTAATGCGCAGGCATTCATCGCGCTTACCGGCCAATTCGCCATTGCTCATCTTGCGCATTTTGGAATTGCCTTCGCAGGCTGCGACCAGCATAAGAGTCGCAATAAGACAGAGGGCTCGTTTCATGGACACTCTCGAATCGAAGGAAATAGTCAGGATTCGGGAAAGCAGCAACCGGGCTACCCGGCACCGCGAATATGTTTAAAGCCTAGTCAGGGATGGCGGATAAAGCCAACGAGGAAGGTGGACGCCAAAGCGCGGCGCCCGATGGGATTCAGGGCTTGTGGCTGGTCTTTTTGTCGATTTTTTCTTCCATCTCCTTAAACGACATATGGCGCACATCCATGCCATGCACCAGATAGATCACGTGCTCGGCGATATTGCCCGCGTGGTCGCCGATGCGCTCCAGGGCGCGCAGGGCCCACATGATGTTCATCACCCGGGAGATGGAGCGCGGATCCTCCATCATGTAGGTAATCAGCTCGCGAATCGCGCTGCGGTATTCCTGGTCCACCAGGGAGTCGTCGCGCACTACGGTTTTCGCGGTATCCACATCAAAGCGCGCAAAAGCATCGAGGGCGAGATTGACCAGTTTCAAGACGCGGGCGGCTATATGGCGCAGCTCCACATAGCCGCGCGGCGAAGCGCCGTCTTCGTTTAGCGCTATAGCCATTTTGGCGATTTTGTTGGCCTCATCGCCGATGCGCTCCAGGTCGGCGGTGGCGCGGGTGACCATCAGCACCAGACGCAGGTCCGACGCCGCCGGCTGCCGGCGCGCCAGAATCAGGGTGCACACGCGGTCCAGTTCCAGCTCGCGGCGATCGATTTCGCTTTCGGTGCGGCGCACCTTTTCCGCCAGGGCGCCGTCGGCGGTTTCAATGGCGCGCACAGCGTCCGCCACCTGTTGTTCCACTAAGCCGCCCATTTCCAGAAATTGCGTGCGCAGCTGCTCCAGATCGGCGTTGAATTGGTTGGAGATATGCTGGTCGAGATTCAAAGTATCCATGGCAAAACCCTCACTTAACCAAAGCGCCCGGTGATATAGGCTTCGGTCAATGGATGATCCGGCGTGGTAAACACCCTTTGGGTGTCGTTGACTTCAATCAGTTTGCCCAGGTGGAAATAGGCCGTGCGATGGGAGACCCGTGCCGCCTGCTGCATGGAGTGGGTCACTATGGCAATGGTGTAGTTCTCGCTCAGCTCGGCGATCAATTCTTCGATTTTGGCCGTGGCAATGGGGTCGAGGGCGGAACAGGGTTCATCCATCAAAATCACTTCCGGACTCACCGCTATAGTGCGGGCGATACACAAACGCTGCTGCTGACCGCCGGACAAACCCGTGCCCGGCGAATCCAAGCGATCTTTTACCTCATCCCATAAACCCGCGCGGCGCAGACTGGTTTCGACGATTTCATCAAGATCGACACGGCGATTGACCAGGCCGTGAATTTTCGGCCCATAGGCGACATTTTCGTAAATCGATTTAGGGAACGGGTTCGGCTTCTGAAACACCATGCCTACCCGCGCGCGCAGCGGTACTACATCCATTTTGCTGGAATAAATTTCCTGCCCGTCCAACTGAATGCTGCCGCTGACGCGGCAGGCTTCGATGGTGTCGTTCATGCGATTTAAGCAGCGCAAAAAGGTGGATTTGCCGCAGCCGGATGGACCGATCATGGCGATCACTTCATTTTCGGCGATATCCAGGCTGACGTTCACCACTGCCTGTTTTTCACCGTAGAAAACGTTGACGTCGCGCATGGCAAATTTGGCTTTGTCGACAAACGGACTGCCTACGGTTTGACAGTCATCCGCCGCAACAGGGCGCTGGCCGGGTTCGGCGATGGGATGGGTTGGAGCCATAAAGGGCAGGTCTACCTTGGGTGAAACCCGGGATTTGTGTTCGAGAATGTCGTGCATCGTGTTACCTCGTTATCCGCCGCTTACCAGCGGCGCTCCAAACGTTTGCGCAGCCAGACCGCGAGCGTATTCATGCAGACCAGGAACACGAGCAGCACCATGATAGCAGCGGAAGTCCGCTCGACAAACGCCCGCTCGGGACTGTCAGACCAGAGAAAAATCTGCACCGGCAATACAGTGGCGGAATCGCTGATGCTGTTGGGAATATCCATGATGAAGGCGACCATGCCGATCATCAGCAGCGGCGCGGTTTCGCCGAGTGCCTGAGCCATACCGATAATCGCACCGGTCAACATGCCGGGCATGGCGAGCGGCAATACGTGGTGCAAAATCACCTGCATTTTCGACGCGCCTATGCCAAACGCGGCGTCGCGAATGCTGGGCGGCACGGCTTTAATGGCGTTGCGGCTGGAAATAATAATGGTCGGCAGCGTCATCAGGGTTAATACCAGACCGCCCACCAGCGGAATCGAGCGCGGCATGCCGAAAAAACCAATAAAAATCGCCAGTCCCAACAAACCGAAAATAATCGATGGTACCGCTGCCAGATTGGCGATATTCACCTCAATAAAATCCGTGAATCGATTTTTCGGTGCGTATTCTTCGAGATAAACCGCTGCGGCTACGCCTATGGGAAACGACAAAACAAAGGTCACCAACAAAGTGAGCAAACTGCCCGCCACCGCACCGAGAATACCGGCCATTTCCGGCTCGCTGGAATCGCCCGAAGTAAAAAAGCGCCAATTAAACTGCGTGCGAATTTCACCCTGATTAACTAATTCGGCGATTTGCGCCTGACGCGCTTCACTGGTGCGCGCGGTAAAAGGTTTGCCGCGCTGGAGCGATTTGTAATAGGTATCGACATCGTCATCTGCCAATACCCAGTAGATTTTTTGTTGCCCCAACAATTCCGGATTGTCCGCCAATTCCGCGCGCAGATCGTATGCTGCACCTATGCTGACCAGACCGTTGAGTTCGCGTTTTGCCGCGCGACCGCTGACTTGCGGAAAACGCTGCGCCAACGCCTTGCGCAATATACCTTCGTAATTGCCACTCCGAATTTGAGTAGCATCATGCGCGTCAGTGATTTCGAGAATTTCTGGATCGAAATTAACGCTCAATTGAATATGAGTTTGACGAAAGGCCCCCAGGCCGTTGCTGAAAATTTCGAAAAACAATACCAGCAGCGCGAGCACACCAATAATCACCGACACCACACCAAAAAAGCGAAACCGCCGTTCAGCGCGATAGCGTCGCGCCAAACTTTTCTGCACTTTTTCCATCGCGTTATTCATATCCAGCGGCTTTTTATTCATATTGCTCACGATACTTTCTCACGATGTACAGGGCGAAATAATTAAGCCCGAGCGTCACCATAAATAGCACCAATCCCAGGGCGAATGCCGCTAGAGTTTTTGCGCTTTCAAATTCCTGATCGCCCACCAATAAAGTGACAATTTGTACGGTGACGGTGGTGACCGAATCAAAAGGATTCGCCGTCAAGTTCGCCGCCAGTCCTGCTGCCATCACCACAATCATGGTTTCGCCAATCGCGCGCGAGGCGGCGAGCAAAATACTGCCGACAATACCCGGCAGCGCTGCGGGAATGACGACAAGCTTGACCACTTCCGAATGGGTGGAACCCAATCCCAATGCGCCGTCGCGCAGGCTTTGCGGTACAGCGTTGATGACGTCGTCGGACAGGGACGATACAAACGGGATGATCATCACCCCCATCACCAAACCGGCGGCCAAAGCGCTTTCTGAACTGATGGCAAGCCACTGATCCAGCCCGAGTGACAAACCCAGGTCGCGAACCAAAGGCGCCACCGTCAAAGCGGCAAAAAATCCGTACACCACTGTGGGAATTCCAGCGAGCACTTCCAGCACCGGTTTAATCAAACTGCGCATACGTGGACTGGCGTATTCGGTTAAATAAATCGCCACCATCAAACCAGTCGGCACAGCCACCAAAAGTGCAATGCCGGCAATCAACAAAGTGCCGGCAAATAAAGGCACAGCGCCGAAACTGCCGGAGCTGCCCTGTTGATCTGCGCGAATCGCGGTTTGCGGGCTCCATTCCAAACCAAATAAAAATTCGGTTATGGGCACACGCTGAAAAAATCGCAGGGATTCAAATAAAACCGACAGCAAAATACCTATGGTGGTGAGAATGGCGAGCAAGGCGCAGGAAAATAACAGCCAGCGAAAAATATCTTCCACTTTTGCGCGCGCCTTGAGTTGCGGATTAATGCGCAGCCAAATCCAGATTGCACCTATAACGGCAAAACTCAGGGCCACTCCGGCTTGCGCCCAGCGGTTGATATTTTCCAAGGAGTTTAACCGTTCCGCCGCAGCGACAACGGAAGGATCGACCGATGCGGCACTGACGTGGCCCGCCGCCAGATTGCGCACCTGATTCATCACCAGATCCATATTGCCGTGCGCCGCCTCCAACACTGCAGGCGCGATCAGCGGGTGCACCAGTTTTTCGATAAAAACGCCGTCGAATATGGACCAAAGAAAAATCACCACCAAACTGGGCAGTGCACACCAGAAGGCGGTGAGGGAGCCGTAATAAAACGGCAGGGAATTGAGCGTCCGCACACCGCCGACGCCCGCCACCACAAGGGAGCGGGATCGGCCGGCCCAGAATGCCAGGCCGCTGAGCAGTGCAACAATCAGCAACAACAAAGACGCATTCATTTTTTTACAGACTCATGGGCTCGAGTTTTTTCACACTCTCCGCCACAGTTTTGCGCCGTTTTTCTTCCATCGGAATCATGCCCTTTTCCGCCAGATAGCCCTCGTCGCCCCAGGCTCTTTCACTGGTGAATTCTGCGAGAAATTCCTGAATCGCCGGAATAACACCGACGTGGGCTTTTTTGACGTAGAAATACAAAGGCCGCGATACCGGATAGCTGCCGTCAGCAATGGTTTCAAATTGTGGTTCCACACCATCGACGGTTGCTGCGCGCACTACATCGGCGTTTTGATCGAGAAAACTGAAACCGAAAATGCCGAGCAAATTGGGATTTTCCGATAGTTTGCGCACAATCAAATTGTCGTTCTCGCCGGCTTCGATAAATGCGCCGTCCTCGCGCACGCCGTGGCAAATGGCTTTGTAACGAGCGTTATCGCTTTTGTCCAAAGCGGCAATCCAGGGAAACGCTTTACAACCGCCTTCCATCGCCAGCTCCACAAAAGCGTCGCGCGTGCCAGAAGTCGGCGGCGGTCCCATCACGGAAATGGCTTTGGCGGGCAATTCTGGATTGACGTCTTTCCAGGTTTTATAGGGGTTGGCAATCAGCTCTTCGCCACCTTTCGGATCGGGCACTACCTTGGCGAGAGCGAGAAAGATATCGCGGCGGGAAAGCGCTATAGGTTCCGCTTTTTTGCTGTTGGCGATAACGATGCCGTCGTAGCCGATAAACACTTCCACTATGTCTTTAACGCCAGCGTCCTGACAGGCTTTGAATTCCGATTCCTTGATGCGGCGGGATGCGTTGGCAATATCCGGCGTGCCCACGCCGACGCCTTTGCAAAATTCCTTAAAACCTCCGCCGGTACCGGTCGGCTCCACCTTGGGAGCCTTTTGCCCGGTTTTAAGGCTGAAGCGCTCGGCGACGACTTTGGAAAAGGGAAATACCGTGGACGAGCCGACGATCATGATGTGATCGCGGCTGTTGGCCCAAGTGGCAGCGGCGGCAAAAGTGCCGGTGGCGCAGGCGAGAGCGAGCAAAACTTTTTTCACGAAAGATCTCCTGGTTGACGGGCCCGGCCACCCAAAGCCGGATTTCGATGTCCGCCATCCTAGAGAGGATGTGTGACAGTTTTGTGGCAGAAATACGAAATT
>Ga0182793_1000872_pt1 | contig 20440 bp, 17 predicted proteins | sample Passage237A_FD_130498 | JGI IMG/M metagenome (GOLD analysis project Ga0182793, IMG submission 130498) | Cellulose adapted compost microbial communities from Newby Island Compost Facility, Milpitas, CA, USA - Passage2 37A (version 2) (version 2) ... | reverse complement strand
CTCACGACCCTGCTCGTGCTGCCCATCACGCTCGGCACGGTGCTCACGGCGCAGGGCCTACTGATCTTTGCGGGACGCCAGGGCTGGCTCAACAACTTCCTGGTGCAGATCGGGCTCGTCGAGGAGCCGCTCAAGCTCGTCAACAACTACTGGGGCGTGATGTTCTCGCTGATCATCTCGGGCTTCCCCTTCGCCTTCCTGCTCATCTCCTCGTACCTGTCCGGCATCGACCCCTCGATCGACGCCGCGGCGCGCACGATGGGCGCGGGCTGGTTCCAGCGCTTCCGGCGCATCACGCTCCCGCTGCTCGCCCCGGGCCTGGCGACGACCTTCATCCTCACCTTCGTGCTCGCCTTCTCGGTGTTCCCCTCGGCGCGCCTCGTGGGTGACGCGATGGGCGAGACGCGCGTCATGGCGCTCATGGCCTACCGGGCCTTCGGCGAGCAGAACGACTACCCGATGGCCTCGACGGTCGCCGTCGTGATGGGGGCGATCGAGCTGCTCGTCGTGGCCGTGGTGCTGCTGTGGAGGTCCTTCCTCTACCGCGGCTCGACAGGAGGGAAGGGCTGATGGCCTCACAGACCCTGACCAGTCCGACGCCGACGCCGGAGCGTTCGCGCAAGGTGCGCAAGGGTGCGGCCTCGCGGCCCCCGGGGCAGCGGGCGCTCGTCGCCTCGCCCACCACCTGGCTCGTGTGGTTCGCCGTCGCGGTCTTCTTCGTGTTCCTGCTCGGGATCCTCGTGAGCGTCGTCGTCGACTCTCTCGGCAAGAGCTGGTTCGGCTCCTGGCTCCCGGAGATCTTCACGACCTCGTGGTACGCCGCGGCCTGGGAGCGTTTCGGGATGGCGCACGTCATCGGCGTGACCCTGCTCGTGGCCTTCAGCGTCATCGCGGTCTCGGTGCTCGTGGGCGTCCCGGCGGCCTACATGCTCGCCCGGAGGAACTTCCCCTTCAAGCGCACGATCTCGATGCTGTTCCTGCTGCCGGTGCTCATGCCGCCCATCACCTACGGCATCCCGCTCGCGACGGTCATGTACAACATGGGCCTCGGGCGCACGCTCCTCGCGGTGATCCTCGTGAACCTCGTGCCCTCGGTGCCCTTCGTGATCATGACGATGACGCCCTTCATCGAGCAGATCAACCCGGCCATCGAGAACGCCGCGCGCATGTCCGGGGCCTCGATGCGGGTGGTGTTCACGCGCATCCTCGCGCCCCTGCTCGTGCCGGGGATCCTCGCGGCGGCCGTGCTCGTGCTCGTGCGCACGGTGGGCATGTTCGAGCTGACCTTCCTCGTCTCCGGCCCGCAGTCGGACACCCTCGTCGTGGCGATCTACCGCGCGATGACGGCGGCCGGCGGCGGGGAGTCCCGTCCGCTCATCTCCTCGATGGCCGTGGTCTACACCGCGACGATGATGCTCATCCTCGTGGTCGCCCTGCGCTTCATCAGCCCGACCCAGCTCGTCGCCCGCGTCAAGGACTCTCGAGACGACTGAGCGCCCCTGAGCCCCTTCCCCCTCGTCCGGTTCCGTGCTGGTAGGTCCCCTGCACCGGGCGAGGGGGTTGGTCGTGCCCGGGAGCGCGCCCTGAAGGGCCCGGGGAGTCGGGGAGAGGTCAGCGAGCGAAGGTCAGGAGCCCCGCGACCTCGGTGCGCAGCGCGGCGCGGAAGCCCTCGTGCTCGGCGAGCTCTCGGGGGAAGACCTCGCGCAGGTCGAGCATCCGGTCCACGAGCCCCGACTCCGGACCGGCGCCCGCGGTCTCGCGCAGGCGCGCCGCGAGCGGGTCGTCGAGGGGCAGAGGGTTGCCGAGCAGGTCGCTCCCGCGCGCCACGAAGACGATCCACGCGGCGACGGCCCGCGTCGCGGCGCTCGGGACCACACCTGCAGCGAGCCGGTCCGCCACGGTGCCCAGCAGCCGGATCGGCACCTTCTGCGAGCCGTCGCCCGCGACCTGGAGCGTCGTGTAGCCCGTCGCGGGGTTCGCGAAGCGCTCGATGATCTGCTCTGAGTAGGCCGCGAGGTCGAGGCCCTCGGGAGCGGTGAGGGTGGGGATGACCTCCTCGGTCATCATCTGGCGCACGGTCGCGAGGATCTCCTCGTCGCCGAGGGCCTCGTCGATCATGCGGAAGCCGCGCAGCGCGCCGAGGTAGGCGATCACGGAGTGCGAGCCGTTGAGCATGCGCAGCTTCGCGCGCTCCCAGGGGGCGACGTCCGAGGTCAGGGTCGCTCCCGCGAGCTCCCAGCGAGGGCGCGCGGCCGCGAAGCGGTCCTCGATGACCCACTGCGCGAAGGGCTCGGCCACGACGAGGCCCTCGTCGCGCAGCCCGAGCAGGCCCTCGGCCTGGGCGCGGTGCGCGGGGGTGGTCGCGGGGGTGATGCGGTCGACCATGGTCGAGGGGAAAGCCACGGACTCGAGCACCCAGGCGCGCAGCCGCTCGGCGAGCGGGCCCCCCACGGCGTCGAGCGACCTGAGCACGAGCCCGGCCAGAACCTCGCCGTTGTCCGGCATGTTGTCGCAGCACACGACGCTCACGGGCCCGGCGTCGGCCCGCATGCGCCGCGCGAGCCCTCGCACGAGCGCGCCCACCGGGCTCAGGGCCGGGGTCGCGCTCGCCGACGGCGCCCCCTCGAGCTCCGCGGCGACCACGGCGAGGTCGGCCGCGAGCTCGGGGTCGCTGAGGTCCGGCCCGCCGCCGGGCGCGCGGCGGTAGCCCTTCTCCGAGACGGTCGAGGAGACCACCGCGACCTCGGGCGAGGCGATCGCGTCGAGCACGGCGGCGGAGTCCTCGCGCAAGAAGGCCACGCCGCGCATCGAGCCGATGACCCGCAGCGAGCTTCCCGAGCGGCCCTTCGTGAGCACCGAGTAGAGCCCGTCCTGCGGGCGCAGCTGCTCGACCACGCGCGCGCTGCGCTGCGTGACTCCGAGGATCCCCCAGCGCTCCTCGCCCGCGGCGGCCGCGGCGTCCTCGGTGAAGACGGCCTGGTGCGAGCGGTGGAAGGCGCCGAGGCCCAGGTGCACCACCCCGACCCGGGCCGCGCGCGGGTCCACGGCGGGGCCCTCGAGCTCGGCGCCGGAGCCCGCGGGGGCGAGCCTCGCGGCGTCGAGGGTGGTCAGGGAGAGGCGATCGAGGTCGGTCACGGCGCTCGCGGTTCTGCTCGGGGAGGGGCGGTCTCAGGCGGTGGCGGAGGGAGAGGGGGACACGGCGCGCGCGGGTCCGCTCGAGGCACGCACCACGAGGGACACGGGCAGCAGCCGGCTCGCGGGGGCGTCGCTCGCTCCCTCGGGCTCGATCGACTCGACGAGGGCCTCGGGATCGAGGAGGAGGTCGACGGCGGCGCGCCCGAGCCGCTCGAGCGGGGCCGCCACGGTGGTGAGCGAGGGGGAGACGAAGCTCGCGGCGGGGACGTCGTCGAAGCCGACGACGCTCACCTCGCCCGGCACGTCCACCCCTCGCGCCCGCAGGCGCTCGAGGAGCCCGAAGGCCATGAGGTCGTTGTACGCGAGGGCGGCGCTCGCGCCGCTCGCGAGGAGCAGGTCCGCGGCGGCGACCCCGCCCGCGAAGGTCGGGGCGAAGTGACCGAGGACGCTCGTGGCCAGGTCAGGGATGCCGTGGTAGTCGGGCTCGAGCCCGCCCCGGCGCTCGGCGTCGGACCACGAGACCGGGGGCCCGCCCACGTAGGCGACCTTGCGGTGGCCGAGGGCGTGCAGGTGGGCGAGGGCCTGGCGCACGCCGTCGCGGTTGTCGATCACGACGGAGCGCAGGTGCTCGGAGCGACGGTTGACGAGCAGCACCTCGGGCTCGCCCGCGAGCTCGGCGAGCGCCGCCTCGGGCATGCGCGGCGAGCACAGGATGATCCCGTCCACGAGGGAGCGCATCCTCGCGATGGGCTCGGTCTCGAGCGCGGCGTCCTCCTCGGTGTCCGCGACGAGCACGGAGAGCCCAGCGCTGCGGGCGCGGCGCTGCACCGACTTGGCGATCGAGGCGAAGAAGGGGTTCTCCATGTCCGGCACGACGAGGCCGAGGGAGCGCCACTGACCGCGCGGGGCCCCGGAGCTCGGGTGGCGGTAACCGAGGGCGGCCGCAGCGCGCTCGACCTCGGCTCGGCGGGCGGGAGAGACCAGGTGCGGCTGGGCGAGCGCGCGGGAGGCCGTGGCCGGGGAGACGCCAGCCAGGCGGGCCACGTCGCGCAGGTTGACCATGGGCGTTCCGTTCGGGGCTCGGGGCGGTCGTGACGCCATTGGATCATGTTTCATCGTGAGGCGGCAAGAGAGGTGGCAAAGCCTTGTCAACCCACGTTCTTCACGGAATCATGGCCGATGAATCGCGTTGCAACTGTTTCACATGGAGGCCCGGTGGGAGTCCCGCCCCGCAGTCAGTCGTCGTCGACCTGGACCCTGCACCCCGACCGCGCCTTCCCCGCGGACCCCGGTACCCGAGCGCTCGCGCGAGAGATCTTCGCGAGCACGCGCTCCTTGCCGATCGTCTCGATGCACGGCCACGTCGACGCCGGCCTGCTCGCCGCCGACGAGCCCTTCGGCAACCCGGCCGAGCTCTTCGTCATCCCCGACCACTACCTCGTGCGCATGCTCGTCTCGCAGGGCGTCCCGCACGACGCGCTCGGGGTCCCGCGCCGCGACGGCGGGCCCGTCGAGACCGATCCGCGGGCGATCTGGCGCACCTTCTGCTCGCACTGGCACCTGTTCCGCGGCACGCCCACGCGCTCCTGGATGGAGCACGTGCTCGCCGAGGTCTTCGAGGTGAGCGCGCCGCCCTCCGCCGAGACCGCCGACGCGCTCTTCGAGGAGATCTCCGCGCGCCTCGCGACCCCCGAGTTCCGCCCGCTCGCGCTCGTGGACCGCTTCGAGCTCGAGATCCTCGCGACCACCGACCCCGCGAGCGCGAGCCTCGAGCACCACGCCGAGCTCGCGCGTCGCGGCTGGGGCGAGCGCATCGTGCCGACCTTCCGCCCGGACGCGCTCTTCCACCTCGACCGCGAGGGCTGGACCCAGGACCTCGCTCTCCTCGCCGAGCGCGCTGACCTCGAGGTCGAGACCTACCCGCAGTTCCTGCGGGCCCTCGAGGCGAGGCGTCGCGCCTTCATCGAGGCGGGCGCTCGCGCGAGCGACCACGGCCACCTGCTCGCGGACACCACCCCGCTGCCGGCCACCGAGGCGGAGCGCATCTTCGCCGCCGCGCTGCGCCGCGAGGTCTCGAGCGCCGAGGCCTCGGCCTTCAGCGCGCACATGCTCTTCGAGATGGCGCGCATGTCGAGCGAGGACGGCCTGACGATGCAGCTCCACCCCGGGGTGCTGCGCAACTACGACTCGGGCGTCCACGAGGCGCGCGGGGCCGACGTCGGCTACGACATCCCCGTGGCCGCCGAGTTCACGCGCGGCCTGCGGCCCCTGCTCGAGGCCTTCGGCCATCACCCGCGGCTGCGGCTCATCGTCTTCACCGTCGACGAGGACGCCTACTCGCGCGAGCTCGCCCCTCTTGCGGGCGTGTTCCCCGCGATGAAGCTCGGCGCCCCGTGGTGGTTCCTCGACACCGCCGACGGCATGATGCGCTTCCGCGAGGCCGTCACGGACACCGCGGGCTTCTACAACACGAGCGGCTTCGTGGACGACACGCGCGCCTTCTTCTCGATCCCCGCTCGCCACGACCTCGCTCGCCGCGTCGACGCCGCCTACCTCGCGCGGCTCGTGGCCGAGCACCGGCTCGAGCTCGAGGAGGCCGTCGAGACGGCCGTCGACCTCGCCTACCGCCTGCCGCTCGCGGCCTACCCCGTCCCGGAGAGCGCAGTCGGGCAGGGGGGCGCGGGCTCGCCGTGACCCTCGGCCTCGGGGAGGTGACCCTCCGCCTGCGCGAGGGGGACGACGTCGTCGTCGCCCTGCGCGACCTGCAGTCCGGGACGGTCCTCGCCGCCGACGGCGGGAGCCTGCTCACCGTCTCCCAGTCCGTGCCGCGCGGGCACAAACTCGCGGTGCGCGCCGTGCCCGCGGGTGCCCCGGTGCTCAAGTACGGCCAGCAGATCGGGGTCGCGACGCGCGACATCGAGCCCGGGCACCACGTGCACTCCCACAACCTCGGCATGGCCGAGGTGGCCCACGAGCTCGAGTTCGGCACCGCGCGTCATGTCCTGAGCGTGCCGGAGGGCCCCCGCCCGGTCTTCCTCGGCTACCGGCGCCCCGACGGGCGTGTAGGGACGAGGAACTACATCGCGATCCTCACCTCGGTGAACTGCTCGGCGAGCTCCGCGAAGCTCATCGCGGAGCAGTTCCGCGGCCGAGTGCTCGAGGACTTCCCGCACGTGGACGGGGTCGTGGCGCTCCCGCACCAGAGCGGCTGCGGCATGGTCCCCGACTCCGAGGGCGGGCGGATCCTGCTGCGCACCCTGCGCGGCTACGCCGACCACCCCAACGTCGCGGGGCTCCTCGTGCTGGGCCTGGGCTGCGAGATGCTCCAGGTCGACCAGCTCACCGCGGGGCTCGACCTGCCCGCGCACAAGCCCGTGCGCCAGCTGACCATCCAGGAGACCGGGGGCATTCGCCGGACCGTGCGGGCTGGGGTCGAGGCGATCGAGTCGATGCTTCCCGAGATCGAGGCCCTGCGCCGCGAGGAGTGCGACGCGAGCGAGCTCGTGCTCGGGCTCAACTGCGGGGGCTCCGACGGCTACTCGGGCATCACCGCGAACCCCGCGCTCGGGATCGCCTCGGACCTGCTCGTCGCCTACGGCGGGCGCTCGGTGCTCGCCGAGACCCCGGAGGTCTTCGGCGCCGAGCACCTGCTCACCCGGCGGGCCGTGACGCGCGAGCTCGGCGAGAAGCTGCTCGAGCGCATCGCCTGGTGGCGCGACTACACCGCGCGCGGCGGCGGGACCCTCGACAACAACCCCTCGCCCGGCAACAAGGCGGGCGGGCTCACGACGATCCTCGAGAAGTCCCTCGGGGCCGTCGCCAAGGCAGGCTCCGCAGAGCTGCGGGCCGTCTACGAGTACGCCGAGCGGATCTCCGAGCCGGGGCTCGGCTTCATGGACACCCCCGGCTACGACCCGGTGTCCGTCACGGGCCTCGTCGCGGGCGGGGCGAACGTCATCGTCTTCACCACGGGCCGTGGCTCGGTGCTCGGCTGCAAGCCCACGCCCTCGATCAAGGTCTCGACCAACACCGAGACCTACCTGCGTATGGCCGAGGACGTGGACCTCAACGCGGGGCGCATCGTCGACGGGACGGCGAGCCTCGAGGAGGTGGGCCGCGAGCTCTTCGAGAAGATCCTCGCCGTCGCCTCGGGAGAGCTCACGGTCTCCGAGGAGCTCGACCTGGGGCAGGACGAGTTCATCCCCTGGCAGCTCGGCGCGGTCACCTGAGTCGGGCCCGCCGTCCTCACGATCTGCCACCCTGGTGCCCATGACGAAGAGCTCGCCCGTGGAGTCGGTGGACCGGGCGCTGCTCGTGCTCGAGGCGCTCGCGGCGGCCGGTCCGGCAGGGCTCAGCCTCGCGGAGCTCGCCTCACGGCTCGAGGTGCACAAGACCACGGCCCACCGCGCCCTCGCGGCCCTGCGCTTCCGGGAGTTCGTGGTCCAGGACCCGAGCTCGGGCCACTACGTGCTCGGGGGAGCGGCCACGGGTCTCGCCGAGGCCTTCTTCGGCGAGGAGAACCTGCCCGCCCTGCTGCACCCCGCTCTCGTCGCGCTGTGCGCGCAGACCCAGGAGCTCGTGCACCTCGGGGTGCTCTCGGGCGCCCAGGTGGTCTACCTCGACAAGGTCGAGCCCGAGCGCGCGGTCCGCGTGTGGTCCGCCGTCGGGCGCCGCATGCCGGCTGTGACCACCGCGCTCGGGCGGGCCCTCCTCGCGAGCCGCGGCGCGAGCCGCGAGGTGGTCGAGCGCTTCGCCGAGGCGATCGGGACCGAGGCCGACGCCGAGGCCGCCTGGCGCGAGATCTCCCTCGCGCGCGAGCGCGGCTGGGCCCGCGAGGTCGAGGAGAACGAGCCCGGCATCGCGTGCGTCGGGGCGCCCGTGCTGCGCGGCGGGGTGGCTGTCGCCGCCGTGAGCGTCACGGCTCCCGTCGAGCGCATGAGCGAGGAGCGCTTCGCCGAGATCCACGCGCAGATGCTCGAGGTGCTCCCGTCGTTGCTGCCGAAGGGCTTCTCGCTCTCGGTCTGAGGCTCGACCGCCTCGCCTTCCCCGGTGCGCCCTCCTGTGGCATGCTTGTTGCGCCTGACGACACCGAGGTTGCGGAGAGCGAAACGATGGCGATTCTCGAGGATCTGGCCCGAGCCCGGCTCGTCCCCGTGGTGGTGCTCGACGAGGCCAGGCACGCCGAGCCTCTCGCCGCTGCCCTCGTGGCCGGCGGCCTGCCCGTCGCCGAGGTGACCTTCCGCACCTCCGCCGCCGAGGACGCGATCCGTGCGATGGCCTCGCGCGGGGACGTCCTCGTGGGCGCCGGGACGGTGCTGACCACGGACCAGGTGGACCGCGCCGTCGCCGCCGGGGCGAGCTTCGTCGTCTCGCCGGGGCTGAGCCGCGCCGTCGTCGAGCGCTGCCGCGAGCACGGGGTGCTCGCCCTTCCGGGCGCCGTCACCGCGACCGAGGTCCAGGCCGCCCTCGAGCTGGGGCTGCACGCCGTGAAGTTCTTCCCCGCCGGCACGAGCGGGGGAGCGGCCGCGATCAAGGCCCTCGCCGCGCCCTTCGGCGGTCTCGCCTTCGTGCCCACCGGCGGGATCGGCCCGCAGAACCTGCACGAGTACCTGGACCTCCCCGCGGTGCTCGCCGTCGGCGGCTCCTGGATGGTGCCGCGCGAGGCCGTCGCCGCCGAGGACTTCGCCACGATCACCCAGCTGACCGCCCAGGCGGTCGCCCTCGCCGCAGGAGAGTCCGCATGAGCGCCCTGACCATCCGCCCCGCCGAGGAGTGCCGCTTCGACGCCGTCTCCCTCGGCGAGGTCATGCTCCGCCTCGACCCCGGGGAGGGGCGCATCCGCACCGCGCGCAGCTTCCGCGCCTGGGAGGGCGGCGGGGAGTACAACGTCGCGCGCGGGCTGCGGCGTGCTTTCGGGCTGCGCACCGCCGTGGTCACCGCCCTCGCGGACAACGAGGTGGGCCGACTCGTCGAGGACCTCATCCTGACCGGCGGCGTCGACACCTCCTTCATCCGTTGGGAGAAGTACGACGGCGTGGGCCGGGCGGTGCGCAACGGCCTCAACTTCACCGAGCGCGGCTTCGGGGTGCGCGGCGCCGTCGGCGTCTCCGACCGCGGCCACACCGCCGCCTCCCAGCTCGAGCCCGGGGACGTCGACTGGGACCACCTGTTCGGGGAGCTCGGGGTGCGCTGGCTGCACACGGGCGGCATCTTCGCGGCGCTCAGCGAGAGCGCGGCCGCCCTCGTGGTCGAGGCCGTGACCGCCGCGAATCGCCACGGCACCGTCGTCTCCTACGACCTCAACTACCGCCCGAGCCTGTGGCAGGCCCAGGGCGGGCAGGAGCGGGCGCGCGAGGTCAACCGGGAGATCGCGCGCTTCGTGGACGTGATGATCGGCAACGAGGAGGACTTCACCGCCTGTCTCGGCTTCGAGGTCGAGGGGGTCGACGAGAACCTCTCCGAGCTCGACCTCGACTCCTACGCGGCGATGATCGAGCGCGCCACGGCCGAGTTCACGAACTTCGCCGTCGTCGGCACGACGCTGCGCACCGTGCGCTCGGCGAGCCGCAACGACTGGGGCGCGATGGCCTGGTCGCGCGAGACCGGGGTGGTGCACGCGACCCACCGCGAGGACCTCGAGATCCTCGACCGCGTGGGCGGCGGGGACTCCTTCGCCTCGGGACTGATCTTCGGGCTGCTCGAGGGCGAGCCCCTCGAGACCGCCGTCGAGTACGGAGCCGCGCACGGGGCGCTCGCGATGACGACGCCGGGGGACACCTCGATGGTGACCAAGGCCGAGGTGCTGCGCCTCGCGGGCGGCGGCTCGGCGCGAGTGATCCGCTAGCGCGGACGGGCGGTGACTCGCGAACCTGGTCCGAACGGCCCTGTCACGGAGAGTCCCGACTTGCTAGGTTCGCGCTGACCGGCACGGGCGGGGGGCGCCGAGGACCTCTACGACGGCGGCTATCGCCGGGCCTCCGCCACGGTGACGCGGACGAAGGACACCGTGCTGAACTTCGCGCTGAAGAAGGGCTACCCAGAGGGCTGAGCCCGAGAGCGGCTCGCACTCGAGCCTCGGGCGACCGGGTCTCAGCACCCGGTCGCCCCCTCGACGACCATGGAAGCGCTCTCGCTACGCTGCCCGCGTGGCTGAGACCTTCGTGCGCCCTCCGGACCCGAGCATCCCCTTCCCTGCCGTGCACAAGGAGGGGCACACGCGGTGGAGGTCGGAGCGGCGGGCGGGGGAGGCCGTGGGCTGGGGCGTCACGGCTCTCGTGCTGCTCGCGGTCACCGCGTTCTTCCTGCTCGACACCGAGAAGTTCTCGATCGCCCTCTTCACGACCTCGATCGCCTTCCCGCTGTGGATCGTCTCCGCCTTCTTCGCGCTCGTGTTCCTCGGCTTCCTGTGGGTCACGCTGACCCCGCCGGCCCCGTGGTACCAGCAGTGGTCCTTCGTCGAGGCGATCGAGGAGGGTGAGGGGCTGCGCCTCTTCGCGGGGCGGCTCGGCAAGGACCACCCGGGCGTGCTCGTCCGGCCCGGCGAGACGATCGAGCTCGCGGTGACCCCCGGCGGCGCCCCGGACGACAACCAGCTGCGGGTGTGGGTCTCGGGCCAGGTGCTCGAGGTCCAGGTCGACTGCTACCTTCCCGCGCTCACCTACGCGCCTCTCGCGGCCGCGGCCGCCGAGCGCGGGATCAGCGTGGTCCGAGCGCGCACGGCCGAGGCGATCCCCGTCCCCTGAGCGTGCCCCGAGCGGACCGTCCCTGCGCTGACCGTGCCCTGACGGTGCCCGCACTGCGGGCGCCGCGTCTCACCGCGTGGACGGCTTCGCGCGGGTGTGGGAGCGCTCCCCTACCTTCTCGGCCTATGACGACTCAGACAATTCAGACCCGTCCGGCAGACCCGACCATCCCGTACCCGGCCGTCTTCCACGACGACGACCACACCTGGAAGCCGGCTACCCGCATCAAGGGCCTGCTTGGCTCGGGCGTCGTCGCTCTCGCCTTCATCCTTGCCTCGATCTGGGTGCAGTTCATCTCCGAGACGGAGTACGTCCTCGTCTTCGCGCGCGTCATCTCGATCCCGGTCGTGGTCTTCACGGGCCTCGGCGCGCTGATCGCGCTCGCCGTCTTCGCGATGTCCTTCCAGAAGCCGGCCCCCTGGTACCAGTCCTGGTCCTTCGTGGAGATCCGCGAGGAGCAGGCGGGCATCCGCCTCTTCGTCGGCCGCCTCGGCGCCGAGCACACGGGCGTCCTCGTGCGCTCGGGCGAGCAGATCGAGATCGCGGGCACCCCGGGCAAGGAGCAGCCGGAGGAGACCGACCTGACGATCACGGCCCCTGCGGGCAAGCTCGAGGTCCACGTCGACTACTTCATCGACAAGGTCACCGCGCAGCCCCTCCTCGAGGCCGCCGCGGCCAAGGGCATCTCGGTGTCCTTCGCGGGCGTCGCCACCAAGCTCAAGGGCGCCCAGGCCTGAGCCGCCTCGCGCCCGACCCCGGTCAGCGGCCCTCGCGGAGCTCCGTGAGGGCCGCTGCCACGCCCGCCCCGTAGCGCTCGAGCTTCGCGGCGCCGATCCCGCTGATCCCGGCGAGCTCCTCGGCCCGCTCGGGGTCGCGCAGCGCGATCTCACGCAGCGTCGCGTCGTGGAAGACGACGTAGGCGGGCACCCCCTGCTCCTTCGCTGCGGCCGCCCGCCAGGCGCGCAAGGCCTCGAAGCGCGCCGTGGCCTCGGGATCGAGGTCGACGACGGCGGACGCCTTGGCGCCCCGGCTCCGCGCGGCCCTGCTCGCGCGCGGCGCCTCGCGACGCAGCTGGACCTCACGTTCGCCGCGCAGCACCGCGGTGCTCTCCGGCGTCAGGTGCAGGGTCGAGTACTCGGGCTCCGCGGCGAGCAGCCGCTGGGCGAGCAGCTGGCGCACCACACCTCGCCACTCCTGCTCGCTCAGGTCTGCGCCCACGCCGAAGACCGAGAGGTCCTCGTGCCCCAGCTTGCTGACCCGGTCGGTGCGCTTGCCCAGCAGGATGTCGATGATGTGGCCTGCGCCGTAGCGCTGGCCACGTTGCTCGAGCCGCACGACGGCGGACAGCAGCTTCTGCGCCGCGACGGTGGCCGTCCCAGGTCTCGGGCGGCGAGAGGCAGGTGTCGCAGTTCCCGCAGGGCCCGGACTCCTGGCCGAAGTAGGCGAGCAGCTGCTGGCGCCGGCACTCGACCGTCTCGCACAGCGCGAGCATCGCGTCGAGGTGCATCGACAGGCGCCGCTTGTGCGCGGCGTCCCCCTCGGAGGTGTCGATCATGCGCCGCTGCTGGACCACGTCCGCGAGCCCGTAGGCGAGCCACGCCGTCGAGGGCAGGCCGTCGCGACCCGCGCGCCCGGTCTCCTGGTAGTAGCCCTCGACGGACTTGGGCAGGTCGAGGTGCGCGACGAAGCGCACGTCGGGCTTGTCGATGCCCATGCCGAAGGCGATCGTCGCGACCATCACGAGGCCCTCCTCCCGCAGGAAGCGCGACTGGTTGGCCTGACGCACCCGCCGGTCGAGGCCCGCGTGGTACGGCAGCGCCTCGACGCCCTGGGCGCAGAGGAGCTCCGCCGTCTGCTCGACCGAGGCGCGCGAGAGGCAGTAGACGATGCCCGAGTCGCCCTCGTGCTCGGTGCGCAGCAAGGAGAGCAGCTGCTGGCGCGGGTTGTCCTTGGGCACGATCCGGTACTGGATGTTGGGCCTGTCGAAGTCCGCGACGAAGTGCCGCGCCTCGGTGAGCTCGAGCCGCTGGGCGATCTCGCGCCGCGTCGCGTCGGTTGCGGTCGCGGTGAGCGCGACGCGCGGCACGGTGGGCCAGCGCTCGTGCAGCACCGTGAGGCGCAGGTAGTCCGGGCGGAAGTCGTGGCCCCACTGGGACACGCAGTGCGCCTCGTCGATCGCGAAGAGCGAGAGCCTCGCGCGGTCGAGCAGGGCGAGGGTCTCGGGGACGGCGAGGCGCTCGGGGGCGAGGTAGAGCAGGTCGAGCTCGCCGTCGAGCAGCGCGCGCTCGACCGCGAGGCGCTCGCCCGGGTCCTGGGTCGAGTTGAGGAAGCCCGCGCGCACCCCGAGCGCCGAGAGCGCGTCGACCTGGTCCTGCATGAGGGCGATGAGTGGGGAGATCACCACGCCCGTGCCCTCGCGCACGAGCGCGGGCACCTGGTAGCACAGGGACTTGCCGGCCCCCGTGGGCATGAGCACGAGCGCGTCCCCGCCGCCCACGAGCGTCTCGATGATCTCGGCCTGGTCCCCGCGGAAGTCCGCGTACCCCCAGACCCGGCGCAGCACGTCGAGGGGGGCCTGGGTCACGCGCCCACCCTAACCGCGCCCTCCTACGCGCGCCGCCGCCCGAGGACGCTCGCCTGGGGACCGCGCCGCGCCGCGCCGTCCTCGGCGCCCCTCACCGGGCCTCTCAGCCGAGCGCCGCGGTCACCACGAGCAGCACCGGCACGAGCAGGAGCGTCGAGAACAGCCCGACGTCGCGAGCGACCGCCTGGCCGCGCTGGTACGCGAGGGCGTACACGAGCACGTTCTGCGCCGTCGGCAGCGCGGCCATCGAGGCCACGACGAGCAGCCCGCGCGCGTCGAGCCCGAGCAGGGTGCCGACGCCGACGGCGAGCAGCGGGTGCACCACCGACTTCATGGCCGTGAGGAACCAGACCTCGCGTCGGGACGCCTGCGGCCCCAGGGTGCGCGGGACGGCGAGCGTCGCCCCGAAGACGAGCAGCGCGAGCGGGGCCGCCGCCGCCCCGACGAGCTCGAAGGGTCCGGCCACGGCATCGGGCATGCGCCAGGGCAGCGCGGCGAGCACGAGGCCGAGCGTCGTCGCCACGACGATCGGGTTGCGCACCATGCGCGCCCCGGTGGCCCGCAGCACCTCGCCTCGCGGGCGTCCGCTCGCCGCGGAGGCCTCGAGCACCAGGAAGGCGAGCGGGGCGAGCACGAGCTGCTGGAAGAGCATCGTCGGCACCACCACGACGGCGTCGCCGAAGAGGTACAGCGCGAGCGGGAGCCCGAGGTGCACCGCGTTGACGTAGCTCGCCGCGAGCGTCGGCACGGCCGCCTCGGCCGCCGGCCGCCGCCTTGCGAGGCGCAGCACGAGCGCCACGAGCACGGCCAGGATCGCGGTGCTCAGGGCCGTCACCCCAGCCGCGCGCGAGAGCACCACGTGCAGGTCCGCGCGCCCCACCGTGACGATCATGAGCGCGGGGATGGCGACCGTGAACACGACGCGCGCGAGCACCGTCGCGGCCTGCTCGCCGAGCACGCGCGTGCGGCCCAGCAGGAAGCCCGCGAGCACGACGGCGCCCAGGGTGCCCAGGGCGGTCAGGACCTCGCTCACCCGAGGATCATCCCGCGCTCACGCCGCGACCCGGTGCAGCGCCCACCCGAGCTCCTCGCGGCGCGCCTCCATCGCGAAGTCCCAGCGGTCGACCTCGACGCACAGCTCGATGTCCCCGGGCGGGGTGTGCTCGGGGCCGAGGGCGAGGGTGTGCGCCGCCTCGTCCGAGCCCGCCACGGCGGCGGCCGTGGCCGCCGCGTCGAGCGGCTCGCCGCGCCGAGCGCGCTCGACGAGCTGCGCGGCGAGCAGGTCGTCCTCGCCCGTCATGCCGTGCTCGGGGAGCGCCCCCGAGAGCACGTAGTCCGGGAGCCCGAGCCCCGAGGCCGCCACCGCGCGGGCCGTCGCGCTCGCGGTCACGAGCCCCGTGCACCACAGCCGCTCGGCGCCCGTGCTCGCGATCACCGCTTGCGTGCCCGCGCCCGTGCGCTGCACGAGCGTCGCTCCCGCGAGGTCTCGCTCGAGAGCCTGCACGGGCGAGTTCGAGAGGTCGAAGCCGCTCACCCAGCGCCCGCTCACCTCGCCCATCGCGAGCCAGCCCGGGTGCGCGGCCTTGAGCTCGAGCGCCTCCTCCACGGTCGCCACGAGCACGATGCGCGAGGCTCCCGCGGCGAAGGCTGCCGCAGCCGTGGAGAAGGCCCGCAGCACGTCGACGACGACGACGGCCCCCTGGGCGAGACGGGCCTCGGAGGGAGGAAGGAAGCGCGCTGCCGCAGTCACGAGCCCATCCTGCCGTGCGGGTCTCGCGCGCCGCGCCCAGGGTCCGGCGCTGCGTCCCCCCGAAGGGGGACCTGCTCCTCCCTCCGCGGAGCCACCCCCGCGCAGCCAGGTCGCTACGCCCGACCGATGCGCCGCGGCCGCGAGCCGTCGCACCCTGGGGAGCATGGATCAGCACCCTGCCCCCTCCCTGCCGAGCACCCCGCCAGCCCCCGCCCCGAGCTCCGCCCCAGGGCTCGCCGCGCGCGGACTCGTCAAGCGCTTCGGGACGACGACGGCGCTCGCCGGGGTCGAGCTCTCGCTCCCGCCCGGGCGCTCCCTCGCCGTCATGGGGCCCTCCGGCTCGGGCAAGTCCACGCTCTTGCACTGCCTCGCCGGCATCCTCGTGCCCGAGTCCGGTTCTGTGACCCTCGACGGCCGCGAGCTGAGCTCGCTCGACGAGAAGCAGCGCTCTCTCGTGCGCCGTCGGCACTTCGGCTTCGTCTTCCAGTTCGGCCAGCTGCTGCCCGAGCTGCCTGCGGTCGAGAACGTGGCCCTGCCGGCGATGCTCCTGGGCGCCAAGCGCGCCGACGCGAGCGAGAAGGCCCGCCAGTGGCTCGCCTCCCTCGGACTCGCCGGCATGGAGGACCGCCGCCCGGGGGAGCTCTCGGGCGGTCAGGCGCAGCGCGTCGCCGTGGCGCGAGCGCTCATCGTGGGGCCCTCGGTGGTCTTCGCCGACGAGCCCACGGGCGCCCTCGACCAGGCCACGGGCGTCGAGGTCATGCGCGTGCTCACCGAGACCACGCGCGCCGCGGGCGCCTCGCTCGTCGTCGTCACGCACGACCGCTCCGTCGCGGACTGGTGCGAGCGTCGCATCGAGATGCGCGACGGCCAGGTCGTGGGCACCTTCGAGCGCGGCTCGGACGCGCCCCTTCCCGCAGGGGAGCAGCGATGAAGGCCGTGCTCGCCCTCGCCTCGCGCCTACGCGCGGCCGGCGGCTCGGACACGCGCACGACGACGGCGCTCGCCGTCCTCGCCTTTGCCGTGTCGACCGCACTGACGCTCTCGGTGGTGGGAGGGCTGCTCGGCTTCGTGGGCCGAGCCGCTGCTCCGCGCACGGAGTTCGAACGGATGAACGCCGAGACCTACGTGATCCTCGCGTGGGTCGCCCTCGTGCTCCTCGTGGTCCCGATCGTCACCCTGGGCGCGGCCGCCGCGCGGCTCGGCGTGGCCCGGCGCGACGCGCGGCTCGCGACCTTGCGGCTGCTCGGCGTCACGCCGGGGGAGGTCGTGGGGCTCACGGTCGTCGAGACTGCGGCTCAGGGTCTCGCCGGAGCACTCGCGGGCGTCGTGCTCTACGGCGTGCTGCTGCCCGTGTGGACCCTCGTACCCTTCATGGGCTCCCACTTCTCGGTGGGGGAGCTGTGGGTCGGCGTGCCCGCGCTCCTCGTCGCCGTCCTCGCGGTGCCGCTCCTCGCGGCGGTCTCCGGCGCGATCTCGCTGCGCCGCGTCATCGTCTCCCCGCTCGGGGTCGCGCGCCGTCAGACGCCGCGCCGCCTGGCCTTCGTGCGCCTGCTCGTCGCGCTCGCGGGGCTCGGGCTGTTCATGGTCATGAGCATGGTCGCCGGCCAGTTCGGCCCGGCGGCCATCGCCTTCCTCGTGGGCTCGCTCGCGGTCGCCTTCGCGACGCTCAACGTCGTGGGCCCGTGGGTGCTCGGCCTCTTCGCGCGCGTCCAGCTGTGGCGGGCTCGCACTCCCGCCCGGCTGCTCGCGGCGCGCCGCCTCCTCGACGACCCGAAGGCCGCGTGGCGCGTCGTCGGCGGGCTCGGGCTCGCGGGCTTCGTCGCGGGCTGCCTCGCGCTCCTGCCGCTCTTCACCTCGGGAGCCGAGGCCTCTCCCGACGAGCGCATCCTCTTCGACGACCTCGCGACGGGCGGCATGCTCACCCTCGCGATCGCCTTCGTGCTCGCGGCGGTCTCGGCGGGGATCGCCCAGGCCTCGGCGGTGCTCGACCGGCGCCGCGAGCTGGCCCTCCAGCACCTTGCGGGCGTGCCCGTCGAGCTGCAGCACGAGGTCCGACGCCGGGAGGTGCTCGGTCCGCTGCTCTTCGTGGGCGTCGGCTCGGCGGCTGCGGCGCTCGTCATGCTCTCGCCGCTCTTCGGCTTCATCGCCGTCCAGGACCCGCGCAGCCTCGGGCTGCTCCTCGGGTGCCTCGCGGGCGGGGTGCTGCTCGTGCTCGGGGCGACCGAGGCCACCCGGCCGCTGCTGCGCCACGTGCTCGCCGAGCCCGTGGTCCGGCCGGACTGATTCGCCTCGAGGGTGTGCGCCCGTCCTTCTCGACGGAGCCGAGAACGCTCAGGTCAGCCCTCGTGCTCGTCCTCGTCCATCCAGTCGAGGGTCCGGGTCACGGCCTTGCGCCAGCGGCGGTAGCGGCGCTCTCGCTCGTCCTGGTCGATCTGCGGCTCCCAGCGCCGGTCGCTGCGCCAGTTCGAGGAGATGTCCTCGAGGCTCTCCCAGTAGCCGACGGCGAGCCCCGCAGCGTAGGCGGCGCCGAGGGCCGAGGTCTCGGTGCAGCTCGGGCGGACCACCGGCACGCCCAGCAGGTCCGCCTGGGTCTGCATGAGCAGGTCGTTGACCACCATGCCGCCGTCGACGCGCAGCTCGGTGAGCGGGACGCCGGAGTCGGCGTTCATCGCGTCGAGCACCTCGCGGGTCTGGAAGGCCGTGGCCTCGAGGGCCGCGCGCGCGAGGTGCGCCTTGGTCACGAAGCGCGTGAGCCCCACGATCGCCCCGCGCGCGTCGGGTCGCCAGTGCGGGGCGAAGAGGCCGGAGAAGGCGGGGACGACGACGGCGCCCCCGGCGTCGAGCACGCTCGTGGCGAGGGCCTCGATCTGGCTCGCGGAGTCGATGAGGCCGAGGTTGTCTCGCAGCCACTGCACGAGCGAGCCGGTCACCGCGATCGAGCCCTCGAGCGCGTAGACCGGTGCCTCGCCCTCGAGCTGGTAGGCGAGGGTGGTCAGCAGTCCGTGCTGCGAGCGGACCGCCGTCGTGCCCGTGTTGAGCAGCATGAAGTTGCCCGTGCCGTAGGTGTTCTTCGCCTCGCCTGGGGAGAAGCAGGCCTGGCCGAAGGTCGCGGCGTGCTGGTCGCCGAGCATGCCCGTGACGGGGACGCCCTCGAGGAGCGTGTCGCGGTGGGCCGTGGCGAGGGTGCCGCTCGAGGGGCGGATCTCGGGGAGCATCGCGAGCGGGACGCCCAGCTCCGCGGCGAGCTCGGGGTCCCAGTCGAGGGACTCGAGGTCCATGAGCAGGGTGCGCGAGGCGTTCGTGACGTCCGTGAGGTGCACGCCGCCGTGCGGACCGCCCGTCGCATTCCACAGCAGCCAGGAGTCGATGGTCCCGAAGAGCAGGTCCCCACGCTCGGCGGCCTCGCGCGCACCGTCCACGTGGTCGAGGATCCATCGGATCTTGGGGCCCGCGAAGTAGGTGGCCAGGGGTAGTCCCGTGCGAGAGGTGAAGGCCTCGCGCACGCCCTCGTCTGCCCCGAGGCGGTCGACGATCTCCTGGGTGCGCACGTCCTGCCAGACGATCGCGGGGTGCACGGGCCTGCCGGTGCGGCGGTCCCAGACCACGGTGGTCTCGCGCTGGTTGGTGATGCCCACGGCCACGAGGTCGCGGTGGGTGAGGTCCGCACGCGCGAGGGCCCGGGCGACCACCTCGCGCGCGCGGTCCCAGATCTCGACCGGGTCGTGCTCGACCCAGCCCGCGCGCGGGAAGAGCTGGCGGTGCTCGAGCTGACCCTGCGCGACGATCTCGCCCGCGCGGTCCACCACGACCGCGCGCGTGCTCGTGGTCCCCTGGTCGATCGCCAGGACGAACTCGCCCATGCTGCTCCCCGTGCGTCCGCGCTCGCGCCTCCTCGCGCGAGCCTGCCGTGCCAGAGTGCCACGTCACCCGCATCACGGGCAGGTCCCTCGCGGCCTCGTCGCGCTTGCGCAACCAGGGGATATCCCGTCAGCAGCAGTCCCGCGCGGGCGATAGTTTGACCTGGTGAACGCGCCCCTCATCCGTCCGGCCCTGCCCCGCGACGTCCCCGCGATCCGCGACCTCGTCGCCGACTACGCCGCCGAGCGCATCCTGCTCGCCAAGGAGCTCGTGGGCTACTTCGAGGACGTGCAGGAGTTCTACGTCGCCGAGGACCCCGAGGCCGGCGTGATCGGCTGCGGAGCGCTGCACGTCATGTGGTCCGACCTCGCCGAGGTGCGCACCCTCGCGGTGCACCGCTCCTGGCGGGGCCGCGGCGTAGGACACCTGCTCCTCTCGGCCCTGCTCGACCGAGCCCGTGCCCTCGAGCTGAGCCGCGTGTTCTGCCTGACCTTCGAGGTCGAGTTCTTCCGCCAGCACGGCTTCGAGCCGATCGCCGAGACGCCCGTGGACCCCGAGGTCTTCGCCGAGCTGCTGCGCTCGCACGACGACGGCGTCGCGGAGTTCCTCGAGCTCGCGCACGTCAAGCAGAACACCCTGGGCAACACGCGGATGCTGCTGACCCTCTGAGTCCTGGCCTTCGCCCGCCTCAGCGCGCCGGGAGCGAGACGAAGGGCGGGTCCGCCGACCCGTCGAGCACCGCGAGCCCGTCCGCGAGCAGCGAGTCGAGGCAGCGGGCGAGCTGGTCGCGCGGCGCCTCGAGCTGCTCGACCACCTCGAGCGGCACGGGCCCGACGGCGTCCCGCAGGAGCGCCATGATGCGCCCACGCACCTGGCGATCCGTACCGTGCCAGGCCTGCGTCCGACGGCGCGGGGCGTCCGCGTCCGCGGGGTAGCCCGCCGCGCGCCACGCGCAGAGCTCCGCGACGGGGCAGTCCGCGCAGCGCGGGGCACGGGCAGTGCACACCACGGCGCCGAGCTCCATCGAGGCGGCCGCCCACCGAGCGGCGTCGGCGTCGGACTCGGGAACCACGGATCGCGCGAGGCGACGTTCTTCCGCGGTGGGATGCGGGGGAGGCAGGGCGCGTCCCGCGAGGGAGCGCGCGAGGACGCGCCGCACGTTCGTGTCGACGACGACGGAGCGCCGGCCGAAGGCGAAGGCCAGCACCGCCGCGGCGGTGTACTCCCCGATGCCGGGCAGGGCGAGCAGCTGCTCCTCCTCCGAGGGCACCTCGCCGCCGTGCCGCTCGACGATCGCCCGCGCGCACTCGTGCAGGCGCAGGGCCCGGCGCGGATAGCCGAGCCGGCCCCAGGCGCGCAGTACCTCGTCCG